>Ga0182739_1002248_pt1 | contig 18319 bp, 14 predicted proteins | sample eDN5th30CBELigBY_FD_128873 | JGI IMG/M metagenome (GOLD analysis project Ga0182739, IMG submission 128873) | Enriched backyard soil microbial communities from Emeryville, California, USA - eDNA 5th pass 30_C BE-Lig BY (version 2) (version 2) | ecosystem: Environmental > Terrestrial > Soil >...
CGACGCGCGAGATGGACGTCTTCTGCAATATGGTACCGAAAGTGATCGACAGGATGGCAAGCAGCGCGATCAACAGCACACCCACCGAGAAGGCGCCCTCTCCCTCCGTATTCAGCCCTGGAAGTATCACGAGAAACACGCCGAACATGCCTAGGGCCAGCCCCACCCATATGCGGCGAGTGGGCACCTCCTTCAGGATGGGAATGGCGAAAAATGCGGTCATGAGCGGCTGCAGGGCGCCGATCAGCGCCATGATGGCCGGAGGCAGGCCGCCTGCAATGGCCCAATAAGTCCCCGACAGATACAGACCCTGCAACAGCACGCCGGCCAGCAGGTGCTTGGGCACCTCGCGCCAGGGCGGCCATGCCACCCGCACCGCCAGCGCAATGCCGGTGAACATGAGCGAGGCAAGCACGGTGCGCACCAGCAGGAACAAGGTGGGATCGGCATACGGAACGATGGCCTTGCCCACGATAAAGCCGGTGGACCAGATGAAGACGAACAGGATGGCGAGTGCAACCATGAGCATCAGGGCGCACCGTAGCCGCCGCCTCCCGGTGTCTCGACCACGAAAACATCGCCCGCCTGCAATGCAGCGGAGTCTTGCGGGCCCAGTTCTTCCCGCCGCCCGTCGGCGCGCTCGATATAGTTTCGGCCCACCTGCCCCGGTGATCCGCCCAGCAATCCGAATGGTGCATGCAAGCGGTTATTGGACAGAATCGCGGCCGTCATGGGTTCGAGGAAGCGCACACGCCTGATCCCGCCGTCGCCGCCCCGCCAGCGCCCTGCACCGCCGGATCCGTGGCGTATCTCGTAGGAATCCAGCATCACCGGGAAGCGCAGTTCCAGGACCTCCGGATCGGTCAGCCGTGAATTCGTCATATGCGCCTGCACGACCGATGTCCCCGCAAAGCCGCCGGCCTTGTCCTCGGGCTCGCCGATGCGTTCGGGCCCGGCGCCCGTGCCGCCAGAGATGGTTTCGTAGTACTGGTATCGTTCGTTGCCGAAGGTGAAGTTATTCATGGTGCCCTGGCTGGCCGCAAGTACGCCCAGCGCACCATACAAAGCATTCACGATGCACATCGAGGTTTCGACGTTGCCGGCCACCACCGCGGCCGGGGAATGGGGCCTGAGCATGGACGCCTCCGGAACAATGATATCCAGCGGCTTGAGGCAACCTGCATTCAGCGGAATCTCGTCCTCGACGAGCGTGCGGAAGACATACAGCACCGCGGCCACGGCAATGGACGTGGGCGCATTGAAGTTGTTGTCGAGCTGCGCCGACGTACCCGTGAAGTCAATGACGGCGCTGCGGCTTTCATGCTGCACCGTGATGGACACCCGGATGTGCGCACCATTGTCCAGTTCATAATCGAAGACGCCGTCGCGCAGTCGCGTAATGACCCGGCGCACGGCCTCTTCGGCATTGTCCTGCACGTGCTGCATATAGGCGGCCACGACGTCCAGTCCAAACTGATCGCACATGTCCAGCAGTTCACGCACGCCCTTCTCGTTCGCGGCAATCTGCGCCCGCAGGTCGGCAAGATTCTGATCCGGGTTGCGGGCCGGCCATGCGCCGGAAGCCAGGATCTCCCGCGCTTCGCGCTCGCGAAAGACCCCATCCCGCACCAACTGGAAATTGGTGAAAAGGACGCCTTCGTCGTGCACAGTGCGCGAGTTCGGCGGCATCGACCCCGGCGTCAGTCCCCCGATGTCGGCATGATGGCCGCGTGAGCCCACAAAGAACAGGATGCGCGATCCGCTGGGGTCGAAGACAGGAGTAATGACCGTGACATCCGGCAGATGCGTCCCGCCATGGTAGGGATCGTTCACGACATAAGCGTCGCCCGGTTTCATGCGGCCGGCGTTCTCGCGCATCACGGTCTTGATCGACTCGCTCATGGACCCCAGGTGCACCGGCATATGAGGCGCGTTTGCGATCAGGTTGCCCTCCACGTCAAAAATGGCGCAAGAGAAATCGAGCCGTTCCTTGATGTTGACCGAGTAGGCGGTATTCTGCAAACGGACGCCCATCTGGTCTGCGATCGACATGAACAAATTATTGAAGACCTCCAGCATGATGGGGTTGACGTCCGCGTCGACGGCACGCGCGGTCAAGGGGTGCCGCCGCTTCAAGATCCAGTGGTCCTGCGGCGTCAGTCTCGCCTGCCAGCCGGGCTCCACCACCAGGGTCTGGTTGGGTTCCGAAATGATGGCCGGCCCCTCGATCACGTCGTCGGCGAACAGATCGCCACGGTCATACACCGGCGTCTCATGCCACTGGCCTTCCATGAAGACGGAGCGCCGGACCCGCGGTTCAAGCGCGCGTTCCCGCATGCCGACACGTGCCGGCGGATTCTGCACGGCGTCGCCCTCTATTCCCGCCTCCACCGACAAGGCTTCGACGATGAGTCGCCGTTCAGGCATCAGGAAGGAATAGCGCTGCTGATAAAGCTGCTCGAATTCGGCTTGCATCGCCGCCAGATCATCGCTCAGCCTTACGTCCAGGGACGTATCGGTCCCTTCATACTTCAGGTGGGCGCGATGCATCAGCCGGATGGCGCCATGCTCGCCATGCTGTTCGCCCAGGGAGGCAGAGGCCTCTTCGGCGAGTGCACCGGCTTGCGCCTGCAGCTCCGGCAGCAACGCGGCGTCCAGAGGTCGCTCTATCGTCTGCTGCCGTATGTCGATCTGGTCCGCGAGACCCATGCCGTACGCAGACAGCACACCGCCGTACGGGTGCGAGAAGATTGTGGTCATGCCCAGCGCATCGGCCACGAGGCAGGCATGCTGCCCCCCCGCGCCGCCGAAAACCGTCAACGCGTAAGTAGTGACATCATGACCTTGCTGCACCGAGATCCGCTTGATCGCTTCGGCCATGTTGCCCACGGCAATGGCCAGAAAGCCTTCCGCCAGCGATTCGGCGCTCATGGCCGCGCCCGTCTCGCGGCTCACGCGAGCAGCCAGTTCCTGGAATTGCCGCTGCACCGTCTGGGCGTCCAGCGGCTCATCGGCGCGTGGACCGAAAACCCGCGGAAAGAAATCCGGCTGGATCTTGCCCAGCATCACATTGCAATCCGTGACAGCCAGAGGACCGCCGCGACGATAACACGCGGGACCCGGCGTTGCGCCGGCCGAATCGGGACCGACCCGAAGTCGCGCCCCATCAAAATGCAGAATCGACCCGCCACCGGCGGCGACGGTATGGATCCGCATCATGGGCGCCCGCATGCGTACACCGGCTACCAGCGTTTCGAACTCGCGCTCGAACTCCCCGGCGTAATGCGACACATCCGTCGAGGTTCCGCCCATATCGAAGCCGATGACCTTGGCGAAACCGGCACGCTCGCTGCTGCGCGCCATGCCGACGATGCCGCCGGCAGGGCCGGACAGGATGGCGTCCTTGCCCCGGAACCGGTCGGCGCGAGTGAGGCCCCCGCTGGACTGCATGAACAATAAAGGAACGCCAGGAAGTTCCGCGGCCACCTGCCGCACATAACGTTGCAGGATAGGCGACAGGTAGGCATCGACCACGGTCGTGTCGCCACGCGACACAAACTTGATCAACGGGCTGACTTCGTGGGACACCGACACTTGTTCGAAACCGGCCTCGCGCGCCACTTGGGCCACAGCCAGTTCGTGATCGGGCTTCAGCCAGGCGTGCATGAGCACGATGGCGGCGGCCCGCATGCCGTCATGTCGCGCCTGACGAAGCTGCGCCTCGAGTTCGCCCAGATCCGGAGCCCGGCATAACTCGCCCCGCGCGTCCAGCCTTTCATCGACTTCGATGACCTGCTCGTACAGCAGCTCGGGCAACACAATATGCCGATCGAACAGCCGCCGGCGGTTTTGATACGCAATCCTCAGCGCATCGCGGAAGCCACGCGTGGTGACGAGAACGGTCGGTTCGCCCTTGCGTTCCAACAGCGCGTTCGTGGCCACCGTCGTGCCCATCTTGACACACTCGATTTGATCGGTGGGTACGGACTCGTCACGCGCAAGGCCCAGGATGCGCCGGATGCCCGCCACGGCCGCATCGCGGTATTGCTCCGGATTCTCGGACAGCAGTTTGGTGGTGTGTATGCCCCGATCGGGCGCCAGCGCCACAATATCGGTAAAGGTGCCGCCACGATCGACCCAGAACTGCCACTTCGACATCCCGTGCTCCCTACAAAGAAAAGGATTAGAACCTGTTCGGCACGACGACGCAAACCGCTGGACCATGCACTAGGACTTACCCTAAATTCCCGTCAAACCGGCGAGGGCTTGCGAGAAGCCACACTACAATCGACGGGCAATATCTGGCGGCTCCCGCAGCCGACCGCAAACGCGGTGGCTGCTGCAGGATGACCGCGTCGCAGTCTGTGTCGCTTTTCATGTCATTACAACAAAGGACTGAACCCGATGAAAAAGATGCTTGCCTTGCTGACGGCAACTGGAGCCGCGGCTTTCACCTTGAACGTTCAAGCCGCTACCAAGTGGGATCTGCCCAGCGCCTATCCGGCCTCGAATCTGCACACCCAGAACCTCGAGCAGTTCGTCAAGGACGTCAGCAAGCTGTCCGGTGGCGAATTGGAAATCACCCTTCACAGCAACGCCTCGCTGTACAAGGCACCGGAAATCAAGCGCGCCGTACAGGGCAACCAGGCGCAGATTGGTGAAATCCTGCTGACGAACTACGCCAATGAAGATCCCATCTACGCGCTCGACGGGCTGCCCTTCCTTGCCACCGGCTACGATGCGGCCTGGAAGCTCTACCAGGCGCAAAAAGAGGCCCTGAACAAGAAGCTGGCCTCGCAAGGCATGAAGCTGCTCTATACGGTCGCCTGGCCGCCCCAGGGGATCTACGCCAACAAGGACATCAAGACGGTCGACGACCTGAAGGGGGTCAAATGGCGCGCGTATAGCCCCGTAACGGCCCGCATTGCCGAGCTGGTCGGCGCCCAGCCCGTGACCATCCAGCAATCCGAACTGGCCCAGGCCATGGCAACCGGCGTGGTCAATGCCTTCATGACATCCGGCTCCACGGGCTGGGACACCAAGACCTACGAGTACATCAAGAAGTTCTACGACACGCAGGCCTGGCTGCCCAAGAATGCCGTCATCGTCAACCAGAAGGCGTTCGACCGACTCGACGACAAGAGCAAGAAGGCACTCCTCGAAGCCGGCGATGCCGCTGAAAAACGCGGCTGGGCCTTGTCGAAGGAAAAAACGCAATGGTATCTGGACAACCTGGCCAAGAACGGCATGGAAATCATCAAACCGACGCCGGAACTCATGCAGGGCCTGGACAAAGTCGGTGACACCATGCTCGCGGAATGGCTGAAGCGCGCCGGCCCTGAAGGCCAGCAGGTCATCGACAACTACCGCGCAAGCAAGTAGGCATGCGGCGTTTTCTCGATGGCTTGTACCTGGTTTCAGGCGGACTCGCCGCCGTCTTCACGGTCGGCGTCCTGGTGGCGGTCACCCTGTCGATCGCCACCCGGCAACTGGGCATGCACATCGGGGGTCTGGACGCCTATGCCGGTTATTCCATGGCGGCTGCGGGCTTCCTGGCCCTGGCCCACACCTTCAAAAGCAGCGAGCACATCCGCGTCACGCTGCTGCTGTCCGCGTTGCCGGCCAAGGGCCGCCTTCGGCTGGATATATTCGCCTTGCTGGTCGGCTGCCTGATTGTCGGCAACCTGTGTTGGTTCAGCGGCAAGCTGGCGCTCGACTCATATACCTATAACGACATCTCCACCAGCGACGACGCCACGCCATTATGGATACCCCAACTGGCCATGTTCGCCGGTACCCTGATCTTTTTCATCGCAGTCGTCGACGAAACGATCAGGCGCTGCAAGGGCCTGCCCGAGCCAGCTCCCCACAGCGAAGAAAGCCGTTATGAATGAAGCCCTGGTCATCACGCTCCTGATCGTCTCCATCTTTGGCTTTTTGGCGTGCGGCGTGTGGGTCGGCCTGACCCTCGCCGGGGCGGCATGGCTCGGCATGGAACTCTTTTCAAGCCGTCCCGCGGGCGATGCCATGGCCATCACCATATGGGGCGCCGCGTCCAGCTGGACGCTGACGGCCTTGCCGCTGTTTCTGTGGATGGGTGAGATCCTGTTCCGGTCGCGGCTTTCTCAGGATCTGTTCAAGGGCCTGGCGCCGTGGCTCGATCGGATACCGGGGCGTCTCCTGCATACCAACGTGGTGGGCTGCGCGATTTTCGCGGCCGTATCGGGATCTTCGGCGGCCACCTGTGCCACCATCGGCAAGATGACCATTCCCGAGCTCACCCGGCGTGGATACCCGCAGGACCAGATCATCGGCACCCTTGCCGGGGCAGGAACACTGGGACTGCTCATTCCGCCCTCCATCATCATGATCGTCTATGGCGTGGCGGCCGACGTATCGATTTCCAAGCTGTTCATTGCGGGCATTTTCCCCGGCATGCTGCTGGCGGCGTTGTTCATGGGTTATATCGCCATCTGGTCCTTGCTCCACCCCGATCAGATTCCCCACGCCGACGAGCCACTCTCCTTCCGGCGGAAACTCTACGAGTCGCGGCACCTGATACCCGTGGTCATCCTGATCGCCGTTGTACTGGGCACCATCTATACCGGTATTGCGACGGCCACGGAAGCGGCCGCCGTAGGCGTCATCGGTTCGCTCATCCTTTCCCTCATACAAGGCTCGCTTAACTGGGCAGTATTCAAGGCTTCGCTGATGGGCGCAACACGGCTGTACTGCATGATCGCCCTGATTCTCGCCGGCGCGCAGTTCCTGACGCTGGCGATGGGATACATAGGACTGCCGCGCGCACTGGCCGAATGGATCGCCTCGCTGGGCCTGCCGCAATTCGGCCTGATCCTGGCGCTGATGGTCTTCTATGTCGTCCTGGGTTGCTTCCTGGATGGAATCTCGATCGTGGTCCTCACCATGGGCGTACTGCTGCCCACCGTCACGGCAGCCGGCATCGACTTGATATGGTTCGGAATCTTCCTGGTATTCGTCATCGAAATGGCGCAAATCACGCCACCGGTGGGCTTCAACCTGTTCGTGCTTTCTGGCATGACGCGCAAAGAACTGCCCTACCTGGCGCGGGTCTCCTATCCGATGTTCCTGCTCATGATCGCCGGTGTCTTGCTGATCTATGCCGCGCCGGAAATCGCGACCTGGTTGCCGCGCAACATGCGCATGTAGCATCCGCAATGCAAAACCGGTCAACGCGATATGCCGGCCTCGGCAATGCGACGCTTCAACTCCGCAAAGGAAACCAGCTCTCCGGCCAAGGCGCTCGCTGCGACCGTCGGCGGGCTGGCAAGCCAGACACTACCCGGACCCGACCGGCCTGGAAAATTCCGATTGATCGCGCTGACCGTCGTCTGATCCGGGCGTGTGGACACGCCCGGGCCGCAGTTGGCGCAAGCGCCACATGAAGGCTGGAGTATCGTCGCGCCGATCGCCCTGAACGTCGCGTCGTAGCCCTGCTCGATACAGTAATCCCGGACGGCGGTGGTCCCGTACTGGAGGTACAGGTCTACATGCGGCGCGATCGGAATGCTGCGCGCGGCCGCCCAGGACAGAACTTCGTGATACCCGTCAAAGTCGGCGCGCTTTCCCCCCGTGCATGACCCGCCATAGGCGATGTCGATCTTGACGCGCTGCGTCAGCGCGTCCAGCGGCAGGCCATTGCCGGGATCGCCGGGCGCCGCCACGATGGGTGACAGCCCGGAGCAATCGATCGCCATGACCGCGGCATAGCGGGCTCCCTCGTCGCTGTGCATCCATGGTTCCAGGGTGAACGCAACGCCGCGGCGCTCGCGAAGAAAGGCCACGGTCTTCTCGTCGGGCGCCACAATGCCGGTGAAGCCGCCCAGCTCCGCAACCATATTCGTCAAGGTGGCGCGATCGTCGATGGACAGGCCGCGGATCACGGGGCCCGTGAACTCGAATACCCTGCCGACGCCTGCGCCCGCGCGAATCTCGGGCAGGGACAACACATGCAGCACGATGTCCTTGGCCGTGACCCCGTCCGGCAGCGTCCCCTCCAGATTCAACCGTATCGATTCAGGCATGGTCATACGCACCGCACCCGTCGCGAATGCATTCGCCATATCGCTCGTGCCGACGCCGAATGCGACACAACCCAGTGCGCCGCTGTGCGGCGTATGGGAGTCCGTGCCCACGACGATCTGGCCCGGCAATGAATAATGTTCGGCCATCATCGCATGAGAAATGCCGGCGACATTGCTGCCGTCGTCCAGCGCCGCTTCCTCGTCCGTTAGTGTCCTGTGCATGCGCAAGCCATGCTTACTGGCAAACGCGGCCTGGGCCGCGCACATGGCGACCATGTTCGGCACGAGGCCGCCGCGAATATGGGCCGGGCTGACATGCACGTACGACGTGTGGTCCTCGAACACAAGCACGCTGTCTGGTTCGAACACCGAAAAGCGTTCGCCGAACGTGGACTGCAGCATGTGCGCGCACATGGCCGTGTAGTACTCATGGATGAATCGCCACTCGGCACGCACGAAGGCGCCCCCTCCCGGTTGCGGAAATGCCGGCGTCAGGTCGGTATGGACAAGATTGCGTGCGATGATCTTTTCGAACAGCGTCAGCGGTACGTCAGGAACGGGAATCGCCGCCGGAACAACCTGCCGCATATGGCGCTGCCCGAACCGCAGCAGGCCGCCACTGCGAATGATGCCCGCGGCCAGTTCGTCACGGTCCGAGACGATTTCCTCGACGCTGATACGCTCTCCACGCTGAATGCGTGCGATCAACCCAAAGTCCGTAGACGTCAGCAAGCCTATATTGTCGGCGTTCTGCCTGTAGATCCGCTCGAAGCTCTTTGCGATGACCAGCCGCACGCCCGCATGCCGCTCCGCCGCCGGACTATGTTCGCGCGAGGATCCTTTGCCGTAGCGGTGGCCCGCAACCACGACTTCGATGCCGCTGCCCGCCATGGCGCCACAGGGGATGGGTGTTATCCCCGCCACATTCAGGCCCGTATAGACGAAGCGTCCGAGTGTCTCGTCGTAATGCGACAGTATGCTGACCGGTGTGATTTCGTCCGTCGAGACATCGTCGCGCAAGCTGCCGGCCGTCTCGGCATTGAGCGTCCGCCCCTCCAGCTGTTGCGTAATCAATGCCGGATCATCGGCGAGAAACAGTATCCGTCCCAAGGACAGGGACGATTCAAATGCATGGTTCATGGCACGATTGTGACCGGCATTGGGAGCAGGGATGTATTGGCAATGCGGCAACGGGGCCATCGAAAACCGCGATTGCCCGTCCAATCCGCCAACACGCCGGCTCAGCCTCGCAAGGCCTCGATCAGGGCCTGCACGGACCGGATGCGCGGCGATTTGCGCAACGCGTAAATGGACAGCTCGCGGGGCGCCCACGGCTCGGTCAAGGGCCGGCGGACGAACTTACGCGTGCCGGCGTAAGCCGCCGCCGCGCTGCGGGGCATAATGGTAATGCCCAGACCTGCCTCGACCATGCGACATGCGGCATCGAAGCTGCTGACTTGCACCGCGAAATCGGCAGGCCGTCCCATGGCCCCGATCTGCCCATGCAGCACCCTGTCCAGCGTCCCACCGGGGCGCACCCCGATCAGCGAATACTCCAGCGTCTGGTCGAACCGCAAAGCACGTTCGCCCGCCAGCGGATGGCCGGCCGGCATCACGACCAGCAGGGGGTCCGTGACAAAGTACCAGGACTCCAGCCCGGCCGGCACATTGCTGTGCACGCCCACGCCGACGTCAGCCTCGTCGTCAAGGCACGCACGGATGACATCCTGAGTATCCTTTTCGGACAACACGACCCTGACATGGGGAAAGGTTCTTCTGTAGCTGCTCAAGCGCTCCGGCAGATAGCCGATGATGGAGGACATATTGGCGGCCAGGGTGACGACGCCTCGGACGACCTCGTCCGTCTCGCGGACATCACGCTTCAAGAGCTGAATATCGTTGTCGATCTTCATGCCGCGTTCGAAGACCAGCTCGCCGGCAGGCGTAAGGGAAATGCCGCGCGGCGACCGCACGAACAAGGCGACGCCCAGCGTATGCTCCAGTTCGGAGATACGCCGGCTCAGCGCCGAGGGCGCAATATGCTCCTTGGCGGCGCCCCGCGCGATCGAGCCCTCGGTGGCCGCGGCCACGAACAAACGCACACTATATGCATCAATGCGACGCGTCATCTTCTTGTTTACCTATACGTTTGACATGCGGGCCGCATACGCCCGCTCAGGCGTGGATACTGCGCGGACCGTCCCCGGCCGACAGGCCCGGGCATGAAGGGCCATCGCAGGATGCGATGGCGCCCATCACGAAACAACCCTGGCCGCACTATGTGCATCTATCTAGAATCGTTCCATCCTTCGCTGCGCACAGGCTGGAAACGCCGAGACATCACTCCGGGATTCCAGATCTTTTAGCATAAAAACCAGAACTTACAGGAGACTCCGAATGAGCCACCGGAAATTATTCGCGAAGCTGATGATCGGGTCCGCGGTATTCGCGGCCATGACGCCCGGTCACGCCGCTGCGCCCTACCCCGAACGCCCCATACGCGTCGTTGTCACGAGCTCCCCGGGATCGGGGCTGGATACCGTAGCGCGCACCCTGTCGGACGACTTGGGCAGCGCGCTGGGTCAGCCCGTCATTGTCGAGAACAAGGCGGGCGCAGCCGGCATCCCGGGCACCCAGGAAATCGTCGCCTCTGCACCCAACGGCTACACGCTGGGACTGGTCTCATCCAATCACGCCATCAATCCAAGCCTGAACAAATCCTTGCCCTATGATTCGGTGAAGGACTTGACGGCCATCACGCTGATCGGCACGGTGCCCCTCGTGCTGGCCGTTCCGGCAAAGTCGCCATACAAGTCGGTCCAGGACCTCATCAAGGCGGCCAGGGACAAGCCCAGCGTCCTGAATTATGGATCCTCGGGCGCGGGCAGCGCCCTGCATCTGGCGACGCTGCTGCTCGAGACGAAAGCAGGCATGAAGATGACTCACATCCCCTACAAGGGCGGCAGTGCGCTGGTCACGGACCTCATCTCGGGGCAGATCGACGCCGCGTTTCTGGCAATACCGACCGCCCATGCACAGATCAAGGCGGGGACGATCAAGGCCTTGGGCGTTTCAGCGAAAGACCGGCTTGCGCTGCTGCCCGACACGCCCAGCCTGCAGGAAGCAGGCGTGAAGGACTACGAGTATGTTCCCTGGATCGGCCTGATAGGTCCGGCCGGACTGGATAAGGACAAAGTCGCCCTTCTGCAGAAGAAGGTTTCTGAAGTGGCCGCACTGCCGAAAGTAAAGAACGCCTTCGACGCCCAAGGCTTCACGCCCAATGTGTCGACCCCCGAACAATTCCTCGACACCATCCGGCGCGACATCGACCTGAGCGCCACGCTCATCAAGCAAGCGGATATCCAACCCGGCTCGTAGTCAGGCCGGCTGCATCCTTCCGGCCACCAATCTGAGTTCGCGCTGACACAATCCCGCCAATTGTGCATCGTGGGTCACCAGCACCAGCGTCGTCCGGCGTTCGCGGTGCAGGGCAAACATCAGCTGAATGATCTTCTCGCCGTTGTGGGTGTCCAGGCTGCCCGTCGGCTCGTCGGCGAACAGCACCTTGGGATCCACGACGAAGGCCCGCGCCAGCGAAACGCGCTGCTGCTCGCCGCCCGAGAGCGTCTTGGGATAGTGATGCAAGCGGTCCTTCAGGCCTACCCGCCGCAGCATGGCCTCGGCTTCCTTGAACGCGGGCCTGCCGGCCAGCTCCAGCGGCAGCATGACGTTCTCGAGCGCCGTCAGGTTGGGCAGCAACTGAAAGGACTGGAACACGAAGCCCACGTGAGCCGCCCGCAGCGCCGCGCGGGCCTCTTCGTCGAGCGAAAACAGGTCGTGCCCGAACAGCTTGACGTGGCCGGAACTCGGCACATCCAACCCGGCCAACAATCCCAGCAACGTCGATTTTCCCGAGCCCGAACTGCCGGTAATGGCGAGCGTCTGGCCCTCTTCGACGGTAAAACTGATATTGTCTAGGATGTCCAGGACGCCGGACGTATCGGTGACACGCTGGCACAGTTTGCTGACTTCAATGGAGTGGGTTTGTCTCATGGTGATACGCTGGCGCTTGATCGTGGCTGCGGTGTGCTGTCTTCATTTATCGGTGTTGCCCGCCCGGGCATCGACGTCTGCCGATAGCGAACCGAAAACCGTGCTGGTCATCGGCGACAGCCTGTCGGCGGAATACGGACTACAACGGGATGCCGGCTGGGTGGCGCTCTTGGCCAAGCGGCTGAAAGCGAAGAAGGCAGGATACCAGATACAGAACTCCAGCATCAGCGGTGACACGACCAGCGGCGGCGTGACCCGCCTTCCTGAAGCGCTTGCACGCTTTGCACCGGGAATCGTCATTATTGAGTTGGGCAGCAACGACGCCCTTCGCGGCCTGGACCTGGCCATGACCGAAGCAAACTTGTCGACCATGGTAGAACTCGCCCAACAGGCGGGCTCACGCGTCCTGCTGGTGGGTATGCAGATCCCGCCCAACTATGGGCGCCGCTATGCCGATCAATTCCGCGACCTGTTCGGCAAGGTCGCCGAGCGCCACGGCACGATTCTGGTGCCGTTCCTGCTGGAGGGCGTGGCAACCGACAAGGCGATGTTCCAGGACGATGGAATCCACCCCAACGAGCGAGCGCAAAGCCGACTGGCCGAGAATGTCTGGCAGTATCTGGAGCCTATGCTGCGAGGCCCGCTACCCGACAATCCCGACCAGTAGTAATCAGTTGCGCGCTTCGTTCTCGCCGCTGATGGCTTCGGCCGCCTCTGGCAGCATGGTGACTGCTGCCTGCGTGCGCAATGCCTTCAGGACGGCCTGTTCTTCGGCACGGCCCCAAACCTGATTCAATTCAGCTGGCAGCGAAGCCAGCAAGGCCTTGCTTTCGGCGTTGCCCGGTTGCACCGATTCGACCCGCAGCACGGCAAAGCCTTGTGGTCCCTTGACGCCGACATACGCTGGCAGCGACTTGGGGTCCGTTGCAAAGGCCGCATCGAGCACCGCCTTACCGAGCTGCTGCGGGTTGATACGGCTGACCTTCAGCGGCGTACCGAATCCCTCGGGTACCGTGGCCGGGTCTTCTTTCTTGAAGGCAGCCACGGCTTCCTGGCCGGCCTGTTCGGCCGCAGCTGCTGCACGTTCGGCCACCAGACGACTGCGTATGGTGCTGCTGACCTTCTCGAGCTCGGGCGTATGAGCCGGAATCAACTGCTCGACGCGTACGACCACGACGGTATCCGGCGATATCTCGATGACGCCGGAGTTTTGCTTGCCACCCAGGACATTGGGCGTGAACAGGGCCCGGCGCACGCGCACGTCGTCCAGCAGCGCGGCGTCTTCGCTGGCCGATGCGGCATTCGCACCGGCCTCGTCCGAGGACAGAAGGTGATCACGCGTAATACCGGTCGCCGAGCGTAATGTTAGACCCAGGGCATCGGCCGCCGGCTGAAGGCTGGTCGGGTTATCGTAGACCAGGCTGGTAAGCCGGGTGGCCATGTCGGCATAGCGCTCGGCGCCGAGTTGACGGCGCACTTCGACTTCCACCTTGGCCTTGGCTTCTTCAAAGGTTTCGCCTTTTTCGGGCTGGACCTCGTTAGCCTTGAAGATGTGAAACCCCCCAGGGCCTTCCACGACGCCAGAGACCTGATCCTTGGCTAGCGCGAAAATGGCGTGCTCGACGTTGGCGGGCCACGAGCCCTTCGTGATCCAGCCCAGCGAACCGCCGTCCCTTGCCGTGCCCGCGTCCTGGGATTCCGCCTTGGCGACATCCGCGAACGCGGCCGGATCGGCCTTCACCTTGCTGGCGATGGCTTCGGCCTTCGTCTTGGCCTCGGCCCGCTGCTGGTCGGAGGCGCCCGCCGGCACATTGATCTGTATGTGGCTGATATTGACACGCGCTGCTTGCACATAACGCGCCTTGTTCTGCTCGTAATACTTCTGCAAGTCCTGGACGCTGACTTCGGGCAGGTTCGCCATGGCGGCGGCCTCGTTCAGCAGCAGGTACTGCGCGGTCACTTGCTCGGGAAGCTCGAGGCTTTTCTTGTTTTGTTCGTACCATGCCTTGATATCGGCATCGGTAACGTCGATGTCCTTCTGGTAGTCGGCCGCCTGGTACGCCAGCAGTCGCACCGTGCGTTCCTCGGTCAGCACCTGCTGCAAGCGGTCGACCACCGTGGACGGCACATTGGCCGTGAGCACGACGGGACCGAGCACGCGGTCCAGCGCGAGTTCGGCACGCTGGCTTTGTTCAAAATCGCGCGGTGTGAGGCCTGCCGATGCCAATACCTGGTTATAGCGTTCCGGGGAGAACTGGCCGTCAACTTGCAATTGAGGCATGGAAGCGATGGTCTGGCGCAGCGCTGCATCGGAAACACTGAAACGTTCCTTGGACGCCGTGGTCGCCAGCACGCGACGGTCGATAAGCGACTCGAGTAGTGCGCTGCGGGCCGCAGGGTTGTCCAGCACAGCCGGATCGAAGCCGCCCGGGCTGTTCTGTTGCAACTGCTGAAGCTGATTGCGGCGTGCCTGGTCGAAATCCTGTTGGCTGATCGCCGAGCCTGCCACCTTGACCAGTTCCTGGTCGCCTGACACATAGTTGGTATAGCCGCTGACGCCGATAAGCACGAAGGACGGCAAGATCAGGACCAGCAAGATCAGTTGCATCAAACGTTGGTGGGTACGAATAAAATCGAACATTAATTACTCACTGATACGCAGCCGTACTGGTCAACGCGAGGTTGCATCAAAAAAGGCGATAAAGATCGCCAGTTACGAATTTCCCGAATACAAGACGGAAATTTGATACAGTTTACCATCAGACCCCGGAACTTCTGCGCGGCATTTTCGGCAAAGCCGCGCTGAATATCAAGCCCCGGCCACCTCCGTACACAACATACATCCTCATGTCCGACATCCTTGCCTCATGGCCGTATCCCCGATTGATTGCGCACCGGGGCGCAGGCCGCTATGCCCCTGAAAATACACTGGCCGCCATCCGGCTGGGCAGCCAGCACGGCTTCGCGATGGTCGAATACGACGTGAAGCTGAGCCGCGACGACGTCGCGATACTCCTGCACGACGACACCGTGGACCGGACATCCAACGGAATCGGACCCGCTGCCGACATGACGTTCAACGAACTGGCGGCCTTCGATTTCGGCGCCTGGCATTCCCGCGACTATGCCGGCGAGCCCATCCCTACCCTCAATTCGATCGCCGCCTATACGTTGGCGAACGACGTTCGCAGCAACATAGAAATCAAGCCTTACCGAGGCCTCGAAGCCGCCACCGGCGCCGAGGTCGCACGGCGTGCGCGCGTCTTGTGGGCGAACGCCGAGGTGCCACCCCTGCTTTCGTCATTCTCTGAAACCGCGCTCGAAGCGGCGCTGCATGCGGCGCCCGAGTTGCCACGCGCCCTCCTCCTTGCCAAGGAAGTTCCCCCAGACTGGCTGGACCGGGTGCAACGGCTGCGCTGTGTCGCCATCCATCTGAATCACAAATACACGACACGCCCCATCGTGCAGGCCATACGTTCGGCAGGCTATCACGTCGCTGTCTGGACCGTGAACGATACGGCGCGCGCGCAGGAACTGCTGGACTGGGGATGCAATGCTATCGTGACGGACGAAATCAAGGCGATCTCACCGTCCTTTTTTGCCTGACGCGCTGCGCCACCGCGTCTCGCCCCGAAGCCCCTTGCATGCACTACCCGGCCCCACCGAGATCCATAGGAAAAGGAAGACCCCTTGTTCAGTTATCGCCACGCTTTCCACGCCGGCAATCACGCCGACGCCCTGAAGCATTCCATCTTCGTCCATCTGCTCGATCACTACAACCGCAAGGACACACCCTACTGGGTCATTGATACGCACGCCGGCGCCGGCATCTACGACCTTCGCAGCGAGTGGGCATTGAAGAACGGCGAGTTCGTGGACGGACTGGATCGCCTGCTGACGGGCGAACCTGCACCTGCACTCATCGAACGCTACCTGGAAGAGGTGCAGCACTTCAACCCCGATGGACTCGCCAACTTTTACCCGGGGTCGCCGTGGCTGGCGCTGCATGCCTTGCGGCCGCAGGACCGCCTGCGCTTGTTCGAAATGCATCCGTCTGAAGCGGACATCCTGCGACGCAACCTGGATCGACAGGGTCGTTCGGCAACCCGGCAGACCACCATCTACCAGACGGACGGATTCGAGGGATTGAAAAGCCAGTTGCCGCCGTCGCCGCGGCGTGCGATTACCATCATTGATCCGTCTTATGAAGACAAGCACGACTATCGCCGGACGCTGCAGGCGATCAATGAAGGCCTGCAGCGCTTCGCCACCGGCTGCTTCGCCGTGTGGTATCCGCTGGTGCAACGCCGCGAATCCCACGATCTCGCGCGCTCGCTGGAACGGCTGAAGACACCATGGGTCCACGCCAGTCTGGCGGTGCGCAAGCCCGTCCGGGACGGCTATGGTTTGCATGGCAGCGGCATGTTCGTACTGAACCCGCCCTGGACACTACATGCCGAGCTGGCTACAACGCTGCCTTGGCTGCGCGAGAAGCTGAAACAGGACGATCGCGCGGCATTCACGCTGAAGCAATATGGGCAGTGAAGGCCACGCAAGGACGCAAGGTAAAACTGCCTTGTATAGCGGTAAGGCAACTTGACGGCGCAGTGTCCAGGGGCCGGCGCCCTTGACCGTCAGATGAACCGCTCGCCTTCCTTGAGATAGCGCCATTGGCCGGGCGGCAGGTCGCCGAGCACAATCCGCCCCATTCGGACCCGCTTCAATCCGATTACTTTCAGGCCAACCTGCTCGCACATGCGCCGGATCTGGCGCTTCTTGCCCTCCTGCAGGATGAAGCGCAACTGGTCTGCGTTCTGCCACTCGACATAAGCCGGCCGCAGGGGTTTCCCGTCCAGCGACAGGCCATGATTCAGTAGCGCCAGTCCGTTGCCGGCTATCTTGCCCTGCACCCGTACCAGATACTCTTTCTCGATGTCCGAGTCATCGCCCACCAATTGCCGGGCGATGCGGCCGTCCTGCGTCAACACCAGCAGCCCTTGTGAATCGATATCGAGCCGGCCTGCAGGAGCGAGGCCGCGGAGCTGACTCGGATCGAAGCGCAGCGGCGACTTGTCGACCCGATAATGCGTCGCGGCGGTGATCAGCGAAACGGCTGGTCGGTATCCCTGTTCGGCCTGCCCGGACACATAGCCCACCGGCTTGTTCAGCAATATGGTGACGCGCGAAGTCTGGCGCCGCCTGGCTTGTTTATCGAGGGTGATCTTTTGATCGGGCCAGGCCTTGCTGCCCAGTTCCGACACGACGAGGCCATCGACCCGTACCCATCCGCGCTCGATATAAGCATCGGCCTCGCGCCGCGAGCAGAGGCCCTGTTCAGCCATCAACTTCGAAATTCGTATTTTTTCCATAGGTGGTATTTTATGACTTTGGCGATAATACGGTTTATGGAACTCATCCCCCCTGAACGCAGCGCTTGGCTGTCACATCCCTCCCCGTCCCTGAGTCCTCAACAAAAATACTGGCTGACCCGCGGCGGCGCACTCACTGCGGGTCTTCGGCGTCTTGGCGAAGTGCAGCTTCGCGTCGTCAGGGAGACGGCCGACGGCCTGTCGAAGGCCGAGGCCTGGATGCTGCAGCGCAGCCCGAGCAGCCCGGTATGGGTGCGGGAAATCGTCATGGCCATCGATGGGACGGACAGCGTCTTCGCGCGCAGTTTCACACCCCTGAGCGCCTCCCACGGCCTGTGGCAGGGCATGCGGCGCCTGCGTACTCGACCGCTTGCCGACATGCTTTACCACGACTCGCAAATCACCCGATCGCCCTTCCTGGCATGCCGACTGAACGCCGCACACCCGATGTACCGATCGGCGCAGCACGTATTGGGCGAACGCTGCCCTGTGGCCCGCAGCATGCTCGCACGGTGTTCGGTCTTCTGGCGCAAGGGACAACCCCTGCTCGTCGCCGAATGCTTCTTGCCGGATTTCTGGCCGTTGGCCGCCAAGTCCGCCTACGATCGCAAACTTCCGCTCAGGACGATTTGAGCGCCGCCTCGCGCCATACCTCGATATCGATCGCAACGCTATCGTCGGCTGAAGTAACGAGCGCCGTGCCTTCCTCGATGGTCACATGCAAATCCATGGATCGCCGGGCGAATCGAGCCAAAGCCTGGACCGCAGCCGGGCTCACTGCCAGAACGATCAGATTCGGGGCGCGTGCCACCGCAGCCTGTACACCCTGCCACC
>Ga0182739_1002249_pt1 | contig 18318 bp, 20 predicted proteins | sample eDN5th30CBELigBY_FD_128873 | JGI IMG/M metagenome (GOLD analysis project Ga0182739, IMG submission 128873) | Enriched backyard soil microbial communities from Emeryville, California, USA - eDNA 5th pass 30_C BE-Lig BY (version 2) (version 2) | ecosystem: Environmental > Terrestrial > Soil >...
AAATTGTGCGGCAGAATCTTGCACGAAAGCCCGACCGCGATCCCCTCCACCCCCTGCGCCAGCAACAGCGGAAAACGGATCGGCAGCGTGATCGGCTCCTGGTTGCGTTCGTCGTAGGAACGGGTCCATTGCGTGATCTTCGGGTTGAAGACTGCTTCGAGCGCAAATTTCGAGAGCCGTGCCTCGATATAACGCGGAGCGGCCGCCGGATCGCCGGTGATGATGTTGCCCCAGTTCCCCTGCGTGTCGATGAGGAGATCCTTCTGCCCGAGGCCGACCAGCGCGTCAGTGATGCTCGCATCCCCGTGCGGGTGATACTTCATCGTGTTGCCGACCGTATTGGCGACCTTGTTGTAACGCCCATCCTCAAGTTCCCGCAGCGAGTGGAGGATGCGGCGCTGCACCGGTTTCAAACCGTCGTCGATATGCGGCACGGCCCGGTCGAGGATGACGTACGAGGCATACTCGGTGAACCAGTTTTTGAACATCCCGTCAACATGCGCCAGCGATGGGTTGCCGACACGGGCGGGGGCGGGAAGGGCGGAAGGCGTCGTGGAAGCGAGCGCCAGCTCGGGTTGCGCTTCGTCAGGGGTCATATCGTGGTGTAGGCAAGATGGTTGATGATAAACTCCTGACGCTCCGGCGTGTTCGACCCCATGTAGAACTGGAGCATCTGGTCAAGCGGGCTTTCCCTGCCGATGATGACCGGCTCGAGCCGGATTTTCGGCCCGATGAAATGTCGGAACTCATCCGGCGAAATCTCGCCCAGCCCCTTGAAACGGGTCACTTCCGGCTTGGGCCCGAGCGCGGTGATCGCCTTCGTCCGCTCCGTGTCGGTGTAGCAATAGCGGGTCTCCTTCCGGTTGCGGACCCGGAAAAGCGGCGTCTGGAGGATGTAAAGGTGGCCGTTTTTGACGACTTCAGGCAGGAAAGTCAGGAAAAAGGTGATCAGCAACAGGCGGATGTGCATCCCGTCGACGTCGGCGTCGGTGGCGAGCACGATCTGGTTGTAGCGGAGTTCGTCGATCCCTTCGCTGATGTTGAGCGCGTTTTGCAGCATGTTGAGTTCGTCGTTCTCATACATGACGCGGCGGCTCTTGCCGTGGGTGTTGAGCGGTTTGCCCTTGAGCGAAAAAACCGCCTGCGTGTTCGGGTCGCGCACCTTGGTAATCGAGCCGGAAGCCGAATCCCCCTCGGTAATGAAAAGCGTGGTGGCGTGGCGGAGGTCGTCCTGCCCGCGCCGCGGGGCCTTGTCGTTGAAGTGGAGGCGCGAATCGCGCAGCTTCGAGTTGTGGAGGCTGATCTTCTTGGCCGCGTCGCGCGCCAGCCCGCGGATGCCGGTCAGCTCCTTGCGCTCCCGTTCGTTCTGCTGGATTTTCTTCTGGATCGCCTCCGCGACGTTCGGGTTGCGGTGCAGGAAATTGTCGAGTTCGGTCTTGAGCAGGTCGGCGACGTAACTGCGGATCGTCACCCCGCCCGAAGGCGACATCGTGGTGCTGCCGAGCTTGGTCTTCGTCTGGCTCTCAAAGATCGGCTCCTGAATGCGGATCGAAATCGCGGCGATGACGCCGGTTCGGATGTCGGCGGCTTCGTACTCTTTCTTGAAAAACTCCCTCAACACCTTGACGATCGCCTCGCGAAAGGCCGACTGGTGCGTCCCCCCCTGCGTGGTGTGCTGGCCGTTGGTAAACGAGTAATACTCCTCGCCGTACTGGCTGGCGTGGGTGAAGGCGATATCGAGGAGGTTTTTGTCGTCGCGCAGGTGGACCGCCTTGTATGCCGTGGAGCCGTCGATCTTGTTGTTGAGCAGGTCGAGCAGCCCGTTTTTCGACTGGAAGCGCCGCCCGTTGAGCGTGAGCGTCAACCCGAGATTGAGACAGGCGTAGTTCCAGAGGAGGTTTTCGATGTACTCCTCCTTGAACTCGTAGTTGGGAAAAATCTTCGGATCGGGCGTGAAAGTGGTCTCCGTTCCGGTCGGCAGCTCTTTGGCGGCGCGGTTGCCGTAATCCTTCAGGAGCGCGCCCCGGGAAAAATCGGCCTTGCGCGTCTTGTTTTCGCGCCACGTCTGGATGGTGAACGCATTGGAAAGGGCGTTGACCGCCTTCAGGCCGACCCCGTTGAGGCCGACACTCCGCTGGAACGCCTCGCTGTCGTACTTGCCGCCGGTGTTCGGCTTGCCGGCGCAGTCGATCAGGCTCCCCAGCGGGATGCCGCGCCCGAAATCGCGAACGGTGATCGTCTGCGTCCCGTCGGAGTTGGGCGAAAGGGTGACATCGATCCGCTCGCCGCACCCCATCGTGAATTCGTCGATCGAGTTGTCGATCGTCTCCTTGAGGAGGATGTAAATGCCGTCGTCGTGGGCCGCCCCGTCGCCGAGACGCCCGATGTACATACCGGGGCGCCGGCGGATATGTTCGTTCCACTCCAGCGAGCGGATGTTGGCTTCGGTATACTTGACGGGTGGTGACTTGCTCATCAGCGGAAAAGGCAGGAAACGGCCTGCAGCCGGTCAACGGTAGGAGGTCGGTCTCAGAAAAAAAAGGGCAAAACCAGAAACAACAGCAGGATCAGGGCGAACGGCAGCAAATAAGCGGCGAGCATCAAAAAACCGCCGAGAAGGGTAAACGCAAGGGAGAAAACGACAAGGGCGGCCAAAAGCTGGAAAGCCAATCGCCACCGCCCCATCGGAAAACCTCCCCGCCGTCCACTAAATTTTCAGCGATACCCCGGCGGTTTCGGGTTCGTGCTCCGGCGTCGGCTCCGGGTCGATCCACCGGCCATGTTCGCGGATCAGGTCCTGAAGCCGGGCGACCGCCTCTTCTTCGGGGATGTTGAACTTCACCGGCGTCTTGCCGACGTAGAGGTTGATCTTCTTCGGCGCGCCGCCGACGTAGCCGAAATCGGCATCGGCCATTTCCCCCGGTCCGTTGACGATGCACCCCATGATGGCAATTTTGACCCCCTTGAGGTGGCCGGTCGCCGCCTTGACGCGGGCGGTCGTCTCCTGAAGGTTGAAGAGCGTCCGGCCGCACGAGGGGCAGGCAACGTAATCGGTCTTGAAAATGCGGGCTCCTGCGGCTTGCAGGATGTTGTAGGCGAGCCGGAGCGACTGGCCGGGAGCCGTTTCGCCCCGCACCAGAATGGCATCGCCGATCCCGTCGCAAAGAAGCGACCCGATGGCGGGCGAGGAGAGCAGCAGCGTATCGACAAAATTTTCCCCCGGGTTGCCGGAGGGCGAAGGATCGTTCTCCTTCGGGCAAAGGGTGTCCTTGAGCAAAACCGGGTGTCGGGGATCGAGCCTCGCGGCCAGCAGCCGGTGGGCGGCGATCACCGGAAGGTCGAGCCCGTCGGCAACGGCCACCAGGCGCGGTTCGGCGGAAGCGTTGACCGCTGCGCAGGCAGCTTCGTCGCGCGGGTCGATTTCGACCACGCCGGAAGTCTCCACGACCCCTTCGGGTTTGTAATCGCCGAGGCGGTCGATCTTGTGGGCGAGCGCGTTCCAGTTGGCCTGCGTCGTCAACACGCGCGGCACCTCCTCGCCGCCGATGCCGACGCCGCCGACCTCGATCCGCTCCGAAGCGCGGCGGGTGTACGAAAAGCGGTCCCACGGCAGCGCGATCCCGGTTTCGTCGATCGCCGGAGGCGGGGTCGGCTGTCCGAGCAGCGCGTTAAACGGTGCGACCAGCTTTTTCGCCACCGGGATTTCGTAAACCGCATCCTCGGTGAGCGAAACGCGGATGGTGTCGCCGATCCCGTCGTTGAGCAGTGAGCCGATGCCGATCGCGCTCTTGATCCGGCCATCCTCCCCGTCGCCCGCTTCGGTCACGCCAAGGTGGATCGGGTAGTTCCAGTCGGGGCCGAGTTCGTCGAGCCGGGCGATCAGAAGCCGGTAGGCGGCGATCATCACCTTAGGGTTGCTCGCCTTCATCGAAAAGACAAAGGCGTGGTAGTCGAGGTCGCGGGCGATCCGGGCAAACTCCAGCGCGCTTTCAACCATGCCGAGCGGCGTATCGCCGTAACGGTTCATGATCCGGTCGCTCAACGACCCGTGATTGGTGCCGATCCGAAGGGCGACGCCGTGCTCGCGGCAGTAATGGACCAGCGGCGAAAACCGTTCGCGGATGCGCTCCAGCTCCGCCGCGTACTGCTCATCGGTATACTCGATGATCTTGAATTTCTTGGAATCGGCGTAGTTGCCCGGGTTGACCCGCACCTTCTGCACCCACTTGGCGGCTTCCATCGCCGCTTCCGGCTTGAAATGGATGTCGGCGACGATCGGGACGTGACACCCGCGCTCGCGCAGCCCGGCGACGATCTGTTGCAGATTGGCGGCATCCTTGACGGTCGGCGCGGTGATGCGGACGATCTCGCAACCGGCCTGCACCAGGTCGAGCGTCTGCCGGATCGAAGCCTCCGTGTCCATCGTGTCGCAGGTGATCATCGACTGGACCCGGATCGGGTGATCCCCCCCGATGCCGACGGGACCGACCATCACTTCACGGGTGGGACGCCGTTGATAGGAAAAAGGAGAAGGGTTCATTTTGAAAAAAGAAACGTGCTGCGGGGCCGCACCCGCAAAAAAGCGGAAGGCGCTACTCGGCGGGCGACGTTGCCGGGGCGGGTGAAGCCGCCGGTTGGGTCTCCGTCGTCTCCGAGCCGGTCAGCCTTCGCCACGGCAGGTCCTGCACGTCAAAAAAGGTAACATAGAGCATGTAACCGATGATAAGCAAGGCGCATGCGCTCTGAACGATCTCCAGCAAGCGGATATTGACCGGCCTGCGGCGGATCGACTCGATCATGGCGAGGACGATGTGCCCCCCGTCGAGCACCGGCAGCGGCAGCAGGTTCAGGATCGCGAGGTTGACGTTGAAAAAGACGCTGAACCAGAGGGCGAGCCGCCAGCCGTTCTCGTTCTGCAACATATCGTAGTAGAGGCGGCCGATGCCGACCGGCCCGCTGAAGTGCTGCGCCTTCACGTCGGATTTCGGCGAAAAAAGCGCGTCGAGCATGTTGCCGATGGTGGTCACGCTGTCGGCGATCTGCTGTTTGGGCGAGGGATGAGCGAGGACGATCCGGCCCGGGTCCCACTGGATGCCGATCCGCGCGCGCGGCTCGCTCCCGGCCACGGGAAGCACCTTCGGGACGACGGTGACATTAAGCCAGGTTTCCCCCCGCCGCAGCGTGAGGTAAAGCGGCGCGTTCGGATCTTTTTCGATCGCTTCGATCAGGACAAACGGGCTGAAAACCGCGGTGCCGTCGAGGTGGGTGACGACATCACCCGGCTGCAACCCGGCTTCGGCGGCGGGCGACCCGGCCTCCACCTTCCCGACCGTGTGCGTCTCTTCGGGGATGAGCCCGACCTGGCGCAACCCTTCGCGACCAAACCGGTGCGACGGCGCGCGGACCCAGCCGCTCTCCAGCGTCATCTCCCTGCCGCCGCGCTCGATCTTGAACTCAATCTTCTCCCCTTCACTCCGGACGATGAACCAGGTGACGCTGTCGACCATCCCGTGGAAGCGCTTGACCGGGTTGCCGTCGACTTCAAGGATCTTATCCCCCGGCTGGAACCCCGCCTTTTCCCCCGGCATCCCGGGCTGGACCAGGCCGACGACGGTGGTCGATTCAATCTCCGAAACCGGGCGGCCGACCGCCCAGACCGCGCAGGCGAGCAGAATGGCCAGCCCGAAACTGAAAAGCGGCCCGGCAAAGGCGACGATGATCTTGTCGAGCGCGGAAATCGTCGGCAGCTTCTCGCGCGGCGTGTCGCTCTCCCCTTCGATGATGTCCATCGGGGCGAGTTGCGGGAGCTTGACGAACCCGCCCGCCGGGATCGACCCGAGGGAGTAGACCACTCCGTTGATCTCCTTCTGCCAGATCGGCTTGCCGAACCAGACCCCGAACCCCTCCACATGCAGCCCGCGCCAGCGCGCCGCCAGGAAGTGGCCGAGTTCATGGACGATGATGATGATGTTGAAAAGAACAACGACCTCGAGAAGGACGAAAAGGAAATTGAGGATTTTGAAAGCCATAACGGAAGGTACGCGAAAGCAGAAGGCGGCTTACGACCGGGAGACGGCCTCGGCGGCGCAGCGGCGCGCCTCCTGATCTGCAACGACTATATCATTGAGTGAAGGGTCTGCAATGGAACGATGTTGCCCCATCGTCGCCGCAACCGTCTCCCAGATGCCGGGGAAGGAGAGGCGGCCCCCCAGAAACGCCTCGACGGCGACTTCGTTGGCGGCGTTGAGCACGGCGGGCAGCGTGCCGCCGGTTTCCCCCGCCTGCCGGGCGAGATCGAGCGCCGGAAAGACATCGTAACGCGGCGCTTCGAACTCCAGGCGACCGAGCGCGGCGAAATCGAGCGGACGCAGGGTGTTGGGGACCCGTTCGGGCCACGTCACCGCGTACTGAATCGGGAAACACATGTCCGAATGACTCAGTTGCGCGAGGATCGAGCCGTCGGCAAACTCTACCATCGAGTGGACAATGCTCTGCGGGTGGACGATGACATCGACGCGCCCCATTTCGACATCAAAAAGCCAGCGCGCCTCGATCATCTCCAGCCCCTTGTTAAAGAGCGTGGCGGAGTCGATCGTGATCTTCGCCCCCATGCTCCAGGTCGGGTGCTTGAGCGCCTCCGCCGGGGTGACCTGCGGGAGCCGCCCGGAGGCGGTCTGCCGGAACGGGCCGCCGCTGGCGGTCAGGATCAGGCGGGTCAACTCCGAAGCGGGGCGGCGGCGGGCTCCCTCCAGGCATTGGAAGATGGCGTTGTGCTCGCTGTCGACAGGGAGGATGTTGACCCCCTTGCGCCGGGCGGCCTCCATGACGATCCCTCCCGCCATGACGAGGATCTCCTTGCTCGCAATCGCGAGGTCCTTGCCTGCTTCGATCGCCGCGAGCGCCGGGCGCAGGCCGCCCGTTCCGACGATGGCGATCAGGACCATCTCCGCCTCCGGCAGGGTGGCGAGGTCGATCAACCCTTCCTCCCCTTCAAAAAACCGGCGTTCCTTGCGAAGCGCTTCGGGGAAAGCGGCGAGCGCTTCCGGGTCGGTCACACAAAGGGCGGCGTCGGTAAATTCCCCGGCCATCTCGGCCAGCAGCCGCCCGTTGCCATGGGCGGAGAGGCCGACGATCCGCACCCGTTCGGGGATGTCGCGGGCGACCTTGGCGGCGCTTTGGCCGATGGAGCCGGTGGCTCCCAGAACAACCAGTTTTTTCATCGGGGGGCTTGTGGAAACGGGAGATTCAAAACTGCTCAAGCCAGTAAAGGTAGACGAAGAGAAGGGGGGCCGTAAAGAGGAGGCTGTCGATCAAATCAAGCGCGCCGCCGATCCCCGGCAGAAACCTCCCGGAATCCTTCACCCCCGCGCTCCGCTTGAAGACCGACTCGACCAGATCGCCGATGATCGCCGCAAACCCGAGCAGCAACCCGAGCGCAATGGCATGGGAGACGTTCAGGAGCGGCAGCCGCGAAGCCATCAGCCAGAGGAGGCCGAGACTTCCGAGGGTCGAAAAAACCAGCGCCCCGCCAAACCCTTCCCAGGTCTTGTTCGGGCTGACATGCGGAATCGCCGGGTGCCTGCCGATCGCCGTGCCGGTGAGGTAGGCCCCCATGTCGCTGAACTTGGTGACGACCATCAGGTAAAGCAGGTAAAACTGGCCGGTGACCATCCCCGACTCCGAAAGCGGCGTCAGGTAGATGATCTTGTTCATGAAGTGAAAGAGGACGACGACGTAGCCGATCCCGAGCAGGGTGTTGCCGACCGCAGGAATGGCGTCGGGCGTGATCGGGCTGCGGAAAAGCTGGCGCAACAGGATGGCAACCACCACGGCGGCCAGCGCCACTCCCTCCACATCGCCGGCCTTCGCCCCCCCGCCGCTCTTGAGCGCATAACCGGTGTAGAGCAGCAGCCCCGCCCCGCAAAGGAGGCCGGTCAGCCGGAAATGAGGCTGCCCCCCGGCGGCGAGCATCCGGTAAAATTCCGCCAGGGCGACCAGGGCCATGATCCCGACAAAGGCGAAAAGACCCGTCTCATTGGCGGTAAACACGACCCAGCAGACGACTGTCCAGAGGACGACGGTACTGGCAAGTCTGGAAAGGAAAACGGAATTCATCCGGGAAAAACAGGCGTGACCTTCCGGGATGCATCCCGATATGGCAAGCCTGACCTTCTGCGCATTCGGGGAAAAAGTCGATCAGGGCGTCGAAACCGGCGGAGCCACCGGGATCGCCGGAGCCACTGTCGGGGAAGCGCCGGGGGCGGCAGGATCAGCCGGGTGGACCGGCAGCGCGGGGAGCACCCGGACGGGCGTGGCCGCCGGGGTGGCGGTCGGCGTGGTCGGAGCGCCGGTTGGCGTGCCGGTCGGCGAAGCGGTCGTCGGCACAGGCGTTTTCCTGGGATGGGTCTGGCCGAGCCGGATCAGTTCCGAGACCGTGACAAACCGGTATCCCCGGCTCAAAAGCGTATCGAGCACCTTCGGCATGGCGTCGATCGACTGGCTGTGAATGTCGTGAACCAGGATGATCGAGCCGTGGTGGGCCTTGGACAAGATACGCTCGGCCACCACCGACGGCCCGGGGCGTTTCCAGTCGAGCGGATCGACATCCCAAAGGATCGTCAGGTAGCCGAACTTTTCATGAGCCCAACGCCGCTGGCGTTCGCTAAACGAACCGTACGGAGGCCGGAAAACCTTCGGCGACACCCCTGTCGCCTTCAGGATGGCAGCGCGCGAACGTTCCAACTGCCCCTGGACATTGGCGTCGCTCATCTTGCCGAGGTTCGGGTGCGACCAACTGTGGTCGGCGATCTCGTGCCCCTGCGTGACGATCTGCCGCGCCACCGCCGGGTCCTGCACCACGCGCTCGCCGAGAACAAAAAAAGTAGCCTTGATCCCCCGGCTCGCGAGCAGGTCGAGCAGCTTCGGCGTCAACGTCTTGTGGGGACCGTCGTCAAACGTGATCGCGACATACGGCCCGTCGACGTCCACCCGGGTGTAGGTGATCTGCGGCCCCTTCGGCTTGGGCGATGCCTGCGGTTTCGGCTTCACCGCGCGCGGGGTGGCGGAGTGGGAAGCCGGTTTGGAGCGGGGCGATCCCGACCGGGCGGGATGGGAGGCCTGCCCGAAGGCAACCCCGGTCAAAAGGAAAAACGCCAACGCGGATCGGGCGAAAGAGGTGCGCAACATAAAAAGGGGTGAAGATGGGGAAAAGGTGCAAACGTCGGGATCTGAAAAACGACGGGGTTACAGATATTTCTGGAGAAAGGGAAAGAGTTTTTCGACGGTTTTCGGAGGCCAGTGCGCCTTGTCGGTCAGGATCGCTCCCTCCAGCGCCCGATGCTCGGGCCAGTCGGCCTCCGTCGGGAGGGAGGGGATGAGGCAGGCGAGCACCTTCTTGGCCAGGGCGACGTTGTGCCGGAGGTGGGCGACGATCGCCTGTGCATCGACGGCGGCTTCATCCCGCTTCCAACAATCGTAGTCGGTCACCATCGCGAGTGTGACAAAGGCGATCTCGGCCTCCCGGGCGAGCTTGGCTTCGGGCAGGTTGGTCATCCCGATCACGTCAAAGCCGAGCTTGCGGTTGGTGTCGCTCTCCGCGCGCGTCGAAAAAGCGGGCCCGTCCATGTTGACGTAGGTGCCGCCGTCGTGAACCACCGCCCCGGCGGCCCTGGCGGCCCCGACCGCCAGTTCGCGAAGCTGCGGGCTGACCGGATCGGCAAACGCGACATGGGCGGCGATCCCCTCTCCGAAAAACGTATGACCGCAACGCTGGCTGGTGCGGTCAAAAAACTGGTCGGGCACGACGATCTGCCGCGGCTCGTATTCCGGTTGCAGGCTCCCGACGGCGGAGATCGAAACAATCCAGCGCACCCCGAGCGAACGGAGCGCGTAGAGGTTCGCCCGGTGGTTGATCTCGTGCGGCAGAAGCCGGTGCCCCCGCCCGTGGCGCGGCAGAAAGCAGACGGTCCGCCCGGCAAAGGTTCCCGTGACGATCGTATCGCTGGGCGGCCCCCAGGGAGTCTCGATGCTCAACTCCGACGCATCGCAAACCCCTTCCATTTCATAAAGGCCGCTCCCGCCAATGATCCCGATAGCCGATGTTTCCCGGTGCTGCATGGTGGTTTTAGATCATCTCCCATGCCAAATTTCCAGCAAGAAAGCGCTCCTCCGGGAAAGCGCCTCCTTTTAGGGAAGCTCGAAGAAGTCGAGAACCTGCGGCACCGGCGTCTTGGTCAGGTCGGCCTGTGCGGAACGGGTCATCCGCTCGCGGTAGCGGGGCGCGACGGCGTTGAGCACGGCGTAGAAAATCTCCGGGCGCGCCGAGAAATACCATGCCTCGGTTTTTTCCTGTTCCAGGACGGCTTCGATCCGCTCGGCGATCAGCCGGACCAGGCGGCGTTCGTTCTCCAGTTCCAGCGGCAGCGCTTCGTAGGCGGCGGTGGCCACCGACGGGCCCGACCCCTGGGTGATCGGGAAGCGCCCGGCTTCGGCGACCTCCTTGTCCGCAGGGTAGCGGCCATGCGCGTCGGGGAAGTTGAGATTCTCCACCAGCTCGAGCTTCGGTCCCCGGGTCGGCGTCGCCTCCACCCGATACGCTTTCAGGTGGCCAAGATTGGTCGTAATCACAGTGATGTCCATCGTACCCCAGAGATCGTATCTCGAAGCCGCGGCTCGCGTCCGCGAATCGCGAAAACCCCAAAAACCCCGGTTCAGGTGCCGCCTCTTTTCTCTTGCGGCTCTTTTTTTGTTGCGCAAGCGGTGGGTTGCCCTTAACTTCGCCCTCCCGCTTACCTCAAGCGGGTTCCAAGCAACACCCTTTTTCACCTGACTTTTTTACCATGTCCCAACATCGCAGCCTTAAAGGAGCCAGCACCATCGCCGTCAAACGCAACGTCCTGAAGCGCTTTGAACGCGTGGAACTGCTCAAGAAGCGTGGCCAGTGGAAGGCCAACCAGAGCGTCATCGGCCTGCCGAAGACCACGCCGGAGGCTTAAAACCCCTCCTCGCGCTCCAGAAATATTTTTCACCCGGCTCCCGGAAATTTGCTTTTCCGGGAGCTGTTTTTTTCCCGGGTCGCACCGTTCTTCCGTTTCGACCTCCAACGCCACCGTGGACGCGGAGGTCCGCCCTCCAGGGCGCTTCCGCGCCGGTTACTGCACCGCCATCCCGGCGGAGTTGCCGAGTGCCGCCTCTTCCGCGGGAAGGAAGACCTTGAAGCGCCCCTTGTCGATCGCCTTCATGTACGCCTCGTGCGGGGAGACCATCCCCTGCTGCATCACGTGCCAGATGGCGTCGTCCATGAACTGCATCCCCTCGCCCTTTCCGGCGACGATCACGTCCTGAAGCTTCTGGGTCGCCCCTTCACGGATGATCGCGGCGACCGCGGCATTGCCGACGAGGATTTCATTGACCGCCAGCCGCCCCGGTTTGTCGCACCGTTTGAGGAGCAACTGGGCGACCACGCCGCGCAGCGAGGCGGCGAGCATCGTCCGCACCTGCGCTTGCTGGTCGGCGGGGAAGACGTCGATCATACGGTCGACCGTCTTGCGCGCGTTGTTGGTATGGAGCGTTCCAAAGACAAGGAGCCCGGTTTCCGCCGCCGTCAGGGCAAGCGAGATCGTCTCCAGATCGCGCATTTCACCGACGAGCACAATGTCGGCATCCTCGCGCAGCGCCGCCTTCAGCCCCGCAGGGAAGGAGATGGTGTTCTCCGGCACTTCGCGCTGGGTGATGATGCTCTTCTTGTTGTTGTGAACAAACTCGATCGGCTCCTCCACCGTCACCACGTGCCGCGCGTAGTTGGTGTTGATGTAGTCGATCAACGCCGCAAGCGTCGTGCTCTTGCCCGAACCGGTCGGCCCGGTCACCAGCACCAACCCGCCGCGCATCGTCCCGAATTCCTTGATGACCGAGGGCACGCCGAGTTGCTCCAGCGTCAGAATCTTCGTCGGGATCAACCGGAAGACCGCGCCGTAGCCGTTGGTCTGCTTGAGGTAGTTGCACCGGAAACGGGAGGCCTCGTCCATTTCGTAGGCAAAGTCGAGATCGCCCCGCTCCTCGTACAACGCCCAGCGCTGGGGACCGGCGATCTCGCTCAACATGTAGGCCGCTTCCTCGCGGGTGATCGCCTCCTCCCGGATCGGGACAATATCGCCATGCCGCCGGATCTTGGGCGGCTCGCCTTCGGCGAGGTGAAGGTCCGAGGCACCCGCCTCGATGAGAACTTGGAAAAACTGATCAATATAGGCCATGGAGGAAATCCAAAAAAATTATCGAACCCTCATGCAGTGCTGCCGCATGAGCTGCTTCTGTTCGGCGCGGGCGATCGCCTCTTCCTGCGTGATGAGCTTTTGGTCGTAAAGCTCCATCAACGAGTCGTCCATCAGTTTCATCCCGAGCTTGCGCCCGGTCTGGATGATCCCGGGAAGCATGAAGGTGCGCCCTTCGCGGATGACGTTGCCGACCGCCGGGGTGTTGACGAGCACTTCGAGCGCCAGGACGCGCCCGTTCCCGTCGGCCTTCGGCACCAGTTGCTGGCTGATGACGCCGCGCAGCGATTCGCTGACCATGATGCGGATCTGCTCCCGCTGGTCGGTCGGGAAGACATCGAGCACGCGGTCGAGCGTCCGGGAGGCGTTCCCGGTATGGAGCGTCCCGAGCACGAGGTGCCCGGTTTCCGCCGCCGTGATGGCAAGCTGGATCGTCTCCAGGTCGCGCATTTCCCCGACCATGATCACGTCCGGGTCTTCACGAAGAGCGCCGCGCAGGGCCGTTCCGAATGACTCGGTGTGGGTATGGACCTCCCGCTGCGTGACGTGGCAACCCTTGGAGGAGATCACGTACTCGATCGGGTCTTCCAGCGTGATGATGTGATCCTTGCGGTTCTGGTTGACCTCGTTGATCAGCGCCGCCAGCGTCGTCGATTTCCCGCTGCCGACCGCCCCGGTCACCAGCACCAGCCCGTTGTGGTACTGCGTGAGCAGCTTGAGGCTTTCAGGCAACCCGAGTTCGTCCATGGAACGGAGTTGCGTGCTGATGATCCGGAAAACGAGATCGACCCCGAGCCGGTGCCGCACCACGCTGGTACGGAAACGCCCGAACGGGGTCGCGTAGGCGAAGTCGACATCGCCCTGTTCTTCGAGCTGCTTTTTCTGCGGCTCGGTCAGAAAGCCGTAGGCGAGGCGGTGCGTATCCTCCGCCGTTAAGATGGGCGCCTGAAGCCAGATCGGCTCCAGGAGACCGTGCCGTCGCCAGATGGGGCGGGAGTTGACGCCAAGGTGGATATCCGACGCGCCGGACTCCTGACCGACCAGCAGGTAGCGGTCAACGTGATCCAGAGTCTGCTGGGCCTGTTCTGGCGATACATGGGAAGACGAAGGAGGATGATCAGACATGATTACCGTGTAGTCAGAAACGACTACACCGCGAACGCAAATGCAACCAAAAACAGCAGCGCCCGCCGGTTTTGGCCGTTTCCGCCCGGTTTACACAGCAAAAACCGTGCTGGTTAGTAGCGATGAGCCCGGGAATCTTCGCCCGAGGCCAGTTCCCTGAGTTTGCGCGTCAGAAATGAGGTGACCGCCGGTTTGATGATCGAGCCGATCAACCCGAAAAGCGCCAGCAAAAACCCGCCTCCCCTTCTTGCGGAGACCTCTTTTTTCCGGGAAGGAGCAGGCAACGCCTTGCGACGGCGCGGCCACCCGGCCAGAAGCCACCCGGCCACCGCCGCGCCACTGAGCCAGAATCCCTTCTGCCGGACCACGCTGGAGCGGAGCTGCGTCCGCACGTCCAGATCGTGCCGCACGCCGTCGACATTGCGGGAGATCTCCCGCCGGGAGCGTTCCAGCCGTGCGACTAAAGCTGCCTTCCGGTCTTCCTCGAACGACTCAGCCATTCCTGATCCTTTCTGAACTCCTCAAGTGTGACGGGGAAACAGGGGCGACGCCAACACATCCTGGCGATCAGGAGACAAAGGGCCACCCCGATGAAATGCAACAATGCCAGCGCCAGGACCACCCAGCCCCAGAAAAATCCGCTGAAGGAGACCAGCACGGCGACCAGTCCCATCAGGCAGAAAATATAGCCGAAGGCAAGCAACGCCAGCGCTCCGAAGATCGCGGCGGCCACCTTGACGTAAACGACCAGCGCCTCCTTCCCCTCAATCCCGGCCAGTTCCAGCCGGGTCTGGAGATAATCGATGGCCGAGGCGAGCAGATGGCGGAGATGTTCCGGCAAACGAAATGTCGCCCCATCCTCCTCCGGTCCGCCGTCGATTCTCCGGGCCGTTCCGGCTTCGGTTTGCGACTCCGCCTGCGCTCCTGTGGTTGCGTTCATGGTCAATCGCCGACGTTTTCCTGTACCCCCGGAAAAGGGGTCTCCAGGAAGAGAGCTTCCGGCAAAAGGAGGCGGCCGGGCAAGGCCACCGCCTTTTTGCCAACTTGGAAGTAAAGAGAATTAACGGCGGAAGAGCAGGCCGATGACGAACCCGACCCCGAGCGCCGTGAGAACGCCGCGCATCGGGTTCTCGCGCACGTAATGTTCACCTTCCTTCTGAAGGGAACGGGCGCGGACCCGGGCCTGTTCGTAAGCCGTCTCGGCGCGTCCACGAAACTCATGCGCCTTTTCTTCGGCGACGGAACGAAGCTCCTGCGCTTTGCTTTCGGCCGCGGAACGAAGTTCCTGCGCCGCCCGCTTCACGTGGGTTTTACCGCTTTCAAATTTGGAAGCAGCCTTGGAAGCGGCGTCATTGGCCGTGGTTTCGTCGGCCGCTGCTTCATTGGTTGGATTGCTGGATGTTTCGGTCATAAAAGATGAGTCTGGTTAATGAGAAAACGCTCCCGCCTACCGAGACAGGCGCTTTTTTAGCTTCTCGGGTTGAGGGTCAAGCATAAGGGTCTCCGGGCGGAGTTGGCAAGGCAACGGTCACTTTTTTGCATTCCCTACCCGGAAACGCTTCAATGCCACCGGCCGCGTGTCCCCGGATTTTTTTTATTTCTCCCGAAAGGTGATCCGGGCCTTGCTCAGGTCATAGGGAGAGATCGCCAAAGTCACGCGATCACCCGGGACAATGCGGATGAAATGTTTGCGCATCTTTCCCGAAATATGGGCGAGGACTTCGGTCTCGTTGGGCAGCTTGACCCGAAACATCGTCCCCGGCAGGACATCGAGTACGATCCCCTCCGTCTGGATTTCCTCTTCTTTGGCCATGAACGGCCATCATGCGCGTTTTTGCACGCTGGTTCAACTCCCAAAATAACGCCGGGGCTACAACCCTTCGTTCCGGAGCCGCTTCTCCACGGCGACGACGTTCCACCCGTCGCGTCGCTCGTACTCGTAGCGGTCGAGCAGGTTGCGGATGAAGTGAATCCCGAGGCCGCCGATCTGCCGCTCCTCGAGCGGGACCGAAAGGTCGGGCCCCGGCTGGTCAAACGGATTGAACGGGTGCCCGTCGTCGCTGATTTCCAGGCGGAAAACCTCCGGCCCCACCTTCAGCGAGACGGTGATGAGGTGCGCTTCCTGATCATCATAACCGTACTTGATGATGTTGGTGAAAAGTTCCTCCAGCGCCAGGGAAGCCGCATAGACCGCCGCGTCGTCGCCCCCCTTTTCCTGAAGATGGGCCGTGATCGCCCCTGAGAGCCCGGTGAGTTCGGAAAGCTGGTTGGGGATCTGAAAGCAAAGTTCGTGAGCCATGGCGGGGGTGGGTTGCGCAAAAACAAGGTTCTTTTTTTCGGTCCTTTCGGGGGATCTCGCTATGGAAAATCGAGGCAGACAATCGAAAAATCGTCGTCCAGAGGGCCGCCGCCCCGGGCGCAACTGATCCATTTGACCAGCCGGTCGAGGACATCGGACGCCATGCCGTGTTCCTCGAAAAAGGCTTCAAACTCCTCAAAGCTGATCATCCCCCCTTCGGGCCTGCGGATCTCGTAAGTGCCGTCGCTCAATACAAAGAGCCGGGAGCCCGGCGGGAGGGTGCAGAGATCGCTCCGGTATTCCATCCCCGGCATGACCCCGACCACCAGGCCGGGGCAACGGAGTTTCTCCAGCGGTTTGCCATCCTGAAGCAGAAAGGCGGGCGGGTGCCCCCCGCTGGAGTGGCGCAGGGTGCGGCTCGGGCGATGGTAAACGCCGTACCAGATGGTGAAGTACATATTGTGGTGCTTCTCCATCGGGAACGCCTCGTTGAGCAGCGAAAGGACCGCCCCGGGGTCGCGAAAATCGGCCGTCCCGAGCGAACACGACCGGAGGACATTGATCGCCGCCACCGAAAGGAGCGCCGCGCCGACCCCGTGCCCGCAGACATCAAGCAGGTAGATCGCGAAATGGTCATCGTCGATCCAGTGGTAGCCGAACGAGTCGCCGCCGAGTTCGGTCGACGGGATGAAACGCCAGTCGATCGCCATCGGTTCCTGCATCGGCTGCGGCAGGATGGAGCGGACATAGTTGCCCGCCTCGTCGAGTTCCTTGCTCAACCGGCGCTGGGTTTCCTCAATGGTATGGAGATGCGTCCGCTCCTGGTCGCGCAGTTTCTTCTTTTCCAGGCTCGCCCCGATCCGCGCCCGCAGGATGGTCGGCTCGAACGGTTTGGGGAGGTAATCCTCCGCCCCCCCTTCGATGCAGCGGACGACGCTCGCGATCTCGTCGAGCGCGGAAATCATGATCACCGGGATCTCGCGCAATGCCGGGTCGCGCTTCATTTCGCGCAGGGCGGCGTAACCGTCGAGCTTGGGCATCATCACGTCGAGCAGCACGAGGTCAAACGGCTCCCGGCGCAGGCATTCGAGCGCCTCCAGCCCGTCGGCGGCTTCCACCGGCTGGTGTCCCTGGCGGCGGAGGCGGCGGCAAAGCGTCTCCCGGTTTTCCGCCAGGTCGTCGACCACCAGGATCGCCCCGGCGATCGGCGCGAGGCCGTCTTCCTTTTCGGCGTTGCGCCGCGCCTCGGCGTGCGGCTTCGGTTTGGAGGCCACCTGCGATCCGCTGGAAAGCGCGCGCACCCCTTCGGGGGAAAGATTGGCATTGACCAGCCCGAGCAACGTCTCGGCGGCGTGGCGGATCTTCTGGAAATCGACCGCATGATCGGTCACCCCTCCATCGGCCAGTTCCTCCTCGATCAGTTCCGTGTAACCGAGGATGTGGTTGATCGGCGTACGCAGGTCGTGCCGCAGATGGGCGAAGGGATCGTCGCTCATGACGCCTCCTTTTTCCCGATGCGCTCCAGTTGGGCGTCGATCTTCCCGAGCAGGCGCGGAAGCTCCACCGGCTTCGTGTCGTAATCGTCGCACCCGGCGGCCTTCGCCTTTTCCTGGTCCCCCGCCATGGCGTGCGCGGTGAGCGCGATGACGGGAATCGCCGCCGTCGCCGGGTTCGCCTTGACCTGCCGCGTCGCCTCCCACCCGTCCATGATCGGCAGGCTCATATCCATCAGGATCAAATCCGGCGCTGCCGACTGCGACATCTCCACCCCCTGCGCCCCATCGACGGCGATCTCCACCTCAAACCCGCGCCGTTTCAAGCGTCGGCTCAACATGTCGCGGTTGAGTTCATTGTCTTCAACGAGCAGGATCTTGATCATAAGGCAAAGAAGGCGACTCAAAAAACGCTCCCTTTTTTCATGATTTCGGCGGGCTGTCGAAAGGGGAGACGGGCAACGAGAATCCCCCCGAATCCCCCTCCCGGTCAAGCCCCTCCTGCAAAGAATCCGGAGCATTTTCCCGGCCCCGCAAGCCATCCCGCCGCAAACCCCGCGATTTGGTATTGAGTTTCCCGGACATTCGCTGGTTTAATACCCTCTCCCAACCCAAAACCGATTTTTCCCAGACTTCCTCCAATGGCAACCTTTCATACGTTGACTGACGGCGACATCCAGATCCTGACCGTCGAAGGCCGCATCGAACCCGACAACTGGAAAGAACTCAAGGACTCGCTGGCGACGCTGGTCGAACAGAACCCGAAAGCCGCCGTGGTGGTCGATCTCGAAAAGCTCGAATACATTGCCAGTTCCGGATTCCGGGAGCTTTTCCTCGCCGGACGCCATCTCCAGCGCGAAGGGGGATCGCTGGCGGTCTGCGCCCTCAAGGGGGAAGTGGCCCGCGTCTTTCAACTCGCCGGGTTTGCCACCGCCTACCCGATTTTCGAAACGCGCGACGAAGCGCTCGAAGCGTTCCGCGCCAAAGGCCGCGCCTGAAAGAGTCACTGGTGTCGTGTTAGGTTAGTTCCTTGAAAAAGTTCGAGGTGATTTTTCGTATTCTCCAAGGCGCGAGTAAGGGCGGTATCCTAAGATACCGACCGCAACGAGCAACGCCGGAGAATCGGAAAAGC
>Ga0182739_1002250_pt1 | contig 18315 bp, 17 predicted proteins | sample eDN5th30CBELigBY_FD_128873 | JGI IMG/M metagenome (GOLD analysis project Ga0182739, IMG submission 128873) | Enriched backyard soil microbial communities from Emeryville, California, USA - eDNA 5th pass 30_C BE-Lig BY (version 2) (version 2) | ecosystem: Environmental > Terrestrial > Soil >...
CCCGCTGCTGCATGTCAACACGGGCTGGAAATTCGCCGAGATGATCGAATTCCGCGACAATATCGTCAAGGAATACGATCTCGACCTCATCGAGCACGTCAACCCGCGCGGCGCGGCGGAGAATGTCACGCCGTTCTCGCACGGCTCGGCGCTCTACACCGACATCATGAAGACGGAATCGCTGCGCCAGGCGCTCGACGCCGGCAAGTACGACGCGGCCTTCGGCGGCGCGCGGCGCGACGAGGAGGCCTCGCGCGCCAAGGAGCGCATCTACTCCTTCCGCACGCCGGATCATCGCTGGGACCCGCGCAACCAGCGCCCGGAACTGTGGAACGTCTATAATGGCATGATCCGCCAGGGCGAGAGCGTGCGCGCCTTCCCGCTCTCCAACTGGACCGAGGTCGATATCTGGCGCTACATCCAGGCCGAGGACATCCCGATCGTGCCGCTCTACTTCGCGAAGAAGCGCCCCTATGTGGAGCGCGACGGCATGATGATCATGGCCGAGGATCCGCGCCTCGAACTGCTTCCCGGCGAAGTGAAGCAGGAAGGCGTCATCCGCTTCCGCACGCTCGGTTGCTTCCCGCTGACCGGCGCCATCCGCTCCAATGCCGAAACGCTCGACGACATCATCGCCGAGCTGGAGACCGCCACCGTCTCCGAACGCCAGGGCCGCGCGATCGACCGCGACCAGTCCGGCTCCATGGAAAAGAAGAAACGCGAAGGGTATTTCTGAGATGACCGTTTCCGCCACTGCAACCGCCGAAATCCTTCCGCTTGAGGAACCGGCCCTTGGTCAGGCCCGCGCGATCCGCGATTCCCGCCCGCTTCGCCTCATCACCTGCGGCTCGGTCGACGACGGCAAGTCGACGCTGATAGGCCGCCTGCTCTGGGATACAAAGGCCGTCAAGGAAGACCAGGCCGCCACGCTCCACCGCGACAGCGGCAAGCAGAACGATCTCGGCCTGCCCGATTTCGCGCTGCTGCTCGACGGCCTGCAGGCCGAGCGCGAGCAGGGCATCACCATCGACGTCGCCTATCGCTATTTCTCGACGGACCGCCGCTCCTTCATCGTCGCCGATACACCCGGCCATGAGCAGTATACCCGCAACATGGCGACCGGCGCTTCGACGGCAGACCTTGCCGTGCTGCTGGTCGATGCCCGCGCCGGCATCCTGGAGCAGACGCGCCGCCACGCCACCATCGCCTCGCTGATGGGCATCCGCCAATTCGTTCTCGCGGTCAACAAGATCGACCTGACGAACTACGACCGCGCCCGCTTCATCGAGATCGTGCACGACTTCAAGGAATTCGCGCTCACGCTCGGCGTCAAGCAGATCACCGCCATCCCGATCTCGGCGCTGAAGGGCGAGAACGTCGTCTATGACGGCCGCGCCTCCATGCCCTGGTATGACGGTCCGACGCTGGTCGAGACGCTGGAAAAGGCCACCACCCGCTCCAACCAGACCGTCGGCTTCCGCCTGCCGGTACAGCGCGTCTCGCGCCCAGGCGAAAGTTTCCGCGGCTATCAGGGCACCGTTGCCGGCGGCTCGGTGAAGCCGGGCGATTCGGTCGTCGTCCTGCCCTCGGGCATGGTCGCGAACGTCACCAAAATCGTCACCTTCGACCTCGTGCGCAACGCGGCCGTGGCGGGCGATGCCATCACGCTCGTGCTCGACCGGCAGGTGGACGTTTCGCGCGGCGACATGATCGTCGCCATCGACAGCCAGCCGATGACCGGCCGCGGCTTCGACGCGCAACTCGTCGCCCTGCAGCCCGATGGCATCGAGCCGGGCAAGCGCTACTGGCTGAAGAGCGGCTCGCGTCGCCAGCGCGTCACCGTCGAGCCGGTGAGCCAGCTCGACCTGAAGTCCTCCAAGTGGAACGCGGCGGACAAGCTCGGCATGAACGCCATCGGCAAGGTGCATCTCACCTTCGACGAACAGGCGATCTTCGATACCTACGAGCAGAACCGCACGACCGGCGCCTTCATCCTGATCGACCCCGACACCAACAACACGGTGGCCGGCGGCATGATCACGGGCCGGCGCTCGGAACTCGGCGGCATCCACAAGGACGACCAGCGCGTGCTGCTCTCGCTGCCCGCCGACCTTGCGGAGAAGATCATGGCGACCGAGCTTTTCGCGGATCGCCGCCACGATGTCGACGTGCGCCACACCAGCGCAGGACGCGCCGCGGAAGTGCTTGCCGATCTGGACGAATAGTCTTTTTTCCTGAAGCTTATTGGAATGCGGCGCCCTTGCGGCGCCGCTTTTTGTTTGAACTACCGCCAAAGGAAAGGCACCTTTTGCCGGAAGCAAAGAGTGCCCATTTCAGGGTATTCCACTTCGTCTTCGACAGATCAGAAGAAGAAATACCAAAGCAGGAGAACAATGAAGAGCGGAACGCCCATCAACCAGAGAATCAATGCCCGAGCCATCGGTATTTTCCTTTCCATCATTGTGTCGAACCGATAACGTCGCGTCCATCATATTGTTCCATCGGCACATCGCGACAGAGAAACGGAAGGCATCACTCAGCTCTGCTTATCCTCCTCTTCCTTCGAGCTTCCCACAGCGAGGCGTGTCTCGAATTTTCCAAGGATGAACAGTACGATGAAGCAGGCAAGCGTCGCGAAGAACCCGATGAGCCAATAGCCGAGACCGACGGAAAGGCCGACGGCACCGGCAAGCCACATACCCGCTCCAGTCGTCAGCCCTCTCACCTCGCCGCGCGAGAAGACGATCATGCCGGCGGCAAGGAAGGCGACACCCGCCGTGACGGCCTCGACGACCCGGAGCGGATCGATACGGACCTGTTCATCGGAAAAGCTCGCCATATGCACGCTTTCGAGCGCGAGAAGAGCAAAGACGCAGGCCGCGAGCGCAACGAGGATATGGGTACGAAGACCCGCCGCATGATCACGGTATTCCCGCTCCGCACCGATGGCTGCACCGAAAAGAATCGCCCCCACCATCCGGGCAAGGATGACCGGATGGGGCACCTGCGTGTTCGGAAAAAGGTCTGCAACGATCTGTTCCATGGCTCGGCAAACGCCACACCCCGCCTCCGGTTCCCGACATTTCGAGCGTTTCAAAAAGTTTTCCCCGGCGTTCCAGGACTTTCCCCAACATCGCGGATTTTTTTTGATATTTTGCGCTTGTCGAAACCGAAAGCCTGTTCTATAGGAGCGCCACTGGTCACGGAGTGTAGCGCAGTCTGGTAGCGCACCACGTTCGGGACGTGGGGGTCGAGTGTTCGAATCACTCCACTCCGACCAGTTGAAATCCTTACAAAACAAGGATTTACGGCCATCCCGAGGGCTGACAGAAATCTTCCGACGTCAAAATCGACAGAAACTCTGACACCCCCCCGTGGGAGTCGTGGTGGTTGAATCGAAAGGGCAATTGTAGCGCGCAAAATCGAATGGCGCGGCGCGCAAGTTCGGTTGGCAGCAGATTTTCCTCTCGATAGCTATCCGCAGCTCTGCCTCCGCTCCGGCGCAATTCGCACGGTGTGAGGTACTTGACGACGGTCCGGCTGAAGCCATGTTTCCCGCGCAACTGCACGCCGCTCGGAAGCGAATGCCGTGCAGAGCCCAGGCGACCTGATCGTTACAACTCGCGTTAAAGTCCTTGTCACCTCAATCAACGCGTGTCATGTGCCCCGTTAACTGAGGGGTGCGAAGGCAGCATGGCTTATCGAAAAGACATTGAGGGGCTTAGAGCGATATCGGTGTCGGCAGTCGTGATTTGTCACGTTGCTCCCGACCTCATCCCGGGAGGGTTTCCGAAGTGCCTCGGCAGCAGTGCCAGCGCATGGAAGCATCAACTCTCGATAGGGTAAGAGCGGCCCCTTGAAAGGAGATGAACCGGCGACTACCCATATTTGGCGAACGTTACGTCCGTGCCTAAAAATGAAGCATCGCTCCGGATTGATCGCCTGGGTCGTTTGCCTTCTTCACCCTTCCTTCGAAGCCAGATAGCTCATTGCGATTTCCCACAGCCGGTCTCTGCCAAACATCAGTCCATGACCGCCGTGAACGACATCGACGTCGAGGCCTGATAGGCGATTCATGGTAATTTTGTAGGCTTCGATATCGCATCCCGGCAAATCATCGACGAGGCCACCCTCATATATGGCGTCCCCGCTGAAGAACTCCCCCGTCCTCTGGTCGAGCAGGCCAATGGAACCGGGAGAGTGGCCGGGAAGATGCAGAACCGTGTAGCTGGCATCGCCGATGTCGATGATGTCGTTCTCTGCCAGGGCCTTGGTGAGCGGAGCCGGCGAAATTTTGTAGGCTTCCGGCGTAATGCCGGTGGGTGCTGCTGCGGTCAGGGCGTCCGGCTGCTTGCGAAAATAGTCGGCGAGCGTGTCCGCATCCGGCATGCGTGCGAAGGCCTCGGCTTCGGCGGCGTGGCCCAGCCGCGTCTCAAATTCGTGAAACGAGCCGACATGATCAACATGCACGTGGGTCGCTACAGCCAGCACCGGTTTCCCGGAAGGGATGCGGAGCGCGCTCCGGAGATCGGCTATGCCCATGCCGAAATCAATGACGAGGTCGGCATCCGTGCCGACGACGTGGAATATATTGGCCCGGAAAAAACCATGAACATGCGGCTCCCAGACGCGGGTGAGCCGGTCCGAGATCGCCTGCGTTGAAAACCAGTTCGTATTACTCAACATGGCCTGGCTCAATGCAGCAGCTTGCCGAGGAAGCGCCTTGTGCGCTCATGTGTCGGCGCGGAAAACAGGATGTCGGGCTTGTTGCGTTCGATGATCTGGCCGCCATCCATGAAGACGACTTCGCTGGCGACCTCACGCGCGAAGTTCATCTCGTGGGTGACGCAGATCATCGTCATGCCATCGGCGGCAAGAGAGATCATCGTGTCCAGCACTTCCTTGACCATTTCGGGATCGAGCGCCGAAGTCGGCTCGTCGAACAGCATGATGCTGGGGTTCATGCAAAGGGCGCGCGCGATGGCGACGCGCTGCTGCTGTCCGCCGGAAAGCTGGCCGGGATACTTGTCGGCCTTTTCCGGAATGTGCACGCGTTCAAGGTACTTCATGGCGATCTCGGTCGCCTGCTTTTTCGGCAGCTTGCGCACCCAGCGCTGGGCGACCGTGCAGTTTTCCAGAACCGTCAGATGCGGGAACAGGTTGAAGTGCTGGAAGACCATGCCGACGTCGCTTCGCACGCGATCGATGCGCTTGAGCTGACTGGTCAGCTCGACCCCGTTGACAGTAATCGAACCTTCCTGATGCACCTCCAGCCGGTTCATGCAACGGATCAGCGTCGATTTTCCCGAGCCCGACGGACCGCAGATGACAATGCGTTCGCCCTTGTTCACAGTCAGATCAATGTCCTTGAGGACCTGGAAGGCGCCATACCATTTGTTGACGCCGGCAACCTGAATTGCGGTTTGCGTGTTCATATCCAACCCGTGGGTTTGCGGCGATCAGCGATAGCCGCGCGACAGCACATATTCGATGCGGTTCTGGGCGAGCGTCAGCACCGAGACGATGACGAGATAGTAGACAAGGGCCGCGCCGTACCACTCCAGGAAGCGGAAGCTGGTGGCGATCGCAAACTGCGAGACAGTCATCAGTTCCTTGAGCGAGATCACGGTCGCAAGCGACGTGGTCTTCAACAGAGAGATGAACTCGTTCATCAGCGAGGGGACCGCGATGCGAAGCGCCTGCGGCATGGTGATGACGAGGAATATCTGCCAGCGGTGCATGCCCAGCGCCGCCGCACCCTCTCGCTGCCCATGTCCGACGGCGGCAAAGGCACTTCGCAGGATTTCCGCCAGATAGGCGATCTGGATCAGGGACAGCGCCAGGAAGGCCGCGAAGAACGGCGTGAACCAGCCGGCCCGAAAGATTTCGGAGATCTGCGGCAGGCCGTTCCACACGAACAGCAGCACGAGCAATGCCGGTGCGCCGCGGAACAGCCAGACATAGAGCGTCGCCAGCCAACGGGCGGAGCGGCGCGGCGAGCCTGCCATGGAGCCAAGCCCCATGCCGAGCACGAGGGACACGGCCATGACACAGAGGGAGAGGCCAATCGTCAGGAGCGCCCCCTTGAAAAGGGGGGCGCTGAAGATCGCCTGCAGGAAGAGGTCGAGCTCAAACAACGGAAACCGCCTATCGTCAGTTCACGTCGTGCGAAACGTCGGTCGAGGTTTCCGGCAGGTTCCACTTCTTGAGAAACGCCTTCATCTCGCCGCTCGCCTGCAGGGCCTCGATCGCCTCTTTCAGCATCTGCCGGTCGCCATCGCTTTTGCGCAGGTAGATGCCGTAGTTCTCGCTTTCCTCATAGGTATAGGGAATGGCCAGCCGACCCGGCACCTGCAGCATGCGATAGGCAGCGGTCGTGTCTTGCGTGATTGTCGCGGTCGCGCGGCCGACCAGGATCTGCTCGATGACGCCTGATGCGGACGGGTAGGTCTGTGCCTGGATCGGGTCCTTGCCGGCTGCTTCCAGTTCGGCATTGAGATCGGCGACCGTCTTTTCGTAGGTCGTACCGGCTTCGATGGCCATGATCTTGCCGCTGACATCGGCCGGGACTTTCGTCTCCGTGTCGCTCGCCGCGGTGACCAGCACGACGTGAGAGCCGAAATAGGGGATGCCGTCGTATTTTTCGAGGCGAGCCGGCGTGATCATGATGCCGCTTGCGACGAGGTCGCAGCGCTTGGAATCGAGCGACGGAAGCAGCCCCTTGAAGTCGCCGACGACATACTCGGCCTTCGCACCCCACCGTTTGGCGATGGCATCCATGACATCGATCTCGAAGCCGACAAGGTCCTTGTCGCCCGGATTTTCATAATATTCCATCGGCGGGAACTCGCCGCTGGTGCAGATCTTCAAGACGCCGCCCGATACGAAATCGGGTTTCTGATCGGCGGAGAGAGCGGTACCGGCGCTGGACATGGCGGCAAATATGGTGCCTGCCAGAAGCGACATTTTCATTCCCAGTGTTGCTTTCATCATGGTCGTGTTCCCTTGTTTTTGATGTCTTGCATCGGTGTTTTGTGAAGTCGTATACGAGTACCTTTCGCAAACAAGCTAAATGTTTTCTTCAAAAAACCGCAGGAAAACTAAAATGTTTGATCAGCCTACGGCGTTGAGAATCTGGCCGTATGTCTCGGTGTCGAATGCGGGGAGGATGAGTGGCTCGACATGACCGTCCCGGCGCGCCGTAAGCACGTATTGCATCATCGCTTCATTGCTCGGCATTTCGAAAACCTGCATGAAATCATAGTTCCCAAGCAGGGCGTAAAAGGCGATCGACCGCCCGCCGAGCGCAGCGACGCGCTCCTCACTGACCTTCCGGCGCTTCGCGCTATCGGTCAGTTCGTCAAGCCCCTTCTGCGTCAGGCGCATCAGCGAAACGTATTTCCGGATCTCACTCATGCCCTGGAGTTTCCCAGCTTTTTCAGGCCTTCAAGCACCGCGGCCGTATCGGTCAGCGCGCCGAAAATGCCGTTTTCGACGGTGACCATGTGCAGGGCAGCCTCATGGGCATATTGATCGCCGCTGGCGCAGGCGTCCGAGATCGTCAGGCACTGGAAATTCCGGTCGCAGGCTTCGCGCAGCGTCGTGTGAACGCAGACGTCGGTGGTGCAGCCGGAAAACAACAGATGTGTAATGCCCTGCGCACGCAAGACATGCTCGAAATCGGTATAGGTGAAGGCGCTGTTGCAGGTCTTGTCGACGATGATGTCTTCCGGTCGCACATCGAGTTCGGGAACGATCTGGAAACCGGGGCTCGACCGCAGCAACGCCGTCGTGCCCTCAAGACCCGACCGCTGCCGGCGCCATTTTTCGTAAGGGGTCATGTCCGCGAGGTCTTCGCGATAACCCTGTCGCGTGTGGATGATCAGGATGCCCGCCTCGCGGCAGGCAGCGATGAGCTGGTTTACCGCGGGAAGGATCGCGCGCAGCGGTGCGGGATCATATCCCTGCTTTGCGAAATAGCCCGTGGTGGAAAGGAAATCCTCCTGCAGGTCGATGACGACAAGCGCCGTTTTGCGGACATCGAGATTGCCGTCATAGGGATAGTCGAATGGTTTTGCCGAGATCATGACCACGCTCCTCTTTGTCGATGGGATAGCACCCCTAATAGTTTGAAAAAATCAATTTAAAATCACCGATACCGTTCTATAATGCTAAACGAACAGTCGGATATCCAGATGAGCCGCCTCCCGCCCTACCTGCAATATCTGCCCGCTTTCGAAGCGACTGCACGCCTCGGCGGCGTGCGCCAGGCGGCGGAGGAACTGAACCTCAGCCCGAGCGCCATTTCGTTGCAGCTCAAGAAGCTGAGCGATGCGACGGGCATCATTCTGTTCCGAAAGTCGGGCCGGAATGTTGCCCTCACCCAGGCGGGCAGGGATTTTTCGCAGACCGTCGCCATATCCCTAGGGCAGCTTGATACGGCGACACGGGCATCGCGAAAAATAACCGTCGGCGACCAGCCCGCAGCGCTGTCGGTTTCCGTACCGACCGCGCTCGGGATTGCCTGGCTGACGGCAACCGTCGTCGATTTCGCGCAGTCGCATGGCATTTCCAACCTCACCATCAACGAGGCGATCACCGCTGCGGAGGTGGATTGGGCAGAGAACGATCTGGCTGTTGTCTACGACAATCCACCGTTCACCGGAAAATACTGGCGCTTGCTCAGCGAAGTCCGGCTCTGTGCTGTGTGCTCGCCGACCCTGTTTCCGCGGCTCGACCTGCGCAATCGCGACAGAAAGCTGAGCTCCGTCGCTCTGCTGCATGAAGACGACGGTGGGGAATGGGCAAAATGGTCCGTCGCCGCACGGATCGCCCTTGAGGGCAATACCCGTGTCCGGGTGAACTCGGTGGCGCAGGCGATCGCTTCCGCTGTTCAGGGCCGCGGCGTGGCGCTGGTCTCGGATGTCCTGACGCGAAGCTATCTGAGCGAAGGGCGGCTTATCCAGCCGTTTTCCACCACAATCAATGCGGCGCGGGAATATTACATCGTCTGCCCGGTCGATCGTGCGAACGACCCCGTGCTGCGCGCCCTGGCCGACCGCGTGGTCGAGCAACTACGGCCGGGCCGCGACCAGAATGCCTGATCCGTTGAACATCAATTGAGGGAAGAGACTGATGGCGCTGCCACCCCTTCATGCACTTCGCGTTTTCGAAAGCGTCGCGCGGCTTGGCAATGTCAGCGCGGCGGCGGCCGAGCTGCATGTGACGCCGGGCGCCATCAGCCAGCAGATCCGCGCGCTCCAGGTGACGCTCGGCGTCGATCTCTTTCAAAAACGCGGCCGGCAACTGGCTTTGACGCCGAGCGGGAGCCAACTCCAGCGCTCCGTGGCCAGCGCCATGGAGGCCATCCACACCGGCGTGCGTCAGCTGTCGGCGCATAAATATGGCGGAGCGCCAAAGCGGGCCCTGACCATCTCCATCCCGCAGGTACACGGCGTTGCCTGGCTTGCCACCAGGCTTTTCACCTTCATGGCTGAAAGCCCGAATTTCCAGCTGAAGGTTTTGACCTCTAGCCATTTCCACGGCGTCGACTGGCGCAGGACCGATGTCGCGATCATCTACGGCATGCCGCCATGGCCGGGCTTCTGGTGGCGTCTGCTGCACGGCATCCACATGACGCCGGTTTGCAGCCCGCAACTCCTGCGCGGGCCGAACGCCATCCGCCAGCCCTCGGACCTCGCCTTTCATCGGTTACTGCATGAGGACGACGGCTCGCAGTGGCGACGCTGGCAAGCCGAAGCAGGCATTCCCTATGCCGGCGAGTCCGACGTGCATTTCGACGATTTCGGCATTGTACTCCAGGCGGCTAGAGATGGCTTTGGCGTAGCGCTTAGCGATGAAGTCGTGTCGGCACGCGATCTCGACGAAGGCCGGCTCGTGCAGCCGCTCCGCCTGATCGTGCCAGCTCTTCACAACTACTATTGCATCTGCCCCGACGTGAAGCGCGAAACCGCCGAGGTCAGTTCCTTCATCGACTGGCTCATCGAGGAAGCGGCCTCGCCGTTGGGGCCGCGGGACGAAACAAAAAATCCAGCTAACCAAAGCTCTTGAAGGGACACGAGCTACCGCCCGACTGATTGGCGTCGAATCACCCGGTTGGCAATGAGTCTGGCCATTCCTGCGCGCCATGTAGGACGCGAAGAATACGTATGTCGTTTCGGTAACGGCATACGCAGGACACGCACCACATCAGATACCGTAAGCCCCATGCTCTCAAGCCCGGCGGAGGCACGATCACGGACTTCAGAATCAATGCGTGTTTGGACAAGTGCCTTTGACGATATGGTCAACCTCTCAGCAAGTCACCTGGCTTAACCGGCCGCATGAGCCAAATGGAAGCTCCGATACCGACCATTCTTTCGTGCGATGAGCTCGGCATGATTGCCGCTCTCGACGATGCGGCCGTCATCGACGACGAGGATGCGGTCGGCATTGGCGATGGTCGCCAGGCGGTGCGCAATGACCAGCGTCGTGCGTCCGGCCGAAAGCTCGGCCAGCGACTGCTGGATCGCCCGCTCCGTCTCCGTGTCGAGTGCCGAGGTCGCCTCGTCGAGGATCAGGATCGGCGGGTTCTTCAGGAAGATGCGCGCGATCGCCAGCCGCTGCTTCTGTCCACCCGAAAGCTTCACGCCTCGCTCGCCGATGACGGTATCAAGGCCGTCGGCGAGATTGGCGATCACGTCGTCGAGACGGGCGCGCCGCGCCGCATCCAGAATCTCCGCTTCCGTCGCGCCGAGCCGGCCATAGGCGATGTTCTCGCGCACCGTGCCGGCAAAGAGGAACACGTCCTGCTGCACGATGCCGATGTTCGAGCGCAGCGACCGCAGCGTCATGTTTCTGATATCGACGTTGTCGACGGCGATGGCGCCTGAGGTGATCTCGTAGAAGCGCGGCAGGAGCGAGCAGATCGTCGTCTTGCCCGCACCGGAGGGCCCGACGAAAGCGATGGTCTCGCCGGCCTTGATCGAGACGTTCAGCCCGTCGAACACGGTTTTGTCGGCGCTGTAGCCGAAGGCGACGTCGCGATAGTCGATATCGCCGCGAAGACGGCCGACATCCACCGCGTCGGTCCGGTCCATGATGTCGGGTTCTGTGTCGAGGAACTGCATGTAGCGCGTGAAGCCGGCTATGCCCTTCGGATAGGTCTCGATGATCGAGTTGATCTTGTCGATGGGCCGGAAGAACACGTTGACGAGCAGCAGGAAGCCGACGAAACCGCCCGCCGAAAGCGCGCCGCGCGTGACGAACCATGCCCCCGCCAGCATCACCACCACCTGCACGAAACGCATGGAGAGATAGGAGAGCGAGGCGGAAGCCGCCATCACCTTGTAGGCTTCGAGCTTGGTGACGAGATAGTTGTGGTTGCTTTCGGCGAAGAGCCGGCGCTCGTGGTCCTCATTGCCGAAGGCCTGCACGACGCGGATGCCGCCGACATTCTCCTCGATGCGGGCGTTGAAATCGGCGACTCGGCCGTAGAGCGCGCGCCAGGTGGTGGTCATGCGCGATCCGTAATGCGTCGTCACGAAGGCGGTCAGCGGCACGATGACCGCGGTGATCAACGCCAGCGGCACATGCACCCAGAGCATGAGGATGAAGGCGCCGATCAGCGTCATGATGGCGATGAACAGGTCTTCCGGGCCGTGATGGGCGACCTCGCCGATCTCCTCGAGATCCTTGGTGAGCCGCGCCACGAGATGGCCGGTCTTCTGGTTGTCGAAATAGCCGAAGGAGAGCTTTTGCAGGTGGTCGAAGGCCTTGCGCCGCATCTCCGTCTCGATGCGGATGCCGAGCATGTGCCCCCAATAGGTGACGATGACCTGCAGGCCCGCATTGATGAGGTAGATGAGAAGGAGGCCGACGGCGGCGAGCGCGATGAGATCGAGCCGTCCGGTCGGCAGCAGGCGGTCGATGAACAGCGTGACCGCGACCGGGAAAGCCAGTTCCAGAAGCCCCGCCACCACGGCGGAGGAGAAATCCAGCACGAACAGGCCACGATGCGGACGGTAGTAGGACGCAAAACGCTTCAGGACGCGCATCATCGGAGTGTCATCCCGATATCAGCTGGGATAACAAAGCGCTCCGTTTCTCCCATACCTGTTTCATTCCCCGGTCGGCTTGCGCTGTTCCGCCGCCCCTTCGGCACGACCATGGGCGTTCCGGAGACTGGATCGTCAATAACGATGGAAGCCAGTCCGAAGACAGCCTGCACGAGCTGTTGTGTAACGACGTCCTGCGGCGAACCTTTGGCAACGATGCCACCGTCCTTCATGGCAATGAGATGAGAGGCATAGCGACAGGCGTGATTGAGGTCGTGCAGGACGGCGACTATGGTTCGGCCTCCGGCATTGAGGTCAGCCAGCAGGTCGAGCATTTCAATCTGGTGGGCGATGTCGAGGAAGGTCGTTGGTTCGTCGAGCAGCAGGAGCGGCGTTTCCTGAGCGAGCACCATCGCGATCCACACACGCTGACGCTGGCCGCCGGAGAGTTCATCGACAAGGCGGTCCGAGAGGTCGGTTACATGTGTCGCCGCCATCGCCGCGGTGACAGCGGCCTCATCCTCAAGCGACCATTGCCGGAGGAAGGACTGGTGCGGGTAACGTCCCCGCGCCACGAGATCGGCAACAGTGACGCCCTCAGGCGCGATGGCGCTTTGCGGCAGGAGACCGAGCCGACGTGCGACATCCTTTGACGACCGCGCGCTTATGGCTTTGCCATCGAGGATAACGCTGCCATGCGCGGGAAGAAGCAAACGCGACAGGGCGCGCAGCATGGTTGACTTGCCGCAGGCGTTCGGCCCGACGATGACGGTGAAGGACCCGTCGGGAATGGTGACGGAAAGGTTCCGCGAGATGGTGCGCTCCTCATAGCGGAGCGTGAGGTCTCGGGCGTGGAGACGGTCGGTCTTCATGTGCGGCTCTCCCGGATGATGAGCCAGAGGAAATAGAGGCCGCCAATGCTGACGGTAACGACACCGACGGGCAAGTGGGTGGAAAAGAGATGCTGGGCGGCCCAGTCGGCGGCGAACAGCAAGACACCGCCCATCAGCGCCGAAGGCAGAAGCACCACGTCCGCCGACCGTGTCAGCCGACGTGCGATCTGCGGAGCGGCAAGGGCGATGAACGGTGCGACGGTGGCGATGACGCCATAGCCCGGCGTCACCGATTGCGCTTCGAGCTGCGGCTGCTGTTCATTCATCATCGCCGACCCTCGCGGATAAGGAGCCATAGGAGATAGAGCCCACCAACGCTGATCGTCATGATGCCGACGGGGAGCTGGCGGCCGAAGGCGTGCTGTGCCGCTGCGTCGGCTAAAACCAGCAGGACCGCGCCGACAAGTCCCGGGGCAAGAAGCCCGACGCTGGAAGCACCGACGAGACGCCGCGCAATCTGCGGGGCGCATAGCGCAATGAAGGAGATCGGCCCGGCCGTTGCGGTGGCAAGCGCCGTCAGCGCCACGCCGAGCAGCATTAGCAGGCCGCGCGTGCAGCGAACGGTGACGCCGGACGCGAGGGCGACATCATCCCCCAGTTCCATCTGGCGCAGCGGGCGGGCGAGGGCCGCGAGGGGAAGGCAAAGCAGGCAGAACAGCACGGCGGAGGGGCGTAGCTGCTCGAAACCCAGTCCGTTCAGCGATCCGGCAGCCCAGAATGCCGCGCCCATCGCCATTTCCAGATCCGCCTTCTGGATCAGCCAGGCATTGAAGGCCGACAGCATGGCGGATGTGCCAATCCCCACGACGATCAGACGGAAACCCTGCTGGCCGGTTGTGCCGGCGAGCACATAGACCAGTATTGCAGTGACGATGCCGCCGCCGAGGGCACCGAATGCCGTCGCGTAATATCCGCCTGAAAAAAGCAGAAGCACCACCAGCGCGCCGGTATGCGAACCCGCGGCGAAACCGATAATATCAGGCGAACCCAGGGGATTGCGTGTCAGCGATTGAAAGATCGCGCCGCCAAGGCCGAGGGCCGCGCCGAGAAGCATCGCGAGCAGCATGCGGGGCAGGCGCCATTCGAGAATGATCATCCTGGTCTTGCCGGTCGCCTGCCCGGACAGCGCGTTGAGGACATCCGCCGTGCCGGTGTCGAAGCGTCCCGCCGTCAACGAGAAAAATGCAAGCAGGAGAAGCAGCGCTGTGAGTGCGAGGCACACGGCCAGCGTCCGCGTCCGGATACGGAAGGAGACCTGCTGGCCGGCATTGCGGCCGTGCGGTGGGAAACGATGGATCAGCGCTTTCAAAGGGTCTTCGTCCTTGCGCTGCGAGCCAGCATGATGAGAACCGGCGCGCCGAGAAACGCCACGACGATGCCGGCATCGAGCTCGTCCGGATAGATGAGCAGCCTGCCGGCGATATCCGCAGCCAGGAGAAGATTGACCGAGCAGAGCATCGTCAGCGGGATGATCCGCCGTTGATCCGATCCGACGATCCAGCGAGCGGCATAGGGCATCATCAGGCCGATGAAGCTGATCGGCCCGGTTGCGGCGGTGGCCGAGCCGGCCAGCAGCGTCACCGAGAGGATGACGGTGATGCGCAGTCGGGACAGGTTCAATCCGAGCGCCCGCGCCGTGTCATCGCCCAGCGCCGCAGCGTTCAGCGCGGGCGCGGCGATCAGGGCAAGCAGCAAGCCGGCAACGATGAACGGCGCCACGGTCGCGGCGACGGCGAGGTTGCGCCCGGCGACCGTGCCCACCTGCCAGTTACGCAGGCTGTCGAAAGCCTGGGGATCGAGCAGCGTCACGGATGAGCCGATACCGCCGAGAACGGCCGAAATCGCGATGCCGGACAGAAGCAGCCTCACGGGCGTCGCGCCGCCGGCGCTTGCGCCGATCGTGTAGACGAGCAGGCCGGCCATGGCCGCGCCGGCGAGGGCGAACCAGACATAGGCGGTGATCGACGCGAAGGAAAACACGCCGACGGCCAGAATGACGGCAAAGGCCGCGCCGGCATTGACGCCGAGAATGCCGGGATCGGCCAGAGGGTTTCGCGTGGAGGCCTGGATCAGCGCCCCGGCCGTACCGAAGGCCGCGCCGCAGAGAAGACACAGTATGGTTCTGGGCAAGCGGTATTGACGCACGACGATGTGGTCGGTCATGCCGGGATCGTAGTGCAGGAAGGCATCACGCACGGTGGAAACCGAAATGGGCCGCGCGCCCAGCATCAGGCTGGTGATCGAAAGGGCGACAAGCAGAAGGCCGAGGATGGCAAGAGCCAGCGGCACGGAACGCGCACGCGTCCGCCCGACAGGCCTGCCTGGCACCAGCTGATCGCTCACGAGCGTGCCTGCCCGTGGATCCAGTAACCGACGGTAGTCAGTTGTTCGCGCGGCAGCCCGAGCGTGTCGCGGAAATGCTTCCGGCAGGCGGCGATCTCGCTTGCTTCACCGGCAACCCAGACATAGCCGGGACCATCCGGAAGGGTGATCGAGCGTGCAATGTCCGAAAGCCGGCTTGGGCGCTCGCCGTGATGCATGCTCTCATGCCAGTGGACGGTGCAGTCCGCGGTGGCGAAGCTCTGTCGGTCGCCGGCTGTCATGATCTCGACATGGGCGATGACCGGCAGACCCGACGGCCGCTCTTCGATGATCCGGCCGACGGCCGGCAGCCCTGTCGCGTCGGCAATCAGCAGGATCCATGTACTGTCGGCCGGTGGGACGTAGCGGAACCGCGGCTTGAAGATGCCCAACCGATCACCCGGCCGCGCGGCGCGCGCCCAGGTAGAGGCGACGCCGCCATCATGCGAGACGAAATCGATCGTCATCTCGCCAAGCGCCCCGTCCCAGCGCCGGATGGTGTAGTACCGTCCGGGTGCGTCGGCCAGCGGCACGTTCCCGTCGGGAAAGCTCAGCCAGATGAACTCGTCCAGCCCGCCGCAGCTCGCAAAATCGCGCAGTCCGTCGCCCCCGATGACGACCCGGATCATCGATGGTGTCATCCGCGCGCTGGAGAGTACGGTCGCGGCGTGAAAATCCCTTTCCTCGACCATGTTAGCGCCCTTTCGCGGCCGCGGCGGCAATGCGGTCGACGAAACCGGGGAATGCATAGGGAATGGACAGGACGCTGACGGCGGAGGTCGCCCAGACGGAGACCGGATCGTCGAGCGGGACATAGGCGCCGCGGCGCATCGGGCCGAAGGCCTGAAGCAGCGGCTGGCTTTCCGCATCGGCGCGGGCGCCCGGCCCGTACCAGACGATCAGGACGTCGGCGTCGAAACGGTCGAGGTCCTCCAGGCTGACGCCGGTTCCGTTGACATCGGGGTCGGCCGCCACCAGGGCTTCGATGCCGGGGGCGAGGCGAAGCCCCATCGCCAGCAACTCGCGCACCCGCGGGTCGCTTGCGAAATAGACCCCGAGCGACCCTTCGCCTGGAAAATAGCTGCCGAAAATAAAGGTCTTGTCCTTGAGGACGGGATGAGCGTCGGCAAGGCCGCGCAACTGCTTCTCCGTCGCTTCTACGAGGTCGCGGGCCTTTCCGGACTCGCCGAGCGCTTGTCCGGTCAGTGCCATCTGCTCGCGCCAGTCGGCTCGCCACGGCGCCGAACTGTAGGCAACGGTCGGCGCGATGCTCGACAGGCGTTGCCATTCGATTTCGTTGATGCCGGTCTTGATGGCCAGGATCAGGTCCGGTTCGAGCGCGGCGATCGCCTCATAGTCGAGTTCGCCGGATTGCAGCAGTGTGGGCGTCTGCGTCCGCAGATAGGGCTCGTTCCAGGGGAGGATGCCGCTGCCGAACAGGCCGTAGCGATGCATGCCGACCGGGATGCGCCCGAGTGCGAGCACCGCATCCTCGCCGTTCCAGCCGAGGGTGACGATGCGCTGCGGCTCCGCTTCGATACGGGTGGTTCCCAGCGCGTGACGGATTTCGACGGGGAAGCGGTCCGGCGCGGTGTCGAAAGCGGCCTTGACGCGGCTTGCGGCAAGCAGTCCCGCGGCGCCGACGAGAACGCCCATGAATTGCCGCCTGTTTGCATGATCTGCTGTGTTCATGGATGGCAAAAGCCAGCCGGCGTCGTCACACGCCGGCCGGCTCCTTTCTCAGAATTTGTAGCTCAGCGAGAGGGACGCGTTGAAGGGATCGCCCCAGACGTTGCTGTAGATGTTGGTGCTGGCGTAATACTTCTTGTCGAAAAGATTGCGGATGTTGAGTTTCGCGCTCACATTCTCGTTGAAGTCGTACTTGGCCATCAGGTCGACCACCCAGAAGGCATCCTGCTTGGTGGTGACGCCAGCGGGGAAAGTGCCGTTTTTCTGGGTATAGCTGCTCGAGCTTTCGAAGCGCGCGCCGCCGCCGATCGTCAGCTTGTCCCATTCTCCCGGCAGGCGGTAGGAGGTGAAAAGCTTCAACGTGTTCCGCGGAATGCCGACGCTCATGTTGAAGCCGGGCGGAAGCTCGGTGCTGGTATGGGTGAAGCTTGCCTGCATCTGCCAGTCGGGCAGGATCTCGCCGGACAGTTCCAGCTCGATGCCGCGAATGACGGCGCCGTCGGCGGCCACATAGGCATCGTCGCCCGTCGGCGTCAGGTTGCCGTCGCTGACGGCAAAATTGTCCTGCTTCGTGTGGAACAGGGCGACGCTTGCATTCAGCCGTTCGTCGAAGAAGGCTGCCTTGACGCCGACTTCGTAGGTGTCGCCCGTAACCGGTGCCAGGGTGTGGCCGGCAACGTCCATGACCGACTGGGGCAGGAAGATGCTGGTGTAGCTTGCATAGGCCGAAAGTGTGTCGGTCAAGTCATAGACCACGCCCGTATAGGGAACCCACACGCCATTTTCCTTGATGGAGTCGGGATAGGGACCCCAGGCGATATAGTTGTAGGTCGAATCCTGATCATACCAGGTGAAGCGCGAGCCCAGGATCACAGAAAGATCGTCCGTCGGCTTGAGGCGCGCCGCGCCATAGGCCGAGTATTGGGTCAGGGTATATTCACGGACGCCCGTCGTTTCCCATTCCGGCTCGGGGAAGGCGCCGGTCCAGTCGAAGATGTTCGGGATGGTCGCGTCGAAGCCGGGGACGGTCCAGAGTGGGTACATGTCATAGTCCGCGCGAGTGCGGGACGCATTCACACCGAACATCAGATCGTGCTCACGACCGAGCAATTCCACGGGGCCGCTGATCTTGGCGTCCAGGCTCGCCTGCTTCGTCACGATCGGCCACTTGGCAACCCACAGGCTCGATCCCGCGGCGGTGTCCTTGTCCGCATAGCCATTGCGGCTGAACCAGCCATAGGTGCGGTCATTATCCTCGTAGGTGTACGACGCGGTGGCGTTGAACTTCCAATCGTTCTCGAATTCGTGGTCGAACG
>Ga0182739_1002251_pt1 | contig 18314 bp, 16 predicted proteins | sample eDN5th30CBELigBY_FD_128873 | JGI IMG/M metagenome (GOLD analysis project Ga0182739, IMG submission 128873) | Enriched backyard soil microbial communities from Emeryville, California, USA - eDNA 5th pass 30_C BE-Lig BY (version 2) (version 2) | ecosystem: Environmental > Terrestrial > Soil >...
TGTCACCAAATGAATACCGACGAGCTGCTTAATGAAAAAAACCTCAGCTCTGTTAAACTGAGCTGAGGTATATAGAGAACTACTTTTGTTTTATACACTGTCCACTTGACAGGGAGCACTTCAGGGATTCCCCTGCACCGCCATTCTTTCATATTTCTTACTCTTTAATTAATCTTCGATTGTAGACAAGTCGCCTGTAGGTAAATTAAGCTCCCATGCTTTTAGCACCCTGCGCATAATTTTGCCGCTTCGGGTTTTCGGCAGCTTATCCTTGAATTCAATTTCACGAGGAGCCGCGTGAGCTGAAAGCCCTACTTTAACGAATTGCGAAATTTCTTGTTTAAGTTCATCTGACGCCGTATAGCCTTCTCGAAGCGCTATAAACGCTTTAATAATCTCACCACGCACTGGGTCAGGCTTGCCGATTACGCCAGCCTCAGCTACCGCTGGGTGCTCTACAAGCTTACTTTCCACTTCGAAAGGACCTACACGTTCCCCAGCTGTGTTAATAACATCATCTACTCGACCCTGGAACCAGAAATATCCTTCTTCATCCATATAGGCGGAATCACCAGATACATACCAGCCCTTGAACATAAAGTACTCATCGTATTTCGATGGATTATTCCATACCTTGCGCATCATCGCAGGCCATGGCACTCCTATGGCAAGATTGCCCATGCGGTAAGGCTCCAAAACATTTCCGCTATTATCGATGATAGCTGCTTTCACGCCAGGAATCGGTTTGCCCATTGAACCCGGCTTAATGTCCATGCTAGGATAATTGCAAATAAGCTGTCCGCCTGTTTCAGTCATCCACCAAGTATCATGAATTCGCTGATTATAAACCTTCATTCCCCATCTTACAACCTCAGGGTTTAACGGCTCTCCGACACTTAGCACATGTCGCAAGCTCGATATATCGTATTGCTTAACGAGATCGTCCCCTGCTCCCATAAGCATCCGGAATGCTGTTGGCGCGCTGTACCACACTGTTACGCCATATTTTTGAATAATGCGGTACCAGTCCCCAGGACTGAAACGCCCGCCTTTTACAACCATTGTTACGCCATTCAGCCATGGCGCAAAAATGCCATATGATGTACCCGTTACCCAGCCTGGGTCGGCTGTGCACCAATACACATCATCCGGCTTGAAATCCAATACGATCTGGCCCGTATATAAATGCTGAACCATTGCGTTTTGAACATGGTACACACCTTTAGGTCTTCCAGTAGAACCTGAAGTATAATGAAGAATGAGACCATCCTCGCGCCCCAACCATTCAATCTCCGTTTCGTCTGAAGCAGCTGACATTTCTTCTGTCAGGTTTATTACCGGCATCGCCTGCTCTCCCGCATCGCCATAGACGATGACATGCTTCAGCTCAGGCAGCTCTTCACGCTTAATTCTTTGAAGCAGTGAAGGCGTCGTCACGATAGCCACTGCACCGCTGTCCTCCAGCCGATCCTTGACGGCTGTTTCCATGAAAGCTTCAAAGAGCGGGCCAACAACTGCGCCGATCTTAAGAGCACCCAGCAAGCAGAAATAAAGCTCTGGCGATCTTGGCATAAAAATAAATACTCGATCACCTTTCGTTACTCCCAGCTTGCGAAGTACATTGGCAAATTTGTTGGACTGCTTGCTAATTTGCTCGTAAGTATAGCTTTCATCACGCTCATTATCACTATAATGCAGCGCAATCTTATCTCCTCGATTAAGCTCTACATGACGATCAATAGCCTCATAGGCCATGTTTACTTTCCCAGTCGTATACCAGCTGAACTGACTTTCGATTTGTTCCCAATTGAATGATGCCACCGCTTCTTCATAGCTCTTTAAATTCGGATTGGTTGCTGTAGCGGGAACCTTTTCTTGATGCAAGTTGATCATTCTATCACTCTCCCATCAAATCTGTCTCTCGTCAAATTAGTCTCTTATAAATAAGAGTATGCGCTTACATGATAACGCTGATTGAAGCATAAAATCAAGTCTAATTTGAATAATTTGTGACAGGATTTACATGCCCCACTCATTATAACATAAATAATTTCATAATAAGTATGCTTTTCATTTTACGAAATGTTTGCTATAAAGAAGTATACCTACTTGTACTGGCATCACCATTACATCTCAGGGAGGTTTGACATGGAACACCGAAAGCGTTTGCAGAGAATTGAGATATCACCGAATGATTCCCTTGAGCTCATTATTGAAGGCCCTGTCCCCCCCGATAGACTAGCAGCTATGAACATGCACAGCAAGCTAGATGCTTTCAGACGGCCTGCAGAGCAGCATGCAGCGCTCATAGAAATCTCCGAGCTAGAAGAGGGTCGCATTATCGTAGCTCGCCAAGGCGATCTTATAGTCGGCTACGTTACTTTTCATTATGCGGACGAGCTGGAGCGTTGGTCTGACGCGAAGATGGATGATTTGATCGAGCTTGGCGCTATTGAGGTTGCTAATGAGTACCGTTCATACGGTCTTGGCAAAAAAATGATACAAGCCGCCTTTGCCGAGGACCAGCTGGAAAACGCTATTGTATTTACAACTGAGTACTACTGGCATTGGGACTTAGAAGGAACTAAGCTCAATGTATGGGAGTATCGAAGCATGATGGAACGGCTGATGAAATCCGTCGGCATGGTTTGGTTCGCCACTGACGATCCAGAAATATGCTCGCATCCTGCTAATTGCTTAATGGTGCGAGTCGGCAAGGAAGTTCCGCAAAGCTCTGTCGAGCAATTTGATCGCGTTCGCTTCCGCCAGCGCTTTATGTACTAACGCTTATGCTTTCGAAGTCGTTTTGCTTCGCAAAACGTAGCTTATGCTTTCGAAGTCGTTTTGCTTCGCAAAACGTAGCTTATGCTTTCGAAGTCGTTTTGCTTCGCAAAACGTTAAGGAGGATTTTCAGTATGACTTCTGATGCGATGTTCATTCATCAGCCTGCATCGAATGGCTATTACTTTGGAGAAGAGCATCCGTTCGATCCCATTCGATTTAAGCTGACAGTCGAGCTGCTTCAAGCAGTCGGAGCCTTATCGCAGGAGCAGATTGTCAGGCCTCCAGCTGGTCTGCCCAATATGAACGAGCTCCTAGCACTTGTCCATCGAGCTGATTACGTGAATGCCGTGACAAAGATTAGTGAGGATGTATTGTCTGATGAAAGCTCCATGCTGGCAGAGCAATACGGTCTGCATGCTGATGAGACTCCCCATTTCAAAGGGATGCATACAGCTGCTTTAGCAATTGTGGAAGGGACTGTAGCCGCTGCAGACGCCGTCATGCAAAACAAAACAAAGCATGCCTATCATATCGCCGGAGGACTCCATCACGCTTTTCCTAGCCGCGGATCCGGCTTTTGCGTCTATAATGATGCCGCTGTCGCTATCGAGCATTTACGGCGGTCCTATGACGCGCGTGTATTATATATCGATACGGACGTCCACCATGGCGACGGGGTGCAGTGGGTGTATTATGCAGATCCTAATGTATGTACATACTCGATCCACGAGACAGGCAAGTTTCTTTATCCTGGAACAGGCTATGTGTATGAGAAAGGAATTGACCGCGGCTTTGGCTCCTGCTATAACATGCCTTTGGAGCCCTACACGGAGGACGACTCTTTTTTGGAATGCTTTGAGACTACTATTCGCAAAGTTATAGAGTCCTTCAAGCCAGATATTATTATTAGCAATCATGGCTGCGACGCACATGCTTATGATGAGCTGTCACATCTGCATTGCAGCATGCGGATCTATCACGAAATTCCTAAGCTTATTCATGAGCTGGCGCATACCTATACAGACGGACGCTGGGTCGCTCTTGGAGGCGGAGGTTATGACAAATGGCGTGTCGTCCCGCGTGCGTGGTCGCTAGTCTGGCTGACTATGATCGACCATCCTTTAATGCAAGCTTTGTCAGATGGGACAAATCCCTCTCTTCCTGACAGCTGGCTGCAAGCCTGGCAGTCCAAATCTCCAAATCCTCTGCCCCTATATTGGATGGACGATATGTCCAGTATATTAGCGATTCCGCGGCGGCAAGAAATAACGGAAAGAAACCGTGTAACGATGTCGATCGCCATCCAAGATCTTTAATTTGGGCAGCCGAAATGATTATAGCGATAAAAAAAGCTGCTCTTCTAGTCAATGAAATTTCGACTAGAAGAGCAGTCTCGTAACGGCGTGAATTAAATATGCTTAACCATATCATCAATAATAGCGTAGGAATTGTGAGCGGCTTTTATTGTAAATTCAGCAAAATTAACATGAGCAGAACCATCCGCCTGATCAGACATTGAACGGATTATAACAAACGGTATTCCGTTCATGTCACATACCTGAGCAACAGAAGCTCCCTCCATCTCCGCGCATGCCCCTTGCAGCGACTCATGCAGCATTTGCACGGTCTCGCGATTAGCGATAAACTGGTCCCCGGAAAGTACCTTCCCTAATACGAAATGACCCGAGAACAATCTTTCACTCGCTGCAGCAGCAAGCTCAACTAGAGAGCTCTCCGCATTAAACTCAGAGCAAGGATGGTAAGGGATTACGCCGCGCTCGTAGCCTAGCGCTGAACAGTCCATATCATGTTGAATGCAGCTGGTTGATACCACAATATCGCCTATTTGAAGTCGTGGATCAAGTGCACCAGCTACCCCTGTAAACAATATGCAATCAGCACCTAAATCTATCAGCAGCTGAGTGCATACAGCTGCATTAACTTTGCCTACCCCAGATTTGCAAAATATTACGTTCTTTCCGTTAAGCACTCCCTCATAGTAGGTTATGCCTGCTTTCTTTATTTCTGACGTTACTGTTGCATGCTTATGCAGCAGTTCGATTTCTTCATCCATAGCGCCTATAATGCCAATTTTGTTAAACGACATGATGCTAAACTCCTCCAACAGATTGACGGATGACTAATTCATGCGGCAATATAACTTGGTTTTGCTCAACATTTTCCTTCTTCATCAACTTAGTCAAAAGTCTCATAGATACAGCACCGATGTCATACATCGGTTGAGCAACAGTTGTCAGCTGAGGGCGAACCATGGAAGCCATACGGCTGTTATCTACACTAATGACGGAAATGTTCTCAGGCACCTTTAATCCTTTATCTTGAATGGCATGGATTGCGCCAATAGCCATCTCATCCGTCGCAGAGAAAACAGCAGTCGGACGTTCAGCCAGTCCGATGAAATAGCTCATAGCGTCTGCGCCTGACTCATAACGATAATTGCCGATTCGCACTAAGTTATCGTCATAGACGATTCCATTCTCTTCCAGTGCTCGCTTATATCCTTGAAACCTTGCATAACCGTTAGCAGGATCCTGAAGAGTGCCGCTGATCATAGCAATGCGCTTATGCCCCTGTTCAACAAGATTCTTAACAGCGTCATAAGCCGCTGCTTCATGGTCAATATCAACCGATGCAATCTGTCCGCTCTCTTCAGTTGTAGCACAAAGCACAATAGGTACATTTGCCGTTCGGAAAGCTTGCATATGATCTTCAGATACTGCCCCGCCCATAAAGAGCAAACCGTCCACTTGCTTCTCAAGCAAAGTATTAATTACGCGAATCTCTTTTTCTTTTCTCTTATCCGCGTTGCACAAAATAATATTGTAATGATACATATTCGCTATGTCTTCTATTCCGCGCGCAACCTCCGCGAATATAGCGTTTGATATATCCGGAATAACTACCCCGACAGTAGTTGTCTTCTTGCTTGCCAGTCCTCTCGCTACCGCATTTGGGCGATAGCCAAGACGTTCAATTGCTTCATATACTTTCTTGCGCGTTGCCGGCTTTACATTCGGATTATTGTTCACAACCCGAGATACTGTAGCCATAGATACGCCTGCTTCTCTAGCTACATCATAAATAGTTACGGTCACAATTCTCTCTCCATTAGCTCAGATTTTGGTTAATATCGTACGTCACATATTAACGTAATCATAGCATAAAGAAAACGGCAAAGCAAAACAAAAGACGCTAAAAACCTAGCATTTACTTGCTTTCATTTATTTTCAATGTAGAAATTACGCAACTGTCAAGGAGCCATCTTCGACATATTCCGCCCGTTATTTATGTAATAAGCGTACGGCGGCTAATCTGTTCAAGACGCTTCTCAATATCCGTCATCCATTCTTTTTCGTTAAGCGTCTGCGCTAACAAATAAAGATCAAGCAGCCGGTTCACCCGCTCCTCAAGCATGCCTTCCACGAAGGAATTGTTAATCGGGCTTTTGCTTGCTTTGGCTTCATACAATAAATCTGCCCACTCATTGCACTCATTAAAAGAAAATGTCTGTTTATCCGGATCAGCTCCCAGCTTCGAGATCAATCCTGTCAAATCCGGTTTCACTTCAGGGATTACTTCACTTTGATTACAGCTCGTGCATGAGAAGATTGGCACATTATCTATTTCAACCTTGCCTGAATAAATAACAGTACGCAACTTTATTTCCATGACATCGCCGCATCGACAACGTTTTTGCAAAATCCTTCACTCCTTATCAAAGACAGCCGCAGCTTGGGCTGTATTTCATGGCTTACGCTTTTTGCTCTTTTTGATTAAGAGTACTATTCGACTAATTTTGCTATAATTCCTGCTTGAATCCGTTATGTAATTTTTGCTACCCAAGGCGAAAAGGCTGTCGCCGTCTTTTGCGGCGAGGCACGTTTCGTTCCGAGAAATATAGGATACGTATAACGTAAAAGAGATGCCTTCCTATATTCAAGCGGATTAATTAGGATGCTATTTTTCGCCATCTCTTACGAATTGGAGGTACAACCGATATAAGAACCCATACAAAAGCGCCGATCATATCATTACGTATATCGAACCAGTCAGGAGTCCTCCCTCCGACAAAGGATTGATGATACTCGTCAGTAACGCCGTAAAGCCCGCATATAATGACGATGCCAAGCTTCCAAACAAACCGGTCCGCTCGAGCTCCGATTCCGTAATCTAATGTGATCGCCAATATAAAGTACGAAACGTAATGACCCCAATTGAAATCTCTTATAAATGGAAAATAGGTCTGAAAAAACGGCATCATCTCTCCGACCTCTTCGCCAGTTTTAGAGGATAAATAAAATATGACTGCCATCCATGCCGCAGCCGGTATAAATCTTGCTAGCCGCTTGATCAAGTTTATCTTCGTGCCAGTGTTGATTTGCTTCATAAGTGCTCCTTCGTTACAATAGATATGCTATTTATTTTATGAAAAGGACGTGGGAGTTTGACTGCGAATCATAATACAGTAATCTGTCTGCTAGATGATGAGTTCGAGGATTTAGAGCTTTGGTATCCTGTCTATCGCACCCGCGAAGCTGGATTTACTGTCCTCTATGCCGGACCTGAGAAGGGCAGAACGCATATCGGAAAATATGGAGTTCCCGCAACGGCCGATCTGTCCTTCGATGAAGTGAACAGTAATGAAATCGCAGGCTTGCTAGTACCTGGAGGCTGGGCTCCGGACAAGCTGAGAAGGTATCCGAAAGTGCTGCAGCTCGTGCAAGAGCTGAATCATGCTAATAAGCCAATCGGTCAGATCTGTCATGCCGGATGGGTGCTCATCTCTGCGAAAATATTGCAAGGACGCAAGGTCACCTCCACCCCAGGCATCCGCGATGACATGGAGAATGCAGGTGCTGAATGGTTTGATGAGGCTGTCGTTGTGGACGGGAATCTTATATCAGCAAGACGTCCGCCGGATTTGCCGCCATATGCCAAAGCATTTGTAGACGCATTGGAGCAGCGAATGGGTTAACCATTCACTGCTCTTTGTTGCCGGGCATTCATAAAGCTGCTCAGCTTCTCAATAATTTCACTGCTGAACCGGCTATTGTAAACATCCTTCAATAAGTCGCTGCATTCCTGCTGAGAGGTTTGCAGCAGCTTCTCCTTCAATAACAGGATTGAATGCGACGACATGCTTAGCTCATCTACATCTAGTCCAAGCCATATCGGCAAAGCACGGTAATCACCGGCGAGCTCGCCGCAGACGCTTACTGTAATACCCGCCCTCTTTGCAGCCTCTACGGTTTGCGCCATCATGCGGAGCAAGGCAGGATGAAAGGGATCATATAAATGCGAAATTTCTTCATTCATCCGATCTACCGCAAGTGTAAACTGCGTAAGATCATTCGTCCCGATACTGAAAAAGTCAACCTCTTGCGCCAATAAGTCTGCGATAATGACAGCAGCCGGCACCTCGATCATAACGCCAACCTTTATATCTTTGTCATAGTACTGCCCCTCAGCATCAAGCTCCTGCTTTGCTTCTGCTAATATTTCATTCGCAGCGCGAACTTCGTCTACAGAAGAAATAAGCGGATATATTAGCTTTACTCTTCCGTAATGGCTGGCGCGCAATATGGCTCGCAGCTGTGTTTTGAACAAATCACGTTGATCTAAGGAAATGCGGATGGCACGATATCCGAGAAAAGGGTTATCCTCTTCCGGCAGCTCGAAATAATCAAGATGTTTGTCACCGCCAATATCCAAAGTACGAATAACTAAGCAATTGCCATTAAGCCTTTCCACTACACTGCGATATACCTCGAATTGCTCCTCTTCCTTCGGAAATCGATTGCGGTCCATATATAGAAATTCGGTGCGAAACAGACCAACTCCGCTAGCTCCGCTGCTCAGTGCAATTTCCAGCTCCTTGTACGAGCTTATATTTGCTGCAAGATTAAGCGACTTGCCGTCAAGTGTTATCGGCGCATGACCCGCAATATCGTGAAGCCGCTTCTTCGCTTCTCTTTCCTTCTCGTTTAGCAAGCTGTATGAGTCAATAAGCTCTTGAGAAGGATCTAAATATATACTTCCGTCACTGCCGTCAATAATGATCATTTGTCCAGTCTGGATCGGCTCCTCCAGCTTAGACTCAACCCCAACGACAAGCGGAATATTCAAAGCTCTCGCCATAATCGAGGAGTGTGATACAGCGCTGCCGGACAATGTTACTATGCCCAGCACATGGTTCGGGTTGAGATGGGCAAGCTGAGATGGCGAAAGCTCTTTCGCAATCAGAATGAATGGCTGCGTATCGGACGGAAGCGTAATTTCCGGAGCTCCAAGTAAGTGCTTAAGCAAACGATTGCCGACATCTTTAATATCCAGCGCTCGCTCCTTCATATACTCATCATCGAGCAAATCAAACATCGTCACAAAGTGATCGATAGCCTCTTTAACCGCTACCTCCGCCGCTTTATATTGCCGGCTAATAATGCCTTGTATTTCATTCATAAACACAGGATCATCCAAAATAGCAATATGCGCGTCAAAAATACTGGACTCAGCCGTGCCGACCACTTCTCGAAGCTCATCCTTCATTTGAATAATCTCATGCTTTGATGTTCGAATCCCTTCGTAAACGCGCTCAAATTCGCGTGCAAAGTCAGTGACGCCGATCTTTTGCTCCGGCAGCTCCCACTCCCAATTAGGCAGGACAAATGTTCTTCCTATCGCTATGCCCGCTGAAGCTCCAATTCCATGAATCACAGTCCTTCCCCCCCGCTTTTTCTGTCTGTAAGAATAACTGACATTACTGAAGACTGTCCTTTCTTTACCGCTTTAAAAGGAGCATACCGCCATGAGGACACCAGCTCAGAATTCGTAATGATCATTGGTGTTGCCAGCGACTTGCTTTCTTTTCGTATCCGCTGCAAATCAAAACGAATGAGCAATGCACCAGGCTTCACCTCGTCGCCTGTCTTAACGACCGCCTCGAAGTAGCCTTTTCCAACTAAGGCAGAGGTATCGATTCCAATGTGCAGCAGCACCTCAAGCCCTTCAGGCGTGCGTATTCCTATCGCATGCATAGTCGGATATATATGAATGACTTCGCCGCTTACAGGCGACACAAGCTCGCCGCGGTCAGGAATAAAGGCGACGCCTTGCCCAACCAGTTTCCCGGCAAAAATCGGGTCTGGCACATCCTCGAGCGGGATCATTTTACCCTGCATCGGCGAATGGAAAAGCACTTGCGCTTGATCTCGCTGCATCGTCTTAAGCATCTCCTCGCGAATCAGCTCAGAGAAGGTGCCGAACACAACCTGCACATGTCCGCCTCCAAGCTGGATGATGCCAGCCGCTCCTAAATTGCGCAGCGCGTTAATATCAAGCAGCTTATCATTTGACAGCTTCAAGCGCAGCCGCGTAATACAAGACTCCATTTGTTCAACATTTTGTTTGCCGCCTATGGCCTGCAAAATTAACGGAGCTTTGTAAGGGATATCACCGGCCCAGTCATCGATTTGCGAGCCTTCTTCACGCCCTGGCGTTGGAATTTGAAAGCGTCTAATCGCCCATCTAAACAAGAAATAATAGAGCAGCCCTGTCACTATTCCAATTGGTATAAGCAGCCAGCCGCGTGTCGCAAGATGCTCGTTCAGCAAATAATCGATTGCTCCTCCAGAAAATGAGAAGCCGTGTCTAATGCCAAGCTCATATGTAATCCACATAATGATGCCGGAAAGTAAAGCGTGAACGACATATAAATAAGGGGCAACAAATAAAAAAGCAAATTCTACAGGCTCTGTTACTCCTGTTAAAAATGATGTTAACGCAGCGTATAAAAAAGTTTTTTGAATCTTTGGCTTCAAGTCCTCGCGCGCTTCATGAATAATGGCAAAAGCTATAGCGGGCAAAGCGAACATCATCGTAGGATACATCCCCGCCATGAAAACGCCTGCGCTTGGGTCACCCGCGAAAAAACGCGGCAGATCGCCAAAAATCATTTCACCGGCAGCCGTTTCATATCCGCCAATCTGAAACCAGAATACATGGCTTACTAAATGATGCAGCCCGAATACGACGAGTATCCGATGCACAAAGCCGTATAGAAAAACACCAAATCCTCCGCCGGAAGCGACAACCTCACCGAGATTTATGAGCAATTGCTGAAGTAAAGGCGCAATATTGATCATCGCTATGGAAAAAAGAAGAGATACTAAACTTACGAACAGCGGAACAATTCGCGGTCCGCCAAAAAACTGTATGTATTCCGGCAGTCGCAAGCCTTTAAGCCGTTCGTGGCTAAAGCCGGCGAATATACCGATTAGAGTGCCGATCATGATCGTTGGTTCAATAGCTGGATCTGCCGCACCTGTTATTTTGCTATAAATCAACATGCCGACTAAAGCAGCCATCCCAGCGGCCAGAGCATTTCCTGTTAACCCAAGTGAAATACCCAGCGCAAATATATAGGGAAGATACGTAAAAATAGCTGTGCTCGCCTCAATAAGATGTCCTGGCATACCGGGTAATCCAACTGCATCCCAGGGCAGCTTGCTTAAGCTTAAAAATATAGCTGCGCCAGGCAGCACTATCATAGGCAGCATAAAAGCGCGACCGAGCTGCTGCAAGCTTCCAAGAGAAAACATTTTGCACCTCCTTTAAGCGCCGTGTTACTTCTATGTCCATATCCAATTAAGATGTTAAGGGTTCACTGTCTTTTTGTCAAAAAGGAATTAGGGCTGTCCTCCGTCATAAATGACATAAAGGACAGCCCTAGTCTTCAGACTATAACGAGGTTATTGTCTTTTATTATTCAATTAACGATTTCCAGGAGCTGATTGATATCCATATCTAGATATGACAGGACCTGATTGTTCGTAAGCGTTGGTCGCTTGATATACAGGGTTCTCCGAGGTTTGCGAATGTGTCGGAGTCATGCCGTAACCATTGTTATTATGGTTAAAAGATTGTGAGAAATTAGATGAATAATGCTGCTGAGACGGATTCGCGCCACCGTAAAAGCCTGGCTGAGAGCTAATATTAGAATTAGCTTGATACCCATAGTGCGCAATAACAGGGCCTACGTTCCCAAACGCAGTTGCTGGCGAGCTTGCATGGCTTTGCACCGGCTGATGCGATGTGTAGGATGATTGATTAGCGTAGCCCTGCTGCTGCATGCCATAACCAAATGATGGAGATGTATGCTGCATCGATCCGCCAACATATTGATGCTGAACGGGGCTGCTAACGATTGATTCCGTCGGACGGCCGAAAGACGGCTGACTCAGCTGGCCTTGGTAATGTGATTGCACATTGCCTATAGGCTCATATTGCTCTGGAGTTTGGTAGCTGCGTTGATTTTGATAACCACTCGGTTGTTGAGGCATTTGATACATTCGTAGCCCTCCTAAATTCTTAAGCTTTGAAGTCCTCAAGTGTCAAGATTCATCCTTGCTGACTACCCGTATTGAAATAGCAGCTTGTTTGGCGTCCGCACTTGAAGCCTTACTTATTGTGAAGAAAAAGGGCTCTTTTTATTACCGTCAGTTTTTGGATTTGCCTCTAGGCAGCAGGATGGAGTCTTCAACCTTAATACAGCGGTCCATAATAACATTCAAGCCGCCAGCTTGCGCCGCAGCTGCAGCCTCCTCATTCGCAATCCCAAGCTGCAGCCATAGCGTGCGAGCACCGATTTTAACAGCATCTTCCGCAACCGGCGGCGTATGCTCGCTTCGTCTAAATACATTTACAATATCAACCCGCTCGGGAATGTCCTGCAGTGATGCATAGCATTTCTCTCCCAAAATTTGATCAGCATTTGGATTGACAGGTATAATACGATATCCTTTAGCTTGCATAGCCTCTGACACCATATAAGATACTCTTTCTGGATTGTCTGACAAGCCGACTACTGCTATCGTATCGCTATTTTGCAAGATGTCCTTAATCTCTTCGCGGGAAGGATTGACAAAAGTCATAACAGCACCTCTTTCCTCCATTGTCATGTACATCACTAATCAAGCTGGCTACTATTTATTCAGAATCTACCCATTTCACATTTGCGCCTAATGCTTGCAGATGGTCAAAATAGATCGGATAAGATTTCGCTACATGATGCGCATCAAGAATACGGAGCGGCTGCTTCGCCCGTAAACCGACTACAGTAAGCGCCATAATAACGCGATGATCATAGTGAGCGTTTATGACGACTCCGCCTTCTACCCCTTCAGGACGGCCATGTACGATAATTTCGCTTTGACGCTCCTCCACATTTGCTCCAGCCTTGCGAAGCTCATTCAAATAATCAGTAATTCGGTCGCATTCTTTATAGCGCAAGTTTTCTACATTGTAGAAACGCGAAGTACCTTCAGCGAATACAGCTGCTGCTACCATTGCAAGAACTGCATCAGTCGCTTGATCGCCATCGAATTCGACCGCTTGTAGCTTTCCATTGCCCTTCACGTGAACAATGCCGTCCTTATGCGTCATCGGCACGCCCATCATCCCGAGCACATCAACGACCGCGCGCTCACCCTGCTTGCTGTTCTCCTCTAGACGATGGACTACAACATCGGAAGCGACGACTGAAGCAGCCGCAAGAATTGCAGCTGAACCGGGATAGTCCCCCTGCACGGAATAAGTCTTAGCTTGGTAGCTTTGGCGTCCTGGCACCCGGAAATGCATATAATCATCATCTGCATGAATAATAATGCCCGCTTGCTCCAGAACCTCCAGCGTTTGGCCGATAACGACCTTCGACTTTAGATCATGCAATACCTCAATCTCGCTGTCCTCTTCAAGCAACGGTGTTAAAAAGAGCAACGCGCTTAGAAACTGCGAGCTGACATTGCCGGATACTTGAATGCGGCCGCCCTTTGGCTTGCCTCCCTGTATACGAATTGGAAGCTTGCCTTCATTATGCTCAATGTTTACGCCCATTGAGCTTAATGAATCAATCAAATCGCTATGCGGACGCTTGCCCAGCGAATCCGGATAACGGTTAATGAAGGTCACATCCGGACATATTGCTGCAATCGCCATTAGAAAGCGCAGCACAGCTCCTGCATTCCCAACGTCCAGCTGCTCGACTGGCTTAGGATGACGTCCAAAGCCCGTAATGACGATCTTCTCGTCATCCTCTTCAACAATAGCACCCAAATCACGGATACAGCGGCGCATAGCATCACTGTCCTCGCTGTGGGCAGGATAATAAATAGTACTTGTTCCTTCAGCAAGCGCTGCAACGAGCAAATAACGAGTCGTATAGTTTTTAGAGGATAACGCTTGCAGTTCGCCTTTTAACTGGGGTGTCGGTGTCACAATTACGTCCATCTTTAGTATGTTCTCCTTTTATAATCGATTTTACGAAATAAACGTTTTACTGATACTTACTCCACTCCTGCAAAATAGACTCAACAACCTCATTCGTTGTCATTTCCGTCGTATCTACAGTAAAATGGGCAAAATCATACGCATGCCTGCGCGCTTCCAGAAGCGCATAAACACGAGCAGCAGGGTCGTCTTCAAGCAAGGGACGATTACTGTCGCTGCCGACCCTTGCAATAATTTGCTCGGCATCCGCTTTTAGCGTGACCACAAAGCTTGATCCTATCATCGCTTCGCAGTTTTCTGATCGCAGAACGGCGCCTCCGCCGGTTGCTATTACCGCATCCGCTAAGCTGTCGCTCAGCACCGACTTCAATACCTTCGTTTCAATGCTTCGGAAGTGCTCTTCCCCGCCTTCAGTGAAAATAACAGGGATAGCCCTTCCCTCACTTCGAACAATTTCTTCATCGATATCAATTTGTTTCCAGCCGAGTCTGTCGGCGAGCATCTTGCTTACAGTAGACTTTCCTGTGCCCATAAAGCCGATCAGAACAATTCTAGAAGTAACTTGCGGTTCTATTGTCATTCAGTCACCCTTTTCCAGCGCTTTCCGATATTACTCAACATCATATCATTTTTAACAGACATCGGGAATATAAAATAGCAGGGTTTAAGAGAATCCTAGATTGAACTGATCAATCGCCGCGCTCAACTGAGGCTGCTTTTTAAGGATAGTTTGTCTAAAAAAAAAGCGGTACAGGAGTAGAATCCTGAACCGCCAATACGAGCTATCTCTTCATTATGATTCCAGCCAGTTAAAATGGAAGGTGCCTTCTTTGTCGACTCGTTTGAAGGTATGAGCTCCAAAATAGTCACGTTGCGCTTGCAGCAGATTAGCCGGCAGACGCTCTGTACGGTAGCTGTCGAAGTAAGCAAGCGCGCTAGCGAACGCCGGAACAGGTACGCCGTTCGTTACAGCTGCTGCAACAACCTCGCGCCATGCGTCTTGATACGACTCAACGATATTTTTGAAATATGGATCAAGCAATAGGTTGCGAAGCTCAGGATCACGATCATACGCGTCCTTAATGTTTTGCAAGAAGCGAGCGCGAATGATGCATCCGCCGCGGAAAATCATCGCTATATCGCCGTAGCGCAAATCCCAGTCGTATTCCTCGGATGCCGCGCGCATTTGGGCGAAGCCTTGTGCATACGAGCAAATTTTACTTGCGAACAATGCTTTACGAACCGCTTCGATAAAAGCGGCTTTGTCGCCAGTGAAAGGTTTCTTAGCGGGACCGTTAAGCACTTTGCTTGCCGCAACGCGTTCTTCCTTCATAGCCGACAAGAAGCGCGTAAACACCGATTCTGTAATGATAGACAATGGAACGCCAAGGTCAAGCGAGCTTTGACTTGTCCATTTGCCAGTTCCCTTTTGTCCGGCAGAGTCCAAAATAACGTCAACCATCGGCTTGCCCGTCTCAGGATCATATTTAGAGAAAATATCTCGAGTGATTTCGATCAGGTAGCTGTCCAGCTCGCCTTTGTTCCACTCTGTAAAAATTTCATGCAATTGTTCTGTGCTCACGTCCAAAACGTTCTTCAACAGGTCATATGCTTCGCAAATCAGCTGCATATCCCCGTATTCAATACCATTATGAACCATCTTCACGTAGTGGCCTGCACCGTCTGGTCCAATATAGGTGCAGCAAGCATCGTCGCCAACTTTAGCGGAAATAGCCGTAAGAATTGGTTCCACCAGTTCATAGGCGGATTTCTGTCCGCCAGGCATAATGGAAGGTCCTTTCAATGCGCCTTCTTCGCCGCCTGATACGCCTGTGCCGATAAAGCGGAACCCTTTTGCTTCAAGATCTTTGCTGCGTCGCTGTGTATCAGGGAAATAAGCATTGCCTCCATCGATAATAATATCGCCTTCAGACAAATGCGGAACTAGCGAATCAATTGTTGCATCCGTACCGGCGCCTGCTTGTACCATGATCAAAATTTTGCGAGGCACCTCAAGCGATTGAACAAATTCTTCAATCGTATAGGCTGGCATGAGATTCTTGCCAGCAGCTTCCTTCATCAAGTCATCCGTCTTCTCACGGGAACGATTGAATACAGATACCGTAAAGCCTCTGCTTTCAATATTAAGCGCTAGGTTTTTGCCCATAACAGCCAAACCTATTACACCGATCTGTTGTTTTGACATTACACTGCCCCATCCTTTGTATGTATATTTGGTCACAATAGTTTTATTTTACTCCTTTTAAATGAAATTGAAAACTATCCGTCTCCATAATGTCTCTTATGCAACATTAGAATTATTGACCCTATTTGAAAGTTTACCTTATATAGATTAAAGAGGACAACAAAAAAACGATCAAACGCCGTATTTCTCCATGAGCGTTTAATCGTTTTTTAAACTATTATTTCGTTCATCCGCCTCATTATCACAACTCCAGTTGCAGCATCTCCAAGCGAAGCAGCAATAATTTTTCCTTAGAGGCAGCAATCAGCTCCTCTTGTTCTTCTTGCAAAGCATCATACAAAACCTGTAATTCATAGTCCAGCTCAAGACGCAGTACAACCGCACGTTCTTCAGCACGTTTGGATTGGAACGCTTTCATCATTTCTTCTATTGTGACATACGGCTTTTTCTGATAAACGATTCTGTGCTCCATGCCTGACACCTCCACAAGTCGTATAATCTCGCCGAACATAATGCTCTCAATGACGATTTGCCGATCCTTGATCCTTTTTACAACCGCATGCCCGCGTGTATCGTTAATCAGCTTCTCCAGCAGCGCTGACAATTTCTCATCTTTAATGACGTAGTCTCCGACTATTTTGTAGCGATTGTTCATCCGTTGAAAATGCAGCTTCACAAGCTTCCGCCCCGTTCGAATCGATACGAGAAATTGACCTTCCGTTTCACTCCAATACAATGAATAGCCTTCTTGAATGAGGTCACGTATGAGATTTTGGATTTGCCGGCGGTCAAATCTCAGCTCCAAATTGCAGTATTCAACTTCGTAGCTCTTATTCACGGCAATCCTCCTTCACTCGTTTATTTGACGGAATGTTCTGATAATTGTTGCTTACTCTTATCTTATACTCCATCTTATGATCTGGCAACTTGGTTTATTGACTAATTTTCAGTTTTCATTTCGCTCATTAAATAAAGCCGCTTCCGAATGACCGATCGGAGCAGCCTTATTTGCATTTGAACACAGTAATTCATTGGTTTACTTAAGCTGTGAAACTGCCCGGATAACGGTTTGTACAGCCTCATTCACAGCAATTAGATGCGATTCAGCGCGGCCGCGCTCCTTCAGCTCAACCTTGTATTCCACCGCCTGCTTGCCAATAACAATGCGATAAGGGATGCCGATAAGATCAGAATCTTTAAATTTCACCCCGGCGCGTTCATCTCGATCGTCGACCAACACTTCGATTCCAGCTGCTTCCAACTGAGAAGCAATCTGCTCTGCCAACTGCATTTGCGCTGCATCTTTACACGAAATAGGAATGATATGAACATGATATGGCGCTAGTGCAAGCGGCCAGCAAATACCGTTATCATCATGACGCTGTTCTGCAACCGCTGATAGTAAGCGAGAAATGCCGATGCCGTAGCAGCCCATTATAAAAGGCTTTTCCTCCCCTGTTGACGCGGTGAAGGATGCTTTCATCGCTACGCTGTATTTAGTGCCAAGCTTGAATACATGACCAACCTCAATTCCGCGATTGAATTGCAGAAGACCTTTATTACAACGAGGACAATTATCGCCCTCGGCCGCATTGAGCAGATCAGTTTCCTGCCGGTTCACTATTTCTAAGTTCGCGGCATAGTTGCAGTTGTCGCAGGTACAGATTGTATCCTCACCGATGCTGGCAAGCGCTATGAATTCATGCGTCCCTCCCTCTCCGCCTATTGTGCCGCCATCAGCCTCGACAGCCCGGTAGTTTAAGCCTATTCGCGTAAAGATTCGATGATACGCTTCATACATCTGCTTATAGCTCCGGTCCAGTCCGTCCCAGTCCGCATCGAAGGAGTACGCGTCCTTCATTAGAAACTCTCTGCCGCGCAGCAGCCCGAAGCGCGGGCGCAGCTCATCTCGGTATTTAGTCTGAATCTGATAAAGGGCTGCCGGCAGCTGGCGGTAAGACGAAATCTCACTGTCCGCAATCGCAGTAATGACTTCCTCATGCGTCGGCCCGAGTGCAAA
>Ga0182739_1002253_pt1 | contig 18303 bp, 22 predicted proteins | sample eDN5th30CBELigBY_FD_128873 | JGI IMG/M metagenome (GOLD analysis project Ga0182739, IMG submission 128873) | Enriched backyard soil microbial communities from Emeryville, California, USA - eDNA 5th pass 30_C BE-Lig BY (version 2) (version 2) | ecosystem: Environmental > Terrestrial > Soil >...
CGTGGGCAGTTCGTTGAAGCCCTCTTCCCGCAAGCGCGCTTGCGCATCCGCCTGCGAGAGGCCCGACCGCCACGCGGCTCCCGCGGCCCTGGTTTCAGATCGAGGCACGAATCACCTCCCGGCTGCAGCCTCCGCAGGCTGGCGAGCCACGGCCAGCTGGTCAACCGCCAGCAGCAGAACGCCCACCCGGCTCGCCGACGACGCCCACTCCGCAAGACGTGGATAGTTGTCGACGAGCCAGTTGAACGCGATCTGAACCGCCGCGAAGGCGGCGGCGGCCTGGGTCACTTCGCCGAGCGACAGGGAGCCATCGATATACTTCGGGACTGACAGGATCAGACCGATGATGGGCGCCAGCAGCGTATTGCCGGACGATACCAGAGTGGTCCGCACATGCTGGCCGCACAACCATCGCCACGCCCGGAGCACCTCGTCCAGCGCGAAACTCACCGTTCCCGCCGGTACGTTTCCTCCCATTGCGCCGACCGGTGCCGTCCGCAGCCGGGCGATCGCAAACTTGAGTTCCGACTCGGCTTGGTTCTTCCGTTCGATGACATGCGCCATGTGGCGCCCGACGAACAGCATGGCTCCGGTCGTCAGCATGGCGTAGGCGACGCTGGCGAACACGAGGTAACCCGGCAATTCGAGGCCGAGGTGCGCCGGCCCGATCGCAATCGCGCCGCCCACCGTCCAGAGGACCACGACGAAGGTCGCGGCCGTGAGCACCGAGGAGAGCAGGCCGGTCACGAGGTCTATCGGGGCGTCGGTCGCGATGCGCGCATCCTCGGCGATGCGATATTCTGCGAGCTGGGGTTCGTCGCTCGCAGCCTCGAGGCGCCGGTAGTTGCCGTTCTCCAGCCACTCACCCACCAGATGCGTGGTCAGCCAGCCGCGCCACCGACGCTGGAAGGTCATGCGCGCCCAAACGGCAAAGGCCGCGAGAAAGATGCTGCAGGCAGCAAGCCCAGGCAGCAGGTAGGTCTGGTGACGAATCCCGGCGCCGTTGCGTTTTTCCAGGGCATCGAAGAAATCGCGATTCCAGACGTTCAGCCGGTACTGCACCAGAAGCTGCGCCACGACGCAGACAATCAGCAGGCCCATCAGGGTCCACGGCACCCACGAACCCTTGCCCCGGCCGAACCCCAGCGCGCTGTGCCAGAAGCGCCTGAGCGGCCCCGGCCCGACGGCCGAGATGCCATCGTCGGTCCTCATCCGTCTCCCCGCGACGCCAGCGCCGCCAAGCCAAGGAAAGTGGGCTCCGGCCGAACGATGACGGCGGTGGGGATCTGCCCGACATAGTCGGCGAAGCGGCCCTTTGCGGCGAATCGCTCGCGGAACGCCGACCCCACCAGGACCGGGAGGATATGAGGCGCGATCCCTCCCCCGATCAGTACCCCTCCGCGGGCAGCAAAGGTGAGCGCCATGTCACCCGCGAACGATCCCAGGAAGTCACAGAAATAGTCGAGAGCCGCGCCATCCCCGGCCGAACCATAGATCGCCCCTCTGACGACCTCCTCCGGTGTCGGAGATGCTGGTTCGTGGCCTTCCTCGACCGCCAGCGCGGCCCGCAGGTTGACCAATCCGCCACCCGACAGGACACGCTCCGCCGAGACGTGGCCGAAACGCTGGCGCAGCCTGTCCAGAATCGCGGCGTCACCCGCGTCGGCTGCCGCCAAGGTCGCGTGCCCCGCTTCGCTGGCCACCACCCGCGCATGGGCACCGGGAAGGTAACAGGAGAGGCCGAGCCCGGTGCCCGCCGCGATGACCGCAACGGGCTCGCCGTGAACGGCGCTGCCGTCGCCGACTACAACCAGGTCGTCAGTGCTGAAATGCGGCACGGCCCAGGCCAGGGCTTCGAGGTCGTTGACCAGATGAACCGACCGGAGATGTAGCGACTGCCGCAGGCTTTCGGCGTCGAGGATCCAGCGGGCATTGGTGAGCTTGCAGCGGCCGCCCGAGACCGGCCCCGCCGCGGCGATCACAGCATGCTCGACGACGGTGCCCGCGGCCTGGCTGTTTAGGAAGTGATGCACGGCATCGTGCATGCTCGCGTAGGCGCCGGTGCGCAGCGATTCGATCGGCCCCAGCGCTCCTTCCGCGAACAGGGCGAAGCGGGTGCGCGTGCCCCCGACGTCGGCGAGAAGGCAGCTCATGCCACGCTGCCGCGGAGCTGGGCGGCGATGGTTGCCTTGTACCAGCGGGCAGAGGCCTTGGGGATGCGGCGCTGCGTCGGATAGTCGACGCGAACGAGGCCGAAGCGGTTGGTGTAACCCGCCCCCCATTCGAAATTGTCGAGCAGCGACCAGACGAAATAGCCGCGCACGTCGGCGCCGTACGTGACGGCCTCTTCGAGCGCATCGATGTAGCGCGAGAGAAAGTCGATGCGCTCGACGTCGTTGACGGCCCCCGTCGCGTCGCCGGTTTCCTCCGCGCCGGCTCCGTTCTCCGTCACGTAGATCGGCAGACGATAGCGGTCGCAGGCGTCGAGCAGCGTGTCCCTGAAGGCATCGGGATCGATCTGCCATCCGATCGGCGATCTGGGGACGTTGGCCGGCGCATCGCTCCAGGCGAAGCCCAGGCGGGACCCCGCGTCGGCGCGCGCATAGATCGGCGAATAGTGGTTGATGCCCAGCCAGTCGATGGGACGCCGGATCCGTTCCATGTCGCCCGCCTGGACGAACGGCGCGACGCGCTCTGCCAGCACGGGGGGATAGGCGCCCCGGATCTGCGGGTCCGCGAAGGCGCGGTTCCAATAGTCGTCCAGCAGAGCAGCCGCCGCACGGTCGGCTTCCGTCGGAGCGACAGGGCGCGCCGGCTGCATGTTGCAGATGGTCCCGAGCGACGCGCCTGGGAGATAGGCCCGGAGCACGTCGATCGCCGCGCCATGCGCCAGGTTCACATGATGGATCGCGGCATGATGCTGCGCCGCATCGTCGACCGCGGGCGGATGCCAGCGGAACGCATAGCCGAACAGTGTGAAGACGCCCGGCTCGTTGAAGGTCGCGAATCGCGTCACCCGGTCGCCGAGACGGCTCGCCACCAGCCGGGCATAGTCGGCGAACCAGCTCACACTCTCTCTATTGGCCCAGCCCCCTCGATCCTGGAGCGCCTGCGGCAAGTCCCAGTGGTACAGGCACACCCAGGGCTCGATGCCCACCGCGAGCAGCCCGTCGACCAACCGGTCGTAGAAGGCGATCCCGCGCTCGTTCGCGGTCCCTCGTCCGTCCGGCAGCACGCGCGGCCAGGCGACCGAAAAGCGATAAGCCCCTACGCCCATGTCTCGCATCAAGGCGATGTCTTCGGCGTATCGATGGTAATGATCGCAGGCGACGTCGCCGGTGTCGCCGTTCGCGATCCGTCCGGGCTGATGGGAAAAGCCATCCCAGACGCTGGGACCGCGCCCCTCGTCCCGGGCGGCGCCTTCAATCTGATACGACGATGTCGAGACGCCCCATAGGAAATCGGGGCGCAGCAGGCGCCGGCCGGGCGACACGGGTACGGCCGGGCCGTCGAAGCCGGAAGGAGGACTGACCATCGAGGCGGCTCCGCATCAGGGTGTGAGGGCGATCTTGAGAACCCCGTCCCGCTGATGCGCGAAAAGGTCATAAGCCTTCTCGATATCGGCGAGCTTGAAGCGGTGTGTCACCAGGGCGCCCAGATCGGCTCGTCCCGCAGCGATGACGTCCATCAGCCGCCGCATGCGCTCCTTGCCGCCCGGACAAAGCGACGTGACGATCTTGTTGTCACCCAAGCCCGCCGTGAAGGCGTCGAGCGGAATGCGCAGGTCCGACGAATAGACGCCGAGACTCGACAGCGTTCCGCCCGGGCGCAGCACGCGCAGCGCGCTCTCGAAAGTCTGCTGCGTTCCCAGCGCCTCGATCGCAACGTCGACACCGCGCCCTGCGGTGAGCTCGCGAATCGCCGCCACCGGATCGGACTTCTTGAAATCGACGACATGGTCGACGCCGAGCTTCCGGGCGACCGCGAGCCGCTCCGGAACCGTGTCGACGCCGATCACCGTGGTGGCGCCCATCAACCGCGCACCCAGCGCCGCGCAGAGACCGATCGGACCCAGGGCGAAGACCGCCACGATGTCCCCGATGCGGACGCTGCCGCCTTCGGCGCCCGCGAACCCGGTCGACATGATGTCGGGACACATCAGCACCTGCTCGTCGGTGAGATTCGACGGGACCGGCGCGAGATTCGTCATGGCATCCGGCACCAGCACGAACTCCGCCTGGCAGCCGTCGATCGTGTTGCCGAAACGCCAGCCACCCGCCGGCTTGAAGCCGTGCCGCGTGCCGGGCCCGTCCTGCGAATGCGCACCGCAGAGACAGGCATAGCTGTGACCGCTCGGCGTAATGGCGCCCGAGATCACGCGCTGCCCTTCCTTGTAGCCTTTGACTTCCGACCCGAGCTTCTCGATGATTCCGACCGGCTCGTGGCCGACGATCAATCCCTTGGCGACGGGGTATTCTCCGCGAAGGATGTGAACGTCGGTGCCGCAGATCGTCGTCGTGCTGATCCGCACCAGCGCATCCAGAGGCCCGACATCGGGCACCGGTCGCGACTCGAGGACGATCCGGCCCGGCTCGGCAAAGACTGCCGCCATCATCTTCGGCATGGGTTCCTCCGTTGTTCGCCGACACGCTAGGCGCGCAGGAGGGGGCGGGAATTGATATGCCTCAAGCTTCCGCGCGAAACACGACTTCCATCGTCTGGGCGACGCTCTCGGGATTGACGCTGATCGAATCGATGCCGAGTTTGGTGAGGAAACGGGCGACCTCCGGATAGTTGGCCGGCGCTTCGCCGCAGATGCCGACATGACGTCCATTGCGATGGGCGCCTTCGATCGCCAGCCGCAGCATCTCCAACACGCCCGGATCGCGCTCGTCGAACTCGAACGAGACCATGTCCGAATCGCGGTCGACGCCCAAGACGAGCTGCGTGAGATCGTTCGAGCCGATCGAGAACCCATCGAACAGTTTAGCGAAGGCATCGATCTGGATGACGTTGTTCGGGATCTCGCACATCACGTAGACCTCGAGCCCCTTCTCGCCGCGTTTCAGTCCGTTCTTCTCGAGCGCGGCGATGACCTGTGCGGCTTCTTCCACCCGGCGGCAGAACGGCACCATGATCCGGACGTTCTCCAGACCCATGTCCTCGCGAACACGCCGCAGCGCGGCGCATTCGAGCGCGAAGCCGTCCGCATAGGCCGGATGCGTGTACCGGCTGGCGCCACGAAACCCCAGCATCGGGTTTTCCTCGTGCGGCTCGAAGCCACGCCCGCCCAGCAGCTTGGCATATTCGTTCGTCTTGAAGTCCGACAGCCGCACGATGACCGGCTTGGGATGGAAGGCGGCGGCGATCGTGCCGATCCCTTCGGACAGGCGCTCGACGAAGAAATTCTTCGGATCGTCGAAGTGTCGCGTCAGCCGCGCGATCTGCTCGCGTTCCGTGCGATCGATCACCTTCTCCGGACGGGCCAGCGCCATCGGGTGAACGCCGATATGCTGATTGACGATGAACTCCATGCGGGCGAGCCCGACACCCTCGTTCGGTCGCATGGCGGTCCGGAAGGCGAGGTCCGGATTGCCCAGATTGACCATGATGGGCGTACGGGGCCGGGGCAGGTCCGCAACGTCCTTCGTGACGATCTCGATCGGCTGGTCGCCGGGATAGACGCGGCCGGTCTCGCCCTCGGCGCACGAGACGGTCACCCGCGCACCTTTGCCGAGGACTGTCGTCGCATTTCCGGCGCCGACGATGGCCGGAATCCCGTGCTCGCGCGCCACGATGGCTGCATGGCAGGTCCTGCCGCCACGGTCCGTCACGATGGCCGCCGCCCGCTTCATCGCCGGCTCCCAATCGGGACTGGTCGAGCTGGCGACCAGCACCGCACCCGGCGGAAAGCCCGCCAGGTCCGCGGCACTCGACACCGGATAGACGGCTCCGCTGGCCGCCCTTTCACCCACCGCGCGCCCCTCGACCAGCGGCGCGCTCTTGCTGCGCACCCGGTAAGTCTCGATGACGGAGGCGGCCCGCCGCGACACCACGGTCTCGGGGCGGGCCTGGACGATGAAGAGGTCGCCATTGGGGCCGTCCTTCGCCCATTCGATGTCCATCGCACGCGGCTCCCCGGCCAGCTGCGAGTAATGTGCCTCGATGCGCAGCGCGCAGTCGGTCAGCTCCAGCACCTCGGCATCGCTGATGCAGAAGCGGTCGCGCTTCTCGCCCGGCGTCTCGACATACACGGTCGCGCCGGCGCCCGCCTCCTTCCCATAGATCAACTCCTGCTGCTTACGCCCCAGAGACCGCCGCAGGACGCAGCGTTTCCCGGCCCGGAATGTAGGTTTGTGGACGTGGAATTCGTCGGGATCGACCCTCCCCTGGACGATGCTCTCACCCAATCCCCAGACCCCGGTCACCAGCACGACGTCGCGGAAGCCGCTTTCGGTATCAAGCGTGAAGGCCACGCCGCTCGCGGCCCGATCCGAGCGCACCATCTTCATGATGCCGACGGAGAGGCCGACCTTCAGATGATCGAATCCATTGGCGTTGCGATAGACGATCGCCCGGTCGGTGAAGGCAGAGGCAAAGCACTTCCGGCAGGCTTCCTCGAGTTGGGTGATGCCTTGGACGTTGAGAAAGCTGTCATGCTGGCCAGCAAAACTCGCCGTGGGCAGATCTTCGGCCGTGGCCGAACTGCGGACGGCCACGGCGACCCGCGCGCCATACATGGCCTCCAGTTTCCGGTAGTTCTCCACCAGCATCGTTCGAATCCGGTCCGTCCCCGTCGCGGCATAGACGAGGGCTCGCGCCTCGGCAGCGGCTTTGGCCAGGCGACCGACATCGTCGGCGCCGATTCCGTCGAGCAGGGCCGCCAGCTTCGGCCAGGCGCCGCTTGCGGCGAGCGCCTCGCGATAGACGTCCGCCGTCAACGCAAAGCCGTCCGGCACCCTCACCCCCTGGCCACCGAGCGCCGAGACCATCTCTCCCAGCGAGGCATTCTTGCCGCCGACCGATGCCAGATCGGTGGAACGGATGTCGCGAAACCAGCGAACCCGTGCAGTCGACCAATCCGTCATGAGCCGCCCCTCGTAAGTGCCGGCGCCAACCGGACGTGATCCTTCACTTCTCGCACGCCCGGGACGCTTTCGGCCGCCGACCGGCAGGCTTCGCGCACTGCCTCACTATCCACGAGCCCCCAGAGGTGGACCGCGCCCTCATGCACGACGACGGTCAGTGGCGACCGGATCGGCCAGGGTTGCCGGTCGAGGCTCGCTACGACCGCCTCGCGCAAGCTCCGATCGTCGACACCGGCAGCGGGACAATGGGGCTCGCGGGACAGCACTGCCCGCACGAGGTCGGCGCGACTGATGATGCCGACCGGGATGGCGTCGCGAACGATCGGAATGGACTTCACCCGATGCCGCTGCAGCCGCTCCACGAGTTCCGCCAGCGGTGTGTCCTCGCTCGCCGTCACCACCTCCTTCGTCATGATGTCGCCGATCTTTCGCGTCCGTGTGGAGGTGAGCTCGCGGTCTGCCGAGGCTTTGCCTTCGAGGAGACGCAGGAGCCAGCTCTTCGCGGGGGCCGTGTCGATCTCCGCCCGACGGATGAGATCCGCCTCGCTGATGATTCCGACGATCTCGTTCGTGTCGCTGACCACCAGGAGTGCGCTGACCTGGGCCCCCAGCATGAGTTCGGCGGCGTCGAACAGCGAGTCCGTCGGCCGGGCGCAAACGACCTTATCGGTCATGATGTCTCTGGCCTGCATTGTGCCCGCTCCTGCCTTCGGAGAATGCGAGGCACCCTAGGGGGTCACGGCGCGTTCGAGCCTTGACCTGCGTCAAGAACGGGCGAGGTCTGTCGGCGATTCAGTTCGATCGACCGAGCCAGATTCCCATGCTGGTGAACAAGCTCCCGAGTGCGAGGGCAAACCAGCCCGTTATCCAGATCAGCGCCTGCTCTTCCGGGCCCGGCCAGAGAGCAAGCGCCAGCCCGAACAGGAGCGCGCCGAGCCCGTCCAGCACCAGGACCCAGTCACCATCGACCATCTTGCGCAGCTTGATCGCGGCCCAGAGCTGCATCGCCCCTGTCGAGATCGCCCAGATGGAAATGATCCCGACCAGGTGCCCGGCGAGCAGGTCGATCGCGAACAGGGCGCCGGCGGCACAGGCGAGGCCCGCCAATCCGATGAGAGCCAGCCATACCCGTGAGGCGCCGCTGCGCGCGAAGTTGGCGGCAGTCAGGGCGAGGGTACCGTCGACGAGGGAATAGCCTCCCCAGAGGACGGCAAGGCCCGTGACCGTAAGCCTCGGCCAGAAGAAGACGAAAAAGGCAAAAAGCAGCGCTGCCGCACCGCGCAGCACCAGCAGCGAGCGATGATCGGCAACTGCCGCGAACAGCGCATCCCCGGCTTCGGATTTCCCGTCCGTCACAAGCCCATCCTGTCGGCCTCCTTTCCTCGTCATGGTGCCAGCTAGGGGCCAAAAAGTCCCGCAGTGTCGTGATCCAGATCAAGCCTGGGCCGTGCCGGCCGCTTGATCTGGGACAAGGCGCGCGACCGCCCCTTCGGGTGAACTCCCCGGCAGACTTCCCGCAGAATCCGAGGTCGCCATGCACGTCCAGCAGATCATGAGCAAGCCCGTCATCACGATCGAGGCCAGCGCCTCCATCTTCGACGCCGCCGAGAAACTGCTCACATCCGGAATCAGCGCCGCGCCCGTCGTCGACACGGACGGCCGGATGATCGGGATCGTCAGCGAGGCCGATCTGATGTTCCGCGCGGAGACCGACACCATGCCCTCTCGCTCGTGGTTTCAACGCCTGCTCGCCGATGATGCGGTGATCGCCCGCGACTACGTTCGCTCGCATTCACGCCGCGTGACGGACGTCATGACGAAGGAGGTCGTGACGGCCGGCGAGCACACCGAAGTCAGGGAGATCGCCAGGCTGATGAAGCAGCGCAACATCAAGCGCGTCCCCATCCTCCGGGACGGCAAACTTGTCGGCCTCGTCAGCCGGTCCAACCTGCTCCTGGGCCTCCTGTCACGACAGCCGCTGGGTGACGCGACGGCCAGCGACGAAGAGATCAAGGAGAGGATCGAAAAGGAGATCCGTCGCATCGGCGCGATCGTCGGCCCGACGACGAACGTCGTCGTCGACAAGGGGGTCGTGCATCTATGGGGCTACGTGCGGTCCGCCGAGACCCGCGATGCCATGCGCGTGGCCGCCGAGAACGTTCCAGGCGTCAGGCGCGTCGAGCACGCCCTCGGCTTGATGCCGAACGACGTCACGTTCGCCGCCTGAACGGCCCCAGAGCAGAAGGACCGGCAGCAATGGGTTCGGGACGCGCCTTGGTCACCCTTTGGGCGGTTGGCAGTGCCATCGCGTGGGTCGGATGGATGCTGATGCTCAACCAGTCGTGCATCCGACAGTCCGACGGCCGGCTCTGGTGCCAGGCGGACGATGCATGGCTTCCGTTCCTGCGCGGCACGGCACGGGACCCGTTCGAGCTCGCCCTGATGGGCCTCGCCCCCTCGGTGTTGATCCTCGTCGTCGGCATCGCCCTTTTCCGGGCGCTACGCCGCTCCTAGGGGATGCGACAGCGATATCCCTCCCAACCCGATCGGAAAAAGGAGAAGCCGATGAAGAGACTGATCGCCTTGCTGGTGCTCTTGCCATTCCCCGCGCTGGCGCAGGCGCCCGGCTATGGGGCCGCTCTGGCCGAACGCTGGTGCATGGCTTGCCATATCGTCGAGCCCGCGCCCAGGACCGCGAGCGCAAATGGCATCCCGAGCTTTTCCGCCATAGCCGCCAAGCCGACAACGAACGCCGAGCAGCTCAAAGCCTATCTGTCGACGGGGCACACGCGGATGCCCGACTTCTCCCTCAGCAATCGGGAGCGCCAGGCGCTGGTCGACTACATCCTGAGCCTTCGCTAGCCGCGCGTTGAACGGCCCGGGCCAAGCGGAGCCTAGCCGAGAAGCTGGGTCGTCTGCTGGGCCTCGGGCGTTGCGCCGCATACGGTGACGCTGGTCACGAGCTGGGCGAGACGGCCGGCCTCTTCCGAATAGTCTTCGACGGCCCGAGTGCCCCAAGCGCCCTGAGCCTGCCAGACGCTCGCAGCGTCCCGGGCGGACAGCAGCGTCAGGTACGTCGAGACGTTGTCCTTGATGCGACGCTCCGCGAACCGCGACAGTTCGCTCTGCCAGGCCGCGCCGACAGAGGCCCATTCCTCGAAAAAATCGGCATAGGTCGAAAGTGCCGCATTCGCCATTTTGCTCGCCGGCAGTGACTCCACGCTCAGCCGCTTGTCCGTCTGCATGTCGTTCATCTCACCCTCCACTTCCGGCACACAATGTAGGCCCGCATGGAGCACCGACCGTTGATCTGCATCAACCTGGTGCGAGCTTGATGCAGATCAACGCTGCTTCGATTTCCACGCCGTAGCTTGAATCCTGCGGAGAAACCTTTCCGCTCCCCCAGGAGACAAGCGATGAAAATGTATGCTGCGGCCCTCACGGCGGCGCTGTCCATTCTTCCCCTCGGTCTTGCGGCGCAAGCGCAGACCCCTCCCAAGGGTGTGAATGTCGGGTCGCTGACCTGCACGGTCGCCGGGGGCGTCGGATTCGTCTTCGGGTCCTCCAAGGAACTCGATTGCATCCTCGCCAAGACCGACGGCACGGCCGATCACTACACGGGCACCATCAAGAAGTACGGCGTCGATCTCGGCTTCACCAAGCAGGGGCACGTCGTGTGGTTGGTCTTCGCTCCCGGCCAGGTCGCCAAGGGTGCACTCGCAGGCGACTATGTCGGCCCGACGGCCAGTGCCTCGGCAGGTGTGGGCGCAGGCGCCAACGTCCTGATCGGTGGCGGCAACAAGCAGGTCAGCCTGCAGCCGGTCAGCGTCGAGGGCAATGTCGGCCTGAACGTCGCCGCCGGACTGGCCGAGGTCACGCTCAAGGCGGCCAAGTAGCCACCCGGCAGATATGATGCAGGATGCGTCCCTTCGTCGGGTCGCATCCTGTTTCTTTGCGTCGTGTCATCGACCGCCGTTGCCGAGCGCACGGCGCAATTGCTGCAGCAGCCGATGCCGCGCGGCGTCGTCGGGAGCGGCCTGCAGAGCCCCTCGGATATCGAGCAGCATCTGCGCATAGTCGTTGTGCCAGTCGCGCCGCGCGTTCGCCACTTCGGGCGAGAGACGCGGCACCCCGCCGATTTCGGAGGTCGCCATCCACCTTCCGTCGCGATGGACGAAGACGAACTTCTCGTCGAGCGTCGGGGCAGCGATCCGTGCCCGTTCGACTCCCGCCAGGGCGAGTGCGTCGGAGAGTCCGTCGATTCCCTCCGGCTCGCCATGCACGAGCAGGAGGGAGCCGAGTTCGTCCAGCATCGGACGGCACCAGGCGACCAGTTCCTCGCGATCGGCATGGCCCGTATAGGTATCGATGGACCGGATGCGCGCCCGCACGCCGATCTCCTCGCCATGGATGCGGACCTGAGCGGCGCCGCCGCGGATCAATGCGCCCAGGGTGCCCGGCGCCTGGTATCCAACGAAGAGGATCGTCGAGTCCGTCCGCCAGAGATTGTCCTTCAGGTGATGTTTCACCCGCCCGGCGTCGCACATGCCGGAGCCGGCCAGGATGATCGCACCGGCACGGATGCGCCCGATCGCCCGACTCTGGTCCACGGTCTCGCTCAGCCGGAACTCGCCGCCGCTGAAGGCATGGCCGCCCCCGGAACGGCTGAGAGACATGCGGTGGGCACGGAATACCTCGGTCGTTCGCCCCGCCAGCGGCGAATCGAGAAAGACCTGCGCGCCCTTGAGTTTCCCGCCGCGCTTCAGTTCCGCGATGTCTTCCAGAATCTCCTGTGTCCGCTCGACGGCGAAGACCGGCACGACGACGTTCCCGCCGGCGGCCAGCGCGACCTCCAGTTCGTGTCCCAGGACGGCCCTGCGATCCACTTCGGACATCGGCTCGCGCGAACGACTGCCGTAGGTGGATTCGACCACGGCCACATCGGTGCGCCCTGGCAACTCGGGATCGGGCTGCAGGGCCTTGTCGCCCGGGCCGATATCGCCGGAGAAGACGAGCCGCAGCGGGCGCGGCGCGGCGTCGACTTCGACCTCGAAGAAGGCACTGCCGAGAATATGGCCGGCGTTGCGCATGCGCGCCCGCACGCCGGGTAGCGGTTCGAACCAGCGATCGTAAGGCTGCGACTCGATGAAGGAGAGCGAGGCCTCGGCATCGGCGCGCGTGTAGATCGGCACGATCGCGGGCTCGGCCCGGCGCGCGTTGCGGCGGTTCAGGCGTTCGACGTCATATTCCTGGATGGCCCCGGCATCGGGCAGCAGCCAGTGCAGCAGGTCCCGTGTCGCTCCGGTCGCGAAGGCCCTGCCCCGAAATCCTGCGAGAGTCAGCTTGGGGAAGAGGCCGGTGTGATCGATGTGGGCATGGGTGAACAGCACCGCGGCGATCTCCGCCGGTGCGAAGGGAAAGGCCCGGTAGTTCAAGGCGCGCAGCGACTTCGGTCCCTGGAACATGCCGCAATCGACCAAGAGCGTCCCCCGAGGCGTCACCAGCCGATGGCAGGAGCCCGTGACGGTGCCGGCGGCGCCATGGATATGGAGCGAGAGTGTCATGCGCGTCGCCCGACGGTCATTCCGTCGCCGGCAGCGGCCAGCTGGGTGGCGAAGCGGAAGTCGGCCTCGAACGCAGCATGAATGCGATAGAGCGGCTCGCCCCGCTCCACGGGATCGCCGATCCGCTTGAACAGGTCCACACCCGCCCCCTTGTCGATAGGTGCACCCGCGAGGCGGGCTACTCGCGCCAGGCGCAGGCAGTCGATGGCCGTCACGACGCCGTCCTGGGGGGCGGGAACATCGTGCGTCAGCGCGCCGAGAGTCGCCGGCTGCGGGGGCGCCCCCTGCGCCGCGATCAGCCGCCGCATCTTCGCCAGCGCCGCGCCGCTGTGCAGGAGTTCGCGGGCGCGCACGATCCCCTGGCCGCCCCGCAACGCAGGATCGAACTCGAGGACGTGGCCGGCCAGCAGGACGGCGCGCTCCTCGAGGTCGCGAGGTGCCTGCGGATGTCGCTCCAGCACCTGCATGACGTCGCGGGCTTCCAGCCACGGGCCGATGCCGCGACCGATGGGCTGGCTACCATCGGTCGCCAGCACCGTCGTGCTGATGCCGACCTGGTCGGAAACGTACTCGAAGAGCTTGCGCAGCCGCAGGAAGCGCTCGCGGTCGCGCAGCTTGGCCGTCGGTCCGACCGGCAGATCGAGAATGAGATGAGTCGACCCGGCTGCCAGCTTCTTCGACAGGATCGAGGCGACCATCTGCTCGGGCGTATCGATCGACAGCGGCCGCTCCACGGAGATCAGGACATCGTCCGCCGGCGAGAGGTTGGCATGGCCGCCCCATACCAGGCAGCCGCTCTCGGCCGCGACGATTTCGTGCATCTCGTCGGAGCCGACATCGACCCTCGCCAGCACTTCCATCGTGTCCGCGGTGCCGGCCGGCGAGGTGATCGCGCGCGAAGACGTCTTGGGAATCGTGAGGCCGTGGGCTGCCACGATCGGCACGACGATCATCGAGGTCCGGTTGCCCGGGATGCCGCCGATGCAATGCTTGTCGACGATCATGTCGCTGTTCCAGGACAGCCGGCCTCCCACAGCCGCCATCGCCCGGGTCATCGAAAGGACCTCGGCTGCCGTCGTGAAGCGGGCGCCGGCGATCAGGAAGGCGGCGATCTCCATCTTGGAGTAGCGATGCGCCGCCAGATCGCGCGCGATCTCCTGGTAGGCGACAGGATCCAGTTCTGCCCCCTCGATCTTGGCACGGACATGGTCGAGGCTCGGCGGCGGTCCCGCTTGGGCGATCTCGACGGCCGCTCCCGCCGGCAGGCCGAGCTGGCGATAGGCGAGCTCCGACAGTCCGAGCTCGTCGGTCGCCATGATCGACTCGTCGTCGACGATGTTCAGGGTGGCGACGATGCGGCGACCGCCGCCCCAGATTTCGATCCGGGCGAGCGCCACGAATTCCTGCGCCCGATAATGCTCGCAGCGGCGGGCGAGGTACGCGACGGTCTCCTGACAGGCGTCGATCCCGAGCCTTCGAACCTTGAGCATGAAGGCTAGCGACGGCGCATGAGGACGATCAGCGCCGCAATCAGTCCCGCCACCAGGTAGAGGCAGCCGACGATCAGGGGAGCATAGACATCGCCCAGGGACGCGGCGATGGCGCGATAGACCGACAGGGTCAGGAAGGCGAGGCTGACCGCCAGCAGCAGGCCGACGAGGATATAGGCCGCCACGATGGCCGCGAGGCGCCGCCCGGACGCGACGAGAACACCGGCGCCCACCGTCGCGAGCGACCGGGCCAGCGCGACGAGCAGGGATCCGGTTTCCGACGAAACGCTCATTTGCGCCGCATGAGAAGCGCCAACACGAAGCCCGAAGCCGCAGCAACACCGAGGGCGGCGAGCGGCTTGCGCCGGACGATATCGGCGAGTCCTTCCTGACCCGCATCGACGGCTTTCGCCGCGTCCTTGGCCTTGTCGACCCATTCGTCGGCCAGCAAGGCTGCCCGGGCGAGCAGTTCCCGTGCCGCTTCGGCAGCCGCCGTGGCGGCTTCGGTACCCTCGCTCTGCGCGGCGCGGGCGATGGCTGCGGATGCCTGATCGAGGTGTTCGCGCAGGGCCGCCGCCTCCGTCCCGAGGTAGCCGAACCTGTCCTTGGAAGCGCATTTAGTCATGAAAAGTCCCCTCTCCTGGAAAAGATCGTCGGTGAAGCCCGGCTCCGCCTTGACCTGAATCAAGGCGCATCGACGATGCGGAGACAAGATGACATCGTGCGTACTTTCGTCTTCCGCTGCCCGACCACGGGCTACAACGTCCAGGGCCGCTACGAAGAAGGCAACGGACCTCTTCCGGCATTCGTCGGACAGCACTGCCTCGCCTGCAACGGACTACACGCCGTCGATCCGCGAACCGGCAAGGGAATGAGCGAACTGCGCGCCGTCGCCGTGCCGCGGAAATCAGTCGATCCGACATCGTCCGAGGATTGACCTGAATCAACGCACCGCCGCGCCCGCCGATCCACCATGTCCATATTGCCATTGGGAGAAACCATGACCCACAGTCACGCCATCGTCTGGATGGACAGCAAGGAAGCCCATGTATTCCGCTTCAATGCCGACGATGTCGAGCGCGAGAACATCAAGGCTCACAGCCCGTTTCGCAAGGTCCATCACAAGGCCGGCGTCATCGGCGCGGGCCATGCGGCGCTCGACCTGAGCTTCCTCGATCACATCGTCGACGCCATCCGCGGCACCCAGGAATGGCTTCTGGTCGGCCCGGCACAGGCCAAGCAGGAACTCATCCGGCATCTCGACAAGCACCTGCCGCACGTCAAGAAGACGTTGGTGGGCGTCGAGGCGATGGACCATCCGACCGACGGCGAGTTGCTCGCCCATGCGCGGCAGTCGTTCAAGGCCATCGATCGACTGCGGCCCAACGCCCCGATCGGCGCCGTTTCCCACTGAGCGCCGTGGAGACAAGGAGAGTTCGATGAACGATATCCCGATCTACTTCCTGTTGCTCGCCTGCGGCTCGTTCATGCTGCTGGGCATCTCCGTGGCTTCGGCGACCGCGCAATACCTGCGGTCGCAACAGGCCCGGCCTGTGATGATCGTGAAGCGGCCTGTGGGTCGCTGACCGGCGTATCGGCGGTTCCCGGACACGGAGATGGCGTGGAAATATCCGGAGAATCGCGGGCGATCGGTCGCCCCGCGATTCCCGGTCGCGCGGATCAGGCGTCGAGCTTGCGCAGAGCGGCCAGGTTACAGAGATCGACCGACCGGCTGCCGGCCTGGAGCCGGATCAGGCCCTGCCGCGCGAACTGGGTCAGGGTGCGCGACACCGTCTCGATCGTGAGGCCGAGATGGTCGGCGATGTCGGAGCGCTGCATCGGCAGTTCGAGATGCTCGTCGTCGCTGGAGATGCGCTTGGCCATGTCGAGCAGGAAAGTGGCGATCTTCTCCTGGGCGGTCTTGCGCCCGAGCAGCAGCATGTGGTCCTGAGCGCGGCCGAGGCACTTCATCATCGACGCCAGCACCTGGTTGGCAAAGGCCGGGTCGGCGGCCGTCAGCTCGGCCAGGCGCGAGCGGCGGAAGGCCACGAGGGTTGCATCGCCGAGCGCTTCGGCGGTGAAGCGGTATTCGGCGCCGGCTTCCAGTCCGAAGATGTCGCCGGCAAGGTGGAAGGCGTCGATCTGCCGGCGGCCGTCGCTCAACAGCTTGCAGGTCCGGATGGATCCCGACACCACCTTGTAGAAATAGTCCGCCGAATCGCCTTCGGCGAACAGCTCCTCGCCTTTCACCAGGATCCGCGGCAGGCCGGCGGTCGGGATACCCGCAGGCTGCATGTTGGCAGCTCCACGCAGGGCGACGGCAGCAGGAATACGGGCAGAAATCGCTGAATTCGTATGCATGGCTGGCTCCCGACTGGGTGTCTTTGACGGACACAGGGATAGGGCCCGGGCAGCCGGCCGACCATTTGGGTCTTGAACTAAGGGAATCTACGTAGGCCGCCCCTCGCCCTGCGCGGTCACCAGGCCCTCCAGGACGCCCGCGAACAGCCGGTACTTGACCGACACGACGGCCAGCTCACGGGCCCAGTTCACGATGTCGCCCCAGGGGTCGTTGAGCTTGCCGAGCCCCGCCACCACCGCGACGACGGTGCCCACCTCGATCTTGCCCTGCAGGACCTGCCAGCCGCCGAAGCAGAGCGCGGAGGCGACGGCCAGGTGATGCATCATGTTCATCAGCAGGTTCATCGTGAACTTGATCCTGTAGATGCCCATGTTGAGCGTGAACACGCGTTCGATCGGGTCCTGCGTCCAGCCCCAGCCGATGCGTCCATCCCCGCCCCCGCGCCCCGAGATGCGACTCACCAGCCCGCCGCTGATGCCGCGCTTGACCAGGATGCGCGACTGGGCGCGACGGTTGATGGCACGCTGAAGCAGAGGAACGAAGAGGACTTGCGGCAGGAAGAATGCAAGCCCCAGGAGCGCCATGCGCCAGTCGAGATAGAGCATGTAGATGATCACGCTCGTGAGCACGCCTCCCTGGAGCAGCGGTTCCGACAGGCTGACGCCGGTGAAGCCGCCGATGGGCTCGGCCTCCTCGAGCACCATCGATATCTCGACGCCGGCTTCCTCGCCGCTCACGTCCCGGGTGGCACGATCGGCGTACTCCCCGACCAGGCTGCGCAGACGGCGCACCGAATCCTCTGCGACCCAGCCGCGATAGACGTTGAGGCAGAGCTTCAGGCTCTGCTCGGACAGGACCACGCCGACATAGGCCGCGGCGAGCCACAGCACGGTCTCGAAAGCACCGCGATCCACCAGCACGTTGATCACCCGCCGCTGCAGCTCCAGCGGCGCCGCACTCAGCAGGAAAACAAGAACCGACAGGACGGCGAGCGCCGCCTGGTGGCGCCCCGACGACCGGAGCACGAAACCAAGGATGGTGGCCGGCATCGATGCATGACCGTCACGGCCGGGCATCGAGCACGGGCCTGATACTGGCAGCCAGATCGGATAGCGGCTTCTCGAGCACGCCCTCGATCCCCAGGCTCGATGCCCGGGCGCGCAGGGAGCGGGTCACCCGGCCGCTGATGAGGAAGATCGGCAAGGTCACACCCCGCTTCCGCAGCCGCTCCACGAGTTCCAGCCCGTCGATCTCGGGCATCCGGTAATCGATGACCAGGCAACCGCCGGCCGGCAGGGGGTCCTCCGCCAGCAGAGCCTCCGGAGTCGGATAGAGCCGCACGTCGAAGCCCTCCATCTCGAGCGAGAATTTGAGCGCATGGCGCACGGCGGCATCGTCATCGACGAGCAGGATGGAATCGGAAGCCTTCGACATGTACCACCGTCACCCAGCACAGGCGGGGCCGCGTTGATCCAGCGCAAATCCTAGGATTCTCCCTCGGCCATGAGGACCATGCGCACCAGTTCAGAGAGACTGTCGGCCTGCATCTTGGTCATCACGTTGGCGCGATAGACCTCCACGGTGCGCGCGCTGATGCCGAGGTCGTAGGCGATCACCTTGTTCGCCTTGCCGGCCGCGAGCCCGCGCAGCACGTCGCGTTCCCGCCCGGACAGCGCGTCGAGACGCTTGCGGATCGCCACGATGCGGTCCTCGCGCTCGCGGTTGCGGGAATGACTGTCCAGCGCCGACCTGATCGCAGAGAGAAGGGTCTCGTCGTCGAACGGCTTCTCGATGAAATC
>Ga0182739_1002254_pt1 | contig 18292 bp, 14 predicted proteins | sample eDN5th30CBELigBY_FD_128873 | JGI IMG/M metagenome (GOLD analysis project Ga0182739, IMG submission 128873) | Enriched backyard soil microbial communities from Emeryville, California, USA - eDNA 5th pass 30_C BE-Lig BY (version 2) (version 2) | ecosystem: Environmental > Terrestrial > Soil >...
GCGCTGCGCCGCATCAACCCCTCGCCATTCCTGATCTTCTTCGATTACGGCGACTTCCAGATCGTGGGCTCATCCCCCGAGATCCTGGTCCGGCTGCGCGACGATACCGTCACCATCCGACCGCTCGCCGGCACGATCCGGCGCGGCGCCACGCCGGAGGAGGACAAGCAACTCGCCGCGAAGCTCCTGGCCGATCCCAAGGAGCACGCCGAGCATCTGATGCTGGTCGATCTGGCGCGCAACGATGTCGGCCGCGTCTCGAAGATCGGCTCGGTGCGGGTCGTCGAACAATTCACCATCGAGAAGTACAGCCGCCTCCAGCACATCAGTTCCCATGTCGAGGGCACGATCGAGGATGGCCTCGACGCCATCGACGTGCTGAAGGCGGGTTTCCCGGCCGGCACGCTGTCCGGCGCCCCCAAGGTGCGCGCGATGGAGATCATCGACGAGGTCGAGCCGGTGCGACGCGGAATCTATGCCGGCTGCGCCGGCTATTTCGCGGCCAACGGCTCGATGGATACCTGCATCCTGCTGCGCACGGCGCTGGTGAAGGACGACACGATGTACGTGCAGGCGGGCGTCGGAGTCGTGGCGGACTCCGACCTCGAAGCCGAGTACCAGGAGAGCGTCCTCAAGGCACGCGCCCTGGTCGACGCCGCCGAAGAGGCCGTCCGCTTCGCCAGCGCCGGCCAGTGGAGCGCGGGCAACAAGCGGCGGTAGCGACATATATAAGCCCGTCGTCTCGACCGGAGCCTCGCATCGCGCGCCCTTCGGCGCTTCGGTCGAGACGACGAGGTTATCGTTCAGCTGCTAAGGCAGCGCGTCCGGTGAGAAACCCGCGGGCGGCGTGAAGCGGGTCTTGAAGGTTCGGGACCAGGCCTCGTTGGCGATGCGCTGGGCGTCGTGCAGGATCTTCTCCTCGTCCATCGTCAGGACGGCGCCGTCCTTCATCACCCACTTGCCGTCGACCATCACCGACTGGACGTCGCGCGCCTGGCCGTTATGGACGAAGTCGGAGACGACGCGCAGGACCGGGATCAGATGGGCCCGCTGCAGGTCGACCATGATCAGGTCGGCCTTGTTGCCCGGCGCCAGCCAGCCGCCCTCGGGGACGCCCAACGCCCGGTAGCCGTTGCGCGTTGCCCAGCGCAGCGCCCGCTCGGGTGTCGGCTCGCGGCCGTCCTCGCGGCGCACGCGCTCCATGAACAGGCCGGTGCGGAGCACCTCGACCATGTCCTCGGCCATGTTGTCGGAGCCCATGCCGATGTTGCAGCCGTAGCTTTCGAGATCGGCGATGCGCGGGCTGAGACCGCGGCGCGCGGCGATGGCGGAATTGAACGAGACGTTGACCTTCGCCTCGCCCAGCAGCTTCTCTTCCGACGGCTCCATGCAGCGGCAATGGGCGCAGATGATGCCGTCGTTGAGAAAACCGAGATCGGCGAGATACTCGGTCGGCAGGCGGTTGCGGTGGGCACGCACGGCCGCCACCTCGCCCCAGATCTGGTTGAGGTGGATGGTGATGCGGGTGTCCAGCTGCTTCTGTAGCGTGCTGAGATCCTGCAGCAGCTCCGGCGAGCACATGTCGGGTGCCCAGGCGGAGATGGCGATGCGCATCCGCCCGTCGGCCTTGCCATTCCAGTCGCGATGATTGCGTTCGATGTTCCTGATGTGCTTTTGCCCCAGCGCACGGTCGAGCTGGTAGGGCGCGGGATCGCCGATCGAGGTGCCGATGCGGTCATAGGCTCGCTCGGCCAGCAGGAAGCGCATGCCGCTATCGGCCAACGCCTCGGCATAATGATCGATGTCGTTGGAATCCTCGAGCACGTGCGTCGTGCCGCTGCGCACCGCCTCGAGGGCGCCGAGCAGCGCGAACGCCCGGCGCTCGTCCGGCGTCATGTCGGGCAGAGGGATCGGCGACAGGCCGCCGGAGAAAGGCGGCTTGTGCGGCGGCGAGAGGTCCTCGAATACGCCGCGCGCCAGGGTCATGGTGAAGTGCGTGTGGATGTTGGCGAAGCCCGGCATCACGAGTTTGCCGGTGCCGTCGATCTTGTCGGCCGTCGGGTATTGCGCCAGCAGCTCGGCGCTGGGGCCGATCGCGGCGATGCGGTCGCCTTCGATGGCGATCGCTGAGTTGTAGTGGACGCTGTCCGCATCGTCGACGGTGACGATGGCAGCGTTGTGAATCACGATGGTCAACGTTTCCCCCTTGGTTCTTGTCGGCGGCGACCGCCCTACTGCTTCTTCTTCATGTTCCAGAACATCGGCACCGGTCCGCTGAGCTGGTCGGTGATCGTGGTGCGCATGGCGACGGGCATGATGTACTGGCCGAGATTGGCATACATCGGATATTCCGAGGCGCGCACCTGGATGGCGATTGCCAGCTCCTTGCGCTCGGCGTCTGTGGTGGCGCGGGAGAACGCATCGCGCAGCTTCTCCATCTGCGGGTCGCACGGCCAGCCGACATTGGCCTTCTCGCAGGTGGCGGCGATGTACGACATCATGATCGGATCGAGCAGGTCGGCCGACACCCAGGTGGTGATGAAGGCGTGCCAGCCGCCCTTGTCCGGCGCCTCTTTACGCGTGCGCCGCGACAGCACGGTCTGCCAGTCCATCGCCTGCATGTCGACGGTGAAGCCGCCCCGCTCCAGCAGCGACTTGACGATCGGGGTCAGCCGGCCGGTCTGGGTGTCGGTGGCGAACAGCAGCACGACGGGCGTGCCGTCATAGCCTTCCTGCTTGAGGATCTCCTTCGACTTGGCGAAGTCGGAGTTCAGCTTGTCCTCGAAGCCCTTGTCGGTGGCGAACGGCGTGCCGCAGATGAACAGCGCCTTGCACTCCTTGTAGTACTTCTCGTCGCCGAAGCCCGCGATCAGGAAATCCTTCTGGTTCAGCGCGTAGAGGGCCGCCTGGCGGATCTTCGCATTGTCGAACGGCTTGTGCAGCGTGTTGAAGCGGAGGTTCATCTGGCCTCCGAGCTTGTTGTAAGTGCCGAGGACGATGTTCTTGTCTTTGGCGAGCAACGGCAGCAGCTCGATCTCGGGCTGGTCGATATAGTCGATCTCGCCGGCCAGCAGCGCGTTCACCGCGGTCTGGGCATCGGTGATGTTGAGCCATTCGACCCGGTCGACATTGACCACCTTGCCGCCGGCCAGACCGGAGGCCGGCTCGCTGCGCGGCTTGTAGTCCTTGAACTTGTCGTAGACCGTCTTCTCGCCCGGCCGCCACAGGTCCTTGCGAAACACGAAGGGACCCGATCCCGTGGGATCGCTGATCTGCACATTGTTCGGCGTGTCGGCAACCCGCTTGGGCATGATGAAGGGCACCGTGGAACTCGGCTTGCCCAGCGATTCCAGCACCAGCCCATAGGGCTCCTTGAGCACCATGGTAAAGGTCTTGTTGTCGACCGGCTTTAGCTCCTTCAGCGTCGAGAAGAGCTTCTGCCCCATCGCATCCTTGGGCGCCCAGCGCTGCAGCGAAGCGATGCAGTCGGCCGAGGTCACCGGCGCGCCATCATGGAACTTCAGCCCGTCGCGCAGGGTGAAAGTGTAGGTGAGCTTGTCGTCGCTGATCTTCCAGCCTTCGAGCATCTGCGGCCTGACGACGAGGTTCTCGTCCATGGCCAGCAGCGTGTCGTAGACCATGTAGCCGTAGTTGCGAACGTTGTAGGCCGAGGTCCAGATCGGATCGATGATCTTGATGTCGGCGTGCATGACGGCACGGATTGTCTGCGCGTGCGCAGGCGCCTGCACTGAAAGCGATAACAATGCCGTCGCTGCCGCGCCGAATGCCCACTTCATGGCTCGCATGTCCGATCCCCTGTTCGTTCCCACTTCACCTTTCATATCGAACGCAATCAGCATGCCATTCCCCGATCCGCGCGAGCGGTGCTAACCTCTCGCGCAACGGAGGAAAGCCCATGTCCGACTGGCAAAATCGCTATCAGCGTCTGCTGTTCGATCGTCCCCATCCCAAGGTGTTGCGGGTCACGATGAACCGGCCCGAGAAGTACAATGCGACGGACGCGATCATGCATCGCGAGCTGGTCGACGTGTGGCGCGACATCGACGGTGACGACACGGTCAACTGCGTGATCATCCAGGGTGCCGGCGGCAAGGTGTTCTCGGCCGGCGGCGACTTCGACATCATCGAAAACAACATCCGGGACCACAACGCGCTGCTGCGTACGTGGAAGGAAGCGCGCGACATCGTCTACAACGTCATCAACTGTTCCAAACCCATCGTCAGCACGATGCGCGGACCGGCTGTCGGCGCGGGCCTCGTCGCCGGCATCCTGGCCGACGTCTCGATCGCTTCGAAGAAGGCCAAGATCATCGACGGCCACACCCGCCTCGGCGTCGCCGCCGGCGACCATGCCTGTATCGTCTGGCCCCTGCTCTGCGGCATGGCCAAGGCGAAGTACTATCTGCTGCTCTGCGAGGCCATCGACGGTGAGGAAGCCGAGCGTATCGGCCTGGTCTCGCTCTGCGTCGAGGACGAGCAGCTCGAAGCCAAGGGCCTGGAAGTGGCAACCAAGCTGGCCGAGGGCGCCCAGACCTCGATCCGCTTCACCAAGTACGCGCTGAACAACTGGCTGCGCATGATGGGCCCGACCTTCGACACCTCGCTCGGCCTCGAGATGCTGGGCTTCCTCGGCCCGGACGTGAAGGAAGGCCTCGCCTCGCATCTGGAGAAGCGCAAGCCGAAGTTCGATCCGTATTCGCCGATCTGACGGAGGAATGAAATGCGCGGACTCGAAGGTAAGAACGTCATCGTGACGGGCGGCGCGGGAGCGATCGGCAGCGCCATCTGCCGGCGCTTCGCGGGCTACGGCGCGCGGGTCGGGGTGTTCGACAAGAACCTCGATGGCGCAACGAAGGTCGCCGAAGAGATCAAGGGATATGCCTCGGGAGTCGACATCGCCGACTACGAGGCGGTCGGTTCGGCGATTGCCCAGTTCGAGCGTGCCGCCGGCCCGACCGACATCCTCGTGAACAATGCCGGCTGGGACCGCTTCGCGAACTTCGTCGATACGACGCCCGACCTATGGGACCAGCTGATCGCCATCAACCTGCGCGGACCGCTCAACATGAGCCACGTCGTGCTGAAGGGCATGGTGGCGCGCGGCAGCGGCCGCATGGTCAACATCGCCTCGGACGCCGGTCGCGTCGGGTCCTCCCAGGAAGCGGTCTATTCGGCCTGCAAGGGCGGCATCATTGCCTTCACCAAGACGGTGGCGCGCGAGGTCGCCCGCAAGGGCATTACCCTGAACGCGGTCTGTCCCGGGCCGACCGACACGCCGCTCCTGGCGGCGGTCGCCGGCGACGACGAGCGCGGCCAGAAGGTCCGTGCCGCCCTCGTCAGCGCCATCCCGATGAAGAGGGTCGGTCAGCCCGAAGACATTCCAGGCATCGTCTGCTTCCTGACGAGCGACGATGCGGGCTTCATCACCGGTCAGACGATCAGCGTCTCCGGTGGTCTCACGATGCACGGATGAAGGAGCTTGGCCGATGAGTAGATTGTGGATTCAGCCGACCGGTGCGGCGCTTGCCGCCGACGTCCACGGCGTCGACCTCTCCCAGCCCGTCAGCGACGAGGTGTTTGCCCGAATCGCGGAGGCCTGGGGTGAGCATCTGGTGCTACGCTTTTCGGGCCAGAAGCTCGACGATCGCATGCTGATGCAGTTCAGCGCCCGGTTCGGTGAACTCGACCGCGTGCCGATCTCTGCCGCCAGTCTCGACCGTGCCGATTCAGACGTGATCGACGAGGCCCGCGAATGGGTGGCGGTGATCGCCAGCGTCAAGAAGGACGGCAAGGCAGTCGGCAGCCTCGGCAACTACGAACTCGTCTGGCACACCGACATGTCCTACAACGAGCTGCCACCGCGGGCGTCGCTGCTCTATTCGCTGGAAGTGCCCGCCGACGGCGGAAATACCGGCTTCCTGAACATGTATGCCGCCTATGAAACCCTGACGCCCGAGCTGAAGCGCGCGATCGAAGGCAAGGTCTGCATCCACGATTCCAGCCGCAATTCGGCCGGTGAATTGCGCAAGGGATTCCAGCGCACCGTCGACGTGCGCCAGACGCCGGGGGCCGTGCATCCCCTCGTCCGCCTGCATCCCGTCACCGGCCGCAAGGCCCTGTTCCTCGGCCGCCGGCCAGGCGCCTACATCCATGGGCTCGAGGTCGAGGAGAGCGAAGCCTTGCTCGACGCCATCTGGGCGCATGCCACGCAGGAGAAGTTCGCCTGGTATCAGAAGTGGCGCGCGGGCGACCTGGTGATGTGGGACAATCGCTGCGTCATGCACCGTCGAGACGCCTTCGACGAGAGCCTGCGCCGGCTGATGCACCGGACCCAGATCGTGGGCGAGTCCGTGCTGGCGGGCTGACCGCAATGAAGCCCCTGCTCCTCGCGGCCGGTTTGCTGCTGCTTCCCATTGCTGCGCTCGCGGCTCCGGATGCCGCGCAGACGGCGGCGGTCTGCGGCCCACGCACGAGCTGCAAGGTCGCCAAGACATATGATGCCGGCAGGTCGCCCACCGGCGCGTCGCTCTCGGTCGTGGAAATTCATCTCGGCCTCGCCGACAAGCCCAAAGACCAGGACGAAGGCTGTATCAACGGCAACGCGCGCGACGGCGGTGTCGAATACTGGCTGCTGGACGGCACGGCGGCGCCCCGACAGGTCCTGCAGCTCTGCAACGATGGTTATGGAATGGCCGGGGTCGGCGAGGACGATGTCGAGGTCGGGCCCAATCGCCTCGTCCATCACCAGTATGGCGGCTCGTCGTGGCGCTGGTCGATGGAGGTCACCTATTCGCTGGCGCCCTTCCGCGCCCTGACCGAGCGCGATTGCAGCTATCACAATGTCTCGGAGCAGAGCGGCACGTTGACCGACATCGACTACCGGACGCGGCTCGTGCGGGCGCTGGCCAAGGATAGCACCCAACGCGATCTCGGTGTCGGTTGTCCGTCCTGGCCCAAGCCGCCGCAAGCCTTCGCCGCGCGCATCGATGCGGAGACGGTCGGCGCCTATCCGGTGGTGGCGCCCGGTCTGCCCGGCAAGGCCGCGATCGCGGCCGGCACCGCGCTCGGCAACTGCGTGCCAGGCATGACGACGGCCGGCGACAATGGGTTCCTCGTTTGGGGCAAGCCCGCGCCGGCCGATCAGGCAGCCGAGATCAGGACGGTCGGTGTCGGCAGCAACACGCTGATCGTACAGGTCTTCGATCCCGTCCCCGCCACCGCGCCGTCGGGCGGGTCATGGATCCACCAGCCGCATCTGGAAATCTGGGTCGGCCAGAACGGCGAGGAGATCAATACGATGCTGCCGCTCAGCCAGATGACGCAGACCGGCATCACGCTGGACGGCGCCGTCCATCGCGGCATCGGCAAGCCGAGCCCGCCGCCCAGGGTCGAGCGTTGGACCGCCCGCGACGAGCGCGGCCGCCCTGTCACCGTGCTACGCCTCGCCTGGCCGGACGAATTCGCTCTGATCAATGGTGTCACGGTCGTCTATTCGCAGGCCGAGGCGGGCAAGCAGGCCCGCCTTGTCGCGACCGCCGGCTTCGCCAGCAACCGGCCGATCTATGTGCCGGACGTGCTGACTCTCGCCGGCCGGCCCTCGACGTCGGACCGCGGCCTCTGCCGAATTGAAGACGGCCGGCTGGTCGCGATGGAATAGAGCGTCACGGTTTTGCGCCGCCCGGCATCTTCAGTGCGCTGACACGCCGTGCGGGTATCGGGTCTTCGAAGGCGCGCGGGTATTTGTGCGGCTGCGCCGAAATCCCGTTCAACTTCGCCAACGCCTCGGCCGGAAGACGCCAGCCGCCCGCCTTCAGTGTCTCGCCCAGTTGCTCCACGTTGCGGGCGCCGACGATGGCGCTGGTCATGAAGGGCTGATCCATGACCCAGCGCAGCGCCACCTCGGCCGGCGGCCTGCCGAGTTCCTTCGCCGTCTCCAGCAGGGTCTGGAGGATCTCGCCGTGGTTGGGCGCAAAGAACTTGCTCTGGAAGCCCCAGCCGTCCGCGCGCCGATCCTTCAGCGCCACGCCCAGCATCGTCTCCGACGTCCGGCGACATAGGAATTGGCCGTGTCGAAAAGGTGACGCCCGCACCCAGCGCAGCGTTCACCATCGCGGTGGCGCCCTCCTGGTCAGCGCCGTTGCCGAACGTCATCGTGCCCAGGCAAATCTCCGAGACTTTCAGACCGGCTCGGCCGAGATTGCGGTAGTCCATCGATCTCCTCCTCGTCTCGACTGGCGTGGAGTATCTTCGGCATCGGAACGACGAACCAGCGCAGTGAGACTTCTGGCCAGGGTCAAGACTCATACAATTCTGCGCACGATAGCAGCGACGCGGCAGGTTGAGGCAAGGAAGTTTTGCGTCGACCTGTCCCAATGGGTACCGATGCGGTCGAGGTTCTTCGCCAGCCAGAAGGCGGTCTCGATCCGGTATCCGACCAGACAGTAGCCAGGATATCGGAATACTCAGAAAGCGAATCGTCTCCGATCACACAACTCTTGGATCAGAAGTCATCCGATCTCAAAATCGAAAAGTGATCGCCGCCCCTCGCCCCGAGACGAGCAATTCCCAAGAATAAGACAGGACTTCCACCAAGTTTCGTGGGCCACGCAATGCAACTGTGGCTGCAGGCGGCGATATGGCCGTCACGCCAAGCATCAAGGGGTAGTGAGATGGACTTCCGTCTTAGCCGAAAGTCGGGGATTTCCACGCGGGGTATTGCTACCCGCACGCCCAAGATGCGAGGCAGGTGCCATACGAAAGAAGTGATTCTGGCGTTGCCCATCTGCGCCACCATCATTCTGGGAGGGTGTCAGAATCCTCAAGACGCAGCTCTATCTCCAGTGGTGAGCAATCCGGCTCTGCAGATAGTGGAGGTGAACCAGAATTCCGGTGGAAGCTTCATCAAGTCCAAGCAACCCAACAGCCTCATCGCTCTCCAGCAACTTCCCAATTCGCAGTTCAGCAATCTGGGCACGATTTTTGACCTCAAGGCCAGATCGATGTCTCAAGAGGAAATCGCGTTTGGGCCCGCAAACATTCAGGTGCGACAAGGCCAGAGGGAGTTTCCGGTTATTGGCTTTGAAATAGCGTCCGCCAAAGTGAAGAGCCGCGAGAACGCCAAGCAAGCTCTCAACATGTTCGCGATGGTCCTGGGTGGCGTTGCAGCAGGCATGGGAGCGAGTTCTGGAGGAATTGGCGGCACGGCCGCAGTCGCGAGCTTTCCGATCACGGCGGTTGCAGCCACCAACAATATTCAGCGGTCGTCTGCAGATCTCGCGAGTTTTGATGCCGAAAGTTCGCAGGTCTTCCTCGCCAACAACATGCCACTGGCACCCCAAAGCCAAATGGCGGGCCTCTTCGCCGTAGAAGGGCTCCAGCCCAATGTGCCCATCGAAATCACAGTCACGCTTGAGACCGATGTCCACAAGGTCGTATTTCAGCCGGCACAAGCAAGATAACCATGTCACGCTTCATATTGCAGTTGACCGCAAGCATCTGCGCTCTTGCAGCGTCTGAAGCCGCATGGGGGCAAGGTGCGAATGCCATGCGTGAAGACTATTGCATTCGAAATCCACAGACTTGCAGAGCTGGTCCTTCAACTACACGACCGGCACCCACTCAGAGAACTCCAGCTAGTCCAACCTATCAGCAAGGTCGAACTGGCAACGTCGTCAATCCTGTCCCAATCATTCCGACGCCGCCGAGTTTACCGTCTCAGTCATACGCCCCACCCTCCGCGGGGGCCGCATCTTCCGTGCTGAACAGCAGGAGCGGAATGAATCTCGATTTTCCAACCGACGAGCAGCCAAGGCCACAAACAAGGCCAGTACAGCCCAAAGTATCTGCTTCTCCGCGGCCTCCGGCTACATCTCACTCCGCTCCAGACTACACCCAGGTCTGGGAGCATATTGGTATCGTCGCGGACACCGCATGGCGAGCCAATGACATGCGAGAAGGAATTCGTCGGGCATTATCGGGGAAGGTTGGTTAGAATTTCAGATAGTGAACTGTTGGCAACATTCGACGGGTCAGGTCGGGCCGTATGTTGCGCCATCGAGCTAAGCTCTGCAGTCAAAGAAACAGGAGCCGAGCTCCAGGTCGGCCTACATGCTGGCGAAATCGATACCAGTAGTCCCGATTTCGAGGCCCCCACTGTGCGAGCGGCCATTCAGGTGATGAACCTGTGCCGACCTGGTGAAGTACTCGTATCACGGGTGATTGCCGACCTCGTAGCCGGTGCGGGCTTTCATTTCGCCGAGCGCCAACGGCAGCAGGTCACGGAATTGCGAGCGCTGGAGGTGCTTTATGCGGCGCGCATGGAGGAGACACCTGAACGCTTAGGCGGTCCTAGCTCTTAGTCGGCGGGCTTTCAAAGCCAGCCCGACGGGGCAAATCAGTGACCAACGTCGGGCGTCGCGCCCACCATAGGAGTTTAGTTCTGAACACCATTTCTTTCTATTGCGACATATGATTCAGAACCAGGTGATCAGAAATGGCTTCGTGCAGGTAGGGTCCCTGACGGAGGGGTGGCGATAGGAAGTTCCGCGAGCGAGCGCGGGCCTCGGATGCGTCGCAACGACGAAGCGGCTTTACTTAGGTCACCCACGCTTTCAATCTACAGGGACCTCTTGACCCGGCCTTTGGGGCCGCCTCCATAAGGCTTGCGATCAACACGGCACGAGGTGGATCGTGAGCTACTCGAAAGAATTCCTGAACGCATCCGACGCCGCCCGGCGTCTCGGCATTTCCACCAAGGCGCTACGCCTCTACGAGCAGCGCGGCCTGCTCGCCCCCCTGCGCTCCGATGCGGGCTGGCGGGCCTACGGGCCGCAGGACCTGGAGCGCGCCTCTGAGATCGTGGCCTTGCGGTCTCTGGGCTTCAGCCTGGCGCAGGTGGCGCGGATCCTGAAGGGTGATGCAAGCGGCCTGGAGCCAGCGCTGGCCACCCATCAGGCGTCTCTCGAGGCGCGCCTGCGGGAGTTGCTCGCGGCCATCGATGGCGTGCGGTCGCTGCGCGGCGACCTCGCACGCGGCGGGGCGCCGAGCGCGTCCGACCTCGCTCGCACACTGGTCCCGACGCCCGGGCTCCAAATCACGTTCGACCTTCCGTGGCCGTGGGGCGGCGAGCCCTTCGAGCTGCGCGACATCCGCCCCCTCACCTACATCACCGGCCCTTTGGGCAGCGGCAAGACGCGGCTGGCGATGCGGATTGCCGATGAACTAGACGGCACCTTCCTCGGTCTCGACCGAACCGCTGATCCGTCGCTGCAGCTGACGATCGAACCGACGGTCGGCGTGCTCGTGCAGGACGGCGCGACGGATTCGCCGGCTCTCAGGGCTCTTCTCACGGGCCTCGAAGCGCCCACGCCCATCATCGTCGACCTCGTCGAACAAGGCCTCGACAAGCCGACGCAGGAAGCAGTGATCGCCCATCTGCGCCGCCGCGGTCCCGACGCGCCGCCGCTGTTCGTGATGACGCGCTCCTCGTCGATCCTCGATCTCGATGCGCTCGGCCCTGATGAGACGGTGCTCTTCTGTCCGGCCAATCACGCGCCGCCGTTCCGCGTCGCGCCCTATCCCGGCGCGCCGGGTTACGAGGCGCTGGCTTCCTGCCTCGGCCCGCCGGAAGTGCGGGCGCGCAGCGAAGGCGTCATCGCCGTGCGGCGATGACCGGCTTCAGCCTCGAATACATGGCGTAATGCCAGTAAGGACCGCCGTGATCGTCGAGGCCCATGATGTTGTCCTGCATGACATAGGTGAAGTCCTGCGGGGTCGCGGCAACGATCTCGACATTGCCGGGCAGGTCCTGCAGCACCGGATCGTTCTTCGCGCCGAACATGTGCAGGAGCAGAATCTTCTCTGGAGTGGTCGCGGCAATGGCCCGCAGAAGTTCGCTCGATACGCGGTCCACATAGTCCGGCGCAGGCTCCGGGCTCGCGCAATAGGCCGGATCGAACTTGCAATGCATCGGGATCGTATCGAGTGCCAGGCGATTGCTCGTGTCGAGCCGGGCGCGGATCACCCTGTCCTTCGGCTCGAGTTCGACCTCGGGGAAAGTTGCGGCCATCCAGTCGCGAATGCTGCGCAGCCGCGCGGGCGCGGCGACATGGCGTTCCTTGTAGTACTGGGCATAGCCCAGAACGACGACGTCGCCGGGGCGGATCTGGTCCTTGATCCGCTGCATCGTAACCAGCGCGTTGGCCCAGGAGTAGCCGGCCAGCGCATGCAAGTGGATGACGGTGCCGGGAAATTCCGTCTGCAGCAGGAAGGCGAAGGTCTGCTGGTCGTTGACGCCGTCGCCGAACACGTAGGAATCACCCAGCACGACGATCCTGCGCGCGGCATCGGCGGGTGCGTTGCCGGTGAACCTCGTTCCGTCCGGGTTGATCGTCACCACGGCGTCGAGATGCTCGACCTTTCCTTGCCGCATGCCGCTGTAGCGAAAAATGTATTGCCCCGGATTGGCGCGATATCCCTGCTCGGCATCCTCGGCGAAGAACCCCGCCGGCAGCCGTGTCATGCGCCGGTAGGTCGCCGGGTCGGGAAACGCCCCGGGCAGTAGCCAGCTCAACCCTGTCCGCAGAGCCAGCAGGATCGCGGGCTCCGACGGCGGCCCCGGCAGGGCGGCGATCCTGTCCTTGTTGACGGCGTAGAGGAAGGCCGAGGCGCCGATCTCCAGCGCGACCACGACGATGGCCGCCAGGATCGCGTAGAAGATCGCCTTCTTCGGCTTGCTCACGCGATGCCAGCCCCTAGAGGCCGAGCATCGCCTTGGCCAGCACGTTGCGCTGCACTTCCGACGAGCCGCCGTAGATCGTGGTCTTGCGGGTGTTGAAGTAGCGCGGCGAAACGTCGTCGACATACTCGCCGCCGATCGGCACGACGTTGCTGTCGTAGTTGCGCAGTTCGGTGAAGGGCGTGCCGTACCAGCCGACCGCCTCGACCGCGAGCTCGGTCACCTTCTGGCCGACCTCTGTGCCGCGCATCTTCACGACCGAGCCCATGTTGCCCGGCGCGTCGCCGGTCTTGAGGCTCGAATAGAACATCAGCTCGTTCATCTCGATGGCGTCGATCTCCATCTCGACGGCGGCCATCTTCTCGCGCCACTGCGGATCGGCCGAGAGCGACTCGCCCTCCTTCATCTGCGTCCTCGAGAGCGTCTGGAGATGGCGGAACGCCTTGCGCAGACGCGGCCCGAAGGCCTGGCCGCCCCGCTCGAACTCGAGCAGGAACTTGGCGTAGGTCCAGCCCTTGTTCTCCTCGCCGACCAGGTTCTCGACCGGCACCTTCACGTCGGTGAAGAAGACCTGGTTGACCTCGTGGCGCATCGGCGTGCGCGTGCCGTCGACCAGATAGATCGGATCGAGCGTGATGCCCGGCGTCTTCATGTCGATCAGCAGAAAGGAAATGCCTTCCTGGCGCTTGCCCTCGTTGGAGGTGCGCACGAGGCAGAAGATCCAGTCGGCGAAATGCGCATTGGTCGTCCAGATCTTCTGGCCGTTCACGACGTAATGGTCACCCTGGCGCTCGGCCTTGGTGCGCAATGAAGCGAGGTCGGAGCCCGAGCCCGGCTCGGAATAGCCCTGGCACCACAGTTCCTCGGCAGCGGCAATCTTCGGCAGGAAGCGCTTCTTCTGCGCGTCGCTGCCGAACTTCATCAGGACCGGCGCCACCATCTTGATGCTGAACGAGGAGAGATAGGGCGAATCAGCGCGCGCCATCTCCATCTCGAAGATGAACTTCTGCGTCGAGGTCCAGCCCGGCCCGCCATATTCCTTCGGCCAGTTGGGGCAGAGCCAGCCCCTGCCGGCCAGCTTCTTCTGCCACTGCAGCAGCCGCTCCTTGGAGACGTGGCTGCTGCGGCTGCGGCGGCTTTCCTCCGCCACTTCCGGCGGCATGTTGGCGGCAATCCACTCACGCACTTCCTGCTGGAAGGCCAGTTCCTGTTCGCTGAAGGCCAGGCGCATCACATACTCCCGTCGTCTCGACCGAAGCGCCGAAGGCGCGCAGCGGAGAGACCTCTTTTCATTTCGAAGGACAGCGCCGAGGGAGACGAGACCCCTCGGCTTCGCTTCGCTACGCTCGGGATGATCGGCCTAAAGGCCGAGCATCACCTTCGACATGATCCCGCGCTGCACTTCCGACGAGCCGCCGTAGATCGTCATCTTGCGGCCGTTGAAGTAACGCGGCGCCAGCACGTCGGCGCCCTCGGGGCCGATCGGCTCGACATTGGCATTCCAGGCGCGTTGCTCGGGGAAGGGCTGGCTGTAATAGCCCGCCGCCTCGACGGCGTATTCCTGGACCTGCTGCATCACCTCGGTGCCGCGCAGCTTGATCATCGACGAGAGCGGGCCCGGATTCTGGCCGGCCGCCAGCTTGGAATAGAACTCCTGCTCGAACATCTCGAGACCGGAAATCTCGATGTCCATGCGCGCGAGCTTTTCGCGCCATGCCGCATCGGCCATGATCGAATCCTCGCCCTCCGGCATCGACTGCGCCAGACGCTTCAGCCGCTCGAATCCCGAGCGCAGCCGCGGGCTGTAGGGATTGCCGCCGCGCTCGAACTCGAGCAGGTACTTGGCGTAGGTCCAGCCCATGTTCTCCTCGCCGACCCGGTTCTCGACCGGCACCTTCACGTCGGTGAAGAACACCGAGTTCACTTCCTGCGTGCCGGCGCGGTTGCCGTCGGCGGTGATGATCGGCTCGACCGAGATGCCGGGCGTCTTCATGTCGATCAGCAGGAAGGAGATGCCTTCCTGGCGCTTGCCCTCGTTCGAGGTGCGCACCAGGCAGAAGATCCAGTCGGCCGTCTGCGCGAGCGTCGTCCAGGTCTTCTGGCCGTTGACGATGTAGAAGTCGCCTTCCCGCACGGCCTTGGTGCGCAGGCTGGCGAGGTCGGAACCCGAGCCCGGCTCGGAATAGCCCTGACACCAGATCAGGTCGGAGTTCAGCATCGGCGGCAGGTGGCGCGCCTTCTGCTCGGCCGAGCCGTACTTCATGATCACCGGTGCGCACATCTTGGGGCCGAACGGCGAGGTGCCGGGAGCGCCCGCCTTCGCCATCTCCATCTCGAAGATGTACTTCTGCGTCGTCGTGAAGCCCGGGCCGCCGAATTCCTTCGGCCAGCCGGTGCAGAGCCAGCCCTTCTTGGCCAGGCGCTTCTGCCAGTCGACCAGACGCTCCTTCGGCATATAGGCGTTCCGGCCCACCTTCATTTCACCCACGATCTCGGGCGTCAGGTTCTCCTTCAGCCAGTCGCGCACTTCCTGTTGGAAGGCGAGTTCTTCCTTGCCGAACGTCAGGTCCATTGGGGGCTCCTTTTAGGGTTCGGAGGGTACCGCGCCGGGTTCCGGCGCGTAAAGCGTGCGATACACTGTTCCGCAGCGCGTACAGTCCGCAGGAAGCCAATGTCCCCTCCCGTCCAGCCCGTCGTCAGCGACGAGAAACTCCCCTCCTCAGCCGAGATCGTGGTGATCGGCGCAGGCATCGCGGGCAGTACCGCCACCTATTGGCTGGCGAAACGCGGCCACCGGGTCGCGCTGCTCGACAAGGGCGTGATCGGCGGCGAGCAGACCAGCCGGAATTGGGGATGGTGCCGCCAGCAACATCGCGACCTGCGCGAGCTCCCGCTCGCCATGAAGAGCCTGGAGATCTGGGGCGACCTGTCGCGCGAGCTGGGCGCCGAGACCGGCTTTCGCCGCACCGGCCTCACCTATGTCACGGATCGCCCGGATGACTTCGCCCAGTGGGAGGCGTGGACCCTCAAGGCCCGCGAGTACCAGATGCACAGCCGGGTACTGAGCGCAGCCGAGGCAAAGGAACTCACGCCCGGCAGCACCGGACCGTGGATCGGCGGCGTGCATTCGCCGAGCGACGGCCGCGCCGAGCCTTCCCTGGCCGGTCCTGCCCTCGCCGAGGGCGCGCGCAAGCATGGCGCCACGCTCCACCAGCACTGCGCCGCGCGCGGCCTCGACATCGAAGGCGGCAAGGTCGCGGGTGTCATCACGGAACACGGCATCATCCGCACCCGCACCGTCCTGCTGGCGGGCGGTGCCTGGAGCTCCCTCTTCTGCCGCCGCCACGACCTGCGGCTCGCCCAGGCCAGTGTACGCTCGACCTCCTTCGCCACGGTGGCGGCACCGGAGGTCACCGACGGCGGCCTGTCGATGCCCGACGTCACGATCCGCCGCCGGCTCGATGGCGGCTACACCGTCGGACTGGGTGGACGTGGCCTCGTCGAGCTGTCGCCGCAGGGCCTGCTCTACGCCCGCCAGTTCTGGCCGACCTTCAGGAAGCGCCGCACCGGGCTCACCTTCGGCATCGGCCGCTCCTTTCTCGAAGGGCCCGAGTCCTTCGCCAACTGGTCGTTCGATCTGGAATCGCCCTTCGAACGGCAGCGCACGCTCGACCCCGCTGCCGATCCGGTACTGGTCGAGCGCGGCCTGACACGCCTCGGCGATCATTATCCGGCGCTCAAGGGACTGAAGGTAGCGCACGCCTGGGGCGGCCTGATCGACTCGACGCCCGACGGCATCCCGGTCATCTCCGCCGTCGATCCGCTGCCCGGCCTCTTCCTCTCGACCGGCTATACCGGCCACGGGTTCGGCATCGGCCCCGGCGCCGGCCGCCTCGCGGCCGACCTCATCGCCGGCGACCCGCCGATCGTCGATCCGACGCCGTTCCGCTACAGCCGCATGATCGACGGCACGGATCTGGGCGCGCCCGGGATGATGTAGCCCAACCTTGTCATTGCGGGCGGGGTAACCCCGCCCTGGAGCGAAGCGAAGGATCTCGCGCCCGCTACGGAGTCCGCTGGCCGCTAAGCAAGGTCTTCGCTGCGTTCAGGACGACAGGAAGCGATAGTACGTCGTCCCTGTCGGCCTATATCTGGGCTGAGCCGGCCGACGCGGCACCGCGCCTCATGCGCCGAGGAACTTCGTCACGAGGGCGACGGTCGCGTCGGGATTTTCTTCCATGATCCAGTGGGCGGCGTTCGGCACGATGCCTTCGGTAACGTCGCTGGCGACGAAGCGCATCACGGCGGCCATCGTCGGTCCGAACGACTTCTCGCCGCCGAGCGCGAGCACCGGCATGGCCAGCTTGGTCTCGGCGAAGCGCTTGTTGTCGATCTCGTCCTGCGCAAAGGCCGCGAACTGCGCGAAGCCCGCCCGCATGCCGCCGGGCTGGGCGTAGCGCGCGGCATAGAACGCGCGCGCCGCCTCGCCAAACTTCGCCGGATCGGCGGAGAATTCGTTCCAGAAGCGGTCGAGGTAGATGCGCTCGCGTCCCTCGACCAAGCGCTCGGCATCGGGGCCACGGAAATTGAAGTGCCAGAGCATCGGGCTGCGCAGGATCTGCTCCCACGGACCGATGCCAGGCAGAGGCGCGTCGATGACCACGAGCCTGCCGACGTCGTTGCGATACTGAGCAGCATAGGCGTAGGCGACCATGTTTCCGATATCGTGCGCGACGATCTCGGTACGCCCCGCCCTCAGCGTCTGCAGGACCGTTCGGATGTCCTGCGCCTGCGTTGCCTTATCGTAGCCGGAGTCGGGCTTGGACGAGAGGCCAAGCCCGCGCAGGTCGGGCGCGATCACCGTGCGCGTCGACACGAGCGCGGCCGCCATCGGCCCCCACATCTCGCTGGTCTCGCCGTACCCGTGGAGCAGCAGGACCGCCGGTCCCTGACCGCCCACCCAGACGTGGATATCAGCACCCTTCGTGGCAATCTGCTGCGCACGAAACCCGGCCGGCAGGGCCGGAACGCTTGATTCGGTCATGCGACCGATGTGCGCCCCGGCTCTGCCGATGTCGAGATAAAAGACTTCAGGCGACCTTCTTGCCCAGATGCGGGAACATCGCGAGCTTCGCTGCCTCGTCCATATCGGCCTTGAAGCTGTGCTTGTCCTTGAGCGCCAGCGCGCGGACCGCAGCCGGCCGCGCGTTGATCTCTGCGAGGTGACGCTGAATGTTGGGGAACTGCTTGGGCGCCTCGGCCCCCAGCACGAACGGGATCAGGCGCGACCAGCCCCACACCGCCATGTCGACGATGCTGAAACCGTCGCCGCACATGTACGGCTGCTTGCCGAGCCGCTCTTCCAGGATGCCCCAGTGGCGCTGCGCCTCGAATGTATAGCGGTTGACGGCGTATTCCTTGGGCTCGGGCGCGAAGTTGCGGAAATGCACCGCCTGCCCGGAGTAAGGACCGATGCCCGAGGCCACGAACATCAGCCAGGACAGCATTTCACCCCGCCCCTTCGAGCCCGGGGCC
>Ga0182739_1002255_pt1 | contig 18292 bp, 14 predicted proteins | sample eDN5th30CBELigBY_FD_128873 | JGI IMG/M metagenome (GOLD analysis project Ga0182739, IMG submission 128873) | Enriched backyard soil microbial communities from Emeryville, California, USA - eDNA 5th pass 30_C BE-Lig BY (version 2) (version 2) | ecosystem: Environmental > Terrestrial > Soil >...
AGACTGGAGCCATTGGACCTCAAGGTGAGACTGGAGCCATTGGACCTCAAGGTGAGACTGGACCTCAGGGACCTCAAGGAGCTCAGGGACTTCAGGGACCGCAAGGACCTCAAGGTGAGACTGGAGCCATTGGACCTCAGGGACCTCAAGGACCTGCAGGAGGAGTAATAGACTTTGCAGACTTTTATGCGTTGATGCCCCCTGATAATGACTCAACAGTTGCAGCAGGTGGAGACGTAGATTTTCCGCGAAATGGGCCTTCTAGTGGGGGTGGGATTTTCCGTACTGGTGCCGATACATTTAACTTGGCTGAAATTGGCACATATCAGGTCTTGTTTCAAGTGAGTGTGACTGAAGCTGGCCAACTGGTTCTAACTCTTGATTCTGGAGCGGGAGCTATTGAATTAGACTATACGGTAGTTGGCCGGGCAACCGGTACTTCTCAGATAGTAGGAATGGCTCTTGTGCAAACGTCAGTCATAAATTCAATACTCACTGTACGAAATCCCGCTGGGAATTCTCCGGCACTAACCATCACTCCTCTCGCTGGAGGAACAAGGCCAGTGTCAGCACACCTTGTAATCACGCGACTCAATTAGACGTGGAAAGTAGAATGATCTAGTCTGTTTTATTATGTTTGAAAGTAGTGATAAAAAACGCTTATCTCTTGTTTATAAAGGTTTGAGTGAATGATATAAAAGCTACGACAATACTTCTTAATGCTAAGCAAAAGGACCTTCTGTACATTGAAGGTCCTTTTCATTTTATTTTCCAGGCATCATTGTTCAAAACTCATTACTATATTTTACTATATTATTAAGGATCCCAAGCTAAGTGATTTTTTAGCGTATTATCTAACTAATGGTTTGAACATCATTTTCAATAACTCGTTAATTAATGATATTTTATTAATTGTACTATAAACATTCATATACAACCACTAGCGTTGCATTAATGTATTGGATACGGCGTTTCAAGAAAGCCGAAGTCCCTTAAGGATTCATTTTTGATTGTCTCTTTCTGTCTAACTGTATAAAACTCCCAAATTGACAGTGCTATCTCTATTAGGGTATTTCCCCTTTTTAAAAAATTATTATTGATACTGTGACTAAAGACCCGCAACGTAAAAGAGCCCCAATTCCATTCTAGAAATGAAAGGGGGCTCGAGAAAACGGTTGTTTCGTAAACTTCCATTTGAGCATGGTTTTTACCTAAGCAGATGTTTACGTAATAGTGATACCTGCGCTTGCATTACCTTCTAACGCAGCAATTACAGTAGTTCCTCTTAGTGTGAATACCATTAGTAAACGATCTCCTACTGCTACCGGTACTGGTGCGAAATTCGACGACGACCCAGAGAATGTTGTTCCTACCGCTACAGCAAGGCCTGTTAGAGATGGAGTTAGATCTACACTTGCGCCTGTTGCAGTGAAGATATCACTTCCAGCTGGTGCACGATAGATTTGAGCATTCACTGTTGCTGTTCCTGTGAAAGCAGCAAGTGCTACTGTTGCAGTGAATGATGCGGAAATCGCTGTTATAGCACCTGTTCGCGGAACTGAAAAAGCTTCACTAAGTAAACCTGTCAAGTCAATCGTAGTACCAGTAAGAGTTATAGGTGTAGCGGGAATGGAAGTACCAAACCCAACCTGAGCACCCGTTGTAACTAATCCACCAGCGACAGAAGCTAAAACTACAGGTACTATACCAGAAGAAAACGCGATAATCGACCCAGTATTAGCTCGCGGGATGATGCAGTCAGCGTCAATAGCAACAAATGGTCCAAGGTTACGGCAATCGATTTGTCCATTATTAGACGGTTGGCAGCAACCGCAGTTTCCAAAATTCGATCTACCAGAATGTGATCTACCAGAACGTGATCTACCACACCCAAAGCATCCATTTGAACTCATATTATCACCTCCTTTCTCTGTTATTCTATTCTGAAGATAACAAGGCGGTTAGGTGATTAACTATGATGATTAAATTTGTTAAATATTTTTTAAGCAATAATAGAGAGTAGGCCTATCAATTGTTGTAGTATTGTTAAATTGATTGAACGTCAGGTAGATTATTGTTTATATATGTAACTTTCGAAACAATGCTATGTGAATGCTATTGTTAACTATACATCTTAGGCAAATGACCATTAAATTCAAAAAAATAGCCACTCTGACAATAAGTCAGAGTGGCTGCTGCAAATTGGGTTAGACTACTTTCTAATTCGTAAAATGTAATTTATATAGATCCTATTTCTAAAGGAATCTATTTTTACCTATATTAATTCTTCCTACGGAAAAACTTCCAGAATGAGAAGCCTTCATTGTTTTTACTACTTTCTTGTTGTATCGTTTCATTAGAAATCGCTGTTAGCTCTTCTTTCTCCTCAATTTCAGGTAAAGTGTGCTCAGTATATACGTGCTCTGTTACAGTATCGTTTTTTTCAAGAACGCTATGAGGAGGGGAGGAAGGATTAGATTCTGGTTGTATCGTTTCATCAGAAATCGCTATTAGATCTTCTTTTTCCTCAATTTGAGTTGAAGTGTGCTCAGTATCGAAGTACTCCGTTTCAGGCTCATTTTTTTCAGGACCGCTATGAGTTAGGGGAGAAGGATTAGATTCTAGTTGTATCGTTTCATTAGAAATCGCTACTATATCTTCTTTCTCCTCAATTTGAGATAAAGTATGCTCAGTATCGAAGTACTCCGTTTCAGGCTCGTTTTTTTCAGGAACGCTATGAGTTAGGGTAAAAGGCTTAGAATTTTTTTTGTTTGTGTTAATAGAAACTGTATGTTTATTTGCAAAGTGATTTAGGCTAATTGTTGACCTCATGTTAACTCTCTTGTAATTACCATTGTATGTTTGACTAGGAAGTATGCATTTTGATGGAAAATTTCTATTAGTGAATTGCTGTTGATCTTCTAGAAGAATATTTTGAATAGCGATGTCTTCCCTAGTTGATAGATCAGTTGTTTCGTTTTGGATGCTGACTTGCTCTTTTGATAGTCTCTGGAGTTGTTTGAAAGTTGATGGAAATGTAGAGTTGCGAGTAGAAGGTATGGATGTTATGTCTTCGCTTTTTTTCGTTTCTTCTATTAGACTTACCTCACTTACCTCGTCTTTAGTGGGGGAGTTTGAAATATCTTGAAAATCAATTGAGGAATTTAAGTCTTTTAGTAGATCTTTACTCTCATCACTATTTAACACATTCGTGACTAGTGAAAGATCATGATTCAACTCCTCGACAGTTTGGTTTAGAGAGTCGATTTGCTTTGAGAGATTAGTAACTTGTTGCTTATAATCTTCTAGTTGCATAAATTGTTTTCCCTTCCTTATTTTTATTATCCTTTCTAAATACAAGACTTGCGTTTTAAATCTATGAAATTCGTTCTTCATCATAAGATAGTTGTCAACTAAATCTCCCGTTTTCAATTTGGTCAAGGTGTCTTTATGTGCTATGATCTGTTTTTTCAGTTTTTCAATGTCCTGAGCGGAATACAATTTAGAATCTCCCATCAATTTTCATCCCTTTACAGTACACTGCTTTTCACCCCTTTACAGAACATTCTATACTATTAATAAAGTTTTCATTACGTGACAAATTGTTTAAATAAATGCTCACTCTATTCCCAACCGAAAAGACGCGGGGGTGAACAGTTTATTGAAAAAACATGGTCCAACAGGCAAAAGCTTATAGGATGTAGGGGATTCTTTTATGTTTAGCTAGCCGAAATAATGCGCGGGAAAAATATGCCTATTGCGTCAGATCGTAAATACATACGCACATGATCACAGCAAATCCCCTGGTGTAATTTGAAAACAAGTTGCTAAGAATAATGTCCCCGGTTACACAAATTGCTTGGGAGATAGGGTTTGCGTCCGATGAACATAATTGACAAAGTACTTGATTCTGGGGGATGATCTGCTTCTTGCAAAACCAAATATGTACTGTTTTTGGCTAGATATTTTGAAAACTAATTTCTGAGCCCAAACACTAATTTCTTCACATCATATGATATCAACGAAAGCTAAAAAAATTTGGAGGTGTCTGTAATTATGCATGATGATAAGTCACGTGATTCTAGGGAACTAATATGTATAAATGTCGACAAGGTGTATGACTGGATTGTTAAAGAAAAGTCGTTTGATATTACTCGAACGGGACCAATTTCGTTCCCAGGAATACCAGCAAATACAAATTTAGAAGGTGCGACCGTTACGTGTGAAGTGGTTCCTGCTGCATCGAATCCAATTGTAATCCAAGATCGTGAGAATCGTCAGTTTTGTATTGATGGAGAAAATGTTTGTCTGCAGCAGCTCAATATTCAAAAAAACTTCACTTTAAGGATTTTCGTAACTTTGCCAAATGGAATGGTTTTCCCAAGTGTTACTATTCCAGTGTCTCGTTGTGAACAAGTCACTTTGTGTGCACCTGAGGGAACAGACGTAACAATTACGTACACAGATTTAGACTGTTTTGTATGTTCTACAGGAACGCTAACTTTAGCAGGTGAGGGTCCTACAAGTACAATCACATTTTCTGATTTACAGATAACAGTAAATACTTGCCAAAGCATTCAATCAACATTCCCAGTAACTGTAGAATTTTTAGCTGAATTCTGTGAACCAAGAGCTGAGTTGCCAATTGCTTGCCCACCACCAACTCGACCGCAACAATGCCATGCTGTTTTCCCTGATTTAGGTCATTGTTGACACTTATTTGGGGAACTGGTGATAATCGTTAAACACCAAACATACCGTAAAGAGAGGGGCTTCCTCTCTTTATTTTTTTGAAAAGGAGTAGGAAATGGTGAGACACGATAATAATGACTTGGAAGCGATGATTGTGACGCTTCAACAACAGACTAAATCATATTTGAATGAAATAAAAAGGATTTTGGATGAACACAAAAATCCTGAACAAATAAGTATAGTTAGCTATTTTACATATTCCTTGGACATCTCTCACAATCCAGAACAGGAGAGTTTGTGTATTGGATCTTATCATGTACGTAATATGGGGAGTCAGGCAATCACAAATCCTTATGTGTGTATAAAAGTCTCTAATGAATCTCCTTTCTTCTTTTCCGGGAAGTACGTTTATGAAAATTTTAAGCAGTCATTGAAAGCTGCAGATGGATGGGAACGTATAAATGATAAAACAAGTAAAGAGGAATTTTGGCTTAAACCTTTAGGGAAAGTATCCATTGAACCAAATGAGACCATTTCATTTTCAAATTTCCAAATTACTTGGGAACCTAAACAATCTTATGCAGGCAGTATTACGGGATTAACGTATAGTGATCAATTGAAAGACGGGGTCGCTGTGATTAATCCCATCAATCTTAATGGAACCGTTCATATAGGGGAGGATTTAAATGAGTGATTTAGATGCAAACGAGCAAGAACTAGAAGTAAAGCGTGTAATCCGTCAATTAATTATTGATCAGCTTAACGAACTAAAAGCTGATAAACAAGACAGTAACAATAGTTTTATACTTTTCGAAAAAAGCACATTAAATATATTAATGAACTTTGAGCGTAGAACTGAAAATGAAGTGAATAGCAATTCTCAAGTTAAGATTTTAGAAGAACTTGAACAGGTCATTGAGGATAACAAAAAGGACTTTGAAGAGCTCCTTACGTTGCTAAAAGAGAAGTTCTAGTGACATTTAATAGATATACTTTATTTTACATTGTAATATTTAAAACAATTATTTCTTGAAGAACTTCTGTTATGGGAGGTACTGAATGGATAGTATAAATCTTAAAAATAACGATCCCCTACAACTTCAACAAATAATCATCTTTTTAAAGGCAGAATTAGCTAAATATAAAGATGAAGTTAATAAATATAAAGATAATGATTACTATTCATTAGCAGAAAAATTTAAGCAGGAAAATGTACAACTAACCAAAGAAAAGAATGAACTATCAGAGCAGTTAGTTAAGTTAAATGAAGAATTTGAAAGACGGACGAGCGATTATGAGGAACGTATTCATTTACATGAAATACAGATAAGAGAATATATCAATTCTCTTGATACTTTGGAGAAAACGAAAACTGATTTACAATCGATGAACGAACAGTTAATCGTAGTTATAAACCAACTGAATTATTCTCTTCATCAACAAATTGCAGTTAATAAAACGACTATTGGACAACTAGAATATAGACTTGTTAATTTTAATCAAGGAGCATTTAATCTAATATCTTCCCAAATAGAAAAAGTAGATATAACTAATAAAGAGCGTCTCTATTCCGAGAAAATGATACAACATTTATTAAATGAAATAGAAGAAAAAAATAATACAATAAGGAAACTCCAACTAGAAGTGACAGATTTAAAAGAAAGAAATGAAAAGTACAATGAAGACATGCCAATAATAGAAAAAAACCTAGATAAAAAGAATAATATACAAGTTGATAGCGACATATTATCTTCGTCAACTACGCCTGATATAGATTTTGAAAAACTTATGCAATTAGAACTTCAAATAAAAGAGACATTGGATCAATCATTAAATTACAAAGAAAAGTTGGAAGCTAAATTACTTGTTATAGATGCTTTAGAACTTAAATTAAATCAGCTAATTGTAGAAAATGATGAAATATAAGTAGTTTACAGGAATTAATAATGGCATTATTGGGCCTGAAAGGTCTACTAATCGTTTAATATGCAATCAACTTAATAGAGTAAACACAAATCCGACCTCTACTAACGCATGGTCGGATTTTCCCTTAAACAAAGACTTTGTTGAAATATTTACTCAAGCGATTTTTATATATATAAAATTTAACCATTAAAACTGATGGTGTATTGCCACGTCTTACCCCTCTGTTGGATCGATTCCAGCTTTATTTCTCAATAATTTCCTGCGAGAAATAAGGTCTTACTCAAATCTATCTTCCTTAATTTCAAACAGGTTTGTTCCTATTCCCTTAATAGAAATATCGCTACTGTCACCCTCCACCTCATCTATTTTCCTAAAGAAATCCTGTATTTCTTCTTTAGTTAATGAAGGAAAGAAATGTTTTATTTTTTTATTTTCATTTAAGTAGAGTGTCTTTTGGGATGGAGAAAAGTTGTTTGGTACTGTAGGCAATTGAATGGAGTTTAATAAAAGAAGGATGGATTCATATGAAAATCTTTTATTCGGTAACTCATAATAATCCATCAAAATTTTTTTGTTCTCATCCATTTTCTCTTTATAATTACTAATGGCTATATTATTTTCACTCAAAATATTGTGTAATAATGCATTAACCTCTTTAATATTGGTAGCCTCTATTCCCAATTGATTCGGTAGGTTTACATCATGGTCCTTTGAAGTGGCTGGTATATAGGATATTATCGTTTTTCCAAGTAGGAATGCCTCAATACTTGACGTACACCCATTGTGTATAACAACTTTAGCTGCCATTAACCACTTAATGATATTACCTTCGTGGATTACATGTACGTTATTGTAAGAGGAAAATTCGTTATAGTATGATTCAGGATCTTCTCCAGGATGTGGCCTTATAATAAAGTTAGTATCAGGGAATTTTTTACATATAGCTTTTGTCATTTCCACAAAATTATCGTATAAATTTTTGAAATACATGGAATTTATATAATCTTTTTTCATTCCGTTCAATGAATTGTATATTGAAAATCTCGTATTAATTAAAACGAACTCACCATAGTTATTTTTTATGTGTTCTACGTCCTTGTTATAGAAATTTTTGAATTTTGGCATCAATAGATCAAATCTTGGATTGCCTACAATATAGCACTTTTGTTCGTTGCCCGGATAGGCATCTGTAATAACCTTTTTTTGAAAATTCCCCCAACAATATTCCTGCGTAATTAAATCAAACATATCAAACATCATTCGATCCTGTAAGTAATGGGCTGTATTATTTAAAAGTAGCCCTTCCTCATCTAATTCAACGACTGTATGTCCATTCATTTTTGCATTCGTTATGATTCTTTTCCTGAAACCACGAGGATAGCCTTTTGAGAAAAAAATACCTCTAGGATATACTGTTGAAGCTAATTCGACGGTTCTGTGTTCGCCTATAATAACTTGATAGCCTTTTTTCACTGCATAATACGCTAAAAGTAATTTAGCATCCATTTCTCTTACCTTTATTTCTAAAGGTAAATATAACCAGCCTTTGCAAACTTTCATTATCATCCACCTCTCTAATATGATAAGCAAGTGCACTTTCCAATAGAATTTTCAATTGATCAGGACAATTAGGGGAATATGACAGATTCCAATAAGAAATGCTTGCTTTCCGCTTTTCCCACTCATTGTTCTGATTGCTTCACTTTGATTGAACGGGTAGGATCAATGGTGCTAACCTATTTATGCTGTCTCAACTGAATAGTAAATTTACGTGTGATCGGAGAGATTTCCAAAAATCAAAACCACCAGTATACCTGATGGTTTGCTCTACTGTATTGCGCAATGACTTTTTTATTTCCACCGACTCTCTCCACATAGTAATCCCGACACCAAAATTGCCGGTTTCCATATCGATAATTTAGATTGGCATGTTCGTCGAAAATCATGAGACTACTTTTCCCTTTTAAATATCCCATGAATTGCGACACACTGAACTTTAGTGGAATAGCTACTAACATATGAATATGATCTTTATATGCTTCTACTTTAATAATTTTCAAACCTTTTCGTTCACACAATTGGCGTAAATTTCTTCCTAAATCCGCTTTAATTTTCCCATGAATTATCTGTTTTCGGTATTTTGGTGCAAATACAATATGATACTTACAATTCTACTTAGTACGTGCTAAGTTTTGAGTATCCAATTTAGAATAATTCCCTTTGGTCATTTAATTTGGTTGCCTAGATCTGTTTTAACTTTACGAAAGGGGATTTTTCTTATCTATAGCTAAAACCTTTCCGGGATTCTTTGTATAGCAAGGGAGTTTCAAAGTTTACAAGAAAGAGAGGAAGATTTACTCTTCCTCTCTTTATACATATGCCGGAACCCTAACCATTATTTCCAGTGTGGATGTTGGGGGAAATAGTCGGACATTGAGGTGGCATGGTTGGCTTTGGACATGATGGTAATGGAAGTACATCCCTTGGCTGACAGAATTCTGCGCAGATCTCAAGTGTTACATTAAAAGTTGATTGAATGCTTTGGCATACTCTTATAGAAACCAATACATCAAGCTCGTCAGCAGTAGCTGTTGTTGTTGGATCGCAAGTAGCTGCACATACAAAGCAATCCAAATCAGTGTAAGATATTTTTATATCTGTACCCTCTGGCGCACAAAGAAGCACTTGTCCACAACGTGAGAACTCTACACTGCCTACTTCAATTGTCGCCCCTCCCAATTCTGGTACTAAATTGACAAAAATAGTTGCTTCGAAGTTTTTTCGAATAGTTACTAGCTGTAATGTTACTAGTTTTCCATCGATTTCCAAATGCTTATCGACTCGACCTAAAACTTCAACTGGTGGTGGAGATAGGTCGAAACCAGTTGTAGGGGCAATCGTACATGTGACTGTATTGATATCAATATCGCTACACTCTAACGGCGTACCCAAAATAGGATTTATCGGCAAGTCTAGATCAGTAATATTCAAATCATACGTTGTTTCCTTTGTAATCCAATCGTACACCTTCTCCGTATTGATACATAGGAGTTCTTGACCCCCTGATGAAATTTTTTCCTTCATTATAAAAACACTCCAATTAAGATTATTTTATACTTTCTATTTTATGAAATTAATTCGAAATGGTTTAGGGATTTAGCGGATGTTTCATTGTATTTATAAAAAAATCTAATCAATCGGAACAGCGTACCAGGATTTCTTTAGTTATAGTGGGATAATTTTTAAATTAAACATTACGAATTAAAGACTCGTGAATAGTATATTAAGAATTTGCAAGAGTGTGATAGGCGCAGAGGAGATAATTATCAATGAATTTTAAAATATCTATTGAACATTGGATTTAATAGGAGAGCTATTAGCTTGTTCTCTAATTTTAACTTGAATTAGAAAATGCCGAGTCGAAATTAATAGCTAGTGAGCAATAGGCTAAAGTCTTTTACCGATAATCTTTTTCTGAATATATATAGTAGTATTGGAAAAAAAGATTTTTTGTTAGGCGCAAAAAAAATCTAATTGATGAAGGAGGAACGATTGTGGATTTTAGACAAAAAAAAATACTAGTAATCGGAGGTACCGGAACTATAGGTAAGAGCATAGTACAATCGGTAATGAAAGAGGATCCACAGGTTATCAAGATATATAGTCGTGATGAATATAAGCAACATTTAATGCGACAGGAATTAGGAGGTTCCAATAAATTACATTTCATTATTGGCGATATTCGTGATTATGATAGTTTGTTTGCTGCTATGCAAGATGTTGACTATGTATTTCATTTAGCTGCGATGAAGCATGTTGATACTTGTGAACATAATCCATATGAAGCTGTAAGGACTAACATTTACGGCACCAATAATGTGATCAAAGCTGCCCTTTCTCAAAATGTAAAAAAAGTAGTTTTCACAAGTTCAGATAAAGCAATTTCTCCTACCAATACGTATGGTGCGACAAAGCTTATTGCGGAAAGGTTAATTTCCTCAGCTGTAAATGGCAGAACTCCCGGTCAAACCATATTCGCAAGTGTACGTTTTGGTAATGTAATGGGTTCAAGAGGCTCAGTAATTCCACTCTTCATAGAACAAATTCTTGCAAACAAGAAAATAACCGTAACAGATAAGAATATGACACGGTTTATGATGTCATTGAATCAGGCTACCAATTTGACTATTAAGGCTTTGAAGGAAGCGAAGGGAGGGGAGGTATTTGTGTTAAAAATGCCAGTTATCAAACTAGGGGACTTGGCGAATCTTTTAATAGAAGAAACATGTGAGAAATATGGGATAAAACGCGAAGAAATCAGTGTAGAAGTAATAGGCTTAAGACCTGGAGAAAAAATGTATGAAGAATTGATGACCAATGATGAATCGATAGAGGCCTGGGAATTATCAGATATGTACATCATTCCCGGAGTTTCAAACATAGGGGGAAGACATAGCAATAGAATAAAATGTAATCCTGGAACATATAGTTCTAGGACTCAAGAACCACTAAGTGTTAATGAGTTACGCGCATTGCTCGAGAAAGAGGGCTTAATTTAAAAATGTAGTGGAAGGGGGGAGGACTTCATGAATACCTTCTTGAAAAATTATTGGTCTTTATATCTTGATTTTCTTAATGACTTTGAAGTGTTGAATTACAGAGGGTTCTCCATACCTTATTTATTTTGTCACTTCTACAGCTTAGTTAAAGATAACAAGGTTCTTTGGGATAATTTATATAATGAAAAGTTTATCAACCAATTAAACAGCCGGGTGACAGAGCGTCGAGAAATCCAAGAGGTTTTTCAAAAGTTTATTCAGACTCATCAAAGAGAGCCATTAGTTAAAAATGGGAGTGGGAAGGTAGTATTACATGTTGACAAATTGCTTCGATTTCCAAGAATGACGCTTGATAATTATTTTGATGCTTCCGAAACTATAATCATCACTGCAGGTAATAATAAATTTAAAAATAAGAAACAAATATCAATTCCAGGCGCTCTTCAGATACCTATTCATTATTTAGGTGACTATACAATTGATACAAAAAAAGCAGTAATAGAGATTCAAAACAAGGCCCGGGAAATTTTTAATTCTTATAAAAATCACCATCTGTATAAGGACACAAACTTTCAAAATATGTTTTTGACAAATATATCCCAAATAATAGACCGAATTGAACAATCTAAAAGCTTCTTGGAACGTGTATCTGTCTCTTGTATAGTTGTATCTACTACTCATAGTTTCGTAAGCCGCATATTAGCTTTAGTTGCTACAGAGAGGGGGATACCTACAATTTGTATGCAACATGGAATTATTTCAGGAGAATTCGGTTATTTGCCGAAAATTGCGCTAGTTGATGCAGTGTATGGTAATTTTGAGGCGGATTGGTATAAAGAAGCAGGAGCTCCTGAAGGCTCTATTGAAATCATTGGTCATCCAAGATTCGATCAGGCATTTTTATATCATAAAATAACACGTTCTCAATTTGATCTTCATTTAGGGATAAATGCAAACCAGAGGAAATTACTGATTGTGATGCGGGATAATCAGGATATTGACAGGTGGCGAACTTTAATCAGAACCATTTCAAAAGAAGTTAATGTAAATATATTAATCAAAAACTACCCAAGTAAACATCCTCATATACTGGTTGAAGAATTTCCGTTTGTACACTCTACAAAAAATTATGATCTTTACGATATTCTTCCTAATGTGGATTGCGTGGTTTCTTATTCATCTACAGTCGGCTTAGAAGCTATGCTTGCAAACAAAACCGTATTCATTTTAAATGAGGAGTTTCCAGGTTATTCAGGTTATTATAATAATTTAGATGAAATGGTTCAAACTGATCCAAGAAAGTTAGGGGAATTGATAAAAAAATATTTTAATGATCCAAATTGGCATATTGATGCCCAGAAGAAAAGAGAGGAATTTCTCAAATATGCTTATCCGGATGTCAGCATGTCTGGGGAAAGATTGAAAAAGTTGATTAATAGGATGACGAGCTAGTTTTTAAGTGAATAGTATAAAGTAATAGCTAGAACCATGTTTGTTAGGAGGATATGATGAATACGTATGTGAAAAATTATTGGTCTTTATACCTTGACTTTATACAGGATTTTGAGAAATTGGAATATAACGGATTCTCTTTATCGTATATCGTTCACTTTCCTAGTTTAATTAGAAAAAATACAGAAATTTGGAATGAGTTATACAATGAAGAATTTGCTGGAAAGTTGAGAAACCAAGTAAAAGATCAAAAAGAATTTCAAGAGATATTTAATAAATATATTCAATCACATAAGAAAAAATTTTTGGTCAAAAATAACGACGGAAAAGTAATAATAATTGCAGATAGATTAATTCGAATTCCAAGAAAGACGTTCGACGATTATTTCGATCCATTAGAAACGATGATAATAATGACGGGTACTAAACTCGACATGACAACTAATATTCCAACAAAATATATAAGTGATTACAAAAGTGAAACAAAAAAGGCGATAATTCAGGTAGAAAATCAGGCGAGAGCCATGTTTAAATCCTATGAAGCTCACCATCTATATAAGGAAGAAAATTTTAAAAATTTGTTTTTAAATAAAATCTCGGCAGCAATAAACCAAATAGAAATAATTAATACTATTCTGGATGAAGTTTCTGCCTCGTGTATCGTTGTGTCGAGTACTAATCATTTCGGCCGCGTCGTGGCTTTAGTTGCTACAAAAAAAGGCATTCCTACTATTTGCATGCAGCATGGAATTATTGGAAATGAGTTTGGCTTTATACCAAAGATTGCAACTGTGGATGCTGTATATGGCAATTTTGAGGTAGATTGGTACAATAAATTGGAAGTTCCAAAGGGATCCCTTGAAATCATTGGCCACCCAAGATTCGATCAAGCTTTTAAGCCTCCTACAATAGCTAGATCTGAATTTGATAACCAATTAGGACTGGATAAAGGAAAAAAAACATTATTGATTGTTGTTAGAGGAAATCGAAATATTGGAAAATGGAAAATTTTAATCGATACTATCTCAACAAAGCTTAATTTAAATATATTAATTAAAGACTTCCCAAACGATACTCCCCATGAGCTGAATAAAGAATTTCCGTTTGTACACTCTACAAAAACTTTTGATCTTTATGACATTCTTCCTAACGTAGATTGCGTCGTTTCTTACACTTCTACCGTAGCTTTAGAAGCTATGCTAGCAGACAAACCAGTGTTCATTTTGCATAATAAGTTACCAAGTTATACAGGTTATTATAATAGTCTGGATGAACTGGTTCAAATAGACCCCAAAAAATTAGGCGAATTAATAATTAAATATTTTAATGATCCAAGTTGGGAAAGTTATGTCAAAAAAATTAGAGAAGACTTCCTTCGTTATGCGTATCCCGATTTCAGTATGTCAGGTGAACGCTTGAAAAAATTGATCAATAGGCTGACAAGTTAGATTATTTAAATAAGGATGTGTATTTTAAGGTAAGTAGTGATTTGAGTCAGTTTTCATTTATATAAGCATTTCTTCTGCGGAAATCAATCATTCTTTTTAAGAAGTTACCCGATTCACCGTTTTGAATTCGTTCGTAACTTATTTTGCTTTTTATATTATTGACTGATAAGGATAACCTTGCCAATCACAATACTTATTTATATTGACTCTTACTATGAAAGAGTCAATATAAAATAGATAATTTTAATTTTGAATTGGCATAATATAGCTTTCTTCTTAAGATTTTTAACATTCTTTTTAAACAGGACTGTAGCAACATCTACAGTCAATTATCGTCTTTCTACTTCTTATTCAAAGTGTAACGAATTTGTGCCCATATTAACTGGTAATTAATGGCATGATGGATTGTAACTAGTGTTCTTTCCCTACTATTTTTGCTAAAAGACTAAATAACGGGATTTAATTTTTTGACAGTTAACAGTTGGTTAACAGGAATAAATTAAGGTAATTGAAAATAAGATGAGTCGATAAGAATTGGAAAGGTTGGATTTAATGAATGTACTTGTAACAGGCGGTGCAGGTTTTATTGGAAGATGGGTTGTTGAAAAACTTTTAAAAGACGGCCATCAGGTTTGGGTACTGGATGATCTTTCAAACGGAAGAATAGAAAATATTGAAGATGTAAGAAGTAAAAAAAAATTTATGGGTTTTGTCAATGGTGATATAAAGGATATAAGCGTGCTTAATGATTTGTTTATCAATAAGTTTGATATTTGTTATCACTTAGCTGCAAGCATAAATGTTCAAGATAGCATCGATAATCCCCAGACTACTTTCAATAATGATGTAATTGGTACATTCAACATTTTGGAACAGTGCAGAAGCAACAATGTGAAGATTGTATTTATGAGTACATGTATGGTGTATGAACGTGCATGGGGCGATGACGGAATTAAGGAAACAAATGCGGTTAAACCTGCTTCGCCATACGCTGGTTCGAAATTAGCTGCAGAGAATATGGTTTTGTCCTACTATTATGCCTATGGTCTTCCGGCAACTGTCATACGTCCATTCAATACGTATGGACCTTATCAAAAAACAGGCGGAGAGGGAGGCGTTGTGGCTATTTTTCTAAAAAACAAGTTGGCAGGTAAACCATTACAGATATATGGCGATGGAACTCAAACTCGCGATTTGCTTTATGTAGAAGATTGTGCCCGTTTTGTTGTCGAATCAGGTTATTCAAATAAGGTAAACGGTGAAATCATTAATGCAGGACTTGGAGAAGATGTCAGCATAAATGAATTGGCAAAACTAATAGTTAAAGATCACAACCAAATTCAGCATATAGAACACATACATCCACAGAGTGAAATACCAAAGTTGTTATGTGATTACAGTAAAGCAAAGGCATTATTAAACTGGGAGCCTAAATTTACTCTAGCAGAGGGAATTGAAAAAACTGAAAAATGGATTAAAACAACTAATCTACTATAAGGGAAAGGAACTAAAAATGGAAAAAAACAAACTAGCTCTTCATGGCGGCAAACCGGTAAGGGATGCTTATTTGCCGTACGGAAAGCAATGGATCGACGATGATGATATAAAAGCAGTCATCAATGCTTTAAAGAGTGATTATATTACCACCGGACCAACTATCTCCCAATTCGAAAAGGCGGTTGCGGAATTTGTAGGTGCGAAATATGCAGTGGCATTTTCTAGTGGAACTGCTGCCTTACACGCTGCTTGTTTTGCAGCAGGAATTAAAGAAAAGGATGAAGTCATCACCACCCCTTTGACCTTCGCGGCAAGTGCTAATTGTATTTTGTATGTAGGCGCTCATCCCGTTTTTGCAGATATAAATCCAAACACATATAACATATCCCCTAAATCTATCCAATCTCAAATCACAGAAAAAACAAAAGCAATTATAGCTGTGGATTTTACAGGCCAGCCAGCTGATTATGATGAAATAATGTCTATAGCTAAAAACAACAAAATCATCGTAATTGGTGATGCTGCACATTCGTTAGGTTCTACTTATAAAGGAGGAAAAGTGGGTTCTATTGGAGATATGACCATGTTTAGCTTTCATCCCGTTAAGCATATAACCACTGGAGAAGGCGGAATGATTACGACAAACAATGAAGATTATTATGAAAAATTATTGCAGTTCAGAAGCCATGGGATCACTCGTGATCCACAGAAGCTAAGTAAAATAAATGAGCCTTGGTATTATGAGATGCAAGAACTTGGATTTAATTATCGGATGACGGATATTCAGGCTGCGTTGGGGTTAAGTCAAATGAAGAAGTTAAAGACATTTATTGAAAAACGTAGAGAATTTGCAAAGATATATAATGATGCTTTTGAAGACATGGATGCTATAATAACACCATTTCAACAACCCTCCTGCCACTCTAGTTGGCATTTATATATCATACGAATCAATTCTGAGAAATTAAGTACAAATCGTAGTGAAATCTTTCAAGCTTTACTGGCAGAAAATATTGGAGTTAATGTTCATTACATTCCCGTATATTTACACCCATATTATCAAAAAATAGGTTATAAAAAAGGTTTATGTCCAAATGCGGAAAAAATTTATCAAGAAATCATTACCCTTCCATTGTTTCCAAAAATGTCTGAGAGGGATCTCAATGATGTAATAGCTGGAGTGAAAAAGGTGATCTCCTATTATTCTATTGATTGAGGTGGAAAAATGCGGGTAGTTGCCATCATTCAAGCTCGTATGTGTTCTTCTAGACTACCGGGGAAAGTGCTTAAGAAAGTTTTAGGCAAACCTCTTTTGGAGTATCAATTGGAACGTGTAAAAAAATCGAAACTTATTGATGAAATTGTGGTAGCGACAACGGACCAAACTAAAGACGATCCTATTGTATCCTTATGCAAGAACATGAAGATTCCGTATTATAGAGGGTCGGAGACGGATGTATTAAAAAGGTACTACATGGCGGCAATTCATGCAAAGGCAGATGTAGTGGTCCGGTTAACCTCTGATTGCCCGCTTATTGATCCTGTACAAATAGATAAAGTCATAGAAAGCTATTTTACCTGTGACTACCCGTTAAAATACGTTTCCAATACATTAATACGGACATTCCCAAGGGGAATGGATACAGAAGTGTTTTCGTTTCAAGCTTTAAAAGAAGCATACAGCAAAGCAAAATCAAAATCTGATCGAGAGCACGTAACTAGATATATTATTAATAACAATAAAACATTCAAATGTTTGAATGTTTCTAATGACAAAGACTTCAGCCATCACCGTTGGACTGTTGATACTATCGCAGACTTTATACTTATTAGGAAAATTATTGAAGCATTATACCCACAATTACCTGAATTCACGTTGGAGGACATCATACAATTACTTGATAAATTTCCGGAATGGCAGTTGATTAATCATCATATACAACAAAAAGGAGAATAAATATTAATAAAGAATGAAAGACAAGTAGACCTATTAATAAGGTTGTAATAATTGAGAATACGGTAGAATCCAGTACGACAGTCATATGATGGAATGTAAGGGGATGAAGTTATGAAACCTGCCGAAAATGCAGCATCCTTCAACGAGTTAAAATGGGATAGCGATTTTTTCGGTTTTAAATGTGCAAAACTTGTGCTGCATAGGTCTCTTACAACAAATGAATGGGAAAACTTGAAGGTTCAATTTGATGATTATTCGTTTATCGTAATTGAGAATCGGAATGCCAATCCGGTAAATGCACAGTTAATTGCTAAAAATACATCATCATTTTTAGCGGATATAAATATTCAATTCGAAAAAAAGCTGGTAGAGACGCATGAAATGCCGAAAGGTGTAACAACCTTTCAATCGTTGGAAAAAGAAGATAAGATTATAGAATTAGCAGATTTTCCCCATTCAAGATTTATATCGGACCCTGAATTTGCTAAACGTGGTGGGAAATATGTCTATCAACAATGGGTGATGAATGCTTTTGGAAAACCCGATAAGTATTATATGGTTTCCAAGGATGAAAAAGGGATGATCAATGGCTTCGTATTATATTCCTATTTTCAAAAAAGCTGTGTCATAGAACTTATTTCTGTAACTAAAGAAGTTAGCAAAAGCGGTATAGGAACGAGTCTATTTAGAGCAGTCGAATATACAGCTTTTCAAAAAGGGTGTACTAAAATTAAAGTGGGCACGCAAATGAGAAATTTGAA
>Ga0182739_1002256_pt1 | contig 18287 bp, 13 predicted proteins | sample eDN5th30CBELigBY_FD_128873 | JGI IMG/M metagenome (GOLD analysis project Ga0182739, IMG submission 128873) | Enriched backyard soil microbial communities from Emeryville, California, USA - eDNA 5th pass 30_C BE-Lig BY (version 2) (version 2) | ecosystem: Environmental > Terrestrial > Soil >...
GATGATGCGGATGGCATTGAGTTCGCGCAGCCGTTCCCGCGCGTAATTCGCGACCGCGTTCTCGTGCTCCCGGATGCGCCCCTTGCCGATCGACTGCACGTAGTCGATCGCCGCGCCGAGCCCGATCGCCTGAACGATCGGCGGCGTGCCGGCTTCGAACCTGTGCGGCGGATCGCCATAGGTGACGCGGTCCTCATAGACGTCGCGGATCATCTCGCCGCCGCCGTTGAACGGCGGCATGGCAGCCAGATGCGCGTGCTTGCCGTACAGCACGCCGATGCCGGTCGGCCCGTACAGCTTGTGGCCGGTGAAGACGTAGAAGTCGCAATCGATGTCCTGCACATCGACATCGAGGTGCACCGCCGCCTGGCTGCCATCGACCAGCACCGGAATGCCGCGCGCATGCGCCAGCCGCACCACCTCCTTGATCGGGACGACGGTGCCGAGCGCATTCGACATCTGGGTGATCGCGACCATTTTGGTGCGCGGACCAAGCAGTTTCTCGAATTCGTCGAGCAGGAAGTTTCCATCCTCGTCGACTGGCGCCCACTTGATGACCGCGCCCTGCCGCTCGCGCAGGAAATGCCAGGGCACGATGTTCGAGTGATGCTCCATGATCGAGAGCACGATCTCGTCGCCTTCGCGCAGGCGCTCGCGGCCGAAGGTATAGGCGACGAGATTGATCGCCTCGGTCGCATTGCGGGTGAAGATGATCTCCTCGCCGCGGCCGGCGTTCAGAAAAGCCCGTACCTTCTCGCGTGCGCCCTCATAGGCTTCAGTCGCGGCGTTCGCCAGATAATGCAGCCCGCGATGCACATTGGCATATTCGGTCGTCAGCGCCTGATACTGCCGGTCGAGCACGGCCTGCGGCTTCTGGGCCGAGGCGGCATTGTCGAGATAGACCAGCGGTTTGCCATAGACCTGCATCGCCAGCGCGGGGAAATCCGCACGGATGCGCTCGACGTCATAGGCTCCGTTGGTGACTGCAGGATGCATCTATATCGCCGTTTCGGTTTCCGCTCGTCCCCGCGAAAGCGGGGACCCATGTTCCGGATTCCTGCTTTCGCGGGAATGAGCGGCAGTGATTTTCACATACGTGCCTTCAGCCACTTTTCGACGGCCGCCGTGATCGCATCGCGCAGCGCTTCGTCCGTCACCGGCTCGATCGCCTCGCCGACGAAGGCCTGAACCATCAGCGCCTCGGCCTCATTCTGCGGAATGCCGCGCGCCTTGAGATAGAACAGCAGTTCGTCGTCGAGCGCGCCAGACGTGGCGCCGTGGCCGCACACCACGTCGTCGGCAAAGATCTCGAGTTCGGGCTTTACATCGACCTCGGCATCCTCCGACAGCAGAAGTGCGTGCGCCGCCATCTTGCCATCGGTCTTCTGCGCACCCGGATGGACATTGATCCGGCCCTGGAACACGCCGCGGCTTTCGCCATCGAGCACCGACTTGAACAGTTCGCGGCTTTCCCCGTGCGGCTTGCGATGGTCGATCACCATCGTCGTATCCGCATGCTGCTTGCCGCGCAGCAGCGTCGAGCCGCGGATCGATGCCTTGATATGTTCGCCGTCGAAAGCCGCGAAAATCTGATGACGGGACGCCGCGGCGCCGGTGGTGAGACCGAACGTCGAAAACTCGACGCCATCGGCCAAATGCACGCCCAACGTCGAAAGTGCGAGCGCCTGATCGCCGGCCGCGTTGATGCGGACATGCTCCACCTTCGCGCCGGTGCCCGCCTCGATCTCGACCAGCGCATGCGTCTGATAGGCAACGCCGTCGGGACCATCATGCGTCTCGATGATCGTGGCGAAAGCGCCCTCTTCCACCACCACCAGCACGCGTGGAAAGGTCGAGAACGGCTTGTCGCCGATCTCGCGGAACGCAAGATGAATCGGCTTCTTGAGTATCGTGTCCTCAGGCACGCGCAGGACGATGGTGTCGTCCATGAACGCCGTGTTCAGCGCCACCGCAGCATTGTCAGAATAGTCGCGTTCGCGCGCCAGCGCCGCCATCACCGACGGCGCGAATTCTCCGCCTTCGGCAAGCGTTCTGACCTCGAACCCCTCGGGCTTGACGCGCGTGACGTTGCGTCCGTTGACGAACAGGATGCGCGTCGCGTCTGCCACAGGCACCGACGGCGCCAGCGCCTCGGCCTGCCGGACGAGATCGTCCGTGAAGTCCTCGAACCGCTCCGCCAGATCGCGCATCAGCGCGCGCAGGTCGGTGTACTTCCACTCCTCGACGCGGCGATTGGGCAGGCCGCGGCTCTTGAGCAGGTCGAACGCAGCATCGCGCAGGCGCACGACCCGCGCGCCGCCCCAATGCGCCTGACGGGCCTTGAAGGCGGGGTAGCGGGCGAGGATCGCCTCCTCGGCCGGCGAACGGATAACGGCGAGTTCAGGAGCCATGTTCCGCCTCACGCCGCCGCTTCGCGGTATTCCGCGTAGCCATGCGCCTCGAGTTCGAGCGCGAGTTCCTTGGTGCCGGTCTTCACCACGCGGCCCTTCGACAGCACGTGCACGACGTCGGGCACGATGTAGTTGAGCAGGCGCTGATAGTGCGTGATGACGATCATCGAGCGGTCAGGCGAACGCAGCGCATTGACACCATCGGAGACCACCTTGAGCGCGTCGATGTCGAGGCCGGAGTCGGTCTCGTCGAGGATCGCGATGCTCGGCTGGAGCAGCGCCATCTGCAGAATCTCGTTGCGCTTCTTCTCACCGCCCGAGAAGCCGACATTGACGCCGCGACGAAGCATGTCGGCGTCGATGTTGAGGGTCTTGGCGACCTCGCGCACCCGCTTGAGGAAGTCCGGCGTGGTCAGTTCGCTCTCGCCGCGCGCTTTGCGCTGCGCGTTGACCGCCGTGCGCAGGAAGGTCATGCCGGCGACGCCGGGAATTTCCATCGGATACTGGAAGGCGAGGAACAGTCCCTTGGCCGCGCGCTCGTCCGGCTCCATCTCGAGGATGTTCTCCCCGTCGAGCAGCACTTCGCCCTCAGTGACTTCGTAGTCCTCCTTGCCGGCGAGGACATAAGCGAGCGTCGACTTGCCCGAACCGTTCGGGCCCATGATGGCGTGGACCTGACCCTTGCCCACGGTGAGGTCGAGGCCGTTGAGGATCTTCTTGCCCTCGATCTCGACGTGCAGGTTCTTGATTTCAAGCATTGCCGTTCCTTCAAAACCAAAGTCGTTTCATCGCCCGCAGAAACCCGTTGTCATCGACCGGGAACCCGCTGGCATCGCCGATCACCGCGTTGCGGTGCTCGATGGAGGACCGATGCGCCACCTCGAGCGGCGGCGAGTCAAACCGGTCGATATCGCTCATCGGCGACAGGGTCGATCGCTTGCAAGTGACTGTCCTGGTGGACAATCACCCCACGCTCCCCTCCAGCGAGATCGAGATCAGCTTCTGTGCCTCGACCGCGAACTCCATCGGAAGCTGCTGCAGCACGTCCTTGACGAAGCCATTGACGACGAGCGCCACGGCCTCCTCCTCCGAGAGTCCGCGCTGCATGCAGTAGAACAGCATGTCCTCGGAGATCTTCGAGGTGGTCGCTTCGTGCTCGAACACGGCCGAAGAGTTCTTCGCCTCAAGATACGGCACCGTATGCGCGCCGCACTGGTCGCCGACGAGCAGCGAGTCGCAATTGGTGAAGTTGCGCGCGCCGGTCGCCTTCTTGTGCGCCGAAACGAGGCCGCGATAGGTGTTCTGCGACTTGCCCGCCGCGATGCCCTTCGAGATGATCCGGCTCACGGTGTTCTTGCCGAGATGGATCATCTTGGTGCCGGAATCGACCTGCTGCATCCCGTTCGAGATCGCGATCGAATAGAACTCGCCCTGCGAGTTGTCGCCGCGCAGAATGCAGGACGGGTATTTCCAGGTGATCGCGGAGCCGGTCTCGACCTGCGTCCAGGAAATCTTCGAATTCGCACCCCGGCAATCGCCGCGCTTGGTGACGAAGTTGAAGATGCCGCCCTTGCCTTCGGAGTCGCCCGGATACCAGTTCTGCACGGTCGAGTACTTGATCTCGGCGCCTTCGAGCGCGACCAGCTCGACCACGGCCGCGTGCAACTGGTTCTCGTCGCGCATCGGCGCGGTGCAGCCTTCAAGGTAGCTCACATAGGAGCCCTTGTCGGCGATGATCAGCGTCCGCTCGAACTGGCCGGTGTTCTTCTCGTTGATGCGGAAGTAAGTCGACAACTCCATGGGGCAACGCACGCCCGGCGGCACGTAGACGAACGAACCGTCTGAGAACACCGCGGAGTTGAGCGTCGCGAAGAAGTTGTCGGTGATCGGCACGACCGACCCGATGTACTGGCGCACCAGATCGGGGTGTTCGCGCAGCGCCTCCGAGATCGGCATGAAGATCACGCCGGCCTTCTTCAGCTCTTCCTTGAAGGTGGTCGCAACCGAGACCGAATCGAACACGGCATCGACCGCGACGCGCGCATAGCCCGATCCAGTTTCGCCGCCTTCGCCGTCGTCTTCACCCTCTTCCTTCTGCGGCCGCACGACGCCCGCGAGGATCTCCTGCTCCCGCAGCGGGATGCCGAGCTTCTCGTAGGTCCGGAGAATCTCGGGATCGACGTCGTCCAGCGACTTCGGCGCCACGAACGCCTTCGGCGCGGCGTAGTAGTACAACTCTTGGTAGTCGATCGGCTTATAATCGACGCGCGCCCAATGCGGCTCACGCATGGTCAGCCAGCGCCGATAGGCCTCGAGCCGCCACTCGAGCATCCAGGCGGGCTCTTCTTTCTTCTGCGAGATGAAGCGGACGATGTCTTCGCTCAGGCCCTTGGGGGCCTTCTCGGACTCGATTACGGTTTCGAACCCGTACTTGTACTGGTCAACATCGATCCGTCGGACCTGCTCGACGGTCTCTTGCACGGCCGGCATTCTGTCCCTCCGCAGCGGTTTCAAGGACCGCGGGTTGGATATGGTTGGTATCGTTCTTGGGGCGTCAAGCGCCTCCGAAACTGGTTCCTCTCAGGCAGCTTTCCTGCCTGCCTTACCTAATGCTGCAACGTACTTTCTCCAAGTCTTTAGGAATGTTTCTATATCGGTTTCGCTCGTCGACCATCCGGTGCTGACACGGATAGCGCCCGCTGCGATCTCCAGCGGTACACCCATAGCGGCCAGAACGTGGGACGGCGTCACCTTGCCGGAGGAACACGCTGCCCCGGAAGACACTGCGATACCCTCCAGGTCAAGCGCGATCAGCGCCGTTTCGGCGCGAATCCCCGGCACGGCAAACAAAGTGGTATTGGCGGCCCGCCCGGCGCGCTGCCCGAACACCACCGTGTCCGGCTCGATCTCAAGCAATCCGCGTTCCAGATACTCTCTCAGTCCGCCCAACCGAGCCGTCTCCGCGAGCCGCCCGCGCGTTGCCTCGACGGCGGCCGCGCCAAAACCGGCGATCGCCGCGACATTCTCGGTGCCGGCACGCCAGCCGCGTTCCTGCCCGCCGCCCCTGATCGCCGGCGCGAATTGAAGGCGGTCATCGGCCCGGACCAGTGCTCCGGCGCCCTGCGGACCGCCGATCTTGTGCGACGAAACCGTCGCAAGATCGACATCCATCTCATTGATATTGAACTCAATTCGACCCACCGCCTGCACGGCGTCAACATGCAGCAAGCCGCCCGCCTCGTGCACGATACGCGCCGCCTCGGCGACAGGCTGGATCACGCCCGTCTCGTTGTTGACGGCCATGATCGACACCAGGACGCGCTCGCCCGCCGCAGCCAGGCGCGACACAGCTGCCTCCAAGGCATCGAGGTCGAGGACACCGTCCGGCGTGACCGGCACGGTGTCCACGGCATCCGGCGCAAAGCGCCCGCCTGCCTGCACGGAAGGATGCTCGACCGCGCTGGCGAGCAGCCGTGTCACCGGCCGTGGATCGTCGGCGGTGTGGAGCGTCGGCGTCGGGGCCAGCATATTGGCCTCGGTCGCCCCGCTGGTGAAGATCACGCCACGCGCCTCGGCCCCGAGCATTGCGGCGACCTGATTCCGCGCTCGCTCGAGTAAAGCGCGGGCGTCCCGCCCCTGCGCGTGGACCGAGGAAGGGTTGCCGGCCTCACGCAGAGTGGACAGGAGCGCTTCCCGCGATTCCGCTCGCAGCGGCGCAGTGGCATTCCAGTCCAGGTAGACGCGTGAAACCATCGGCAGCGGCCCTAAATCCCGGCGCGGTGCACGGCAAAAGCCCGGCGCTTCGAACGATCAAACACTTGCATTTCGCCCCAGCGCCTGTGCTAGAAGTCCCCATCGCCTCCCGACAACCACCACGCGGATTGCTGAGGTTGAGGGTTCAAACGCGTTAGAATAATTCTAAACTAGCGCCCACCGAGCCAACCGTCAACCGCTGTTCGCATGCCGAAGCGGAGGACAAGTGCGCCCATCCAGAGGCAAGTTGCAATGCCTGAGGTAATTTTTGCTGGTCCGAGCGGTCGCCTGGAAGGGCGATACCACCCCGCTCGCCAGAAGAACAGCCCGCTCGCCATCATCCTGCATCCGCATCCGCAGTTCGGCGGGACGATGAACCACCAGATCGTCTACCAGCTCTACTATGCGTTCGCGCACCGCAACTGCGCGGTCCTTCGGTTCAACTTCCGCGGGGTCGGGCGCAGCCAGGGCTCGTTCGACCATGGTTCGGGCGAATTGTCGGACGCCGCCGCGGCCCTCGACTGGGCCCAGTCCATCAATCCCGAGGCGCGGGCCTGCTGGATCGCCGGTTTCTCGTTCGGCGCCTGGATCGGCATGCAGCTTCTCATGCGTCGTCCGGAGATCGAAGGCTTCATCTCGGTGGCGCCGCCGGCCAACCTCTACGACTTCTCGTTCCTCGCGCCCTGCCCTTCCTCCGGCCTCATCGTGCATGGCGACAAGGACGCGGTGGTGCCGCCCAAGGACGTGACGACGCTCGTTGAGAAGCTGAAGACCCAGAAGGGCATCGTGATCGAGCAGAAGGTCATTCCCGGCGCCAACCACTTCTTCGACGCCAAGATCGAAGCGCTGATGGAAAGCTGCACCGGCTATCTGGACAAGCGACTGAACACCGGCCGCTCGACCAGCGCGGCGTGAACGCCAGGCAGGCGGCGCTTCGCGCCGCCCGCATCCCTTTAGCTCAGGGAGCCTTGCGAACCGCGAGCGTCGCGTTCAATCCGCCGAACGCGAACGAATTCGACAGCGCGACATCGATCGGCATGCGGCGCGCTTCATTAGGCACGTAGTCGAGATCGCAGGCGGGATCTTTTCCCTGATAGCCGATGGTCGGCGGGGCCACGCCCTCGCGAATCCCCATCAATGTAGCGACCAGTTCGAGCGCGCCGGCGGCGCCCAGCGCATGCCCGACCATCGACTTGGTCGAGGACATTGCGAGCTTGTCCGCATGCGCCCCGAATACGCGCCGTATCGCGGCCGTCTCGGTGGAATCGTTGGCGGCCGTCCCGGTACCGTGTGCGTTGATGTATTGAACGTCGGTCGTGGCAACGCGCGCGTCCGCAAGCGCGCTCTCGATAGCGCGCGCCATCCCGCCTTCGTCCGGCGCGGTGAGATCGGCCGCATCCGCACTCATGCCGAAGCCGATGATCTCGCCGAGAATCTCGGCGCCGCGCGCGCGCGCGCTTTCCAGAGTTTCAAGAACGATCACGGCGGCGCCTTCGCCCACGATCATGCCGAGCCGGCCCGCCGAGAACGGCGAACACCTCTCCGGCGCCATGACCCGCATGGCTTCCCAACCACGCATTGCTCCGAAGGTGAGACAGGCTTCGGTGCCGCCGGTCACGGCGCAACTTACGGCACCGGAGCGCACCATGTGGAACGCCAGACCTATGGCGTGCGTGGCGGAAGCACAGGCACTGACCACTGCGAATGCCGGTCCGCGCAGACCGCAATGCATGGAGATCTGGCTGGCCGGCGCATTCGCCATCAGCTTGGGAATGGTCAACGGAAAAACGCGCGTTGCGTTATCACGATATACACGGCGGAAGCTGTCATCCTGCGTGTTGTGGCCACCGACGCCGGTCCCGATGATGGTCGCCGTACGTTCCGAGAGGCCGTCACCGAAGGAAAGGCCTGACTGGGTGATCGCTTCACGCGCCGCTACGATGGCGAACTGCGATACCCTGTCGAGTGAAGAAAGCTGCCGGTCCTGAAAATAGTCGAGCGGCCGGAAGTCCTTCACTTCGGCCGCGTTCTTCTGGTTGAGTTCTTCGGCGTAAGGGATCGTGAGAGGCCCGATCCCGCAAGTCCCACTCGCCAGGCCTACCCAATAGTCAGGCGCGGTCTTTCCGATGGGGGAAACAGCCCCCAAGCCTGTAACGACGACTCTGTGCACCTTCGATTACGCCTTGTTATTCACCAGGGTCTGGATCGCATCGACCACGTCGCCGACGGTCCTGAACTCGGTCCCTGCGGTATTGGCGTTATAGGGGATCTCGACATCGAACTTTTCCTCGAGGTCGAAGATCATCTCGACGGCATCGATCGATTCGATGCCGAGGTCCTGGAGCCGGTCGTCCCGCGTCAGCGCCGGCTTTTCCACCCTGACCTTGCTGGCGATGATCGCCATCACGTCCTGTTCCACTTCAGCCTGCATGCAGTGTCAACGCTCCCTTACCCGTTGCGCCTGGGCACATCATGCCAACCTCGTCTCGAGCGCCGCCAACCCGCGCGATCCGGCACGGCATCAGGCCGAGACCTTTATCGCATCGGCGTCTGATCGCCGCCTATGCGCCGGTGTCCGGAGCTTCGAGGCCATGTGGAAAGTGGCGCGGCAAGCGCTGTCGTTCCCCTGCCGATCTATACCGAGGGAACTCGGTGATGGCTACTGTTTCGCGACCTAAGCTGTTGCAGGCGTTGTGGATGGGGCCGCCCGCGCGCCCGGACGCGCGAGAATGCCGCCTGTTGCGGGCCGTTCCACGCCGGTCGTTGCCGGGAAAGTGATCGGCAACCCCCTGCTGCTGCGGACCGCCAGGAAGGCGAAGGCCTGCGCCTCCAAGCCGTCGATCGACCAGCCCACGGCCTCCGCCGTCTCCACGGTCGCCGGGGCAAGCCGTTCGGCGAGCATCTGCATCAGCGTCGGATTGCGCGCACCGCCTCCTGCGACCACCCACGCCTGCGGCGGATGCGGAAGATGACGCACCGCCGCCGCTACCCCCGCAGCGGTCAGCGCCGTCAGCGTGGCCGCGGCGTCGACCGTCGAAAGCTCCGAGACGTCCAGCCGAAATTCATTCCGGTCCAGAGACTTAGGACAGGGCTTAGCAAAAAAGGGCAGCGCGAGAACCTGCTCGATCACCGCCTCATCGACCCGGCCATCCGCGGCGGCGGCGCCGGACTCGTCCCGCGCCGAACCGGTCCGCTGCAGCATGAGGTCGTCTATGAGGGCATTGCCGGGGCCGGTGTCGCAGGCGACCGGCTGGCTGCCATTGGCGACATAAGTGAGGTTGGCGACGCCCCCGACATTGAGGACCGCCAACGGGTGCGGCCGATCCAGATCGTGCGCCAGCGCGGCGTGATAGACCGGAACCAGCGGCGCCCCCTGCCCGCCCGCGGCGAGGTCCGCCGCGCGGAAGTCGAAGACGACCGGAATTCCGAGCGCGTCGGCGAGGCCTTGCCCGTCGCCGATCTGCACGGTCAGCCGCGCGGCCGGACGGTGCAAGACGGTCTGGCCGTGGAAGCCCACCACGTCGATTCCGGCCCGCGCGATACCGTAGCGGTCCAGAAACGCCTCGACCGCGGCCGCGTGGGTGCGGGTGACCAGCGTCTCCGCGTCCCGCAGCACCCCGGGCCGCGCCGTGCGGTCGGTCATGCCGACGGCGTCGGCGAGCGCCTGCCGCAATATCTCGCGTTCGGCGGGCGCATAGGGCTGATAGGCCGTCGGCCCGAAGGCCACGACCCGCTCCCCGTCGGTCTCGATCAGGGCGACATCCACCCCGTCGAGCGACGTTCCGCTCATCAACCCGATGGCCCGCTGCGCTCCCATGCGCCCCCTGCGCTCCCTTGAATCGCGCTGATGAAGTGATACACCACGGCCGGCGCCGCCGCGAGTGTGCGCTCCCAAGCCCCCGAGAACGAACAAGCGATGAGCGATTTCCGGTCGGATTTCATGCAGGTGATGACGGAGCGCGGCTTCGTCCATCAGGTGTCGGACGCATCCGGTCTCGACCAGGCGGCGCATGAGGGCCGTGTCATCGCCTATGTCGGCTATGACTGCACCGGCCCCTCGCTCCATGTCGGGCACCTGCTCTCGATCATGATGTTGCACTGGCTGCAGCAGACCGGCGGCAAGCCGATCACGCTGATGGGCGGCGGGACGACCCGCGTCGGCGATCCGTCCGGCAAGGACGAGGAGCGGCCGATCCTCAGCCTCGAGCAGATCGACGCCAACAAGCGCAGTATCCAGGGCGTATTCTCGCGCTTCCTCCGCTTCGGAGACGGAAGCGGCGACGCGATCATGGTCGACAATGCCGAGTGGCTCGGCTCGCTCAACTATGTCGACTTCCTGCGCGATGTCGGCCGCCACTTCTCGGTCAACCGGATGCTCACCTTCGACTCGGTGAAGATCCGGCTCGAGCGGCACCAGGAACTCTCGTTCCTCGCCTTCAATTACATGATCCTGCAGGCCTACGACTTCGTCGAACTGAACCGGCGCTACGGCTGCACCCTGCAGATGGGCGGCTCCGATCAGTGGGGCAACATCGTCAACGGCATCGACCTCGGCCGCCGCATGCACGCGGCGCAGCTTTACGCGCTCACCACGCCGCTGCTCACCACCGCCTCCGGCGCCAAGATGGGCAAGACGGCGGCCGGCGGCTCGATCTGGCTCAATGCCGATATGATGAGCCCCTACGACTACTGGCAGTATTGGCGCAACGCCGAGGACGGCGATGTCAGCCGCTTCCTGAAGCTGTTCACCCTGCTGCCGATGGACGAGGTCGCGCGGCTGGAGCAGTTGCAGGGCCAGGAGATCAACGAAGCCAAGAAGGTTCTCGCGACTGAGGCGACGGCGCTCGTGCATGGCCGCGAGGCGGCGCTCGAAGCTGGCGAAACGGCGCGCCGTACCTTCGAGCAGGGCGAGATCGCCGAGACGCTGCCCACGTTTCCAGTGGCAGCAGGCGAGATAGAGCAAGGCGTGGGGATCCAGAAGTTATTGGTGATCGCTGAGCTTGCTGCGTCCAACAGCGAAGCGCGCCGTGCGATCGCCAATAACGCAGTAGCCATCAACGATGCGCGCGTCACCGACGACCGACGGCTCGTCACTCGCGAGGATCTGACGCCCGAAGGCGTGATCAAGCTGTCGCATGGGCGCAAGCGGCATGCGCTGGTGAAGCCTGTCTAGGCTGGGCTCCGCCTGCACGGCCTTGGGGCTCGCATGCTCACGCGCGCGCCCCGGAATGACGCATCAGCGTCACTGCGTGTGACAGCTTGAAAAGTTGGGATCACCGTTCCCGTATCGGGTCGGGGATCTGTCCGGTCTGTCCGCCGGTGCCGCGGAACTCGAACAGCTTGCGCAGGATGCCGGGCGCGACGGCGGACATCATATTGACCTGCAGCACCGGAGCCTTGGGCGAGCCAACCACCTGGAAGGTCACGCCGAGCAATCCCTCGTTCTCGTTGCCACCGAGGAACAGCCCCAGCACCGGCAGCCGGCTGAACATGTTGTTGAGCCCGTAGGCCGGCACGAACGTCCCGCGCATGCGCACTTCGTCGCGCGCATAGTCGATCGAACCGTCCACGGTCGCACCGATCGCCGGTCCCCAGACGACGCCCTCGCGGATAGAGAAGCGGCCCGGCGAGCGCGTGAACTCGGCGCGAAGGCGCGAGAATGCAACGCCGCTGCGGCCGACCTGCGAACCGCGACCGGCACTCGGATCGCCCGGCTGCCCACCACTGCTCGCGACCCGGTCCAGCGCCGGCTCGCCGCGCACTTCGAAATCGCGGATGTTGAGCAGACCCTCGCGCGGCGCCTCGTTGAGCACCGGGGGGTCCATGGCCACGGATACGGTGCCGCCGATAATGCGGGGATAGATGTCCATGAAGCGGAACAGCGCGCCCGCATCATTGCTCTCGAGATAGAGGACCTGTCTTCCGGCGCCGCGGGTCCGCAGATCGCCCTTGATGCGCGCGTCACGCCCGAGCCGCCCGTTCATCGAGAACACGCGTATCTGGCCGGCACGGCGCGTCAGGCGCAAATCGACGCTACGCAGAGCTTCCCCATGAAATCCGGTCATGGCGCCAAGCTTGATCTCGATGTCGAGGTCGGGCGCGCGGTGCCCGCGCTGGTCGCCACGCTGACCGGCCACCGTTCCCTTGATGAGACCGCGGCCGTCATAGACGTCACCGCGCAGCGTGATGCGCATGACGCCATCATTGCCCCGTTCGGCACGCAGCGAGGCTTTGTCCCCGTCCGAGATCGCAAAGGTCGGAAGGTGTGCCGACACCAATTCGCCTTTCGCGTCGAGTTCGATCGTCCCGCGCGCGGTCGCGCCCGACCCTTCCAGGACGAAATCCTCGAGACGCTTCGTGCCGCCGTGCTCGATAAGGGTGAACGACAGCCGCGCCGGCCTTCCGGCGGCCTTGATCCATCCCGGCATCAATTCGTCGAGGCGGGCCTGCGTCAGGTCCGCTTCCACCTGAAAGCGGCCCTCCAGGCCGCTGGCGCCGCCGGCCTTCACGCTCTTGCGGCCGCTCAGTTTCACGGCGACCGGCCCCGAAAGCGCGCCGCCGAAGTCGAGCCCGAGGCGGGTCCGCGCTGCCTCGTCAAGCGTAGCCTGCAGGCGAATTTCGCCCTCGCTCGCGCCCGCAGGAATCCGATAGTCGAGGTTGGCCGGCGCGCCCGCGATCCGGATGTCCCCGCGGATATGCACCGCATTCTGCGTGGCGTTGACGCGGAGCGAGGCGGCTTCCGCCTTCTGGCCCGCAAGCACCTTGTCGGCAGAGAAGTTCGCTATCTCGCCTTCCACGGCATAGCTGACGTCGGACTGCTGAATGTCCTTGATCAGCGGCAGCGCGACGGCGATGCGCGCCGAGACATTGCCGCGGGCCGACGAGAAATCCGCTGGGACGGTGGTAGAGGCGCCGCGCAGCGGCGCTGCGTCGAGGAGTTCGGCAACGGCGTCCGCCCCTCCATCGATGCGGAACGTCGTCCGGGTGCCCATCGGCTTCGCGGCCATGTCGAGCACCTCGAACATGCCCGCCGAAAGCTGCAATTTGCGGCCGGAGGCAAGCGTGACGGAGCCGTTCTCCACGGCCACCTTCGCATCACGCCCGGTAACGGTCGCTGCGATGTCGGCGCCGCGAATCGGCGGCAGGCCCTCGATCGGCCTTACCGTCACGTCCTTCGCGACCAGTTCGACAGACAGCGCCTCCTTCGACAGCGGCGGCGAGTCGCGCTTCATCGCGGACAAAGGCAGGTTGGTCGCAACGACCAGTCTTTCCAGGGTGCCCTCATCGACGTAGCGCTGCACCCACTCCCGCAGTTCCGGGGCGACAACTGCCGGCCACAGCCGCTGAAAGGCCGTCGCGCCCATCCTCGTCGCCGCGAGGCCAAGCATGAGCTGCGGCGAATCGCCGGCGCCGTCGATCGTGCCGGAGGCGACCAGACCCGCGCCGTTGCCGTGCATATCCAACTGCTCGATGTCGAGCCGGCGTGCGCTCATGTCGAGACGCCCACGGACGTTGATCCGGTCGAGAATCAACGGCTGTTCCTTGTGGCGGTCGAGCGACGCCAGGACCAGCACCCCCTGCGGAATGGCGAACGACCAGTTCTGTCCCGCGGGATCGAGCGCCTGCAACTGGCCGAGAAGCGTGAAGCGGTTCGCCCCGGCATAGATCTCCAGCGGCACCTGTAACGTTCGTTGCGCCGGATCCCAGCGCAATTCGGCCTTGAATTCGTCGATCAGGATGCTGGCATTGGGATCGGCAATGTCGCCGATCCGGCCGGCACCCGCGAGCATACGCCCGCGCATCATTTGCAGCCGGCCGTCTTTCCCGATCTCGGCCTGCAGCATCGCGGAGATCGGCACGTCGGCCTGGAAGTCCGCATTGGTCATGCGCATCGCGAGCATGATGTCCTTCGGGGACACGTCCTGCACGACGGCTTCCACGGTGCGGCTGCCGTCCGGCATCGGCCTGACCGTCGCACTGAATCGCCACGGCCCATCGGTGCCGGTGGAGGCGACGGCGACCGCGGCGCCGCCTTCCGGCAGGCGCGCAACATTCAGATGAATGTTGTTGAAGGTGAGCCGCCGCCCGCTGCGGACATCGTCGACGGCGAGGGTGCCGTTCTGCAGGCCGATCTCGGACAGGTCTCGGCCGTCGAGCCCCGCGGCGTCGAGGCTCCTGAGCCAGGCCATGAAGGCGGTCATCAGCCCCGGCGCAGGGCTGCCGCCCGCCGCAGCGGCCACGCCCTGGGCAATATCCCGCTCCGCTGCAGAGGGTTCCTCCGCCGGCGCGATGCTGGTCAGCGGCCTTTCCTCGCCCGGCGCGGCGAACACCGCCACGCGCCCGGCGCGGTCGATCCGCACCGACATTTCGGCGCCAATGAGCTTCAGCCGCTCTGCCCGGATGTTGCCCGTCAGCAGGCCCGCCGCGCCGATGCCGATCTCGGCCTTCGGCGCCCTCGCAACGACCCCGCCATCGGCATCGCGGACCACGATGTCCTGCAGCCGAACCGCCGTGCGGCCGTCTTCGCCCCGTTCGAGAATGGTGCCGCCGACCTGGACCTGATGGCCGTTGCCGAGCTTCTCCTCAAGCGCCGCCGTCAGCCACGGTGTTGCGACGTCGAGCGCGAGCGGACCATTGCCGAGCCGCCACCAGGCAAGCCCGCAGGTCAACGCGATCAGCGCTACAATGACGGTGAGTACTGCGGACAGCCTGCCAAGGCTCCGCCATCGCGGTGTTGGTTTTCGAGGGCCGGACTTACGCGCACCACGAAGCAGCCCCTCGCCGCGCGCGACCACCGCGCGCGCCTGCAAAGTGAGGCCGCGCCCGAGATCACGCAAATGCTCCAAGGCTGTTCCGGGCCTGATGGTCGTCATGCCCTTTCAGGCATCCCCTACTCGCAACTCCGGCCTCGGCCGGCGGTCCCTGCCTTAAGCGATTTGACACGACTTGGCCGGTCGCGCCAACGATTGTTGTCGTGTATCCGGATAGTTAGGCCCTCAGAACGCGTCGAAAGGAAGGCATTTTGTCTGCTCAACTGGCGATCGGCGACACTGCGCCAGCATTCACGCTGCCGCGCAACGGTGGAGGAAGCGTTTCGCTGGAAGATTTCCGCGGCCGTCCCCTCGTGCTCTATTTTTATCCGAGGGCGGACACGACAGGCTGCACCCGCGAGGCGCTGGATTTCTCCGAACACGGCACCCGATTCGAGAAGGCCGGCGCGGCCGTGCTCGGCGTGTCGGCGGACCCGGTGAAGAAACTCGATGCGTTCAAGCGCAAGCATGGACTGAGCGTCACGCTCGCCTCTGACGAGAGCCTGTCGATGCTGAACGCCTATGGCGTGTGGGTCGAGAAGTCGATGTACGGGCGCAAGTTCATGGGCATCGCCCGGGTCACCTACCTGATCGGACCGGACGGTCGCGTCGCCGCGGTCTGGCCCAAGGTCAAGGTCGACGGCCATGCCGAGGATGTCCTGGCGGCCGTGAAGGCGCTCGGGGCTTAGCCGTCGAGCTCATTTTTCCACAAGCGCCGCCGGCCCCGAACATCGGTCAAAACTCGCGCGAACTTCCGACGTCAACCCGCTGAAAACGCTCGCTTCCCGCCCCCCGGAAACGAGCGTGAAACAATATCGGCTGTTTTGGTCCAATCTTGGCTAAACGCATCCAAAATGCGCTCCAAAATAGGAATTATTTTCTAATCTACGTCGACTTCGGCCAAGACACATTGACATCTCGATAAAATCGATCAGGATAGTCGAGAATTAAATTCGCACTTCCGGAGACCATCCATGATCCATCGACCAATGATCGACCGGCGAAGCCTGCTCGGCGCAGCGGCGGCTCTGCTCCTGCCTCCCGGCATCGCGGCGGCGCAGGAGGTGAAGGAGTTCAGGGTCGGCTTCCAGAAGACCGGCGTTCTCGTGATCGCCAGACAGCAGGGCATCCTGGAGCGGCGTCTCGCCAAGCGCGACATTTCGGTGAAGTGGGTCGAGTTCACCGCCGGCCCGCCCCTGATGGAGGCGATGAATGTCGGCTCGATCGACATCGGCGCGGTCGGCGATTCGCCGCCGATCTTCGCGCAGGCCGCCGGTGCGGCGATCGTCTATGTCGCGGGCGGGCCGATCAACAACGGGCAGGGAATCGCCGTCAAGGCGGACTCGCCGATCAAGACGCTCGCCGACCTCAAGGGCAAGCGGATCGGGTTCACGCGCGGGTCGAGCGCGCACAACGTCGTCATCGCGACGCTCGAGAAGGCCGGGCTCACCTATAGCGACATCACGCCGACCTATCTGAGCCCGGCGGACGCCGGCGCGGCCTTCGCGCGCAACAGCATCGACGCCTGGGCGGTCTGGGACCCGTTCCTCGCCATCGCCGAGCAGGCGCACAAAGCGCGCATCCTCGTGAACGCGTCGGAAGTCGCCAAGACCTATTCCTTCTACATCGCCAACCGGAACTTCGCGACCAGGCATCCCGCGATCCTGCGCGACGCGCTCGACGGTCTCGCCGAAGCCGCCAACTGGGCCGACGCCAACCGCGACGCGGTGGCGAAGGCGCTCGCGCAAGTCACCGGCGTCAACATCGAAGCGCAGACGCTCGCGGCCAATCGCGCCACGTTCCCGTTCGGCAAGGTGACGCCGGAGATCGTCGAAGCGCAGCAGCAGATCGCCGACCGCTACCAGAAGCTCGGCCTGATCCCGAAGCCGATCGTGGTGCGCCAGGCGGTCTGGATCGAACCGCAGAGCTGACCTCGGAGCATCGAACGGCAAGCCCTCAGAGACGGAGACACGTTATGACGGACGCATCGCTCGGCAAACCTCTCCCCCAGCCTCTCAACTTCTTCTGGTTCATACCGACCCACGGCGACGGCTCGTATCTCGGATCGGAGACGCAGCAGCGGCCGGCCGATTTCCGCTACTTCAGGCAGATCGCGACCGCGGTGGACACGCTCGGCTTCCGCGGCGTGCTGCTCCCGACCGGGCAGAGCTGCGAAGAATCCTGGATCACCGCCACCGCGCTTTCGACAATCACGGAGCGCCTGAAGTTTCTGGTCGCGCTGCGGCCCGGCGTGGTGTCGCCGAGCTTCGCCGCGCGCCAGACCGCGGCGCTCGACCGCGTCAGCAACGGGCGGCTGCTCCTCAATGTCGTGGTGGGCGGCAACCCGACCGAACTGGCCGGTGACGGCATCTTTCTCGATCACGATGCGCGCTACACACAGGCCAGCGAGTTCCTTCAGATCTGGCGTCGGATGGTCGCCGGCGAGACGGTCGATTTCGAGGGCAAGTTCTACAATGTCAAAGGCGCACGGCTCGACTTTCCGCCCGTGCAGACGCCCCACCCTCCGCTGTATTTCGGAGGCTCCTCCGATGCCGGCATCGACCTCGCGACCGAGCAGGTCGACCTCTACCTGAGCTGGGGCGAGCCGCCCGCGCTGCTTGCCGACAAGATCGCGGCAGCGCGCAAGCGCGCGGCGGCGCGCGGGCGCACGCTGCGCTTCGGCCTGCGCATCCACTTCATCGTGCGCGAAACGGACGGCGAGGCATGGGCCGCCGCCGACCGCCTCATCAGCCGCGTCTCCGATGCACAGATCGCACGGGCGCAGGCCCGCTTCCGCGAGGAGATGGATTCCGTCGGCCAGCGGCGTATGGCCGAACTGCACGGCGGCAGGCGCGACCGGCTTGAAGTGGCGCCCAACCTGTGGGCCGGCGTCGGGCTCGTGCGTGCCGGGGCCGGCACCGCGCTGGTCGGCGATCCGCAGACGATTGCGACGCGCCTGCGCGAATATCAGAGCATCGGGATCGATACGATCATCGGCTCCGGCTACCCGCACCTTGAGGAAGCCTACCGGGTCGCCGAGCTGCTGTTCCCCGAACTTGGCATCGACCGCGACCGCGGTTCGGTCCGCGGCGTGGTCGCCAACGAGTTCGCCGTCGGCGCTCATGGCGGCTCGCGGCTGCTGCAGGCGGTGTCATGACGCTCGCCCGTCTCACCCGCGGCAACGCCATCGGATGGGCGGTGCCCATCCTGCTCATCCCCCTTTGGGAGCTTCTGGCGCGCACCGGCCAGATCGCACCGAGCGTGCTGCCGGCCCCTTCCGCCGTTCTCGAGGCGGGCTGGCGGCTGATGCTGA
>Ga0182739_1002261_pt1 | contig 18262 bp, 16 predicted proteins | sample eDN5th30CBELigBY_FD_128873 | JGI IMG/M metagenome (GOLD analysis project Ga0182739, IMG submission 128873) | Enriched backyard soil microbial communities from Emeryville, California, USA - eDNA 5th pass 30_C BE-Lig BY (version 2) (version 2) | ecosystem: Environmental > Terrestrial > Soil >...
AAAAAGAGGGCATAGCGAGCTGATACAGAAAAAAACCGGCTTGCTGATCGATGCTTATTTTTCTGCCAGCAAAATCAACTGGCTGCTCAACCATGTCCCGGGCGCCCGCGAAAAGGCCGAACGGGGCGACCTTGCTTTCGGCACGGTGGATAGCTGGCTGGTGTGGAACCTGACCGGTGGTGAAAAACACCTCACAGATGCTACCAATGCATCGCGCACCATGCTGTTCAATATCCATACGCTTGAGTGGGACAATGAACTGCTGGCACTTTTCGAAATACCCGAAAGCATGTTACCCGAGGTTAAAAGCTCTTCGGAAGTCTACGCCAAAACTGCCGCGAATATCCTCGCCGCCCGCATTCCCATTGCCGGTATCGCAGGCGATCAGCATGCGGCATTATTTGGCCAACTGTGCACCAAACCCGGCATGGTCAAAAACACCTATGGTACCGGTTGCTTCATGCTAATGAACATCGGTGATAAACCTGTCCTTTCGGAAAATAACCTAGTAACCACCATTGCCTGGAAACTGGGCGATAAGGTAAGCTATGCGCTAGAAGGGAGCATCTTCATCGGTGGGGCCATTGTACAGTGGTTGCGGGACGGCCTGGGCATCATCCGCCAATCGGCCGACGTGGAAGAACTGGCGTCGAAAGTAGCGGATACCGAGGGCGTTTATCTCGTTCCGGCATTCGCCGGTCTGGGCGCCCCGCACTGGGATCCTTATGCACGGGGAACCATTGTGGGGCTTACGCGAGGTTCCAGCGCGGCGCATATCGCACGGGCTGCCCTTGAAGGGATTGCCTTCCAGACCGTGGACATTCTGCGCGCGATGGAGGCGGATGCCGGCACAAAAATCAAGGAACTCCGTGTAGATGGTGGCGCAACTGCCAATAACCTGCTACTGCAATTCCAATCCGACATTTTGCAAGCAAAGGTAGTCAGACCACAAATCACTGAAACAACAGCAATCGGCGCTGCTTATCTCGCCGGATTGGCCGTGGGTCTATGGGATCACCCCGACGAAATCCAAAGCCAATGGCAAATCGACAAGACATTTGAACCCGACCCCGCGTATGATACGGATTCAGCTATAAACAACTGGCATCGAGCCGTAGATACTGCGAAGCATTTCAAATAGGCAAGAGGTTGTACAATGTAACACGTTAAAAAAAACCAAATTATGACACCATTTATAGCAGAACTCATCGGTACCGCCTTCCTCATCCTACTCGGTGGTGGGGTTGTAGCCAACGTTGTACTCCAGGGCACCAAGGGACATAACGGTGGCTGGATCGTGATTACTACGGCCTGGGCACTTGGCGTATTCGTTGGCGTTGTAATTGCAGGCCCCTACAGTGGCGCTCATCTCAATCCAGCGGTTACGCTGGCCATGTATGTTGCGGGCAATATCGGTGCCAGCGATGCTTTAGCTTATGTAGCGGCTCAGTTCGTCGGCGCGATGGCCGGTTCATTCACGGTATGGCTGATATATCAGGATCACTTCAAGATTACTGCCGATGCCGGTTCAAAACAAGCGGTGTTCTGCACGGCGCCTGCTATCCGGAACCTGCCGGTAAACCTAATCAGTGAGATCGTCGGCACCTTCGTGCTTTTGTTTTCCGTCTTTTATTTCACCGATGCCGAGCTGGGCAGCGATAGCACCACCCCCATCGGCCTGGGTTCACTCGGTGCCATCCCGGTTGCTTTCGTAGTATGGGTCATTGGCTTGGCGTTGGGAGGAACCACAGGCTATGCCATTAATCCCGCACGCGACCTCGGCCCCCGCATGGTACATGCCCTGCTGCCGATAAAAAACAAGGCTGGTTTTGATGCCCAATATGCGTGGGTCCCTGTAATCGGGCCGCTGACGGGCGGGGCACTGGCAGCCCTGCTGTTTCTTTTGCTGGGTAACTAAGATAACCATAAAGAAAGCGCGGCACCATCATTAGGTATTGTCAGATCTGTTTAACCGTTAAGAAGGAGCCTAACGCCTATACGCCCTGCAAAATGATTCGCTAAATGTTTCCCCTCGCCATGCACGGTCCAGATCTCCCGGGGCTCCACCGCTGCTACATAATGCAAAATATCGTTCCAGTCCACATGATCAGAAATATACAACGATAAGTCGTTCCGACGTTGTAGATGCGCCCATCCCGATGCAAACATTCGTACGAATGGGGTTGCCCGGTAATAACTGTTAAATGCCATTGGTGGAACTAAGTAAACGTGATGGCCTTCGCTATTTTTCAATGCGCGGCGATCATAGGGCGCATATCGCAAATGAGAAACTCCCATTGCAGTATATAGGCGGTGAAACGGCAATATGCCATAATGTACCAATACACGCCTGTCCGGACAATACTTGTTCAGCAATGAGGTCAGCCGCTGTGCTTTCCCCAACGCATAGGTGCCAATCAGGATATGATGAGGCGTATCGTTTATTTTCAATATCTGCGACACCGGATCTGGATGCGACACCTGCGGATCGGCGAACGTACTTTCCGTAATCAAGACATCGGCCTTAACCGTTTCAAGTGGCTCACAGGTATCATCCGCCTGCAGCTTGTAATCACCCGTAAACAAATAGGTTAATCCCTTATACGTCATGACAATCTGGGCCGATCCCAGCATATGGCCAGCGGCGATGAAACGGAGCATCACGCCGCCCAACGAAAATGGTACGTTGTAAGGAATCTCCTCGAAATAACGGGCGGCACGTTGACGATAACGATGCTGCATAAAACGCGCCGTTGCCGATGTACAATAAACCGTCTCCTGGTCGCGACTCGCGTGGTCGCCATGCGCATGGGTTACCACCGCGCGTTGTACGGGCAATACCGGATCGATAAAAAAATCGCCATACCTGCAATAATAACCCTCCGTACGTTTCACAAGAAAATCCGGCAGAATAGATTCCATCACGATTGTTTTGAACGGAAGAGGCGATCAAGTGTCAATACCTGCGGTATAATGGCTTGCTTACCGTCATTAACGATGGTGAAATCCGCGAACCGTGCTTTTTTTTCATCCGGCCACTGCCGGCGCATACGCGCCTGTACCTGCTCCGAGCTAACAGCATCGCGCTGTACCACCCGTTCGATCCGCATGGCCTCGGGCGCAGTGACCAGAATTGTATAGTCGTTTAGCTTGAACGAGCCACTCTCAAACAGCAACGCTGCTTCCTTAACCGTATATGGGGCATCCTGATTGCTAGCCCACACCTCTCCTGCCCTTATGGTGACGGGGTGCACCAGCCTATTCAGTACTTCCAAACGTTGCTCGTCATTGAATACCTTATCGGCCAGATAAGCTCTATTTAACATGCCGTCATGATCGTATGCCTCGTCGCCAAATTCGGACCTTATGGCAGCAATAAGTCCGGCATCGGTAGCCATCAGGCGTTTAGCTTCGCTATCCGCGTCAAAAACAGGCACCCCCAGCACACGGAATAGCCGGCAAATAACAGATTTTCCGCTCCCAATCCCACCGGTGACTCCAACTTTTATTGGCATGTATACTCCGTTTAAATCACTTACTTCCGAACAAAAAAATCAACGTTCTGCGGTTCTATCTTTACCAGCTTGCAATAGTCGGGCTTCTGGGTAATGATGACCGGCAGGTTCCTGACATCGTCTTTCGTCCAATCATCGAGGTTCACCACCGCCTCAAATGCACCCGCGGTCACCTTGGTAAAGTCCCGCAACGAAACCATAACCGTGAGCTGTACCTTACTGGGAAGCAACTTTACAGAACTGAACTGTTTACCATTTTCTACCTTTAACGGCACTTCCAATATCTTCTCCGTGACCTCCCCTACTGGAATATTCACTTCTACTGACGTAGGATATACACTGATATTTGCACGCTGGTTATGTTTCAGATGAGCCATTGTATGCAGGTCACCATCAACGCCCGAAGCCTGTATCGTGTCCGTTTCCCATTGCTCAATCTGCACTACATCATCAAGGGGCCCCGTAATCGTGACGTATTCGGGCGAAATGCGTAGTTCGTCGATGACATCATATTGCTTACGGAACTGGAGATGATGCAGCGCTTTCACGGGCACCTTGCGTTCCGTCTGTTTTGAAAAATCAAAATATAACGTGTCTGGCGAGACCGAAATCACCTGCCTATTGACTGGGAACTGCCGGTTAACGAAACCCAGCTGATTAGCGAACACCACCCAATTGCGACTTCGGAGGCCACTCAGATCCACCTGTATCACTTCGTCCGGGGATTGGAAACTTGAGAACAGCAACTGCCATCCACTCGCTTCCAGACGTACATTTACCGTGTCGGATTGCAGGGGATGGAATGCCCTGTTGTCTGGCGCATTCACATACTGCATACCTACCTTGATGGTATAGACGTAATTGTTCGAAACAGCGAAAAGAGCCCAGGCCAAAAAAGAAAAAATGACGCACTTCACAAAAATGCTCAGTTTGCGTCGCTGTGTTTTGTTCAAATTCATTACCGGCATGCCAAACAAACTTAACAAAAGTTGTGTTTATTCACAATAAAACCAAAATTATAGCATTAAAAAAGCCGCCCCAGAAATACTCGGAAGACGGCTTTTGTTTAGTTTAGTTAATTTATACGACTATGCCTGAGCTTGCCCTTGGCGGATGATATTCAACGCTCCACCAGCCTTAAACCATTCGATCTGCTGGGTATTATACGTGTGATTCACCTGAATATGATCTACCGTGCCATCTGTATGGTGGGCAATTACCGTCAACGGTGTATTGGGTGCAAATGTTGTCAATCCCACAATATCAAACGTATCATCTTCCCTAATCTTATCGTAGTCTGCTTTGTCGGCAAATGTCAATCCCAGCATTCCCTGCTTCTTCAGGTTGGTTTCATGGATACGTGCGAATGACTTGACCAACACCGCACGGACACCGAGGTGACGGGGCTCCATCGCTGCGTGTTCGCGAGACGATCCTTCACCATAGTTTTCGTCGCCAACGACGATGGTGCCTACCCCAGCAGCCTTGTAGCTGCGCTGCGTAGCGGGAACCGCACCGTACTCACCCGTCAGTTGGTTCTTTACAGCGTCTGTTTTTTCATTGAAAAAGTTGACCGCTCCGATAAGCAGGTTATTGGAAATATTATCGAGGTGCCCACGGTATTTCAGCCAGGGGCCCGCCATCGATATATGGTCGGTGGTACATTTTCCTTTTGCTTTGATGAGTAGTTTCAAACCTGTAAGATCGATTCCTTCCCATGCTGGAAACGGATCGAGCAACTGCAGGCGGTCGGAAGTTGGTGAAACAGCCACTATAACTTTACTGCCATCCGCTGCCGGCGCTTGGTAACCGGCATCTTCTACATCAAATCCTTTTTGTGGAAGTTCATCGCCTACCGGTGGGTCCAACTTAACGGCTTCCCCCCGATCGTTGACCAATGTGTCGGTAATCGGGTTGAAAGATAAGTCTCCCGAAATCGCAATAGCAGCTACCAACTCGGGTGAAGCTACAAATGCATAAGTATTGGGATTGCCATCAGCGCGTTTTGCAAAATTGCGGTTAAACGAATGTACAATGGTATTTTTTTCGGCCTTTTCCGCGCCAACGCGCGCCCACATACCAATACACGGGCCACATGCATTGGTGAATATGGTGGCATCCAGATCCGTAAACGTATCTAGCAGACCATCCCGATCAGCCGTATACCGAACCTGTTCCGAACCTGGGTTGATGCCGAACTCGGCTTTCGTAACCAGCCCCTTGTCTACCGCCTGTTTCGCAATGGACGCAGCACGCGACAAATCTTCATAGGAGGAGTTGGTGCACGACCCGATGAGGCCCCACTCCACTTTCAATGGCCAGCCATTTTTTGCAGCCTCTTCTTTCATCTTCGATACCGGCGTAGCCAAATCGGGTGTGAAGGGGCCGTTCAGGTGCGGTTCCAATTCAGACAGGTTAATTTCGATAACCTGATCGAAGTAGCGCTCCGGATTGGCATACACTTCGGGATCTGCTGTCAGGTGCTCGCTTACTGCATTTGCTGCGTCGGCTACATCCGCGCGGTTCGTTGCCCGCAGGTAACGTTCCATCGACTCATCATAACCAAAAGTGGATGTGGTCGCACCGATTTCCGCACCCATATTACAGATGGTTCCTTTACCGGTACATGACATCGACTGCGCGCCTTCGCCGAAATATTCAACGATACAACCGGTACCGCCTTTAACTGTAAGGATACCGGCCACCTTCAAGATAACGTCTTTAGGCGCTGTCCAACCGTTGAGTTTACCGGTCAGCTTAACGCCAATTAATTTAGGGAACTTGAGTTCCCACGGCAATCCGGCCATCACGTCGCAAGCATCAGCACCGCCCACCCCGATGGCAAGCATGCCCAAGCCACCCGCATTAACGGTGTGGGAGTCGGTACCAATCATCATACCACCCGGAAATGCATAATTTTCTAGTACAACCTGATGAATGATACCCGCACCGGGCTTCCAGAAACCAATACCATATTTATTGGATACGGACGCGAGGAAATCAAAAACTTCGCGACTTTCTGAGGTTGCTACCGCCAAATCCTTCTCAGCGCCTTCTTTTGCGCGGATCAAGTGATCGCAGTGTACCGTAGAAGGCACGGCTACGCGCGAACGCCCCGCCTGCATAAACTGCAACAAGGCCATCTGGGCGGTTGCATCCTGCATCGCCACACGGTCGGGTGCAAAATCCACATAAGAAGCGCCGCGTTCATACGCTGTTGTCGCACCTCCGTCCCAAAGGTGGGTGTATAAAATTTTCTCAGTCAGTGTCAGAGGCCTATCCACCACCTTACGAGCTGCGGCAATCCGCTCGCCGTATTGGGCGTAGACCTTTTTAATCATATCGATATCAAATGCCATCTATTGTAGTAATAAATATCCTTAATTTCTTAATTGCTGCGAATTTACAAAAAAAAGGCCGCTTCACTAGCCCTGCCCACATGGGCAATCAATTTGGAAGTGTTCTAAACAGCTTGATCAAGCCGATTGTTATACAGAAATCAAATCCGGAGTAACGCGCTTCAGTTCAGCGATAGCATGTGCGGGATTTTGGTCTGAAAAGATCGCATTCCCCGCCACCAGCACATCGGCACCCGCCTTGAGAAGAGCCAGTGCATTGTGATTACTTACGCCACCGTCTACTTCAATAAGTAGATTGTCGTTCCGACCAGCTGCCATTTCGCGCAATTCCCTGATTTTCCTATAGGTCGATTCAATGAAGTTCTGTCCGCCAAACCCAGGGTTAACCGACATTAATAAGATTAGGTCAACGTCTTCCACGACTTCATGCAAGTGCGACACCGGCGTACCGGGATTGATGGCCACGCCCGCTGCACATCCCAGCTCATGGATAGACTGGATAGTGCGGTTCAGGTGGGTGCATGCCTCCGCATGTACCGTAATGTTAGTTGCGCCAATAGCCTGAAATTGTTCGAGGTACCGATCGGGATCAACAATCATGAGATGAACGTCGAGCGGCTTTTTGGCATAGTGTGCAATGGAGGCGAGCACCGGAAATCCAAACGAAATATTAGGCACAAACACCCCGTCCATAATATCAATATGGAACCAATCCGCTTCACTTTGGTTGACCATCGCGATGTCATCATAGAGATGGGCAAAGTCTGCGGATAATACAGAAGGAGCAACAAGGTGTTTACGTTTGGGCATGGCGCTCTTTTTTTGACAAAGATAACGAATTGCTTAGCATTCTCTGCCTGTGAAAGGAGCTAATTCCGTATTATTTATCCGCTAACGAATCAAACCGTTCCGCAAGTTCGGCCGAACGCATATCTTCCGCTTCCCCATATCGCAGGTAGTGCCGGGCATCCGGCAAGCGCTCTGCAAGCAGAATATTCAGCAATTGCCTAACCTGCCGGTAGTCAAATTCAGATTTAGCCAATGTAATTAGATACGCGCTGTCTGTAATCTCAATGTTCGATGTTGTCATAATATTACTATTTACCTATTCTGATCGGAAAGATACCGGTCTGCCGATAACTTATCATTAGCGACAGATTAACTTATCATTAAAAAAACTATCTGATGGGCATTGGCTGCTTTTAGTGCCGTTTTACTACCTTTGTCACGACGGCATTTTGTTGTTGGACCTGCAGGTTTACGATCAAATACACTGAATGTGGCAAGGTTAAAAATCAAATATAAGTCGACCGATAGCGGAGGAAGTTATTCTTACTTACTCAAGTATGGAATGATATTGGCCAGCATTATACTGATTGCCATCCTTTTACCCAAGCAACCCCGATTCAGGTATGAATATGAAAAAGGCAAGATATGGATGCACGAGAACTTGGTATCGCCTTACAACTTCGCAGTACTGAAGACACAGGCAGAACTTGACAGGGATCGCGAGAACGTATTAAAATCTGTATATCCGGTTTATAATGAACAGGTTCAGGTCGCCGAACAACAGCTTGCCCGATTTGACACCGACCTGCCGGAGAAATGGCAGGCTGCGGGACTAGATTCGCTCGATGAGAACTTGACCGTTTACGAGCGCGCGGGCACCCAATTATTAACTGAAATATACAAGCGGGGCGTCATTGCACTCAACAACAAATTCCAGGTCGACCGCACGAACTACAATTTCACACTGCTTACCGACAACATCGCCAGACAGGTGAACACCGCCAGTGTATTTACCACCGAGACTGCACTGGAGCATATCAGAAAGACCGTCGGCAACCGATCGGCCATCAAGCAAAAGGACTGGCTAATCGACGTACTCGGCGACTACATCAGTGTAAACTATCTGTTTAACGAGTCGCTCACCACGAAATTAGAGGAAGATGCCTTGGCAACTATCTCAACGACCAGAGGCATGGTACAGCGGGGGGAACTCATCGTTGCCAACGGTACCACCGTCAACAACGAAATTTTTCAGAAAATAGAATCGCTGCGGAAGGCCTATGAAGAAGAAGCCCGGATCGGCGGCAACCGCACGTTATTGCTGTTGGGTCAGTTTCTGGTTGTTGCCCTGATGGTATCCCTGCTTTTCGTATTCGTATACCTCTTCCGTAAAGACATTTATCGAAACAACCGACTTATCTTCCTCATACTCATTGTTATTACCGGTATGTTGGCAGTACTATCGTGGGCGATTGCCATTAAATTACCAAGCCTTTACTACATTCCATATTGCATCGTCCCGGTTATCGTACGGGTACTTTTCGATACACGGCTGGCACTCAACATTCACCTTCTTATGGTCCTGTTGGCCGCATTCTTCGTACCCAACAGCTTCGAATTTGTTTTCCTCCAGTTCTCCACCGGTATGGTGGCGATATACAGCATCAAAACACTGATAAAGCGGGAGCAATTTCTTATCTCATCGGCCATTATCCTGGCTACCTACCTGGTGGGCTATATCGGCATGGGGCTCATGCGTAACGGATCATTCAGCAACTTGTATTGGTCTGACCTTACACCCTTTATCTTCAGTGTCCTGCTCACGCTACTTGCCTATCCGCTTATCTACGCATTCGAACGCGTATTCGGCATCATTTCGGATGTTACACTGATGGAGCTGACGAACAGCAACTCCAAACTGCTGCGCGAACTTTCCTACAAGGCCCCAGGTACTTTCCAACATTCCATGCAGGTTGCGAACCTCGCCGAGGCAGCCATTTATCAGATTGGTGGCAACACATTACTGGTTCGTGCAGCAGCACTTTACCATGATATCGGAAAAATGTCAAATCCCCAGTACTTTATTGAAAACCAGACAAAGGGATACAACCCGCATGACAGTCTTTCATTTGAGCAAAGTGCCCAGATTATCATCTCGCACGTTGCCAAGGGTGTTGAACTGGCAAAAAAGAATCAACTTCCGGAAGTCATCATTGATTTCATCCGCACCCATCACGGCACCACACGGGTAGACTACTTCTATCAATCGTACATCAAATCCTTCCCTGAGAAATTGGTCGACGAAGAAATGTTTCATTACCCCGGCCCTATCCCTTTCTCGCGCGAGACCGCCGTTTTGATGATGGCCGACTCCGTGGAAGCAGCCTCACGAAGTTTAAAAGAGCCTACTGCACAGGGTCTCAACGATGTTGTTGATAAGATCATAGCGTCTAAGATGAGCCAGAAGCAATTTATCAATAGCAACATAACATTGAAGGATATTACGACGGTAAGTGAGATATTTAAAGAGATGCTAAAGAGTATTTACCACGTGCGCATAGACTACGATACAGGTAAAAAAGGCAGCCTTGCTCCGAAGACCGGTGAACAATCCACAGGCACTACGGAATAGCCCGTCAGGAAATTACATTTTTGATGCACAAGTTTTCCGAAATTCGTTTTTTTGTAGTACGTTTGCAGGCGCAAATCGGGTGAGGTGCCTGAGTGGCCGAAAGGAACAGTTTGCTAAACTGTCGTACTGGAAACGGTACCGAGGGTTCGAATCCCTCCCTCACCGCTGATTGTGAAGTCTTCACAAAGATTGTTGGACTGTTCGATTTCGATCAGTCCTTTTTCTTTTATTTTCAATAAGAACGTTGGCCTATACAGCAACGTTAATTTTACGTTTTAACGTAATAACCGCAATTTCAGGCCAAATACCTATGCGCCCTTTCAAACCGAGGAAACCAAAGCCCCTGTTTACATATAGATACCGATCTTGCTTTTGATACAGACCGGCCCATTGCTTGTAAAAATATTGGATGGGGCTCCATTTGAAACCAAATACTTCAAATCCAAATTGCATCCCATGCGTATGGCCGGATAGCGTAAGGTGAATAGGCTGGTGATGCCTGATTGTTACCGCATCCCAATGCGAAGGATCGTGCGACATCAATATTTTAAAGGCATCGTCGGGTACACGGGCTGTAGCTTTTTTTAGGTCGCCATATTGATGAAAACCGCCTTTGCCCCAATTTTCAACGCCGACGAGCGCCACCGTCCCATCGTCTTTTTGAATAAACCTTGACTCATTCAGTAACAACTGGAACCCTATTTCCGTGTGCACCTGTTTCAGGCGATTCAGGTTGGCTAGTTGCGCCTCCTTGTTTTCCCATGGTATATAATCACCGTAATCGTGATTGCCCAACACAGCGTATTTACCAAATGGGGCGCTGAGTTGCGCAAAAGCGGGTATCCAGGCATCCATTTCGCTTGCCAGATTATTCACCAAATCGCCCGTAAAGAGAATCACATCGCTGTTTTGCGCATTAACCAGGTCAATTCCTTTTTGCACGCCTTGTTTATCGCTGAAGCTCCCGGAATGGATATCTGATAGTTGGGTAATCGTAAATCCATCAAATGCCGGAGGTAAGTCATCAAAATACAGTGTTTCCTTACGTACTTTGTAATAATGGCGTCCGCGCGTTAAACCAAACAGCAATGCAAGGAATACTATTGCGGCTACCAGGAATGCCAATTCGCTCACGGCGTAATTCCGGGGTGGGAAATCACGGAACAGACGGGTAAGATCTTCCAGGATCAGGATCAGGGAACCGAACAGCTTCGGGACGATTGATAACAGCATGGGTGCTATCAGTCGGGATAAAAGTTTGGTGTTACCCCTTAATACGCTGTAAAGGATGGTACTGACTAACAGAGCATCTACCAACCAGTAGGCAAGATAAATAAGCGGATGATCGGTAACCGTTCCAACCGCCATAAAAAAATAGCTGTCCACCACGAGCCATAACAGGAGGATAACGGAAAATCGCGTTTTCATGACAATCTATGCTGATTAATTAAATGATTTTCTGAATGCTAATGGTGAAAGCTTTGTTTTGGTTTTGAACATCCGACTGAAAGACTGTGGGTGTTCAAAGCCTAGTTGGTAAGCGATTTCAGCGACCGATAAATTGGATGTAGACAATATTTCTTTTGCTTTTTCAACCAGTTTATGATGTATGAGTTGCTGCGCATTCTGCCCGATCAGTGAACGCAACATATCGCTTAGGTAACTGGCAGATATGTTTAGCTGATCGGCGAGATACTGAACGGTTGGAATGCCCTGCGTGAGCGATTTCTCCTGATTAAAGTGAGCATCCAACAGGTCTTCCAGTTTTTGCAATAAATCATGGTTTGCTGCTTTCCGTGTAAGGAACTGACGTTTGTAAAAACGGTCACCGTAATTGAGTAATAACTCAATCTGGGCAATAATTACATTTTGGCTAAAATCGTCTATCCGGCTGTTCAACTCCTCATCAATAATCTTAAAAACCAGCATAATAGTTTCCTTTTCCTGATCTGACAAGTGCAATGCTTCATTGGCAGCATATGAAAAGAAACCATATTGTTTAATTTTTTTTGCTAATGGGTGTCCTAAAAAGAAGTCCGGATGGATGAGCAACGTATATCCGCCATGATCACGTACATCGTCCGCTCCATGGCTGCCAATCACTTGCATTGGAGACGCAAACAATAAACCTCCTTCGTCGAAGTCATAATACCCCTGACCATACGTTAGTTTCCCGTTGAGTTTCGTTTTGTACGATATTTTGTAAAAATTCAACACATGGGCCTGCGGCAATTTGCGGCTGTCTATTTGGTTGGTCCTATTATCGATTAAACTAATCAACGGATGCAACGGCTTGGGTAAGCCAAACAAACGATGCACATCGGATATAGAGTCTATACTACTATTATCTTTTCCCATCTTGAAATTTCTAATCGATCCTAAAAACGATCATCGGCTGTACTTATTTTTTACCAGGGAATTTCTCCCGTTTCAGGCTTAAATTCCTCACTGAAATATCTTCCTGTTGGTCCATCTTCACCTATCAACGCATACTTGGCTATGCGTGTTCCGGCTTCTTCAACCGTTCCGAAACCACGGTGATTATTGAAGTCGGTCGCAACAAATCCGGGGTCAACCATATTTACTTTAAACAACGTATCCCGCAGTTCGTAAGCCAAAGCAATGGTATACATATTCAGCGCCGTTTTTGAAGACTGATAAACGGCGCCCTTATGATGGTAATACGCATCGGTTGGGTCGCTTGCCAACGTAAGCGACCCTTGGCTTGAACTTACATTTACAATACGTGGCTGCCGTGATTTTTTCAAGAGATCGATAAATGCCTGTGTCACTCTTACCACACCATATAAATTAGTATCAAATACGGTCTGAAACTGATCGATAGTTGCGCTAAGCGCTGTTTGGGGAAGGCCTCCATTGATGCCTGCGTTATTGATCAGAACATCCAATAGGCCTGTTTTACTGCCAATTTCAGCCCGGGCAGCTTGTACCGATGCCGTGTCGGTCACATCTATTTGTACCGCTTCTACATTATTTAACCCTTCGGCTTTTAGCTTTTCCATTGCGGCTAAACCTTTTTCCATGCTACGGCTGCCCAAATATATATAAAATCCCTTTTGCAGTAGTTGGCGGGCTGTTTCAAAGCCGATGCTTTTATTGGCACCTGTTATTAATACTTTTTTCATTGTTGTTTAATTTGAATTTGTTAAGGCAAATGTACGCGGTCTGTAAAAAGCATATATAACTGAAATGCGGAATTTTGTAACTGAAATGGGGATGTATCAGATCATAGAAAAAGTGGGATTATTCTCTGATATAATTATTGTCATCAATGAGGGATGACCTTTCTGAAATTGTGATTACTAGGCCGTATTATAAAGCTGCAAAAGCATTAAATGAACATGGGTTTGTCCTCGATATTGGCGAGCCTGCCGCAGGAAAAACATACGCATATCTATTTTTTTAATGTGTAGTGGGGATCAAGAAATTAACGCCTACCTGCGCTGCAGTACCCCCAAATCTATTCCGGGCTGAAAAGTTTTGGGTCACCCTTGCCATCAGCCCGACTTTCATTGGCTTTATCCAATAGGAATAGAAGCCACCGATACCTGCCATGCGATCAGACACAAACCCGCCATTGGTACCCTTATCTTTGCTTATCTGCTGGGTGTAGTGGCTAAAAAGGCCAACTTCGTCCCCCTTGGTATTCAACATATAAGAGCCTCCCAGATCCAGGGTCAGGTGACTGCCCTCTTTAAAGTCCGTGTTTTTTTGCCATTGGTTTGCCTCCAAGGTCGCTGCCAGGGTCACACTGAAGCTATTGCTGGGCTTAACTCTTCCTGCTAAGCGAATATTGTGTGACCAATAACCATGTCCACCATTGTCCAAATCTCCCGGTTTATATTTTCCTGTGGGTGCCCATATGCCATAATTCAATGCATAACTAAACTTACCCCTTGTCCATGAAAGCCAGACAGGTTGGATATACATGTCACCAAATCCAAGGCTTTTGTTAGTAAAAACATAGTTGCCTGGCCCGGTCTGGATCGAATAGTAATCCAGCGCAATGTTCGCGGTAGGACTATTCACCGTCGGTATAACCATTACACCCCAATTCGCACCCAATATTTTACCTTTCCCACCAAAAATAGCCATTAAGATAAAAGAATGAGTCTTCACATGCTGTTTGATGTGTAATTCGGTGGGATTACCCGGGGCTGGATTAATAAGCTGATCGGACTGGTCTCCTGAGCCGTTATAGTAGTTCATGTTCGCGTAACCATACCATACCGGGATTATCCAACCCGCATGTGGCGCGAAATAATCACCCGGATTGAAAGAAGAACCTGTGTAATGCCCCTGACCAAACGTAGCTATACTTGATAAGAACATTAACAGTAAGGCAGTTATCTTTTTCATATGTCTGTTATTAATCAGTGATGTATTAATAATGCCAAGAGCAGAAAGCAGGCATCAGATCTACTCAACCCTTTTGAACACCGATGTTCCTTCCTTTATCGTTTCTACAACGACAATATCCTTTATTTCATCAGGTGCCACCGACAGCGGGTTTTTGTCAAGAATAACCAGGTCTGCAAGTTTGCCTTTCCTGATGGACCCTTTGCGATCTTCTTCGTGATATTGATAGGCTGCATGAATAGTAATGGCCTTAAGCGCTTCCAAAGGCTGGATCCGTTCCCCCGGGCCTAATATTCGGCCTGAACGGGTGCGCCGGTTTACAGCAACAGCAGATGTTATTTATTCTGGAGGCACTATTTTGACGATGGAAACGGAGTCACCGCTGGTAGAAGCCGTGGTGGTCAGTAAAGGAAAGATAATCTTTGCCGGGGATAGCGCCAAGGCCAAGGCATACTTGAATGACGCGACGATTCATTACGACCTAAATGGCAAAACCATGTTGCCTGGCTTCATTGATGCACATGGCCACCTAACTTCCCGGGCTGGAATGATGCAAGCAGTCGATCTATCTCCCGAGCCCTATGGCGCTGTAAATACAATAACCGATCTTCAGCAGGTACTACAGACCTATATCACCGATCATAAGCTGGCAGCGGACTTGCCAGTTATCGGAAATGGCTACGACGACGCTATTTTGATAGAACATCGTCACCCTACGCGGAAGGAGTTGGATGACGTTAGCCAGTTGCGACCGATAATTGTTATCCATACTTCCGGCCATGCAAGTGTTGCAAACTCAGCGATGCTTCATCTGCTCGGGATAGATGAAACGACTCCGGAGCCGGAAGGGGGGCATTTCGGTCGGGATAAATCGACCGGAAAGCTCAATGGGAAATTGGAGGAAAATGCCAGTTTTGGAGCTTTGGTAAGCCTGACCGAGCAGCTGGCAAAGCGATCAGGGAAGGAGACTGGAACGGTGTCGGAAATGGCGATGGAAGATCTTCTGAAAGCCCAGGAAGAATGGCTGAGTTACGGGCAGACAACCATTTGCGATGGAAGGACCATGGGTTCAAGCGTGGCATTGCTGAAGGAAGCGGCTGTTAAGAAGTTATTAAAAGCAGATGTTATCTATTTCCCGGACTACGAGTACTTCAAAGATAGCTTGCAAGCTTTTAGTAAGGAATATATGCACTACCACAACCGCCTCAAGCTGGGTGGTTTTAAGTTTTCTGATGACGGTTCACCGCAGGGAAAGACCGCCTGGCTTACAGAGCCATATCTCATTCCGCCGGAAGGTCAGGGACCTGATTACAAAGGCTTTCCTATTTTTACCGATTCAGCCTTATATGGCGGTCTAAAGGTATTGTTTCAGCGCGATATAACGGCGCAGCTGCATGTCAATGGCGACGCCGCCATTGATCAAGCAATTCGAGTGATTAAGCGGCTGAAAGATCAGGGTATCTATAAACCTGAACTGCGAGCTACATTGATCCATGTTCAGAACAGCCGTCCGGATCACTTACAGAAGATTAAGGACATTGGGGTGATCCCTTCCTATTTTTCCACACATGCTTATCTATGGGGTGACTGGCACTACTCTAGTGTTTTTGGTCTAATCACACCCGTGGTAATGCTCCCCAGAATCATTGCAAAGATATGCTGGAAGCCGTAGACAACTGATCTGCCGATGGGAGGCCGCTCATCCATTTTATAGACCAGCGATTTTTCTTCAGTATTTTTTACCATAGTAATTTTGATGGAAGTGCACGTACTACTTACAAATAAGGAAGGTCTTTTGTTAAGTTTTATATAGATTAAACAGATCGGGAAAGAAAATTGTTAACACCGTGTAAGCAACATGTGTTTTGGATTCTGGTCCGCAAACATTCCCGTCATGGTAGCACAAAAAAAGGAAACAACGGAGCTGGTATACGGCATCAATGATCGTCCCCAATCCGGCAGAGACTGGATCATCTATACGTTGCAATACACCGTCACGATGATCTATGCTGTGGTTTGGGGATATGCTATTGTCGGTATGGAAATGGGGTTCGAAGCCGCAGCGCTTTCCGGTTATATGGCATGCATTGTCCTCACCATAGGGCTTTCGACTTTACTTCAAGCCTGGCTGGGACATCGTATGGCCATGGTTTCAGGTCCGAATATCATCCCGTCACTCGCCATCGTTGCCGCCGTAACTGCAGGTGGCAAAGAATATGCACAACAGGCATTCCTGGCACAAGCCATTTCAGGCATCGTGCTTGTCGGATTGGTGCTTTGCGGTTTCGTAACGTTCATAAAAAAGATCTGGAGCCCACTCATCCTGGGTTCGATGGTAATGGTGGTAGGCCTTTCGATATCCAAGCAGGGGCTTACGCTTTTAACCGCCTCCGGATTCGGATGGCAGTTTTTTACCGCGGTAATTCTTGCAGTGATTGCGATGTTTGCCGCCATCCGCGGAAAAGGTATCTGGGGAACGCTTTCCGCGTTGATGGTCATCCTCCCAGGTTATATCATCTTTATGCTGATGGGTGATTTCCAATGGAAACTTGTACAGGAACCGGACCTTTTTGTCCTGCCCGAGGTCCTACCATACGGACTGTCCGTGCCGCCCCTGGATCTGATCGTAATCATGGTCGTCGTCAACCTCATGGCAGCGTTGAACCTATTCGGCAACCTCAGGGGCTATGCGGATATTATCAAGTACAAACTAGCGAGCAAAACAATGAAGCGGTCCTTCCTGTATTTTGGAGCCGTCGAAACCTGCCTGGCCGGCGTGCTAGGGGTACCTGCTACGGTGGCCTATGGAGAGAACCTAGGCATCGTGATGATGACGCGAGTAGCCGCCAGAAGCTTTATCCTGACGGCTTCGGTACTCTTTGTCGTTTTTGCTCTTATCGGGCCGATCGGAGGGTTTATGGCAGCCATGCCAGAACCGGTGGCTGGCGCAGTTTTATTGGGCATTGCTTCGACCGTTATCGGCATCGGGGCAGGTATGATGGCCACCGCTCCGCAATTCGGGCGACGGGAACAGAGCCTGGCAGGGCTTTCTATTTTTTTAAGCCTAGGCTTATTCCTCCTGCCGGAAGCAAGCTGGGAAGCAGTCCCTAGGATCGTTACCACTATTTTCAGTAATCCGGTCGCGTCGGTCATCCTCTTTGTCATGCTATTTGAGCAGCTTTTGTTCCGGCGGAAGCCGTCGGAAAACGCATAAATACAGAAAAACTTGAAACAATCATGAAAAATCAAAAGCAACCGGCGGATCACCCCAGGAACCCAAAAGAAAAATCCAATTCGCCTGCCCGATGGCATCCCGGTACGGTATCGGACATGGCCGACGAACGGCAATACGAAGATGTCCTGGATAAAGGCAGGGAGGCGATCCTTGCCCGGGCGCAAAAAGATTATGAAGCGTTCCAGAAGGACCGCACATTCCGGTTTCCCAGCTGGCAGTATGGTCAGCCGAAAGGAAAGCTTTTCAAAGTGGAATGCGAGGACAACCCCAAATTCGGGGAAACCTCCTTTCTGGAATTCGACACGGCAAGGACTGCTTTCCTTTCTATAGATTTCCAGATAGATTTCTGCGG
>Ga0182739_1002262_pt1 | contig 18260 bp, 18 predicted proteins | sample eDN5th30CBELigBY_FD_128873 | JGI IMG/M metagenome (GOLD analysis project Ga0182739, IMG submission 128873) | Enriched backyard soil microbial communities from Emeryville, California, USA - eDNA 5th pass 30_C BE-Lig BY (version 2) (version 2) | ecosystem: Environmental > Terrestrial > Soil >...
CGATGCGCGGGACGCCGGCCGATGATCCGCATCCGAGAATCGTGAAGACAAGACTCATCGGCTCAGGCTAACCGGCTCTGCGGCCTTGCGAAACAGGCGGAAGAAATTGGCCGTGGTCTGGGCAGCGATGGCCTCGTTTGAAACGCCGCGCGCAGCGGCAAGCGCTTTCGCGGTCTCGGCGACATAGGCCGGTTCGTTGCGCTTGCCGCGGTACGGGGCGGGGGCAAGGTAAGGGGCATCGGTCTCCACCAGGATGCGGTCTTCCGGCAGTTCGGCTGCGATGGCCCGCAGGTCGTCCGAGTTCTTGAAGGTCAGGACGCCCGAGAACGAAACGTAGCAGCCCAATGCTACGGCTTCGCGGGCCAGTTCGCGCGTGCCCGTAAAGCAATGCAGCACTGCCGGAAACGCGCCGGTCGCCATCTCCTCTTTCAAGATGCGGGCCATGTCGGCGTCGGCCTCGCGGGAGTGGATTACCAGCGGCAGGCCGGTTTCGCGCGCCGCCGCGATATGCGTGCGCAGCCCCTGCTCCTGCGCTTCTCGCGGGCTGTAATCGTAGTGGTAGTCCAGCCCCGCCTCGCCGATCGCCACCACGCGCGGATGCGCCGCCAGCCGCACAAGTTCTTCCGCGGTGATATCGAGTTCCTCATGCGCATTGTGCGGATGGGTGCCGACCGAGCACCAGACATTGTCGAAGCGCTCGGCCAGCGCCAGCACCTGGGCATGTTTCCGCACCCTTGTGCAGATCGTCACCATCCGTTCGACGCCGCGCTCGGCCGCGCGCGCCATCACGCCGTCGAGGTCATCCGCGAAGGCCGGAAAATCGAGATGGCAGTGCGAGTCGACCAGCATTCCATTCAAGCTCTGTTCTGCATTTTTGCGCGCCGTTGTTCCTGCCGGAGCGCTTTCGCCACCAGCCGGGCCGAAACGCTCAGTCCCCTGATCGCGCTGGTATCGGCATGCTCGGCCTGCAAGTCCACCACGAACGGCGGCCAGACGCCCGCCACCCGCAGCGCCATCCACGGCGCGTTGACCGATATCCGCCCGGACATCTGGCCGTGATGATAGCCCGTGCCGGCGAAATCGCTGAGACGGAAGACGCGGGTGCTTCGAAAGAGAAGCCCGAGCGTGGTCAGCGCCACCTTGTCCTCGTCACGCTCGATCCGCGTGAGATAGCGCCGGTTGAAGACCCACATGCCGGCCGTGGGCAGCACGCCGATAAGCGCGACGAAGCCGGCCATCATCAGGCGCTGGTGCAGCGGACGCAGCACGCCGCCGTCGCCGGGCGAGAGGCCATAGGTATGCGCCAACAGCCAGGCCCAGTACAGGCAGCCGGCGGTGCAGGCGATGAGACCCCAGGTGAGCCACCGTGTCTTCTTCGCCTGCCACCGATTCTCGAACAGCACCCTCATTCGGCGTTCGGCTTCGCCTCGGCTTCCACAAAGCGGGGAAACACCGGCTGCGGCGCCGGGAGCGTGACACCGGCCGCGATCCGCGCCGCGCCGCCGACCTGTGAAAAGTCGCGCGCATCGGCCGGAACGCCCAGCAGGTCGAGCAGCTTGCCGGCGCTTTCCGGGATGAACGGCTGCGCGAGGATCGCCACCTGCCGCATCACTTCCGCCGTGACGTAGAGCTTGGTGCCCTGGCGTACCGGATCGGTCTTGGCGAGCGCCCACGGCGCCGCGGCCGCAAAGTAGCGGTTCGCTTCCGCAACCACGTTCCACACCGCCGCAAGCACCAGATGAAGCTGCTGCGTCGCCATGGCTTCGCGCGCCGCCACCAGCATGCCGTCGGCAGCAGCCAGCATGGCCTGATCCGCTTCGTCGAATTCGCCGGGCTCGGGCAGCACGCCGCCCCTGCCCCGCGCCACCATGCTCAGCGAGCGCTGTGCGAGGTTGCCGAGGTCGTTCGCGAGATCGGCATTGATGCGCGCGACGATGCCCTCGTGGCTGTAATTGCCGTCCTGCCCGAACGGCACCTCACGCAGAAAGAAGTAGCGCAGCGGATCGACGCCGTAGGAGTCAATCAGCGCGAAGGGATCGACCACGTTGCCGACCGACTTCGAAATCTTCTCACCGCGGTTGAACAGGAAGCCGTGGCCGAAGATGCGGCGCGGCGTCTCGATGCCGGCCGACATCAGGAAGGCCGGCCAGTAGACCGCGTGGAAGCGCACGATGTCCTTGCCGATCACGTGCAGATCGGCCGGCCACCAGCGGCGGAATTTTGCGCTCTCGGTGTCGGGGAAACCGACGCCGGTGATGTAGTTCGTCAGCGCATCGACCCAGACATACATCACGTGCTTCGGATCATCCGGCACCGGCACGCCCCAGTCGAAGGTCGTGCGCGAGATCGAGAGATCCTGCAGGCCGCCCTTCACGAAGCTGATGACCTCGTTGAAGCGCGTCTGCGGCAGCACGAAATCGGGCCGCTCGGCATAGAACGCCAGCAGCCGGTCCTGATAGGCCGACAGCCGGAAGAAGTAGCTCTCCTCCTCCACCCAATCGACCGGCGTTCCCTGCGGGCCGTAGCGCACGCCATCGGCGCGGACCTCGGTCTCGCCCTCGGCGTAGTACGCCTCGTCGCGCACCGAATACCAGCCGGCATAGCTGCCCTTGTAGATGTCGCCGTTCGCCTGCATCCGGCGCCAGATTTCCTGCGACGACAGGTGATGGCGCTGCTCGGTGGTGCGGATGAAATCATCGTTCGAGCAGTTGAGTCGCTCCGCCATCAGCTTGAACTGCGGCGCATTGCGGTCGGCAAGCGCGCGCGCGGTCATGCCCTCGCGCGCCGACGTCTGCAGCATCTTGATGCCGTGTTCGTCGGTGCCGGTCAGGAAATAGACGTCGTAGCCGTCGAGTTTCATGAAGCGCGCGATGGCATCGCTCGCGATGACCTCGTAGGCGAATCCGATATGCGGCGCGCCGTTCGGATAGGCGATTGCCGTCGTGATATAAAATTTCGGTCTTTCCGACATTTACAAGCGACTCTTCGTTCGGACTATGCGCGCTGTAACGGCAGCGCAGGTTGTAGCAGCAACGGTCTTGGTGCGCAGGTCTTGGTGCGCCGTCGACCTGTCGTGCTACTGCCTTCAAGGGTGATCCGCGCGTCCCGTTCCAGGGCAGCTATTGCCAGACGACGCATGCGGGCGCTGAAACAAGGGCTACATCATCATGCCAATTCGATGAATAGGCACGATGCTGTAGATTCTTGTTTGAGCATCGCAATTTCCGAAAACCGGTGTCCACTTTTCGGAGCGATGCTCTACCGCGCGGCCTCTGCAAGCCACCCGAACATGCTGAAAACCAACGGCTTTCGATCCAGATTGTAGCTTTCCGCGTCGCGGGCGGCGCGGGCGATCTTGTCCCATACCTCCGCCACCTGCGCAAGGCGACGCGGCTCCTGCCGACCGCCTTCAAGTCGTTCAGATAGCCAGTCCTGCACCGCATCGACCAACGTATGCAGCGGCTCCGGCTCCGACCCGGCGATCTCGTCGCCGAGCGCATGCAGCGCGAGCGGATCGACCGCCGGCAATGCCGCCAGCATCGTCGATACCTTCTGCCGCAATTTCATTAACCCGCCTTCGAGCAGCGCCAGCGCCTGCCCCGGACTGCCCTCCGCCGCGGCCACGGCTGCCAGCATCTCCGGATCGTCCGGGGCGCGCCCGCTCGCAGCAGTGACGACGGCCAGCACGTCGGACTCTTCCAGTGGCCGCATGGCCAGCCGCCGACAGCGCGAGCGGATGGTCGCAGGCAGGCGTCCCGGCGCGTGGCTGACCAGCAGCAGCAGCGAACGCGAGGGCGGCTCCTCGAGGATCTTCAGGAGCGCGTTGAGGCCGTTGGTATTGAGATCGTCCACCGGATCAACGATGCAGACGCGCCAGCCGCCCTCACCTGCCGTCGAGCCGAAGAACGTCACCGTGCGCCGCACCTGATCGACGGTGATCACCGTCTGCAGCCGTCCCTTGTCGTTCTCGACGCGCTCGAGAACGAGCACGTCGCTGTGACCCTGCGCGGCGACGCGGCGGAACGCGCGGTGTTCCGGGTCGACATGGAGCGAGGAAGCTTGCTGCACGGCCGGAGCCGCCGGATCAGGATGGGCCAGGACGAAGCGCGCCAGCCGATAGGCCAGCGTCGCCTTGCCGATGCCGGGAGGCCCGCCGATGAGCCAGGCATGCGGCATGCGGCCGGCACGATACGCTTCGAGCAGCGCGTCTTCGGCAGCCTGATGACCGACCAGCGTCGCGGTGTGACGCGGGTGCTGGAGCGCGTCGTCGTCCTCGGAATCGCCGCGAGCAGCCATGCTCAGGACACGGCCTGCGCCTGCCCCGCGCGTGCGTGAGGCAGTGCATGCCCGAGCCGCACCGCGAGCGACAGCCAGATTGCCTCCGCGACGTCTTCCGGCGTGCCGCGCGCGTCGATCAACGCACAGCGCTCGGGCTCCTGCGCGGCGAGTTCGCGATAGGCGGCATGCAAACGGTCGTGGAAGGCGTGCGATTCCTGCTCGAAACGGTCCACCGCTTCGCTGCCGCGCCGCCGCGCGGCTCGCGCCAGCCCGATATAGGGCGGCAGGTCGAGGATCACCGTGGCATCCGGCCGGGTCTCTCCCACAGCCACCCGTTCAAGGGCGCGGATGAGTTCGGGCTCAACGCGCCCGAGCGTGCCCTGATAGACCCGCGTCGAGTCGATGAAGCGGTCGCAGATCACCCATGCTCCCGCTGCCAGCGCCGGCTCGATGACGGTGGAAACGTGGTCGATGCGCGCCGCCGCGAACAGGATCGCCTCCGCATCGGGGCCGAGCGGTTCGGCGGCGCCGGAGAGCAGGACGTGCCGGATCGCTTCGGCGCCCGGCGAGCCGCCGGGTTCGCGCGTCAACAGCACGCGCAGGCCCGCCAGCCGCAGGCGTGCCGCCAGGAGGCGGACCTGCGTGGACTTGCCGGTCCCTTCCCCGCCTTCGAATGTGATGAATCGACCGCGCATTGCGGCTCCTTCTACCACACCGGACAGCGCGGGCACATCGCCCTGTGCGCCCCAGAAGAGTAAGGCCGTTGTGGACGCTATATCCGCGCGACGGCGCTGCGGAACAATCCGATGATGAGTTCGCTGGCGGCGTCGAGCGCGCGCTGGGTCATGGTTCCCGTCCCGACGCTCTCACCCGCCTGCAATGGCGCCTCGAGCGTCAGGCGGTCGCCGCGCCAGACCTTGAGCTGGCCGATCGGCTGGCCCTTCTGGACCGGGGCCGTTATCGGCCCGGTATAGACGATGCGTCCGGTGATCTTTTCCTGCGTCCCGCGCGGCAACATCAGGCGGATCGGACGCGCGCCGACCAGAGCCACCCGCCCCTTCTCGCCGCCAAACAATTGGGCTTCACCGACCGTCTGCCCTTCCGCGAACAGCAGCCGGGACTCGAAATCGCGGAAGCCCCATTCCAGCAGCTTGCGGGCTTCGTTCGCGCGCTCGCGATCGGACGTGAGCCCGTTGACGACCAGGATCAGCCGCAACCCGTCCTGAACCGCCGAGGCGACGAGGCCGTAGCCGGCATCCTTGGTGTAGCCGGTCTTGAGGCCGTCCGCCCCGATATTCATCGCCAGCAGCGGATTGCGGTTGCGCTGGCGGATCTTGTTCCAGGTGAACTCCGGCTCGCCATAGAGCTTGTAGAATTCCGGATAGTTCTCGATCAGGTGGCGCGCCAGCGTCGCAAGTTCGCGCGCGCTGATTTTCATGCCGGGATCGGGCAGACCGGTGGCGTTCGTGAACACCGCCTTGGCCAGCCCAAGTTCGCGCGCCCGCTCAGTCATGGCCCGTGCGAAGGCCTGCTCATTGCCGTGCATCGCCTCGGCGAGAGCGATGCACGCATCATTGCCGGACTGGATGATCATCCCGCGCATGAGGTCTTCGACCCGCACGCGGCTGTTCACGGCCGCATACATCGTCGACCCGCCGGACGGCGCGCCGCCGCGCCGCCAGGCATCGACGCTGATGGTGATTTCGTCGTCAGGCTTGAGCCGGTTTTCCCGGATGGCTTTGAATACCAGTTCGGCCGTCATCAGCTTGGCCATGCTGGACGGGTACATCGGCTGGTCCGCCTGTTTCTCGAACAGGACGGCGCCGGTGTCGGCCTCAATCAGAATGGCGTAGGGGGCGGCGGTCTGAAAACCTTCGGCCTTGGGCGTTTGCGCGGCCGATGGCGAAGCCAGCGCCAGCCAGCACAACATGGCGGCCGCCACACAATACAGGCGCGGGCCGATCACGGACCAGCCCGCCAGTAATCTCCGGCGACCCAAAGCCATTAACCGTGCGCCCATGCAGCACTCGCCTCCAGCGAGATGCATATGGCAGCGCGACCGGCCGGATCAATGGGTTTCCGCGCGCCTCACTCAGCTTTGAAACGATCCGGCACCGGTTGCCGTCAGTAGAGCCCGCGCCCCACTGCCATACGTTCGTCGACCGCTGGTATAAACGCCGCGGCCGCCGGCGGGCGCTGCGGAACCGGGGCGCTGCGCGCGGGCACCGCGGGCATCGGCGCCGAGGCGGTGACCGTGCGGTAAACCGGCTCGCTGCTCCGCGCGACGGCGGGACGTACCGCCGGCGACGGCTGCACGAATGGCTGCGCGGCAGCCACACGCACAACGGAAGGCGATGGCGCCGGCCGTCCGACGCTCAAAGTCGCGAGCAGCCTGCGGTCGTCGGAGCCGTCGAGCGAGGCGCGACCGACATATTCGACCCGCACCCGCCCCACGCCCGAACGGCGGAGTTCGAGAACCTCAGCCGTCTTTTTCGACAGGTCGATGACACGGTTCGCATGAAACGGCCCGCGATCATTGACGCGGACGATGATCGAACGCCCGTTGTGCAGGTTCGTCACCCGCGCGTAACTGGGAATGGGCATGGTCGGATGCGCGGCGGAGATCCCCTCCATGTCGTAGACCTCGCCATTGGCGGTCAGACGTCCATGAAAATCGCTGCCGTACCATGACGCGATACCGTCGGCGCGATAGCGCGGATTTTCGCGCGGCGTGTAGGTGCGCCCGGCGACGACATAGGGTCGCCCTACCCTGTAGGTGCCGCCGCCCTTCGGCACCGGCTGACCGGGCTGAACCACCCGCGGACTCGCCGAGACGCCGTATTTGGAATCGTAGCGGCTGGTCGATTTGTTCGACGTCCCGCAGCCGGCAAGCACCAGACACCCGGTCGCAAGCACCATCACGCCCGCGATCCGCGGGCTACGCATACGCAACACATGCCGCATCAGAAAAACGCCCTCCGCGCCGGCGGTCGCCCTTCGACGTGCATGCGTCGTCACCGCAATACGGTGGGCCCCGACGCTGCACATCCGAGAGGCGAAAAAAGCCGGCCCCGTCCCGTCCGACGAAACCGGCCGCCATCCGGCCAATCAGCAGAGTACCCGCGTGCGCCGTTAACCGAAACGAAACGCTGGCCGGATGGTTAACGCCGTCTTTCTTCCGCGGGGCATGCCGTACCTCTTCACCGCGCTCGCGGTTAACTACGATCAAATTGACGGGATCGGTGCTCGACGGACGAGGCACGGTTTTGGCAATGCCATAGTATGTTGTGAATCAGACGGGAGCGCGCGGGGGGCAGCTTCGTGACGATCGAGAATGTAATGCCGCGGGCGGTGCAGCGCGCGGGCGACGACCAGGATTGGCCGCCGCCGGCCGAACGCACCGGACCCGCTATCGTGCGGCTGCTGCAGCAGGCTGCCGAACTGGCGCAGCGCAACGAAGAGCGATTCAGAGCGACCGCGCTCCGTCTGGGCGAGGAGGTCCGCGCGCTGGAAGAGCGCAACCGGCTGCTGGAAGCGCGCGTGCAGGAACTCGGCGAGCGCGCTGCCCGGGCCGAGCAATGGCTCATGCACATCCACCAGGGAATTCACACGCACTTCGTCGATGGCCGCGACACGGACAGCGCCGATCGCAGCCGTGCCCGCGCCGCGCCGGCGCAGCGGTGATCTTCCCCACCTTGTGCGTTGGTGATGACAACAGGAGATGACGGCCCGCGGCCACCTGTGACCGCGGGCGTCGTTGCTGGTTACGGCACTGTCACGACAAATGAGACGCTATTGGAAAGAACGGGCGCACTGCCGCCGCTGAACGTATAGGTGGCGATGTTGATCGTCCGCCTCGTGGCGCCAGGGCAGCCAGTATTCGACGAACGCCAATAGGCCAGCAGCCCGTTACCGCCAGAAAACGACCAGTCCACCGAAACCGTCGGCGCCGTTTTGGCCACTATACCTACCTTAAGTTCGATGCAGTACTGGCCGAGGGAAGGATTGGTGACCGACTTAACGCCCTGGGCCGATATAATTACGCCGCTCTGATTAACGTGTGCGATTGCCTGCGCGTAGGGCGCAATCAGATTTGCTGTGCCGGCCAGTTGCGGTGCTTTCTGGCGATCGTTCACGCGTTGTGCATGACCTGGACTGGTCGCAACCATAAGCACCGAGAGGCCGAACAAGATGGAGAGCAAGACGCGATTCATTGCCATCTTTCCTTCTGATTTAAGAGAATAGTTTTTTCTCGAATTATGGGTCGCCGGGCCTCACGGCGACCGTGTGCAGGAACTTAACACACAACTGTCATCAGGCAATTTTGGTAAATTAGCACCGAAGTCATTTTACCTATCGCAGTCAAATGCGATGAAATCAGAAGCGGCATACCAACGCCAAACAAAACCCGGAAACGCAGTTAAGGTGCAGTCCCTCCCACGCCCCTCCCCGTTATCCTCCCCAGCAGCTTTTCAGACCATGCCCTGTTCGACACCAGTAACCACTTTCGCCACCTTCCTTGTCACCTTCGCCGCCACCTTCTTCACGGTCATCGGCAGCGCAAGCGCCGGCACCGCGAGCGGAATTGCCGTCGACGAGTCCGGACGCCCGCTGCGCGGCGTTCACATCGAGGTCGTCTATCAGACCTACCGCCCCGACCAGATCGGGCATCACGGCGCGAGCGTGAAGAAGACAGCGGTGACGGGTCCCGATGGACGCTATCGCATCGACATGAACTCGCTTCCGCCGGGCGAATACATCGCCCACGCCTATCAGGTCGTCTCGAACGGCGGCCGAGCAACGAATGTCGACTTGCTGCCGGACGACGCGAAGCCCTTTGCATCCAACCAGAACGTCGTCCGCAACTTCACCGCCGGCCTGATCGAAATGTCGAAGGAGCACCCGTATGGCAATGCAGGGATCTTCGTCCTGCAGAACGCGGTGATGGACTATACGGACCTCGCCGGCGCGGAAGTGACGCTGACCAACGTCGCGACGAAGAGGACCTTCGTCAAGATCGTGCGTTCATCGGGAGAGGGTCTTGTCGTGACCGGCATCCCGTTCGGGACATACCGGTGCTCGGTGAGCCTGCGCGGAAAGCCGATGCAGATCGCGTTGGCAGGCAAGGAAGACACGTTCTCCGGCAGCGTCGTGCACGACTTCACGATGGGGTACACGGGCAACCAGATACGGGTCGTCGTCAAACCATAGGTCCGCGAGCGAAACTCGCTGACAGGTGACCGGCGCGCCAAATTATCGTGAGCGGCGATGCCTGCGCGCGCTCCCCCCGTAGGCATGCAGTATGCCGGTCAATGTCATCCCGCATGTCGTCGCGGCAAGAGGCGCAGTCGCCCGGAGTGATCCTGCCCATTGCACATGCAAATGCCTTTCAAGCGCATCTAACTATATGAAAATACTTGTATTTTCAGAACAGAGAGTCTACCTGAGCTGGATCGGGGAGTAGTCGCCGCGTTCACGCGGGGGCGCGTCAACAGACTTGCGCGATGGCGCATGGCGCGGCCAGCCGGTCCAACGGCCTGACAAGACCGAGGCGCCCGCCATCGCTTGAGCGGACCGGTGGCAACGGGTGCCTGGTCGGACGTCCGTTGGAACCATGCGCCATGTCTCCCTCCGCCATTGCCATGCTCGCAATCAGCATGTCGGTCGATGCCTTCGCCGTTTCAGTCGGCCGGGGCGCGGCGATCGGACGGCCCAGGTTTTCCGAGGTCCTGAGAACCGGCGTCGTGTTCGGGGCGGTCGAGGCGCTCACGCCGGTGATCGGCTGGGCGGCGGGCGTCGCAGCGAGTCGCTACGTCGAGGCGATCGATCACTGGATCGCGTTCGCGCTCCTCGTGGGCGTCGGCCTGCACATGCTATACGCGGCCATCCGAGGATCCGGCGACAGCACGCCGAAGGAGCGATCGCTTTCCGTGCTGCTCGCCACCGCGGTCGGCACGAGCCTCGATGCCATGGCCGTCGGTGTCTCGCTGGCGTTCCTGAACGTGAACATCGTCGTCATCGCCGTCGCTATAGGTATCGCGACCTTCTTCATGTCGGCCGGCGGCATGCTGGTGGGCCGCATCGTCGGCGAAAGGTTGGGCCGCGCGGCGGAGTTCGTGGCCGGTATCGCCCTTTGCGCATTGGGCACGACGATTCTTTTCCAGCACCTTTCTGTGTAAGCTCAGATCGCTTTTCCCTTGGCTATAAGCTCACGCAGCGCGCGGTTTTTTCGCTGGCCTTGATGGCTGAGGCGCGCGAGGGCGACCGGCTCGCCGCGCAGAATCAGCCATCCGGCAATCGAGGGCGAGAGCCGCAGATCAGATCGGCCGGCTCCCTATCGCGATCGGGCCTCGAAGATGCGGCTCACAGGGGCACGGAGGCTGTGTTCTGCGCCGGTATCGGGATCGCGTTTCGTCGCACGCGTCGAGCCGCTAGGCTCATCCGATGCCGATCGAACGAATTGTCATGATGCTGGTGCGGATCGCCATGCGCGTCTTGCGCCAGAACCGCAGGCCCCGACAGTAGGCGCCGGCAGCGCACCAAGGCCCACAAATGCAAAGCCCCCGGCAGAGCCGGGGGCTGCGCGCCGCGTAAATGCGGGGAAGCGGATGTAAGGAAACAGGCGCGGTTCAGCACGCCGCCGGGAAGGCCGTGCAGGCCGAGTTCATGAGCGCACCGATATTGCCCGGTCCCCAGCCGCCGTAATCGGCATTGGGGAACTCGTGATTCTGTCCGAAGAACGAGGCGCCCTGCACTTTCGGTCCGGTGGTGGTATAGCCCCAGCTCGTGGTGCCGACCACGATCATGCGGCTGGCCTGCGAGCCCGCTGTGGCACTGCCGGTGATGGTGGGCCGGGTGCCGAAATTGACCAGCCACGGTCCGCCGCTCGACCCGCCGGTCATCGCGGAGCCGAGCTGGGTATTGATCAGCGGCCTCCTATTGGTCGTCACATTGCTCGTCACGAGCTTGCCGAAGCTGTTGCCGCGCTGCATCTGGTAGCCGTTGTCCCACGCCAGCGGATAGCCAAGCTGGGTGATGTCGGCGACCGTCGCATTGCCGAACTCCGGCGCCTGGACGTAGGAGTAGCCGTTTGTGCCATAGCCGTACCAGCCGACCACGTCGCCCGCACGCACACCCTTCTTGTCACGCAGCACGAGCACGGCGATGTCGTTGTTGCAGACGACGCCCGGGGCGTTCACATCGCAGGTGTCCCGGCCGTTGCGGTAGGTCGTCGGAACGTACATCCGCCGCACCCTGTACTGGCCATAGGGCTGCCTCACGTTCCAGGGATCGGAGACATTGGCCGGCATGAACAGCACTTCGTCTGCGAAGCCCGCAGCTCCTTGGCCGAAATTGTGGACGCAGTGCGCGGCCGAAACCACGATGCCCGGCCGGATCAGCGATCCGGTGCAGACGAACCAATCCCCGCCGAACCGCATGATCAGCTTGCCGGTGGCACGATAGGGCATGGCGGTGACCGGGCTTCTCTCGATCCGGTTCACGTTGCCCAGGGTCGGCGTCGAATTAGCCACGCGCGCCATCGTGTATGGCCAACGCTGGGTGCCGAAGGCCTGCGGCTCCCGGCTGTCGGTCTCGATCGAGGACGGCGACACAAACGGCGCGCCTTGCACCGGAGCCCGCTGCGCCTCCCGTCCGCCGAGCGGAAAGGCCGACGAGTCGATCAGGGGAAGCCGGCTTCGCCCCGGCCCGGCGCTCGCCGGCGCGCTGTCGCCACCATCCCGCAATGCGTGGGACGAAACCTGAGCGCTTGCGAGTTCTGCGCCGGCGATGCTTGCCGCCGCCAGTACCGCCAGCGAAGTCGTCAAAATACGACTGCGTTCAAACATAAATCTCCCTCCAGCGTGCTGCATTCAAAAGATCGCGCGGGCGCAAGTCATGCAAGCAAGTCATGCGCGCCCGCAAACTTTCGATTCATGGAATGGATGATCCGGTCGCGGCGAGACGGGCGATGCGCCAACACATGCCCGCCATGCTCCCCTCTCATCCCGCTCCGACAACAAACCACTTATTCATGTAAAATCGCTTACATGTCGAGATCAGCCTTCAACAAAAGTCGGCATTTTCTCCAAATAACCTAAGAGGTATTCAAATAATCCCCGGTCCCGGTGGGTTTCGACCAGAGCACTTGGACATGCTTATCTGGATCATCGTTTTGATCTATCTCGCAAAAACTTTGACCCCGAGCCGCCCGGCCGGTCTCTATTGCGCTTGCAGCGGCACGGAGACTGCGGCGCGATGGCGCCGATCTCACCATTCCCGATGACGTGTCATTGATCATTCGTGAAGGCGAGCTAGAGCATTTTCCGGTGAAGTGGATACCGGTTCACCGTTAGAAAATGCGACCAGACAACAACTTCTAGAGCATGATCCGATTCAACCTGAACGGATCATGCTGTAGTCGGTCTGCCGGGCCGTTCCGGCCTCGGGCAAATCCACGCTCCTGCGCATCAGCGGGCTGATACCGCCAACTGGTCTGATGACTTACGTGCCGCTGGCCGCCCTGATCCGGCGCGCGCCGTGTTCGGCTACGACGAGCAGACCGGCCTGAACGCGCACTTGCATCATCCCCAGACCATCAAGAGAGAGTGCCCATGATTTCTCCGGAGCAGGCGGCGATCAATCTGGGCGTCGCGCTCGTGCTCGGCGCCGTGATCGGATTCGAGCGCCAATGGCGTCATCGCCTGGCCGGACTGCGCACGAACACGCTCGTCGCGCTCGGTGCCGCGACTTTCGTCACGCTCCCGATGCTGGTTCAGGGCGACAGCAGCCCGACGCGCGTCGCAGCGCAGGTCGTCTCCGGCATCGGCTTTCTGGGCGCTGGCATCATCTTCAAGGAAGGATTGAACGTCCGCGGCCTCAACACCGCGGCGACGCTGTGGTGCTCGGCCGCTGTCGGCGTCCTTGCCGGCGCCGGCCACCCGCTATTCGCGGCCATGGCTGCGAGCCTCATCATCGCCGTCAACCTCCTGCTCCGTCCGATCATCCATCTGGTCAACCGGCAGCCACTGTCCTCGACCGAAATCGAGACCCTGTATCTCGTCCGCGTGGTGTGCCGCAGCCCGGAGGAAGCACGCGTGCGGGCGCTGCTTCTCCAGGGCGTCGGGAACGGTCATCTCAGTCTCAGACGGCTCGACAGCAACGATCTCGAAAGCACCGGCAGCGTCGAGGTGACAGCCGTGCTCCGCGCGACCTCCCGCAACGACGCGGCGCTGGAGGCGATTGTCGGCCGGCTCAGTCTCGAACCGTCGGTTACGGCCGCGCGCTGGGCGGTGGAGAATGTGATCGAGTGAGGCGTGATCGCGTGAACTGCTTTCGAGCGAAGCCCGTCCTCGATCGTTCAAGGACGCTGCGGCAACCGGCGAAGCCATTCGTCGAAACCGATGGCGCCGAGGCGCGCATCGCCGAGCGGCACCAGCGAAAACTCTTCGACCCGCGAGCCGAAATATTGCGCGTCGGAATCGCTCACCACCTCGCGCGGATCGCCGGCCGCCTTCAGGTAGCGCGCGACCATTCCGGCCATTGGGGCCCGCTCCGGCCCCGCAATCTCGACAATCCCGTTAACCGGCGCGGCGAGAGCCGCATCCGCGACAAAGGCCGCCACATTGTCCGCGGCAATGGGCTGAAAAAGACCGGACGGCATTCTCACTGTGTCAGCGCCCGCATCGGACGCGGCAACGATGGCGGCCACGAACTCCATGAACTGGGTGGCGCGGACGATCGTGTACGGGATGCCCGAAGTCTCGATCAGGCGCTCCTGCGCAATTTTGGCGCGGAAGTAACCGTTCTCCGGCGTGCGATCGACACCGACGATCGAGAGGACGACGTGATGCCGGACCCCGGCCGCAGATTCCGCCGCCAGCAGATTCCGGCCCGAAGTCTCGAAGAACGCCAGCACGGCGGCGTCTTCGAATGACGGCGAGTTGACGAGATCGACCACGACATGCGCGCCGGCCAGAGCGGCGGAAAGCCCTTCACCCGTAACCGTATCGACTCCAGTGCGGGGCGAGGCGGCGACCACTTCGTGTCCGGCCTGCCTGAGAATCCCCGCTGCCTTTGACCCGATGAGACCGGTCCCGCCGGTGATGACGATCTTCATGCGACTGTTCTCTCCGTTGTGTGGGTCCTGCTGAAGCCATTCATGCCGAAGAACTCGCCCGGTGCGCGAATGACGAACCATGCCGGATCGACCTGCTCAGAGATTTTGATCTCTTCTGGAAGCCAGTGCCAGTTTCTTGACGAGCTCGTCGGGGATTGGCCGGCTTGGCGAGAAAGTGACGCCAGTCTTGGTCGACTTGAGGCCGGCCGCGGCAATGTCGCCGGCATGCGCCTTGATGGCGGAAGGAGCCAGATAGAGGCCGCACTGCTTGCTGAACGCTGCATAGCCCGCGATGGTGGATTGTCCGATCCGGAACCCTGGCATGTTATAGGCGATGACTTCTTCGGCGTCGGGCAGCGCGCGCGCAAGCTGAGCGCGCAATCGAACCAGCAGAGGGCGAAGGTCTTCAGGAGCTTTGGCTATGTAGGCGTCGTGATCGGCAAACATGGTCGGAGCAGGATTCCGCTGGCGTGACATTCAAGGCAAGCCCCCACCATCCCAGTTTCAGCCTGTTTGATGATCGGATCAAGCGGATCTAGCGCCGCGTTGCGAACGCCGCGCCGTAGTCTTCCGGCTTGAATCCGACCAGCAGCTTGCCGCCGCCGAGATCGAGCACCGGCCGCTTGATCATCGACGGTTGCGCCAGCATCAGGTCGATGGCTTTCGCCGCGTCGAGCCCCTGCTTGTCCTCCTCGGGCAGCTTGCGGAAGGTCGTACCCGCGCGGTTGAGCAGGGTCTCCCAGCCTGCCTTCTTGCACCAGCGGTCCAGACGCTCGCGCTCGATCCCGGCCGCCTTGTAGTCGTGAAACACGTAGTCGACGCCATGCGCCTCCAGCCAGGCACGCGCCTTCTTCATCGTGTCGCAATTCTTGATTCCGTAAATCGTAACGGCCACGGCCATGTCTCCTTAATGATAGCGGTTCGCGCCTGGCGATCGTTTTGACTTTGGTACACACCGAACCTGCGACGCGCACTGCGGGTTTTAAGGCTCGCCCTCGCCTGCTACAGTCGTTTCCATCAGAATGACGATGACATGGCAACGGCAAGAGGCGGATGGCATAATGGGCTTGGAACTTCGCTTGAATGTTTCGCACGGGCGGCAAAAGCTCTCGACTTCGAAGCGTAGCCTGTTTCCTTCATTGATGCTGGCGGTGGCGCTGACGGTCGGACTTTGCACCGCAAGTCCGGCACAGCAGGCGTCTGCCACCAATGGCGCAACCACGCTGTTCCAGAACGTCCGCATCTTCGACGGCAAGAGCGCTACGCTTTCGGCGCCATCCAACGTCCTCGTGCGCGGCAACAAGATCGAGCGCATTACCACCGATCCCGTCGCCGTCGATCGCCGGGCGGACACGCGTATCATCGAAGGCGGCGGCCGCACATTGATGCCGGGCCTCATCGACGCGCACTGGCACGCGATGATGGTGCGGCCGACGCCCGCGCAGCTTCTTTCCAGCGATCCCGGCTATTCCAACCTGCTCGCCGGCACCGAGGCGACGGCCACGCTGATGCGCGGCTTCACCACCGTGCGCGATGCCGGCGGGCCGGTTTTCGGCCTGAAACGCGCGATCGACGAGGGGCTGCTGCCCGGCCCGCGCATCTATCCGTCCGGGGCGGTCATCACGGTGACCAGCGGTCACGGCGATTTTCGCCAGGTCTCCGATCTGCCGCGGACCCTGGGTGGCCTGCTCAGCCGGGTCGAGCAGCTTGGCGGCGCCGCGATCGCGGACAGTCCGGACGAGGTCCGCATGCGCGCGCGCGAGCAGCTCATGCAGGGCGCCGTGCATATCAAGCTGACCGCGGGCGGCGGCGTCGCGTCGCCGTTCAGCCCGCTCGACGCGTCGACCTTCACCGAAGCCGAGCTGCGGGCCGCGGTCGAGGCGGCGGAGAATTGGGGAACCTATGTTCTCACCCATGCCTACACGCCGGTTTCGATCCAGCGTTCGATCGCGGCTGGCGTCAAGGTCATCGAGCACGCCCATCTCATGGACGAAGCCTCGGCCCGCATGATGGCCGAGAAGGGCGTATGGTTGAGCACGCAGCCTTTCCTGGACCTCGCAGGCGCCGCCGGCCTGCCGGCTGAGAACCAGGCGCGGATGCGGCAGGTGGTCAACGGCACCGACAAGGTTTACGCGCTGGCCAAGAAGTACAAGATCAAGACCGCATGGGGCACCGATGTCCTGTTCTCGCAGGCACTGGCCGAGCGTCAGGGCCAGGACCTCGTCAACATGACCCGCTGGTACACGCCCGCCGAAGCGCTGGCCATGGCGACCTCGACCAATGCCGAGTTGCTGACCCTGACCGGCAAGCGCAATCCCTATCCCGGCAAGCTCGGTGTCGTCGAAGAAGGCGCACTCGCCGACCTGCTGCTGGTCGACGGTAATCCGCTGGAGAACATCCAGCTTATTGCAGACCCGGCCAAGAACTTCGTCGTCATCATGAAGGACGGCAAGGTCTACAAGGACACGCTGGCCAAGTGAGGTTGTTGTCGCCACGGCGACCTCAACGACGCTAACAACTTTCACCGGTGGCGGCGGCAAGGCGAAAGCGCGGCGGCCGCGGCCGCCGGCCTCATATGCTGATGTCCAGACGTTTCCAGCCGGGCTTGAGCTTGAGGTGCCGACCGTAACTCGACGGGCTACGCGGCCGGAGCCACCGCGCAAAATATTGATCGCGAAACCTGAACGGGATTGTCGGCTCCAGCCGGGCGAGCATTGCGTGCAGCATTGGCGAGTCCCACGGAAGCGGAAAAACAATGAACGGCTGAACAAACAGCCGCTGCCCGCCAATTGTCAGTCCCACATGAGAAGTGCTGTCTCGCCCGTCGCCTGCCGGCGGAAATTCCCTGATCCAATCCGATAGCTTCCAAGTGAAGTAATAGGCGAGTCTAAGGGTTGTCGGTCCATCCTTCTGCTTGGGGAACTTGTCGTCGTCCAATGCGAACTGAATGGCGGACTGCAGTTGCGTCTTGTCGAGTTCCCAGCGTGGAAACGTCGGATACCGAGGTGAAGTCGGCAACTCCGGACCGAACCGCTGGCGCGCCTCGGCAAGCCTGGCCAAGCCAACGGGTGAACTCGTCCGGTCGGCCAGTTCATGACATGTCAGTTCAATCCGATCGCCAAGCAGGTACTGCGCCCATTCGTTCAGAAACTTTTCGGCAATGGGTAGCGCAAGTCGCGGATCACGTGGCCGGGATTGATGCCCAAAGGCAACGGACTTCGGAGGGTGATAGACGACCCATTCACCGGCTTCCGTGTCCCTATCGGCGCTCAATCGACCAGTCTCCTCGCAAACCGCCCGCCTTGGGCCTAAGCGGTCACCCTGCGTCCGCAAAAACTACCCTCACTGTCGCAGACTTTCCCGCTACACGCACTACGGGCGGCTGAGAATGCACTCCGAGCTTTACTGGATCGAGACTGCCAGTACGTTTCGGCTTGCCATCGCGGCGAGGCCGCGCGCGGGTGACTGGCTGGAGGACGAAGTCGCGCATTGGAAGCGTTCAGGCGCGGGGATCGTTATCAGCCTGCTGGAACGTGACGAGGTGGACGAACTCGGTCTGGGGATGGAGGCAGCGCTCTGCCGGCAGAACGACATCGAATTCCTGTCGTTCCCGATCCCTGATCGGGGCCTTCCCGAAGATGCCGGTCTGGCCATGCAATTCGCGAGAGCAGTTGCAGAAAAACGCAAGGCGACCGTCGTTCATTGTCGGGCGGGGATCGGTCGATCATCCGTAATGGCCGCAGCCATATTGATTGCCGGGGGCGTCGCACCCACGGCAGCATTATCGGCAATCGAAAAGGCGCGCGGCCTGCCGATCCCCGACACCGATGCTCAGCGCGACTGGGTGATGAAACTCCAGCAGCCG
>Ga0182739_1002263_pt1 | contig 18255 bp, 13 predicted proteins | sample eDN5th30CBELigBY_FD_128873 | JGI IMG/M metagenome (GOLD analysis project Ga0182739, IMG submission 128873) | Enriched backyard soil microbial communities from Emeryville, California, USA - eDNA 5th pass 30_C BE-Lig BY (version 2) (version 2) | ecosystem: Environmental > Terrestrial > Soil >...
CATGCCGACCTCGACGCGCTCGGCGAACTCGCGCGCGGCGTCGCCGTTGCGGGTGAAGATGGTGACACCGTTGCCGTACTGGTGGCGGCTGGGCAGTTCCAGCGCCTGCTCGAAGCTGTCGGCACGCACGATCTGCAGCACCGGCCCGAAGATCTCCTCGCGATAGGTGCGCATCTCCGGGGTGACGCGGTCGAACAGGCACGGCTTGAGGAAGAAGCCTTGCTCGTGCCCGGGCATCGTGAAGCCGCGGCCGTCGACCACCAGCTCGGCGCCCTCGTCGACGCCGGCCTGGATGTAACCCTCGATCCGCGCCTTGTGCGCGGCAGTCACCACCGGCCCGTAGTGCGCATCGGCGTCGAAGGACGTCCCCACGCGCAGCTCGCCGATTGCCTCGACCAGGCGCGCGCGCAGCCGCTCTGCGGTCTCCTCGCCCACCGGCACCACCACCGGCAGGGCCATGCAGCGCTCGCCGGCCGAGCCGTAGGCCGCGCCCATCAGGTCGGAGATGACGTGGTCGATGTCGGCGTCCGGCAGCACGATGCCGTGGTTCTTGGCCCCGCCCATGCACTGCATGCGCTTGCCGTGCGCCGCGCCGCGCGCGTAGACCTGCTGTGCGATGTCGGAGGAGCCGACGAAGCTCACCGCCTTGATCAGCGGATGGGCGAGGATCGCCTCGACCACGTCCTTGTCGCCGTGCACCACGTTGAGCACGCCCTCGGGCAGCCCAGCCTCGAGCATCAGCTCGGCCAGCCGCACCGGCACCGAAGGATCGCGCTCGGACGGCTTGAGGATGAAGGCGTTGCCGCTGGCGATCGCCGGGCCGAACATCCACATCGGGATCATCGCCGGGAAATTGAACGGCGTGATGCCCGCCACCACGCCCAGCGGCTGGCGCGCCGAAAACACGTCGATGCCCGGGCCTGCGCCCTGCGTGTACTCGCCCTTGAGCAGATGCGGGATGCCGCAGGAAAACTCGATCACCTCGAGCCCGCGCTGCAGGTCACCGCGCGCATCGGAGAGCACCTTGCCGTGTTCGCTCGACAGCAGGCGGGCCAGCGTGTCCATGTCGCGTTCGAGCAGGCGCTTGAACTCGAACAGCACCCGTGCGCGCCGCTGCGGATTGACCTGCGCCCACACCCGCTGCCCGTCGACGGCGCTGGCGACCGCGCGGTCGAGCTCGGCGGCGTCGGCCAGCGCGACGCGCGCCTGCACGCGGCCGGCGTTGGGGTCGAAGACATCGCCGTGGCGGCCGGACGTGCCGGCAACGCTGCGGCCGCCGATGAAATGTTCGATGTTGCGCATGTCGCTTTACCTTTTGTCTGGTGCCGGGGCCGGCGCCGGTTGCACGATCCATTCGTGCGCCGGGTCGTTGCGGAAGATCCAGCGCCGCTGGGGCCCGGCCATCACGTTGAGGTAGTACAGGTCGTAGCCGTGCGGCGCACCGACCGGGTGGTAGCCGCGCGGCACCATCACCACGTCGCCGTCGGCGACCGAAACGGTTTCGTCCAGCGAGCGGTCGTCGGTGTACACGCGCTGGACCGCGAAGCCCTGGCTGGGCTGCAGGCGGTGGTAGTAGGTTTCCTCCAGCGCCGTTTCCTCGCCCGGGGTGGCGGTGTCGTGCTTGTGCGGCGGATAGCTGGACCAGTGCCCGCCCGGCGTGATCACCTCGACCACCAGCAGGCTGTCGGCCGGCTCGGTCTGCGGCAGGATGTTGCGCACGTGGCGGGTGTTGGTGCCGCTGCCGCGCACCTCGCGGCTCATCCGCGCCGGGTCGATCTTGCGCGCCTGGCCGTCGCCGCGGCCAGGGGCGGTGCACACGGCCAGTTCGACGTCGCCGCGCGCGACCACCGCGTAGGGCACGCCCGCGGGCACGTAGACCGCGCCGGGCGCCCTGTCCTCGAACGGCGTGGCGCGCCCGCCGATGCCCTCGAACGACTGGCCGCCGGCGGTGATGTCGGCGCTGCCGGCGACCAGCACCAGGCAGGTCTCGCGCGCGGCGTCCTCGCCGGCATGCACCTGGCCGTCGAGCAGGCGCGCGACGCGGAAGCCGACGTGCTTCCAGCCCGCGCTCTCGGGCGTCACTTCCAGCACGGTGCCCGAATCATCGGGTGCGTGGGGACGAACGAGCAGCGGTGAGGTCATTGCAGCCCCGCTTTCGCGGCCTCCTGTTTCAGCGTCTGCAGGCCGAGCGCGGCGTACTGGCGCGGGTTGGCCAGCGCCGGATCCTGCTCGGCCTCGATGACGATCCAGCCCGCGTAACCGATGCGCGCCAGCGCGCGCATGACCGCGGCGTAGTCCAGCCCGCCGTCGCCGGGCACCGTGAACATGCCGGCGAGCACGCCGTCGAGGAAGCTCGCGCCGCGCTCGTGGATGCCGGCGAACACCTCCCGGCGCACGTCCTTGCAGTGCACGTGCGCGATGCGTCCGGGGTGCGCGTCGATCACCGCCAGCGGGTCGATCCCGCCCAGCGCCGCGTGCCCGGTATCCAGCGTCAGCCCCACCGACGGGCCGGTGTTGCGCAGCAGCGCCTCGAGGTCGGCGGCGCGCTCGACCACCGTGCCCAGGTGGTGGTGGTAGGCGAAGCGGATGCCCTGCGCCTGGACGTGGTCGGCCACGCGGGTCATGCGTTCGCCGAACTGCGCCCACTGGTCGTCCCGCAGCCGCGGCGTATCGGCCAGCGGCGTGCCGCGTTCGCCGTGCACGGCATTGCTGGTTTCGGCGAACACGAACGCGGTGGCGCCCAGCGCCTTGAGCAGCGACAGGTGCGGCTGCAGCGCCTGGATTTCCGCATCCGCGTCGCGCGCCAGCAGCGCGCCGCTGTACCAGCCGCCGATCAGGTCGAGGCCGTGACCGCCGAGCAGCGCCGCCAGTTCGGCGGGCTCGCGCGGGAAGCGCCCGCCCAGCTCCACGCCCTCGAACCCCAGCGCCGCGATCTCGCGCAGGATGTCGTCCAGCGGCGTGTCGCCGCCGAGTTCGGGCATGTCGTCGTTGGACCACGCGATCGGGCTGACGCCGAAGCGGATGCTCATGGCTGGTTCCGTTTGAGGGGCACGCCGGCCTCGTAGGCCTGGCGCGCGATGTTGACCTCGGTGCGGTCGGACACTTCGGGAACGGCCACGTCCCACCACCAGCCACCGGCCTCGGTGGTCCGGCGCGGATCGGTGTCGATCACCACCACGGCGCTGCGGTCGGCGGCGCGCGCGCGCGCCAGCGCCTCGCCCAGCTGCGCCACGCCGGACACGTGCTCGGCCAGCGCGCCGAGGCTGCGTGCGTGCGCGGCGAAATCCACGGGCGCCAGCCGCGCGTGGCGCGCGTCGGCCAGCAGGTTGTTGAAGCCCGCGCCGCCAGTGGCGCGCTGCAGGCGGTCGATGCAGCCGAAGCCGCGGTTGTCGAGCACCACGACCACCAGCTTCAGGCCGAGCATGACCGAGGTCGCCAGTTCGGAGTTCATCATCAGATAGCTGCCGTCGCCGACCAGCACCACCACCTCGCGGCCCGGCTCGGCCATCTTCACGCCCAGCGCGCCGGCGATCTCGTAGCCCATGCACGAGTAGCCGTATTCGACGTGGTAGCCGCGCGGCGACGCGGTGCGCCAGAGCTTGTGCAGTTCGCCCGGCAACCCGCCGGCGGCGCAGACGACGATGGCGTCGTCGTCCACGGCGGCCTGCACCGCACCCAGCACCTGCGCGTCGCTGGGCGCCTCGCCCGCCGCGCCGGGCGCGGTCGCGGCGTCGACCTGTTCGTTCCAGGCCGCGATGGCCGCGGCGTTGCGCCGTGCGACGCCTTCCTCCACGCGCCAGTCGCCCAGCCCTTCGCGCAGGGTTTCCAGCACCAGCCGCGCGTCGCCGACCACCGCGGTGGCGCCGTGCTTGTGGGCGTCCAGCGGCTGCACGTTGACCTGGAACAGCCGCGCCTGCGGGAACAGGCTGCGCGAGCCGGTGGTGAAATCCTGCAGCCGCGTGCCGATGCCCACGACCAGGTCGGCCGCCTGCGCGGCGGCGTTCGCCGCCGTCGAGCCGGTCACGCCGATCGCGCCGAGGTTGCGCGGATGGTTCCAGGGCAGCGTGCCCTTGCCCGCCTGCGTTTCGGCGACCGGCAGGCCCGTGGCCGTGGCCAGCGCGGACAGCGCGGCCCCGGCGCCGCTGTAGGCCACGCCGCCGCCGCAGACCAGCAGCGGGCGCTGCGACCTGCGGACCGCTTCGAGCAGCGCCTGCAACGCCGCCTCGTCCGCGGGCTGGCGCCGCTCGGGCCACAGCACGGGCTCGAAGAACGATGCTGGGAAATCGAACGCCTCGGCCTGCACGTCCTGGCAGAACGCCAGCGTGGCCGGCCCGCACAGCGCCGGGTCACGCAGCACCGCCAGTGCGCGCGGCAGCGCATCGAGGATCTGTTCCGGGCGCGTGATGCGGTCGAAGTAGCGCGACACCGGGCGGAAGCAGTCGTTCACCGACGCCGTGCCGTCGGCGCCGGACTCGAGCTGCTGCAGCACCGGATCCGGCCGGCGCCCGGCGTAGACATCGCCGGGCAGGAACAGCACCGGCAGCCGGTTGACGTGCGCCAGCGCCGCGGCGGTGACCATGTTGGTCGCGCCCGGCCCGATCGAACTGGTGCAGACCATCGCGCGCCGGCGCCGCATCTGCTTGGCATAGGCGATCGCGGCGTGCGCCATCGCCTGCTCGTTGTGCGCGCGCCAGGTCGGCAGCGCGTCACCCGCCGCGTGCAGCGCCTCGCCCAGGCCGGCGACGTTGCCATGGCCGAAGATCGCCCACGCGCCGGCGAAGTACGGCACCTGCGCGCCGTCCACGACGACCCGCTGCGCGGCCAGCCAGCGCACCGTGGCCTGTGCGGCGGTCAGCAGGATCGTGCGTGGCGTGGCCATGTCGCTCATCAGGCGCAGTCCGCGACGGCAGGATGTCCGATCTTCGCACTCCTGGCCTGGCGCCATGCCTCGACGAGTACGCCGAACCGGGCCGCCAGGTCGTCCACCGCCGTCTCGTCGTCGATCTCGCCGCCCAGCCAGCGCGCGGCGGCCTCGGCGAAGATGGTGCGTCCCACCGCGAACCCCTTCACCAGCGGCTGCGCGGCGGCCACCTGGAACGAGGCGACCAGGACTTCCTGCGGCGCCGACAGGCCCAGCAGCACCACCCCGCGGCAATGCGCGTCGTTGGCGACGATGGTGCGTTCGATGTTGCGCCACGCCGCGGCGCTGTCGCTGGGTTCGAGTTTCCACCAGTCCGGGCGCATGCCCAGGTCGTAGAGCCGCTGGATCGCGCGCGCCGCGGTGTCGTCGTCCACGGCGCCGCTGTTGGAGGCGATGATTTCCACCAGCAGCTCGTGGCCGGTCTTGCGGGCGGCGTCCTGCAACCGCAGCAGTTGGCGCTCCTGGCGCGCGCGCAGGTCGTCCGGATCGTCGGGGTGATAGAACGCCAGACACTTCACCACGTGGTTGCCCGGCCAGGTGGCCAGTTCGGTGGCCACGTCGGCGCTGCTTTCGAAGTCCAGCGGGCGCGACCCCGGCATCTCGATCGGCCGGCCAATCCAGTACGGATAATCGGCCGCCGCCTGCAGCGCGCGCATACCGTAACGGCCGTCGAGCAGCAGGCCGAAACCGGGTTGCCCATGCGCGACCCGGTCCACCGCGCGCAGCGCCAGCGCCTTGAACGCCGGGATGCGCGCCGGATCGGCGCCCACCTGCGCGCACAGCGCCTCGAACTGGCTGCGATGATCCATCGCCAGCACCATCAGGTCGTCCCAGCGCCCGACGCGGGTGGTGGCCCAGTGCAGCTGTTCGAGCGCGGCATCGTCGCGCAGCCGGAACGGACGCGCGTCCGATGCCAGGAACGCCTGCAGTTCCTCCCAGGTCGGCATCGCCGGCGAGCAGCCGTGGCGCGAGACGACGATCGCGCCGCAGGCGTTGGCGTACCGGCAGCACGCCTCGAGCGGTTCGTCGCGCAGCCAGCCGCGCAGGAAGCCGGCCATGAACGCGTCGCCGGCGCCGAGCACGTTGAACACGTCCACCCGGAAGCCCTCCCCGACCAGGCCGTCGTCGAGGCGGTCGGGAATCGCGCCGGCAAAGGCGACGCAGCCGTGCGGGCCGCGCTTGAGCACCAGCAGCGCTGGCGTGCGTTCGCGGATCGCGCGCAGCGCGGCGAGCGTGTCGGTGCTACCGCCGAGGATGTGCATCTCCTCCTCGGTCCCGACCACCAGGTCGCACAGCGGCAGCACCTGCTGCAGCCGCGCGGTGACGCCGTCGTGGGCGACGAAGCGGTTCTCGCCCATGTCCTTGCGGGTCAGGCCCCACAGCACCGGGCGGTAGTCGATGTCGAAGACCACGCGCGCGCCGTTGCCGCGCGCGATCTGGCAGGCGCGCAGCGAGGCCTCGAAGACGTTGTCGCGCGACAGGTGGGTGCCGTTGATCAGCACCGCGCCCGCGTCGCGCAGCAGGCCCTCGTCCACGTCCGAGGCCTGCAGCGCCATGTCGGCGCAGTTCTCGCGATAGAACACCAGCGGGAAGGTGTCCGCGTCGCGGATGCCGAGGAACACCAGCGCGGTCAGCCGCTCGGGATCCTCCAGCACGCCGCGGGTCGAGACACCTTCGCGCGCGAGTTGCTCGGTGATGAAACGGCCGAAGTGGTCCGCGCCCACGCGGGTCAGCAGCGCCGACCGCAAGCCCAGGCGCGCGGCGCCCACGGCGGTGTTGGTGGGACTGCCGCCGATGTACTTGGCGAACGACCCCATGTCCTCGAGGCGGCCGCCGACCTGCTCGCCGTAGAGGTCGATGCAGGACCGGCCGATCGTGACCAGGTCGAGTTGCCGCTCCTTCGCTGCCATGCAGGCCATGCCCCACTGTGCCGGGCGCCTATCGCCCCCGCTTTTGTAACATATATTCTATTTTGAAATATGAAGCAACGTACGTTTCATTTCTTCGCGCGCCGCCCGCCAGCGCCGCCGCTGCGCCGTCCGCGCGCCGGGGGCACGGCCGCGAACACGTAGGAAATGACCAGCGCCTGCGCCAGGCACATCGAGGCCGAGAGCGAGCGGAACTTGCGGATCTCCGCCTCGCGCACCTGCAGCACCAGGGTCGATGGCTTGGCCACCGGACTGACCATGCTGTCGCTGATCGACAGCACCTTGCAGCCGCGGATGGCGGCCGCGTCGATCAGGTGCACGGCCTCCTCGGCGTAGGGGTGGTAGCTGACCGCCACCAGCAGGTCGCGCGGGCCGATGGCATGGACCTGTTGCAGCGCCATGCCGCCGACGCTGTCGATGAAGACGGTTTTCTTGTCGGCCTGGTGCAGCGAGTAGGCGAGGTAGGCGGCCACCGGGAACGAACGCCGGAACCCGGCGACGTACACCGTTTCGGCCTGCGAGATGAGCTTCACCGCGCGCGCGAGATGGTCGCGGTCCACCGCCCGGCCCAGGTTCTGCAGCGCCAGCACGTTGCCTTCGACGAACTCCGCCAGCACCTGCCCCGGATCGCCCACGGCCTTACGGTCCACGGTCTGGGTGAACTCGCGCACACGCTCGCCGTAGCCCTGCGTGGTGCTGCCCAGCAGGCCGTCGACGAACAGGCGCTGCATCTGGCTGGCGCCGTCGAAGCCGAAGTGCTTGGCGAAGCGCACGATCGCCGACGGCTGCACGCCGGTGCGCTCGGCCAGCACCGCAACGGTTTCCAGGGCCACGGCGCTGGGCTCGTCGAGCACGTAGCGCGCGATCTGCTTGAGCCGCTTGCTCAGCGTCTCGTACTCGTCGAGGATCGCTGCGCGAAGTTCGTCCGCATCCGCAGGTGCCTGGGTCCGTTCGGTCATTCGGCCACTCCTTCGGGTTGCGTGGTTCGGGGGATGGGACGGGTGCACATGTTCGCCCACGGCGATGTACGCCGGCGTCGAATTCTATTGCATTCCCAAACAGAACAAATATTCTATCTGCATTCCGGTGCGGGTGGGGTCCAGATGCAGCGTATCGATGTCGCACTGGTGGGGGCCGGCCGCATGGGCCAGGTCCACGGCCCGAACGCGGCCCGGCATCCCGGGCTGCGCCTGAAGTACGTCGTCGATGCCCGCCCCGGCGTGGCCGAGGCGATGGCGGGCCGGTGGCAGGCGGGGGTCGCGGGGCTGGAACAGGCGCTGGCCGACCCGTCCGTGGGCGGCGTGCTGGTGTGCAGCACCACCGACCTGCACCTGGCGCACGCCAGCGCGGCCGTGGCCGCCGGCAAGGCGGTGTTCTGCGAGAAGCCCATCGACCTGGACGTGGCCAAGGCGCGCCAGGCGCAGCCGCTGTTCCGCGACGCGCGCTTCCTGCTCGGCTTCAACCGCCGCTTCGATCCGCACTTCCTCGCGCTCAAGCGCCGGCTGGACGCGGGCGAAGTCGGCCGACTGGAAGCCCTGCACATCGTCAACCACGACCCGGCCGCGCCGCCGCCCGGCTTCATCCCCACCAGCGGGGGGCTGTTCAAGGACTTCACCATCCACGACCTGGACCTGGCCCGCTGGCTGCTGGGCGAGGAGCCGTGCGAGGTGTTCGCCTCGGCCAGCTGCCTGGTGGATCCGGAGATCGGCCGGCTGGGCGACGTCGATACCGCGCGCGTGCTGCTGCGCACGCCGTCCGGCCGCCTGTGCGTGATCTCCAACACCCGTCGCAGCGGCTGCGGCTACGACCAGCGCATCGAGGCGTTCTGCTCGGGCGGGCGGCTCGCCGCGGACAACGTCCACACCAGCACGCTGGTGGCGACGACCGCGCAAGGCGCCCTCGCCGCGCCGATCCACCCCGGCTTCCCCGAGCGCTACCGCGACGCCTACCGCGCGCAGATCGAGCACTTCGCCGACGTCGTGCACGGCCGCGCGGCGCCGGCGATCGGCTACGACGACGGCATCGCCGCCCTCGCGCTGGCCGAAGCCTGCGGACAATCCGCGCGCGCCGCCGCGCCGGTCCACTCATGAAGGAATCGAACATGCACAAGGTCGCATTGATCGGCGCCGGCCGCATCGGCCGCATCCACGCGCGCAACATCGCGCGCCATCCGCGGCTGGCACTGGCCGCCGTGGTCGACCCGGTCGAGGAGGCAGCGCGCGCGCTGGCCGCCGAGTGGCAAAGCCGGGTCGCCACGCTCGACGAGGTCCTGGCCGATCCGGACGTGGCCGGCGTGGTCATCGCCAGTTCCACCGATACGCACCTGGACTACAGCGTGCGCGCCGCGGCCGCCGGCAAGGCGGTGTTCTGCGAGAAGCCCATCGACCAGGACCTGGCCCGCGCCCGCACCGCGGCCGATGCACTGTCCGGCGCGCGCCTGCTGCTGGCCTTCAACCGCCGCTTCGATCCCAACTTCCAGGCGCTCAAGGCGCGGCTGGACGGCGGCGAGGTCGGCACCCTGGAAAGCCTGCAGATCACCTCCAACGACCCGGGCCCGCCGCCGCCGGCCTACGTCGCGGTGTCCGGCGGCCTGTTCAAGGACATGGCGATCCACGACTTCGACATGGCGCGCTGGCTGCTGGGCGAAGAGCCGGTGGCGGTGTTTGCCGTCGGCAGCTGCCTGGTGGACCCGGAAATCGGCAGGCTCGGCGACGTCGATACCGCGCGCACCCTGCTGCGCACGGCATCGGGCCGCCTGTGCGTGATCTCCAACAGCCGCCGCTCCGGCTTCGGCTACGACCAGCGCATCGAGGCCTACGCCTCGGCCGGCATGCTGCGCGCCGACAATGTCACCGAGACCACGGTGCAGGCCTGGACCGAGGCCGGCGCCGCGGCGGACCGCTTCCAGAATTTCTTCCTCGACCGCTATGCCGAGGCCTACCGGCGCGAGATGGATCACTTCGCCGACATGCTCGACGGCAGCTGCAGCGCATCGGTGGGCTACGCCGACGGCGTCGCCGCGCTGGCGCTGGCGGAGGCTGCGGCGCAGTCGCTGCGCAGCGGCCAGGTGGTCGCCCCCTGACGCGGGCTCAGCGCGCGGCCGCGGCCACGGGCGCGACCAGCTTGCCGCGCACCAGCGCGGCGAAGTCGTCCAGGCGGCAGGGCTGCGCGCAGCCGGGGATCGGCAGGGACACGTAGGCGGGCGCGTTGGCGTCCGACAGCGGCTGCAGTTCGCGCACCTGGTCCATGGTCTGCGAGCGGTAGAAGGCGCGCACGAAGCGTTCACCGCGCGCATCCGACAGCACCTCGAAGCCGAGCGCGCCACCCGGCGGCGGATCGTCGCGCGGGTAGCCGGGCACGGTCCAGTGCAGGTCGAGCAGGCCGCCGAGGTCGGCGATGTTGGTGTCGTGCCCCACCAGCACCGTCAGCGGCGGGCCGTCTTCGACGGCCGCAAGCATGCGCGCGGCCAGCGGCGAGGCGGCGCGCGCGGCGACGTACGGCGCGCGGCCTTCGTAGCGGAACTTGATCGAATGGAACTCGAGCAGCGCCTCGATGCCGTCGCGGTCCAGGCGGCCCCAGGCCACGTCCTGCATCGGCATGCCTTCCAGGTACTGGAGCAGGAAGGTCTGGCTGATCGTCGATGCCAGCCCGAAGGGGTCGCCGACGTCGGGACGATCGTCCTCGTGGCGCACGATCCCGGTCGGCATCTGCGAGAGGTCGCACCCGGCCGGTACGCCCCACGCTTCGCACAGCGGCGGTGCGCAGCAGCCCAGCGCCTGGTTGAGCTGCGCGAACAGCGCCGCGCGCGCCTGCACCTCGGCATCCATCCCGCCTGGCGGGGCGAGCGCGGCCACCGCGCGCACGGCCTGGTCGGGCTCCACGCGCGTGTAGCCGGTTTCCAGCGGATGGAACTCGAAATCCTCGTCGGCACCGGCCGGGAAGGCGACCGCGATGCCGCAGCCCGGCGCGAGCCCTTCGAGCAGCGCACGCGCGGTGTCCTGGGTGCGCGACTTGGCGCTGGCCGCCACCGCCACGGTGTCCTGCGACGGGCAGCCGTCGGTCGGGATCAGGCCACGCGCCGCCCAATGCGTGCGATCCCAGGCGCCGACCAGGCGCACCGCGTCGTAGCCGTGCTGCGTCAGCTCGCCGAATCCTGTCGACCAGGTCGGCCATTCCCGGTCTGCCATGCCTTCGGGCGCGACTTGCGGTTTGGTCGGCGGGCGGACGCCGTGGCGCATCAGCATCACCACGCGTTCGAGCACCGGCGCGGACTGCGCGTCGGGGGCCGGCCGCTCCGGGCTGCCCGCGCAGGCGGCCAGCAGGCCGCAAAGCGCGAGCAGGCCGGCGCCCAGGGCGCAGCGGATCGGAGGGGGCATGGCGTTGCGCTCCTGCATCGGGATCACCATCGTGTCGACGCCGGGGTCAGAACCTGAGCTGGATGCCCATGCGCGCGGTCCAGCCGTAGATCTCCTTCTCGGCCATGCGGTTGCGGTAGCCCATGTAGTTGAGCAGGGCCGCGTCGTTGAGGTTGCTGCCTTCCAGGAACACGGTCACGAGTGGATTGAAGGCATAGCTCACGCGCGCGTCCCACTGCTTGAGCGCGTCGACGTAGATGTCCCCCTCGCGCTCCTCCTCGTTGACCTCCAGCAGCATCGCCGACCGGTAGGTGTAGGCGATGCGCGCGGCGAACCCGTATTTCTCGTAGCTGATCTGTGCCGAGGCGACGCGATCGGACTGGTTGAGCAGCGGCACCTTGTCCGAACGCCCGGGCAGGCCCTCGGCCTCGGAGTCGACCCAGGTCATGTTGGCGCCGACGCTGAACCCGTCCAGCGGCGACGGCAGGAAGCTCAGCTCGTACTGCGCGTTGAGTTCCAGGCCCTTCACCGTGGCCTTGTCGGCGTTGGTCCAGGTGCCGACCTCCGCGTTGGTCAACGGCAGGCCGCCGAACACGCCGTCCTGGCCGTCGCGGGTGACCTCGTAGATCGGATTCTTGATCGTCTTGTGGAACACCGCCGCCGACAGCAGGCCGCGATTGCCCACGTAGTACTCGACCGACAGGTCCAGGTTGGTCGACATCAGCGGCTCGAGGTCCGGGTTGCCCATCGTCACCTCGGGCTCGGCGTCGCCGGCGTTCTCGATCTGCACGAACGGCGCCAGCGACTCGTAGTTCGGCCGGCCGATCGCGCGCGTGGCGGCAGCGCGGAACACCAGGTTCTCGCCGGCGTCATAGCGGAAGTTCACGCCGGGGAACCAGTCGGTGTAGCTGCGCGAACCGAACGTGTTGAAGCCCTGGTCGAGGGAGGCTTCCTCGACGTCGAAGGCGTTGGCGGCGTAGTCGCCCTGGGTGTGCTCGACGCGCACGCCGGGGATCACGGTCAGGTCGCCGAAGCGCAGGCGGCTCATGATGTAGCCGGCGGTGATCTTCTCGGTGATGCGGTAGTCGGCGGCCAGCGTGGCCGAGAGGGTGCCCTCCTCGTCTTCCTCGAACTCGCCGCCGTGCGCGTCGAAGTAGGCTTTCGCCGCCGGATTGGAGATCGTCGGACCGATGAAGTAGCGGCCGCCGAACATCGAGCCCATGGGCTTGCCGAGCACGTCGGCCAGCGTCATCGGGCCGTCGTCGTACTCGTAGGCGCGGCCGTTCTCGTCGTTGGTCTTCTTGCGGTGCAGGTATTTCACGCCGAACTGCAGGTCGGAGCCGTCGCCGATCGACAGCGGCATCAGGTAGTCCAGCCGCGCCTGGTACAGGTCCTCGACCGCGTGGCGCGATTCGGGCTCCCAGAAATCGGGTTCGAACAGCGACGGATCGTACGCGTCGGGGCCGTCCGGGGTGACGGTGTAGGTATCGCTGCCCAGCAGGTAGCTGCCGGTGATGTCGCCCTGCACGAAGCCCCACTCGTCGCGGTGCGGATCGCGCTTGTCGGCGCGTGACCAGGTGACCTCGGCGCTGAGCTTGCGGTCGCCCTCGAACTCGAACTCGCCGCCGGCCGATGCGGTCAGCGTACTGGTGTTCTCCGACCGCGTGCGCAGTGCACGCAGCGCCTCGGCGTCGCTGAAGGTGCCGCTGCGCGCGTCGGTGGGCGAGATCCCGTCCTCGTCGAACTCGATCGCGAAGCGGTCGCGCGTCTCGGAGTCCTCGTACTTGGAGTACAGCAGGCGCAGGAACAGGCTGGTGTCGTCGTTGGGGCGCCAGTCGAAGTTGGCCACCGCGCCGGTGCGCTGGCGATGGGTGTTGTACTGGCGCATGTCCAGCCCCTCGGGCACGAACTGGCCGTCGACCTCGATCCAGTCGCCCGCGTTCTGGATGTTCTGGCTGCCGATCTTGCGGTCCGAGTGGTTGAGCGCGAACACCGCGCCGAACTGCTTGTCGGGGCCGAAGCGCCCGCCGAACGAGCCGTCGAACTCGTAGGGATGCTCGCCGTTGATGTCGTTGTAGCCGTAGGCCGCGCTGGCGGTGCCGAATGTGCCCTGGCGGTCGAACGCGCTGAGTGTTTCGATGTTGACCATGCCGGCGATGGAGTTGGCGTCCATGTCCGGCGTCAGCGTCTTGGACACGACCACCGCGCCGATCAGGCCCGAGGGAATGTCGTCGAGCTTGACCTGGCGGCCGTCCGGCTCCGGCGCCGGCGAGGTCTGGCCGTTGAGGGTGACGTTGAGCAGGTCCGGCGAAATGCCGCGCACCGTGAGGTAGCGCCCCTCGCCCTGGTCGTTGACGGTGGAGATGCCCGGCAGCCGGCGGACCGCCTCGGCCACGTTCTGGTCGGGCAGCCGGCCGACGTCGTCGGAGCGGATCGCGTCCACCTGCCCGTCCGCGTAGCGCTTGTCGTCGATGGCCGCGCGGTCGGCCGCGCGGCGCCCGGTGACCTGGATCCGGTCCAGCTCGGTGACTTGCGGTGCCTGCCCCGCCGGCGGTGGATCCGCACTGTCCTGGGCCAGCAGCTGCCCGGGCATGAGTGCGAGGTTGCTCAGAATGATTGCCGTCAATGCATTGCGATGGATCTGTCGCATGGTGCAGTCCCTCCCGAGGACAGCCGCCACCGGCCAGGCAAGGGCGCCCGGATCGGGTGGCCGTGCCCGGAGATTACGAATGAAAATTCCAAAATGCAACAGACTTGGAATTTCTCTTGCAAAATTGCAGGGCCTGTGTGAGTGTCCCCACACGGCTAGCCGGCACATTCAAGCAACCGGAGATGACAAATTGAGTTCCCGCCATCGATCGACCATCACCGTCATGGCCGTGGCCGTGGCGCTCGCCCTGCCGGGCGGACAGGCAGACGCCCAGGACGCCCAGGTCCCGACCGTCCAGGCGACCGCCAGCACCCAGCGCACCGCCAGCGGCGAGAACAACGACGCGGCGATCGTGCGCAACGACGCCCGGCCCGGCGCGAGCCGCATCATCGCCACCGCCGCGCTCGACGGCCTTGAAATCAGCGACCTGTCCGGCAAGCGGCTGGCCACGGTGCCGGCCGGCGAGGCCGCGGCGGTGGACGCCATGCCGGGCGTGACGATCGGCAAGCGCAGCACGACGGTGGTCGCGGCGGTGGACGAGACCGGTCATTTCCTGCGCCTGTACACCTTCGACAACGACCGTCTGGCCGAGGCCGGCGCGCGGCCGATCCCGCTGGGTTTCGCCGCGGAGGGCATCTGCCTGTTCCGCAGCCCGCAGGACGGCGCGCTGCAGGCGTTCATCGTCGGCGACGGCGGCGAGATCGACCAGCAGGTCATCCACGCCACCGCCGGCGGCAGGCTCGACGCGCGCCAGGTGCGCCGCATCCACCTGCCCTCGCCCCTCACGCAATGCGTCGCGGATGCGGCGGGGCACGTCTACGTGTCCGAGGAAGCCGTTGGCATCTGGCGCTTCAACGCCGACGCCGAGGCCGACACCGAAGCCCGGGTAGTCGACGCCCCGCGGCTGGGCCATATCGAGGAGGAGGTCTCCGGCGTGGCGCTGTACGACGGCGGCGACGGCAGCCGCTGGCTGCTGGCCGGGGACGCCAGCGCCGGGCACGTGAACGTCTACGACCGCGACCGCGACGATGCATGGCTGGGGGCCTTCGTCGTTGCGGCGCCGGACGGCGGCGCGGTTGAAGAACCCGGCCTGCTTGCCGCCACCGGCCTGCCGCTGGGCAAGTCGTTCCCGCACGGCGCGCTGCTGGTGGTCGACGAGGACGCCGCCGACACCAAGCTGGTGGCGATCGCCGACATCGCCCGTGCGCTCGGCCTCGACCCGGGCAACGCGGCCGCCGCGGCATCGCCGGCCACCGTCCCCGCCGTCACCGCGCTGGTGGAAACCACGCCCGTATCCAGCTTCGGCGACGCCGCCGACGACCCGGCGATCTGGGCCAACCCCGACGACCCGGCCGCCAGCCTGGTGATCGCCACCGACAAGAAGGCCGGCCTGTACGTTTACGACATGCAGGGCCAGGTCGTGCAGTTCCTGCCCGACGGCAAGATGAACAACGTCGACCTGCGCGAAGGCTTCGAACTGGGCGGCGAGCAGGTGGTGCTGGTCACCGCCAGCAACCGCACCGACGACAGCATCGCGATCTACCGCCTGGATACCGAGAATCGCCGCCTGGTCGACGTCGCCGACGGCGTGCAGCCGACCGGCTTCGACGATCCCTACGGGCTGTGCATGTACCGCAGCCCGCGCGACGGGGCGATGTACGTGTTCATCAACGGCGACGACACCGGCAAGCGCCAGTGGCGCCTGGCCGACACCGGCAACGGCCGCGTCCATGCTGAGCTGGTCCGGGAGATGCGCTTCGAATCGCAGACCGAGGGATGCGTGGTCGACGACGACGCCGGCACGCTGTACGTCAACGAGGAAGACGTGGCGATGTGGCGGATGTCCGCAGAACCCGACGGCGGCGACGCCAAAGTCGCGGTCGAGCGCATCGAGGACAACCCGGCGATCCGCGACGACCTCGAGGGCGTGGGCATCTACCACCTGGGCGAAGGCCGCGGCTACATCGTCGCGTCGAGCCAGGGCAACGACACCTACGCGGTCTACCGGTTGGAGGGGGAGCAGGCGTACGTCGGCTCGTTCGCCGTGGTCGCCGACCCAGTGCGCGGCATCGACGGCATCTCCGAAACCGACGGGCTGGAAGTCACCAGCCGCAACCTCGGCCCCGGCTTCGAACACGGCGCGATGATCGCCCAGGACGGGCGCAACGTGATGCCGGTGGAGAACCAGAACTACAAGTACGTGCCCTGGGAAGCGATCGCGGGCGCGCTCGGGCTGGAGATGCGCTGACCGACCGCGCGACGGGCACGACACGGGCGGGTGGCGGGCGCTAGGCTGGCGTCCCGCCACTGCCGGCCCCGCCCCATGTCGCCCCTCGTCGAACGCGTCCTGCCCGTCGTCCTGCTGCTGGGCTCCAACGTCTTCATGACCTTCGCCTGGTACGGGCACCTCAAGTACAAGGCCTCGCCGCTGCTGGTCGTGATCCTGGTCAGCTGGGGCATCGCGTTCTTCGAGTACGTGCTGCAGGTGCCGGCCAACCGCTGGGGCAGCGCGGTGTACTCGGCGCCGCAGCTCAAGGGCATGCAGGAGGTGATCACGCTGGTGGTGTTCGCCGTGTTCTCGGCGCTGTACCTGGGCCAGTCGCTGAAGTGGAACCACTGGGCCGGCTTCGCCCTGATCGCGGTGGCGGCTTGGCTGATCTTCCTGGAATAGGCGCATGCAATGCCGCAGGTCGGGACTACGCCCCCGACGCGATCGATCCGCTGGCCGCGTCTTCAGTCATTCCCGGCGTCGGGGCGTAGCCCCGGCCTGCTCCGGAGAAGCGATTTCCACAGCGGGTCCATGCGGGCCGACAGGGCGGACGCGCGGCGACCGGAATTCCGCCTCAATCCATATCGATCGTGCAACCCTTGGCGGAAACTCTCTGCGCGATATCCCGTCAGAAGCGGATGCGCCCGCTCAGGATGTCCTTGAACATCACCCAGTCGCCGGCGAACGAGTAGAACGGATGCCTGAATGTCGCCGGGCGGTTCTTTTCGAAGAAGAAATGCCCGACCCAGGCGAAACCGTAGCCGCAGAGCAGCGCCGCCAGCAGCCACCAGGCATTGAGCGTCCAGATCGCGACCGCCAGCAGCACCAGCACGCCGCAGCTGCCAACGAAATGCAGTCGCCGCGAGGTGCGGTTGGCGTGCTCGCTCAGGTAAAACGGATAGAACTCGCGAAAGCTGGCGAACCGGTCCACGGCCTTGCTCCGTTCACAGGGGTCTTGGCGAAAACATGATGACTGCCATGCCGCACAGGCACAACAGCACGCCCAGCAGGTCCTAGCGCGTCGGCCGCACCGCATCCACCGCCCACAGCCAGCCGATCGCGACGGCGACATAGACACCGCCGTAGGCTGCGTACACGCGGCCCGACGCGGTGGGATGCAGGGTCAGCAGCCAGACGAACGCCGTCAGCGCGATCGCGCCCGGCAGCAGCAGCCACGCGCTCCCCGCCCTGCGCAGCCACAGGTACGGCAGGTAGCAGCCGACGATCTCGGCCAGCGCGGTGGCGACGAACAGCAGCAGGGTTTTCATCGATTGCCTTTCCCGTGGGACGAAGGCGTGCGGCGCCGGACGGAGTGCCGCCTTCAACTCTGCGGCAGCAAGGCAGGCATGACAACCGCTCGGCAGGGCCCCACCATCGCGACGATGGACGCTCCACCGGACCATCGCCGCGCACGCGGGACGTCCTGCAGGATCAGCGGCAGCTCGCTGCCAACGACCGCCACCTCCGCGCGGGAGATCCATTGCCGCCGCGGCGGATCGATCACTCCGCCGCCGCGCGCTCCCCGCGCTTGGCACGCACCCAGTAGTCTTCCTGCACCTCCAGCGGCATGTCCTGCAGGCGCACGCCATCGGCCTGGGCGAGCTGTTCCATCGTGCGGAAACGGCGTTCGAACTTGGCGTTCGCGCGCCGCAGCGCGCTGCCGACGTCCACCTTCGCATGGCGCGCAAGATTGGCGCAGACGAACAGCACGTCGCCGAGCTCATCCTCGAGCCGATCGCGCGCCCGCGCATCGCCGGGATTCGCAGCGACGGCCGCGAATTCCTCCTGCATCTCGCCGATCTCCTCGTGCAGCTTGGCGACCACCGGCGCCGGCGACGGCCAGTCGAAGCCGACCCGCGCCGCGCGCTGCTGCAGCTTCACCGCGCGCTGCCACTCGGGCAGGCCTCGCGCGATGCCGGCCAGCGCCGAGGTGTCCGTGTCGCCCGCGCCGGCGCGCTCGGCGCGTTTGATGTCGTCCCAGCTGCGCAGCACGCCTTCTGCAGTGCCCTGGCGGTCATCGCCAAACACGTGCGGATGCCGGCGCACCATCTTGTCGCTGATCGCCGCCGCTACGTCGGCAAAGCCGAACGCGCCCTGCTCGTCCGCCATCTGCGCGTGGAACACCACCTGCA
>Ga0182739_1002264_pt1 | contig 18253 bp, 17 predicted proteins | sample eDN5th30CBELigBY_FD_128873 | JGI IMG/M metagenome (GOLD analysis project Ga0182739, IMG submission 128873) | Enriched backyard soil microbial communities from Emeryville, California, USA - eDNA 5th pass 30_C BE-Lig BY (version 2) (version 2) | ecosystem: Environmental > Terrestrial > Soil >...
ACATGGCCGGTGTAATTTCAAATGGATCGCTTGCACCCGAAACAATGGAGGCCATGCTTACCCATACGTTTGCTATCCCCCGCGATTCGCTTGCGAAACTTATTAATATCGTTCGGATCATTGACTTACCAAAAGGTCATTTGCTGTTCGGTGCTGGTAAGCTCGAACGCGACATTTACTTCATGGTCCGAGGCATAGCACGTGTTTATTACTATCGCGAGGATAATGCGACTACGCTTTGTTTTAACAGTGAAGGAGACGTGTTGATTTCATTGAAAAGTTATATTGAAAATCAGCCCGGCTACGAAAACATCGAGCTACTGGAACCAAGCAGACTACTCCAGCTAAAGACCAATGATCTCCATAAATTGTATACATCGGATATCCACATCGCCAACTGGGGTCGCCGGTTAGCCGAGCTGGAACTGATCAAGACCGAAGAGCGGCTAATGTCTAAGCTTTTCAATACGGCATCCGAACGTTACAGCGAACTTATACAGAAACAACCACAATTACTCCAACGGGTACAATTAGGCTACATTGCGTCGTACCTTAACATTAGCCAGGTAACCCTAAGCCGCATCCGGGCAGAAGTCAGGTAGTTTTTTTATCATTTGTAAAAAAGTTCCTCCCTTTAAATACGGATATTTGTGCCGTTGATATTTTAACAAGGAGCAATATATGAATTGGGTTATTTTAGTCATTGCTGGTCTTTTCGAAGTCGGATTTACGACAAGCCTGGGTAAAGCAAAGGAAACGACGGGCATGACCTCATACCTATGGTACGGCAGTTTTGCCGTATGCTTAACGGTTAGCATGATCTTACTGATTAAGGCCACGCAGACGCTTCCTCTGGGAACAGCCTACGCCGTATGGACGGGCATTGGTGCAGTAGGCACCGTACTGATGGGCATCATTTTCTTCCATGAACCCGCTACACTATGGCGACTGGTCTTCATCACCACGCTTATCGGTTCCATTATCGGCCTCAAGGTTGTTGCATCCCACTAATCGTGGTGCGATGCAATTTTCGGTCTGGAAAACCATAAAAAAACGTACTTTTGCACTCAGTTTTTGCTGTTCGGAGTATGGCATGTGTTTTTCCCTATCCCGGGAAACGGACCATTCGGACCATAGGCAGAAAACGGAAACTAAGGCGTTATGTTAGAAAAATTAAAAGCCATAAAAGACCGCTGGGACGAAGTGGAGCGCGAATTGAGCAGTCCGGAAGCGATCAACGACATGAAGCGTTTCGCACAGCTCAACAAGGAATATAAGGATCTGGGCAAAATCGTGGAGCAATACCATATCTATAAGAATATGGTGAGCAATATCGACACTAACAAAGATATCCTCGCTAATGAAAGGGACCATGAACTACGTGAAATGGCCAAGGAGGAGTTGGATATTTTATTGGAGCAGAAAGAGGCTAAAGAAGAAGAAATACGCTTAATGCTCATCCCCAAAGACCCTGAGGATTCGAAAAATGCCATCCTGGAAATACGTGGTGGAGCGGGGGGTGATGAAGCTGCACTTTTTGCAGGCGACCTGTATCGGATGTATATCCGATTCTTCGAAGAGAAAGGCTGGCGCAATGAAGTGATGGACGTAACCGAAGGTACGGCGGGCGGCTACAAGGAGGTGATCCTGAAAGTGACCGGCGAGGACGTCTATGGCCAGTTGAAATACGAGTCGGGCGTACACCGGGTGCAACGCGTGCCAGATACGGAAACCCAGGGAAGGGTGCACACGTCGGCAGCCTCGGTGGCTGTACTGCCGGAAGCAGAGGAGGTGGATGTGGAAATTAACCCCGCCGATATTGAGATGCAAACCTCTCGCTCGGGCGGTGCCGGTGGACAGAACGTAAACAAAGTGGAAACCAAGGTTCAACTTACCCACAAGCCCACAGGCATTGTGGTAGTCTGCCAGGTAGAACGCTCCCAACTGGCCAACCGGGAGCTGGCCATGGAAATGCTTCGGTCCAAACTCTACGAGCTGGAAGTACAGAAAAAACACGGCGACATTGCCGCCAAACGGAAGACAATGGTGTCGACAGGCGACCGATCGGCCAAAATCCGGACATACAATTACCCCCAGGGCCGGGTTACCGAACACCGCATCGGACTCACCATGTACAACCTTACAGCCGTGATGGACGGTGATATTCAGGAGATTATCGATGCGCTCCAGTTTGCCGAAAATGCAGAGAAAATGAAAGAGGGCGCAACCACCTAATTATTTTAAAATTTTTGTTTGCAAATAGATAAAACAAGCTATATTTGCATTCCCGAAAGGGAAGCAGGTTCGGTAGTTCAGCTGGTTAGAATACATGCCTGTCACGCATGGGGTCGCGGGTTCGAGTCCCGTCCGGACCGCCAGTTTTGAAAAGGGTGCAAATGAGCACCCTTTTTTTATTTATCCCCCTTATTACATATCTTCCTGTTGTGTGAAGGCGAGACGGATTCGGGCTGTTCTCTCAAATATATTTCATCTCCATCGCATTATGGATGAGCGCGGCTACATTGGTTACCTTAAATTTTTGCAGAAGGTTGCGGCGGTGGCTCTCCACCGTGAGCGGACTGATGAAAATTTTATCACCAATCTCTGCCGAGTTCAACCCTTGCGCTAGCCAATGGAGCACTTCTTTCTCCCTACGCGTAATTACCGGAAAATCTCCCGACTTGACCCCATCTATGATTTCACGGACGTTTTTGCTAAGCCCTATTCCGCCCGATACGACCTGATGGATAGCATCTACTACTTCGTCCCGATCGGCATTCTTAAGCAGATATCCCGACGCCCCAGCTTGCAGCATGCGTTGGATGATGCTGTGTTCATTAATATTACTGATAGCGATAACCTTGCAGGCCGTGTTTAACTGTTGTACCTCCGCGCAGGCATCAATACCATTTTTTCCGGGCATATTGATATCCAGGAGCACAATATCCACAGGTTCCCTTCCAATATAGGCTAACCCAGTGTCCGCGTCCGTAAATGTTTCAGCAAGCCGGATCCCCGGAATATCCTGCAGCATGAACGAAAAGCCTTGTAGTACGACAGGATGGTCATCGATGATGATGACATTCAACACATTACTATTCATATTAAATCGGTATTTCAATATTTACAGTGGTTCCCCGACCGGCATGACTATCCATTTCTACTGAACCGTGCAACAAGGCCACCCGATTTTCCACATTCTTCAATCCGAGCCCTTTTTTACCCACTTCTTGTGGATTAAATCCGCGCCCGTCATCTTCGACGGTCAGTAAAAGGGAGCGGTCGCTCTCACTGCACTGCACAATGATTTGGTTGGCACCGGCGTGTTTAATGGCGTTATTAAGCAATTCCTGCACAATCCGATACACACCGATCAAAACGGCCTGTGGATAGCTAGTGTTCAAATCGAACCCATGGAATTTGACCGATGTGGCAGGGGTATCCATATATTCACATAAATCGGCCAACGCCGGCTTCAACCCCATATACAATAGCGACTCCGGCATCAAATTACGGGCTACGCGTCGTAATTCATCGACCGATCGGTCCAATTCGCGGATTACGGATTCCAACTCGTTGTCCGGCACCGCTAACTGCTCCCGCTCCTTTGTTGCGACGACCGATAAACGTAGCTTCACCCCTGCCAGTAAACCGCCGATTCCGTCGTGCAGGTCGCGCGAAATCCGGTTCCGTTCTTCTTCCTGCCCCCGGAGGATAGAGTCGAATTGCCTCAGCTGCTCCTGCTGTTTGAGGTTCAGCAATTCTTCCTTATGCAACCGCTCCTGCTGATCTAACGCCAGGCGGTTGCTACGTGCAAGTTTCCACGAAAAATAAGCGATGGTCAGTGCGATAGTCAGCCCTCCGATAAGCAACATAATCCAGCCCCTGTTTTTATCGATCGCCGATTGCTGCCTCCGATTCGCATCTTGCAACTTCAGGATTTCATTTTCCTTTTCTACCGTTTGGAACTTCTTTTCGAGATCCAGTATTTTCAACGTTGTCTCACTTTCCTGCAGCGAGTCCTTAGCCAAAGCGTAATTGCGCATCTGCTCAAACGCCAGCTTGTAATTACCAAGGTGATATTCTGTATTAGCCATTTCCCGGCTATGTAATAACCGGTTTTGCGCAATAGTATGGGGCCCATGGGTATCTGCAATACTCAGGTATTTTTTCGCATTCACGTACTCCCCCCAATCCCGGTAAGTTGCATATATTTCAAAATAAAGATCACGAAGGGAATAATCGTCCAGCAGGTCTTCTGCTATCGCAATCCCACGATGAAAACTTGCCAATGCCCGTTCCTTGTCTTTTGTCCGCCGGAAGTAAATACCAGCCGTACGGTAGTAATACGGGGCATAAGTAGAATGAGGCACTGCGCTTAACTGAAATTCAGCACTATCGAGATAACTTTTGGCCTGATTGACATTGCCGCGATTCATCTCATTTTTGGCAGCGTTCACAAATACGGTTAATTTATTCTCGTGCGCCTGTGTGAATTTCGACAGTGTATGCATTGCCTGCTCGTAATAATTGGCCGCGGATTCGAAATCGTTCAGGTTACTGAGTATCAGTCCGATGTTCTGAAGGTGTTGACTTACAGCACTGCTATCGCCAGCCATGCGTGAATAGGGAAGTGCTTTGTCGGTAATCACATCGAGGTATTGGGCGGCACTATCCTGCGCCTGTAGCAGGGTACCATAATTATTCCACGCTCTGGCCCGGTACACATATGCCCGCGGAAACGAATACGCCGACAGGAGGTGGGCAGCGCGCAAGTAATATGTCTTAGCCTTCTCCATATCATGCGCGTAGATTACATTCGCACGATAAAGCGATAGTAAACCTTGGTGGTAATCACTGGGGTGTACTCCCATGATGTTTCCGGCCTCCGCTATATAACCTAACGCCTTGGATGTATCCCGGTCACACCAATAGAAACTCAAATCCAGCAAACGCTCGATTTTCACACTATCATTGGGCGATTGCTGCACGAGCCTTTCGAGGCTATCGGCAAAGGTTCCTGTTTCAGGCTCGATCTGCCGGCCCAGCACAAAGGCTATTTGGATACCCAGAATTAAAAAAACGATAAGACGTTTCATATACCATCTTCAACTTTTTCAAAGGTAACCGCCGCAAACCTAAAATACAATCCACGAAAACACGTGTTTTTCTCCTGCCCGCCTTCCCTGATTGGCCTAATCGCCGAGTCGGTAATGTTAATTTTATTAGTAAAATAAGTTCAAATATTTGACAAACATAATATTTTTATTATTTTTACTAAAAATATTAGAATATATGAATACAGTACAATCCGCCCCCTACGGCCTTCATCTGTACGAATACCTACTGATTATCGAACCCAACAAACTTGTACAGAATCAATTACAGGCTTTCAAACAGTATTTTATCAGCAACCACCGTTACCCCAACGCCATTGTTTCCAAAAGCCACATCACCCTGTTACGGTTTATCCAGTACGATAGTTACGAAAAACACATTATCCGGGCCCTTCAGCAAGTTGCGGATATGGCAACCCCTTTTGATGTCGAGCTACGTGGATTTGGCAGTTTTGGCCACACCTTATTCGTGGATATTACCTCGGCAGCTCCTATCGTCCAATTGATTTCTAAACATCGCCGGGCACTTCGCCCCTTGGTAAGCGGAGTAAAGGGATATGCTGCCCGGTTCGTTACAAAGCCGCATATAACAATTGCCAGAAAACTAACACCTCCACAGCATGAAGCAATTTGGCCTATCTGGAATCGCACACATTATAGCGGCGAATTCCGTGCACGGAATATGACGCTATTGAGGCGACGCGTCGGCACGCATATGTACTCCACCGTTCGGAAATTTGACTTCCTTGGTATATCTCCCGCCTTCATACAGGGGAAATTATTCGCATAACTCCCCATCACCTAAATGATGCCGCTGGCCGGTCGTATCATCCGACCCTTAGTGTCGCCTCATCGCCATACATCATCTTGCGAAGGTTGTTGAGCGCATAGCGCATCCGTCCAAGCGCAGTATTGATACTGACTTCGGTAACCGCCGCAATCTCTTTGAAACTCATATCACCATAATGGCGCATAATGAGCACCTCTTTCTGGTCATCAGGGAGGCGTTGTATCATCCGCCGCAGATCGCTATGGATTTGCTCACGGATCATCCGTGTTTCCACGCTTTCATCCGAAAATTGCAACACATCGAAAATATCGAAACCATCGCTGTTTACTACCACCGGCGCACGCCGTTCCTTCCGGTAGTAATCAATAACCAGGTTATGTGCTATCCGCATTACCCATGGGAGGAATTTGCCCTCCTCGTTATAACGGCCGCTTCTCAGCGTGTTGATTACCTTAATAAAGGTATCCTGGAAAATATCTTCCGCTAAAGGCTCATCCTTTACCAATAAATAGATGGATGTATATAATTTGGTTTTGTATCGGTCTATCAGAATCTCAAGTCCCGCCTCGTCACCAGCTACATAAAGACGGACGAGCTCTTGGTCCGTTCGTTGTTCAAGCTTCATAATACGCTACTCCCGCTTTTACTATTTTCAACAAATAAGTAATCTCTTTCTTGTAGTCGTATTTCCTATAGTAGCTCTCCTCTCAATGATTGTGTAATCAGGCCAAAAAAAAGGAAAATTTTCAGTATTTCAAAGCTTTTGTTTGAATTTTGCTTTTTTCAGCTCCTTTATCGTCCTGTGTAACAAAAAAGCCTTGTTCCGCAGCTGCGGAACAAGGCTTTAGCCAAAGAGAACCCGAGGTTACTTATACAACGGGTATTCGGCCATCAAGGTTTTCACTTTATTGTGGATCTTATCCAATGCCGTGTCGTCATCATGTTTCAATAATGCCACATCAATCATTTCGGCAATTTCAAGCATCTGATCTTCTTTAAGACCCCGTGTGGTGATGGCTGCTGTACCCAAGCGGATGCCCGAAGTAACGAACGGCGACCGGTCATCAAACGGCACCATATTCTTATTGATGGTGATACCGGCTTTGCCCAAAGCAGCTTCGGCCGCCTTACCACTGATCCCTTTATTGCGGAGGTCTATAAGCATCAGATGGTTTTCCGTTCCACCTGATATGATGTGGTACTCTTTATTCACAAACGCCTGTGCCAACGCTGCTGCGTTTTTCTTCACCTGGATGATGTATTCCATGTAGTCTTCACTCAACGCTTCGCCAAAGGCGATGGCTTTGGCCGCAATAATGTGTTCCAGCGGTCCGCCCTGCGTACCCGGGAAAACAGCAAGGTCTAGCAACGATGTAATACTCCGTATCTCGCCCTTTGGTGTTTTGATACCCCAAGGATTTTCAAAGTCTTTCCCAACCATGATGAGTCCACCCCGCGGCCCGCGGAGGGTTTTGTGGGTGGTGGTAGTTACCACGTGGCAATGCGGTAGTGGATCGCTCAGTAGTCCCCTGGCAATAAGGCCCGCCGGATGCGATATATCAGCCACGACCAGCGCACCGATCTCATCGGCCACCTTGCGGATGAAAGCATAGTCCCAATCGCGCGAATACGCCGAAGCACCGCAAATGATCACTTTCGGCTTTTCCTGCAGGGCCACCTCTTCTAACTGCTTATAGTCAATCAAGCCCGTTTCCCTATCTACACCGTAAAATAATGGTTGGTAGAGTTTTCCTGAAAAATTGACCGGAGAACCATGGGTGAGGTGCCCGCCATGGGAGAGGTCGAAACCTAAAATTTTATCGCCCGGCTGCAACAATGCCAAAAATACGGCAGCATTGGCCTGTGCGCCCGAGTGGGGTTGTACATTCACCCATTCGGCATTAAACAGCTGCTTAGCCCGCTCGATGGCAATCGTTTCTACCTCATCAACAACCTCGCAACCACCGTAATAGCGTTTACCGGGCAAGCCTTCAGCATATTTGTTGGTCAATACTGAACCTGCAGCTTCCATCACTTGCCGGCTGACGAAGTTTTCTGATGCAATGAGTTCGATGCCTTCTTCCTGGCGGGTGAGCTCCTGGTTGATTAATTTAAATATGGTTTCGTCCCTTCTCATTATGGTACAAAGAATTGAATGTTAAAAAGTTGCGCAAAGATATAAACTTGCACGCAATATTCAACCCACCAACTGACTTTTGATGGTTTTTATTGCCAGGTCATACGGATTTTCATCCAGTCCGGCCACGTGAGCGAGCAGCACAGTACTTAGTTCCTTGGCGGAAGCATTTGGCGACAGGCCGGCACCGCCATTCCGGATAAGTGCTATCGTATTATCTTTTACACGTTCGGTGACCGACCATGCCACATCACTTATATACAGCTGCTGTGTAATATTGTGTTGATATTCGGCGCGAATCTCTTCAATGAGCAAATGCTCGAATGCTTTTGCATCTAAATCGGGATTGTACAGTCGAAGGGCAGCGTTGGCCGGATTTATCCGCTCAATCAGTAATACCAGCCGTTCATAAGCCTGTAATCGCAATGGTAATATGTCCTTTTTTGCCGCATGCCCCGCTTCCCATGTTTTGAGCCGGAAAACGTGGCTGTTATACTTCGTCCAAAACATCCAATTGGCTATACCAACCACCGCACAACCTGCCAGTATATACTTGAAAATATCCAGAGAAAACGAAGCAATATCCATCTATTCCGTTTGTTTGTGGAACGTAAAAATCCCCGTACCTCTGCAAAAGTGAGGATTATTTATGTATTTTTGCATGGTTTAGACGAATTAAAACGAATTAGAATTAGCAAGAAGATGAGTACAGCGATACAATCACCTTCCGCACCATTGACGTTGACTCCGGGCGCAATCCAGGAACTCAAAAAACTAAGGGAGCAACAGGAGTTATCGGAAGAATTTGGACTACGCGTAGGCGTTGAAGGGGGCGGGTGCGCCGGCATGAATTACATCCTCGGATTTGATCAGAAAAAAGAAGGCGATTCCGAGTACGACATCAATGGGGTACGCGTGTTTATGAACAAAGCACATGGGCTGTATCTTGCCGGCATGGAAATCGACTTCAAAAGCGGGCTGGATGCTCGTGGCTTTGTATTCAATAACCCCAACGCAGAGAGCACGTGCGGCTGCGGATCGTCTTTTTCGGCTTAACGAGCCCCTACCCCATCGGGAATTTCTGACAGTGTTCCGCACCTATAAGCCCGTGTAGCTTTACCTTTTCGTTACCTATGGTTTACCTCGGGAATAGTCTTTCCTTACATCTTCCCTACCCCTTCTTTACCAATTGCTTACCAGTTCCTTACTTATTCTTTACCTAATCCTTACCAGTTCCTTACCAGTTCCTTACCAATTCTTTACCTAATCCTTACCAATTCTTTACCAATTCTTTACCAATTGCCTACCAGAAGGGTAAAAAAGAGGTACTGCAGTGGTAAAGAAACTGTATGCTTAGCGTATGCCGTACGGGCATCCGGGTATCAAACGAGGTGCCGGACGCGTAAATCATGCTTCCCTTTTTCCTTTCGTACTTATTCCTTATCTTTGCATCCTCATTTTTGAACACAAACAATTGATGTACAAGGAATATAAGCAGCTGAATTTATCTGAAATTGGCAAGGAGGTACTTGACTACTGGCAGCGGGAAAACATCTTTGAGAAAAGCGTGGCTTCCCGGCCGGCGGATAAGCCTTATACATTTTACGAAGGCCCTCCTTCTGCCAATGGAATGCCTGGTATCCACCACGTGATGGCTCGTGCCATTAAGGATATATTTTGTCGTTATAAGACGCTGAAAGGCTACCAGGTAAAACGCAAAGGTGGCTGGGACACGCATGGCCTGCCCATTGAGCTGGCTGTCGAAAAAACACTTGGCATCACCAAAGAAGACATCGGCAAAACCATCTCCGTAGCAGACTACAACGCGGCATGCCGCCGGGAAGTGATGAAATACACGGATGTATGGAACGACCTTACCGAAAAAATGGGCTACTGGGTCGATCTCGAAAACCCGTACATCACGTATGAAAATGAATATATCGAGACCCTTTGGTGGATATTGAAGGAATTATACAATAAGGGGCTGCTGTACAAAGGGTATACCATCCAACCGTATTCGCCTGCTGCCGGCACAGGGTTAAGTTCGCACGAGCTCAACCAACCGGGCACGTACAAGCCGCTTAAGGACACCACCATCGTTGCCGAGTTCCGGGTCAAAAAGGATCAGGTGCATCCAACCCTGGCTACGCTCTTTGAAGAGGAAAATGAAGATACGGCCTTCCTGGCGTGGACGACTACACCGTGGACACTGCCCGCCAATAGTGCACTCGTGGTGGGCAAAAATATCCGGTATGTAAAAATCCGTACGTTTAATCAATATACGTTTGAACCGGTCAGTGTCGTGCTGGCGAAAGACTTGATAAGCAGCTTCTTCAAGCCTGAAGGACAGCACACCCCGCTGAAAGACTATCGCCGCAACGACAAAGTCATCCCTTGGGAAATAAGGGCTGAGTTTTCGGGAGCCGAACTGCTCAACCTGAAATACCATCAATTACTGCCTTACGTCACCAATGACGCATTGGAGCAAAAGGCTTTCAGGGTCATTGCCGGCGATTTTGTAACCACTGAAGACGGTACCGGCATCGTACACTCATCTGCAACATTCGGCGCGGACGACTTTCGCGTCAGCAAAGAAAACGATGTACCCGGTGTATTCGTAAAAGACGAGAATGGGAAAGACGTTCCCATTGTCGATAAACGGGGTCGGTTCGTGGCAGAGATCGGGGAGTTCGGCGGCCGATTTGTGAAAGAGGAGTTCTACAGCGATGAGGAACGGGCCGCCGACGGGTTCAAACCCACCGATGTACTCATTGCCATCAAACTGAAAGAAGAAAATAAAGCGTTTGAGGTAAAGAAATACGAACATAGCTACCCGCATTGCTGGCGCACAGATAAGCCAGTGCTTTATTACCCGTTAGACAGCTGGTTTATCCGTACCACGGCAGCGAAAGCGGAGTTGGTAGCACTCAATAAGACCATCAACTGGAAACCCGAATCGACAGGAACCGGCCGTTTCGGCAACTGGCTGGAGAACCTGGTCGACTGGAACCTTTCGCGCTCTCGCTACTGGGGTACGCCCCTGCCTATCTGGCGTAGCGAAGATGAAAACGAAGCCGTATGCATCGGCTCCATTGCCGAGTTGAAAGAACGCATCGAACAGAGCCTGGCCGCCAACGTGCTTGATACGGACGAGAAAAACAAATTGCAGGAATACCTGGATAAGTTCGGCACCGGCCAATTGGATCTGCACCGCCCATATGTAGATGATGTGGTGCTGGTATCGGATGCTGGCCAAAAGCTTTACCGTGAGCCTGATCTCATCGACGTGTGGTTTGATAGCGGTGCCATGCCTTTTGCCCAATGGGGACTGGATCAGGGAAAATTGGCTTCGGGTGATGAAACGCCCTTTAGGGCTGGTTTCGAGGAGGCTTACCCTGCCGACTTCATCGCCGAAGGGGTAGACCAGACGCGGGGATGGTTTTTTACACTTCATGCCATATCCACCATGCTCCGTCATTCCGTGGCATTCAGGAACGTGGTATCCAATGGGCTTGTGTTGGATAAAAATGGCAACAAGATGTCTAAACGGCTCGGTAACGCAGTCGATCCGTTTGCTACCATTGAGACTTATAGCGCGGATGCTACCCGCTGGTACATGATCAGCAACGCGGCGCCGTGGGACAACCTGAAATTTAACGAAGAGGGGCTGGATGAGGTACGTCGGAAGTTTTTCGGCACCCTATACAATACGTATGCGTTCTTCGCATTGTATGCAAATATTGACCAGTTTACTTATAAAGAGGCAAGCCTGGCCATCAACCAACGCCCCGAAATAGACCGTTGGATCATCTCGCTGCTCAACACGTTAACGCGTGAGGTAGACAGCCATTACGCCGATTTCGAACCAACGAAAGCAGCTCGCGCTATCCAGACATTTGTAGACGAACACCTCAGCAATTGGTATGTTCGGCTATGCCGCAGACGCTTTTGGAAAGGCGATTACACCGAAGATAAAGTATCGGCGTATCAAACGTTGTATACCTGTCTTAATACCATTGCCAAACTCATGTCGCCCATCGCTCCGTTTTTCAGCGACAGGCTGTATCTCGACCTGAACAGTGTCACGCAGCAGGAAAAAGCCGAATCGGTGCACTTAGCCGACTTCCCGGCGTATCATGCTGATTTAGTTGATCGCAGATTGGAAGAGCGGATGGCGTTGGCCCAGGATATTTCGTCACTTACCTTATCCTTACGCAAAAAAACAGGCATTAACGTACGCCAGCCGCTACAGAAAATCCTGTTACCTGTATTGAATGAAACCTTCCGCCAGCAAGTGGAACAGGTAAAAGAACTCATCCTGTCCGAAACGAATATCAAAGCGATTGAATTCATCGCAGACACGTCGGGGTTGGTCAAAAAGAAGATAAAACCCAACTTCAAAACGCTGGGCCCCAAGGTAGGCAAGGATATGAAAACCGTAGCAACCGCCATCCAGGCATTCACCGCCGATGAAATCGCGGAGCTCGAAGAAAACGGAACCATCGCTATCGTCGACACGCCCTATACCGTCCAGCTGGCCGATGTAGAAATCATTGCCGAGGATGTTGCGGGATGGCAGGTAGCCAACCTCGGCAGGCTTACAGTAGCGTTGGATATCACCATCACACCCGCCCTGAAAAAGGAGGGGATCTCACGTGAACTGGTAAACCGCATCCAGAACCTCCGCAAGGAGCGTGGCTTTGAGGTAACCGACCGGATAAGGGTTTATTTGAGCGACATCCCCGAGATTACAGAGGCCGCCACAGGTAATTTATCTTATATTCGCACCGAGATATTGGCAGACTCTTTGATATTTGAGGGTAGCCTTGCACCCGGCGACACGATAGCGATCGCGGAAAAGGAATTGAATGTATTAATCGAAAAAGTGTAAAATTATGGCAAATAGCAACGAAAAAACACGTTATAGTGATGCTGAATTGCAGGAATTCAAGGAAATCATACTGGAAAAACTCCGTGTTGCCAAAGAAGAGCTTTCGGCCTTGACCAAGACGCTGAACAGCAGTAATGGCAATGGTACTGACGATACGGCAGGCACGTTCAAAACATTGGAAGACGGATCGGCAACCTTGGAGAAAGAGCAGACGAACCAGTTGGCAGCACGCCAAAAGAAATTCATTGATAACCTGGAGGCCGCTCTGGTGCGTATCGAGAACAAAACCTACGGTATCTGCCGCGAAACCGGCAAACTGATTCAGAAAGAACGTCTCCGCGCCGTACCGCATACCACGCTGAGCATGGAGGCCAAGTTGAAACAATATTAGACCAGCGGTAAGTTTTTGACTAACTTCATGAAAGGCTATACCAAACCCCTCATATTGATCGGATCCCTGCTCCTGATAGACCAGCTTTCCAAGTTCTGGGTGAAATTGAATATGACACTCGGGCAGGAATACAAGATATTTGGCGACTGGTTCATCATTCATTTTACCGAGAACAACGGCATGGCATTCGGCCTGGAGTTTGGTGGTGAGGCCGGCAAACTGGCATTATCGCTATTCCGTATCGCTGCTGTGGTGGGTATCGCATATGGCCTGCATTACATGGTTAAGAAAAAATACCATCGGGGTTTTATCCTCAACGTGGCCCTGATTTTTGCAGGGGCAATGGGTAATATTATCGACTCCACATTCTATGGCCTCATTTTTAGTGAAAGCACTTGGTTTGATAAGGCGAGCCTGTTCCCTGCCGGAGGTGGCTATTCCAGTTTACTTCACGGCAAGGTAGTCGATATGCTGTATTTCCCCATCATCAGAGGAGATTTTCCCTCGTGGTTTCCCATTTGGGGCGGTGAAGATTTCCTGTTTTTCAGACCAGTGTTCAATGTTGCCGATTCAGCCATTACCGTTGGCGTAGCGCTTATCCTAATTTACCAGAAGCGCTATTTCAAGGAAGAGATTATTGAGCCCGAAAGCTACAACAGCGAAATTATTGAGGATTAAGCTCACAGCTTGAGCTTGGATATAACATAAGAAAAGCGGCCTTGGGCCGCTTTTCTTATGTTTCTACGTTTATATACTAGACATCATATGTCGTAGATGACGTCTCACCGCCCCTACCTGTCCAATTTGTATGAAAGAACTCACCCCGCGGCTTATCGAGCCGCTCGTATGTATGGGCTCCAAAATAGTCGCGTTGCGCCTGCAACAGATTTGCAGGTAGGCGTTCACAACGGTACCCATCGTAATAGATCAATCCAGCGCTGAGGCAAGGTATCGGTATGCCATTTGTAATGGCCGTGGCCGTTACCTTCCGCCATCCAGCTTGCGCCGCCTCTATTTTGTCTTTGAAAAAGTCATCCAAAATCAGGTTCTGCAAGGTCGGGTTCTTATCAAACGCCTCCTTAATCTTACCTAAAAACGCAGAACGGATAATACAGCCTTCGCGCCACATCAACGCAATGCTACCGTAATTCAGCTTCCAGCCGTATTCATTAGCGGCCACTGCCATCATTTGGTAGCCCTGCGCGTAAGAGATAACCTTCGCGGCATACAATGCATCGCGTAGGTCACTGATAAACGCTTGCCGGTCGCCGTTAAACGACGGTGTCGGTCCCCGCAATACCTTCGAGGCCGCTACGCGCTCATCCTTCAATGCCGACAGGCAACGTGCAAATACCGACTCGGCAATCAACGTAAGGGGTACACCCAAATCGAGAGCTACTGTACCTGTCCATTTCCCTGTACCTTTCTGCCCGGCGGTATCGAGGATTTTATCCACCAGCGGAAGCCCATCCTCATCCTTAAAGGCCAGGATATCTCGGGTAATCTCGATCAGGTAGCTATCCAGTTCGCCTTCGTTCCATTCCTTGAATACTTCGTGCATCTCATCCGGGCTCATGCCAAGCACGTCTTTCATGATGTGGTACGTCTCGTTTATCAACTGCATATCGCCATACTCAATGCCGTTGTGCACCATCTTTACAAAATGACCGGCACCGCCATCGCCCACCCAATCGCAGCAAGGTGTGCCGTCGGCAACCTTAGCCGCTATCGATTGAAAAATCGGCTGTATGGCCGGCCATGCTGCTTTCGAGCCGCCCGGCATAATGGATGGACCCAACAACGCCCCTTCTTCACCTCCGGACACTCCAGTACCTACGTACAATAGCCCTTTGTCTTCCACATATTTTACACGGCGCTCCGTATCCGGAAAATGGGAATTACCCCCATCAATGATGATATCGCCAGGCTCCAGATGTGGAATCAACAACTCGATGAAGTCGTCTACAGGCTGGCCTGCTTTCACCATCAACATTACTTTACGCGGACTTTTCAACGAACCGATCAGGTCTTCGATGGAAGTAGCGCCATAGATGTTTTTTCCTTTAGCTCTGCCATTGACAAAACGTTCCACCTTATCCACCGTGCGGTTGTATGCCGATACGTGGAACCCCTTGCTCTCCATGTTGAGAATAAGGTTTTCACCCATCACGGCAATGCCGATTACGCCTATATCCGATTTTTCTTGCATATCCTTTTTTCTTTTTTGTTCCCAAAGTTATACTTTCACCTGCAGGAAAAAAACAAAAAGGGAAAAATGTTGTTCATACCTTATGAAAACAGCGAACGAAAAGCTCAACAGAAAGAGAAAGGACATGAAGATGAACACAAAAAACAGTATCGTAACGTATGCATTGGTAGGACTTGCCGCCGGTACGGTGGCTTGGTTGCTATTAGGCACTAAAGAAGGACGTAAACAGATGGACCGTGCGAGCGACGGCATCCGGGAACTCAGTAAATCCATCCGGAAGTCGACCAAAGAAGGCATCCGCAAGGCCTCTGAAATTGCCAATCGGGCAACAGCAGAAATGGATAATATGCGCGCTCAGGCGAGGGACAAAAGCCAGTCGGCCATTAAAGAAGCAGACCGCATGGCAAAGAGCGGCGTGAACAAAGCACGCAGCACCGTAAAGGCTGCTAAACGGAAGGCCGAAGAAGAAATATAATAGCCGCATCGTAGCCGCAATTGCGCACGAGGTCGTATCTTTGCGGCAATGCAGACACTCAATGCGGTCAGGTCTTTAATCCGGAAAGACATTATATTGGAGTGGCGGTCCAAGTACGCCATCAACGGCATTGTCCTTTATGTGGTGTCTACGGTTTTTGTCTGCTATCAGGCATTTAAATCCGTAGACCCCACCACTTGGAATGCGTTATTCTGGATTATTTTGCTATTCGCCTCTATCAACGCCATCAACAAAAGCTTCGTGCAGGAGAGCCGCGGGCGGCAATTGTACTATTATACCATTGCGAGTGCCAGAGCGGTTATTCTTTCTAAGATTATCTACAACATGCTGGTTATGCTATTGCTTTCTTCAATAGCTTACCTTGTCTATTCCATTATCTTTCACAACCCGCTCGGAGACCCCCTACTCTATATGGTTGTGGTGGCCCTGGGTGCCATTGGCTTTGCCGCCGTATTTACCATGGTGGCCGCCATCAGTGCCAAGGCAGGCAACAACAGTACCCTCATGGCCATTCTCAGTTTCCCGATCATTATCCCCATGCTTCTGGTGCTCATACAGGTTTCGAAAAATGCGATGGATGGGGTAGAACGTAGTACAAGTTATGATGAACTGATTGTGCTCGGCGCAATCAACATCATTACGGTTGCCATATCTTTGCTGTTATTTCCTTACCTTTGGAGGGATTGATTGATGGCCTGCGGATAGCGAATGTCCGGTGGTTTTCGGTCCGTCTGGTTTCTCATGTCAAATAGCTAACAATGAACAACTATTGGTGGAAAGTCCTTGCCGTTTTATTGCTGTTATATAGCATAGTGATGGGATTATTGGGTCCGGTGCCGGCATTGCCCATCGTAAACGAAACAATTCGTAACGTTTATTTCCACGTGCCGATGTGGTTCACCATGTTTACGCTCTATACCATATCTGTAGTTTATAGCATCAAATATTTGTCGTCAGCCAACCCCAGGCACGACTTTGTAGCCGTTGAAAGTGTCAATGTCGGCATTGTCTTCTGTATTTTCGGGCTACTAACCGGTATGTTGTGGGCCAATTTCACCTGGGGCGCACCCTGGCCCAACGACCCTAAACTGAACGGGTCGGCCATTGGTACGTTGATGTACCTTGCCTACCTGGTACTGCGCAATGCCCTGGAAGAAGAACAGAAACGGGCCCGCATATCGGCCATATATAACATTTTCGCGTTCCCCATCATGATTGTGCTCATGTATATCCTGCCGAAAACCACCGACTCCCTTCACCCTGGCGCCGGGGGGAATTCGGGATTTGGCGAATTCGATCTTGATGGTTCGATGAAGGCTGTATTATACCCCGGGGCGATTGGTTGGATCCTCATCGGTGTATGGGTGATGACACTGCGGTTTCGTACCCGGAAAATGGAATATAAAAACGACACGGCAACACCGTAAATATTGGCATAGTATCAATTATAAACCGATTAAACGATGAATTTTAACAACGTTTATTACAAAACGATATGAAAAAGACAATTCTTTTCTTGCTATTAGTTATCAATGGGTTAATGTGTAGTTTTGCCCAAACAAGTACCGGGGTCGAGATGGCCACGGGTTTGCGCAGTTCGGGTAAAATTTATGTGGTAGTAGCTGTTTTGGTCCTGCTTTTTGTCGGGATGACCGTTTATCTATTTACCATAGACAGAAAGCTTTCGCGACTGGAGAAGCAACAAGACCAATAAGTGGCCATTAGCTTTCGTAAAGTTGCCTCGTGACCTACCCGGCGAAGCGAACCCATATGATGATTGTAGACTACCGGGCCTGCACAGAGACAATGAATAAAGTCACCAAAAAGTATCTATAAATTAACATTTGTTATGGCTAAGTCAATAGCAGAAAAAGCGCAAGAGCCCCATTTTTTCGATGATGTATCCGCGTTCTTTGACCATGCGGCGCAATTCACCAAACATCCTCAGGGATTATTGGATCAAATCAAGGTATGTAACAGCGTATACCGATTCAGTTTCCCATTCAGGCGGGGAGATGACCTCGAAGTAATCAATGCCTGGCGCGTAGAGCATTCGCAGCACATGTCGCCCACTAAGGGTGGTATCCGTTACAGCGATATGGTTAACGAAGATGAGGTAATGGCACTTGCGGCATTGATGACCTATAAATGTGCCATTGTCAATGTTCCGTTCGGCGGGGCGAAAGGTGGGATAGCCATCAATCCGAAAAACTATTCCGTTG
>Ga0182739_1002266_pt1 | contig 18249 bp, 17 predicted proteins | sample eDN5th30CBELigBY_FD_128873 | JGI IMG/M metagenome (GOLD analysis project Ga0182739, IMG submission 128873) | Enriched backyard soil microbial communities from Emeryville, California, USA - eDNA 5th pass 30_C BE-Lig BY (version 2) (version 2) | ecosystem: Environmental > Terrestrial > Soil >...
AACCCCAAGTACAAATGAATGGGGTTTTGCATCCCCGCGGCAATTGCGCCACGCAGCACCGACAGGATGGGTGCCAGCCCGGTACCGCCAGCGGCACACAGCATGGGACCCTCGTGCAATTGACGTAAATACGCCGCGCCCAACGGCCCGCTGACTTTGACCATGTCGCCGATACGCAGTTGTTGGTCGATGTAAGAACTTGCCCGGCCTGCGTTCAAGATCCTTATATGGAATTCCAGCACCGGGTCGCTAGCCAGGCCAGCCATCGAATAGAGTCGGGAAAGCCCGGGCGCAAACTCGACCTGCATATACTGCCCCGGGGAAAATGCGACCGGTTTAACGGGCTCCAGCAACAGCCTTCTTGATTCTTGAGACAGGTGCTCTATGGCAACCACCCTGGCCTTTACGATACGCGCCTGGTGTACCACCGCTTCGTCGGGCTCGGGTACCTCGATGGTGCAGGGCTCGGTAATGTAGGTTTGGCAGGCCAGGACGGAACCGTCCATGCCATCCAAAGGACGTTGTTGCTCACGACCGCTGTCCAGTACCTCGCCGTCGAGGATGCGGCACCGGCAGATGCCGCAGCGCCCCGACAGGCAAGAGTACGACATCGGCACCTGCGCTTCGCGCAGAGATTCGAGCAGATTCGCACCCGGCGCAACCTGGATTACACGATTAAACGGCTGAACGAGTACGTCCATGGTTCAGTTCTTTAATGCCTCTCTGCAAAGATGTCGGCAACCCTCGGCCTGGAATAAGATTGACAAATAGGTACTTTTCATTCGGTGATGAAGGAGCGCAGCGATGGAATTGTCGGATATCGACCTGAATCTGCTAGTGCTGTTTCAGCACCTGATTGTCGAGAGGCGCGTGTCCAAGGTAGCTGAGATTATGGGGCTTACGCAACCCGCCGTGAGCAATGCCTTGGCCAAGCTGCGCCGGACCTTCGGCGACGAGCTTTTCTTGCGCACGCCTTCAGGCATGGTACCGACGCCGTTCGCGGAACAACTGAGCGAACCCATCGGCTATGCACTAGGCATGATCCACAGCGGGCTGAATCAACGCACGCAATTCGAACCGGCCAAAGTCAAGCGAACCGTGACGATCGGCATGACGGACATCGGCGAAATTGTCTTCCTGCCCGCGCTTCTTGAGCGTCTTGGTCGCGAGGCGCCTGGCGTGACGTTGAACACGGTACGAAACACCGCCGTAAACCTGCGAGACGACATGGAGTCCGGCAAAGTGGACCTGGCTATCGGCCTGTTGCCGCACCTGAAAGCCGGCTTCTTCCAGCGGCGTCTGTTCACGCAGCGATACGTCTGTCTGTTTCGGCGTGGCCATGCGCTTGACCGGCCCCGCGTGACATTGGCTGACTACAGGGCGGCCGAACACCTGGTGATCGTATCGGCTGGAACCGGGCACGGCACGGTCGATGAACTCATCCGCAAAGCGGGTATCGACCGCGTCGTTCGGCTGACGGTGCCGCACTTCGTCAGCGTCGGCCATATCCTCCAACGCACGGCCTTGGTCGCCACCGTGCCGGAGCGGCTGGCCGAAACCCTGGTCGAGCCCTTTGACTTGACGCTACGCCCGCATCCGGTCGCGTTGCCGGACGCGGCGATCAACATGTTCTGGCATGCCAAAGTGCATCGAGAAGCGGCGAACCAATGGCTGCGTGGTGTGATCTTCGATCTTTTTGGAACCGATCCATCACGCGAACCGACGTCGGAATAGCGTCAAGCCCTTGCCGGCGGCCGGTCGGCGCTCTTCTGTTCGAAGGGATTCAGCCCTGCCGACGAGACCATGCCGCCTATCCGCGCGGAAAGATTCCGGGCAGCCACGCCGAGCCTTTCTGTGACCTCGGGAATCGTCGTTTGTTGGACTTGGTCGATCCTTTCGACATACGGGACCGTCAGCGCAGCGATCGCCCTGCCCTGCACATCAAGAATCGGGAAGCTGACGGCGTATAGCCCTCGGACTTGCGCGCTCGGGATCGACTCATAGCCCGTGGCTCGAATGGAATCAAGCACGGCATTTATCTGCGGATTGGCATGCTCGGGGTACCGCTGCAGCGACTCTTCAATACGAAGCTTTCGCGTTTCATCGTCCTGGAAGGCGAGCAGCACGCGCCCTGAAGCTGAAATCAACACGCCGAGTTCCGCTCCGGCGCGCACCGCAAAGCCCATGCCGTTGGGCGTATCGATCTTGCAAAGGACTACCTGCTTTCCTTGTCCGTAAACGGTGAGGTGACAGGACTGGTCCAGTTCGCCAGCCAGCCTCTGCATAATCGGCGTTGCTTCGAACAGAAGCCGATGCGTGGGCGGATTTACGTGCGCCAGTTCAAACAGCTTGGTCGTGATGCCGTAGGTGCTTTCATCGACCAGAGCGACGTAATTACGATTCACCAGACAAGCCACCATTCGGTATATCTCGTTGGTGCTACGCCCCAGCCGTTGCGCGATGTCCTTCTGGGACAGGGGGTGCTCGCTCTGGGCCAGGATTTCCAGAATATCCAGCCCCTTCTCAAGCGCTGGCGCTGAATACGACCTGCTTTCGACTTCGACCACCTGGGTCACTTCGTTCTTGCCATTTTTCATCTCATGCATCCCGCGGACATTTGTTTCGGCTCCAACATGGTTCCGCTTCAGTTCATTGCCGGCATCTTGCACCATCAGCAACCGGCCACGCTCTGCGCGGCCCCGGTGGCAAAAAGGCTCTCGATCTCGGCCGTTTCATAGCCCAGCTCACGCAACAGCGTATTCGTATCCGCCCCGCGAGGTTGCGCAGGAAATCGCCGAGACGGATATGTGTCCCCAAAACGGATCGACGACCGGATCGACGCGGTGCGGCCTTCGGTTGGATGCTGCTCGAAGTCGAGCAGCCCCACGGCGCCGAGATGCGGGTCGTTGGGGAGCGTCTGCAGGGTGTGGCAAGGCTGCACGGCGATGTCGGCCGCGCTTAGAATATTAAGCCACTCTTCGGTCGTCTTGCCGGTGAGCGCGGCGCCCCGTATCTCAAACCACTCCGCCACGTGCCTCGCGCGCGCCGCTACGCTGTTGAAGCGGGGGTCACTGGTAAGGTATTCCCGATCTGTCGCCTTTAGGAATGCCCGCACCTGCGTGTCCGTATTGATGGTGAAAGAGATCCATCCGTCAGCGGTTTGCACCGGTTTGTTGTGCGGACTAAGCAATCGTAAGTCGCCGGGCGGGCCGACCGGCGGGTCGAAACTCTGCTGGGCAAGGTGCTCCTGAAGCACGAAGGCGGCCATCGTTTCGAACATGGGCACTTCGATGCTGCAACCCGCCCCGCTGACCTTGCGCTCCACAATTGCCGCCAGGATGGCGCCCGCCGCAATCTCGCCCGCCACATGGTCGCAGATCAGCATGGGGACATAGGCGGGCTTTCCGTCTCGGGCAAGCATCAGGCCCGCCATCCCCGTTACCCCCTGCACCACGCTGTCGTAGGTGGGGTACCCCGCATAGGGACCATCAGTGCCGTAGCCGGTGATCAGGCAGTGGATCTTGTTGGGATATCGGGACCGTATCGTGGCGGCGTCAAGCCCCAAGCGTTCGAGCGCCTGGGGACGCATGTTCGCGACGATGACATCGGCAGTTGCGATCAGTCGTTCGATTGCCCGCATCCCGCCTTCGCTTTTCAGGTCCAGGCATATATTTCGCTTGCCGCGATTGAAGTGCAAATAGGCGCCTGAGTGCTGGCCTGTGGGTGACAGTCCGCCAAGTCCTCGCATCAAGTCTCCCTCGGGACTTTCAACCTTGACGATCTCGGCCCCGTACTGACCCAAGCGCCATGTACATACGGGGCCGACGACAACGCTGGTCAGATCCAGGATGCGGATGCCTTTCAAAGGTTCGATACTCATTGCGCGCTTACCTCCATATCGATTGCCAAACGGTTGTCGCTATCGAATGCGCGAAGCTTCCAGGCTTCGCCAATTCGGTCTGCCGCAAGGGTGATGGCGCGGTTGCAAAAAAGAGGCGTTACATGCCGGGTCTTGATCGCCGCGGGGGTCACATCGAGCTCTCTGCGCAGGAACTCCGTCAAGAGCAACGTGACAAGGCCGCCGTTGACAACGAGATCCGGGAACCCCTCGACATCTCGGGCATGCTCGCGATCTATGTGAATCTTGTGCGAATTGAAGCCCAGCGCCGAGTACTGGAAAAGCAGCGTTTCGTCGGGCACGAATGTGGACAGGTATTGCGCCGCAACGGGCTCACCTCCAGCAGCATCGCGCCAAGGTCCAGAGACCGAAGCTCGCGACCGCAGCAGGTAAGTCTGCGTTTCCACCAACGCTGGTCCGGGTGCCCCTGGCACATGCAGTTCGTGCTTCAACGTGACGATAGCCATCGGCCCGTTGTCGTTGGACTTGTGCTCCACGTTGTGCACCGTGCTTGAGCGGACCACGTCAACCCCGATGGGTATCTCGTGATGGAAGGCGACCGTTCGCCCTCCGAGCACAAGGCGCGGCAAATCAAGATCGGGCATCGGCACCCCCAACCCGGGAAAGCCATCGCCGCGCAATTTAGAGCGACGGGTGTCAGCCCCCATCAAAAAGAACTGCCAGCCGCGGGGTAGTGGATCTCCGGGCGAGAGGCCGTCGGAGGGCAGATCCAGCATAGCGGCGATGCGGCGAACCAAGGCGGGATTGCAAGATTCTTGTCGGGTGATCGAAGTCTTTGCGGAGGTCACGTTTTGCTTACCTGTTTGCGGGCATCTATTGATTCATCAATGAATGATGGACATTACCAATGAAGTATAGGAGCCAAATACTTCAGATAGAAGCGCTCATCAATCAATCTAGTGGTTTTTACTAATGAATGCGTTTATTTATGGATAAATCACAAAGCGTGTGAAATCATGCAAACCGAAGGCTGCGGAAATGGACGCTTTGCCACCCAGACATCCGCGATGGCTTCGCCCGCGCAACTGCCGCGGTCACTCGTCAACCACAACTTCTCAGCAAAGAACGCCATGAACTTCAAGTTCCATCACATGAATCTGTGCACCGACAGCCTTCCCAGGCTTACCAAGTTCTATCAAACGCTTTTCGATCTGGGAACGATCAACGACGAAGAGCACACGCGCGTCGACGCGAGCAGTGATCGCACTGGCTACAACGGAAAAGTCGACTTTCTCAGTGACGGCGCCATCGAGTTCCACTGGGCCGAGCGTGACCTCAACACCGGCTTCAAGATGAATCAGATCGTCAACCCGATGGCTCGAGGCCATTTCTGCTTCCGCACCGATGACATCAGGGGCTTCATGCGCAAGTGCGACGAGCTTGGCATCCGGTACTCGGATTACGGCAAATGGGCAATTGCCGGTTGGCACCAAGTGTTTCTGCAGGACCCCGACGGAAACGTGATCGAAGTCCACCAACCGAACCTGTAAACCATGCTGCTAAAAGACAAGATTTGCATCGTCGCTGGCGCGGCATCGCCACGCGGTATCGGCTATGCGACCGCCCAGCTTTTCGCCGAGCACGGCGCAACGGTGGTGATGTTGGATATTGCAATTGACGACAGCACGGTCGAGAGCCTGAAGCAGACGATGGCTCCCGCCCTCCGCCGGAGCGCTGAGGTTCGGGCCCTGCGTTGCGACATCACGAGCATGGAGGATTGCAAGCGCGCGGTCGAAGACGTGGTTGCACGCTACGGCACCGTCGATTGCCTGGTCAACAGCGCCGGCATAGTGCGCGGCACGCCAACCCTGTCCATTGAGGATGCCGAGTACGAACAGATGCTCGCGGTCAATCTCAAGGGGGCTTTCAACCTCTGCCAAAGTGTCCTGCCGGTCTTGCTGAAGCGTGGTTCCGGCTCGATCGTGAATCTGTCGTCATCGGCAGCGCAGCGTGGCGGCGGGCTTGTCGGCGGCGCTCACTATGCAGCCTCCAAGGCCGGCGTCATCGGTCTGACCAGGACGATCGCCCGGGAATTCGGCGCAAAGGGTATCCGCGCGAACATAGTCTGCCCCGCCATGATCGAGACCTCCATGCTTGACGGTCTATCAGCGGCGCGAATGAAAGAGATCATTGAGGCGGTTCCGCTACAGCGTCCGGGCCTTCCGCGCGAAGTGGCCGGGGCATGCCTCTTCCTTGCATCCGATCTTGGTGGATTCGTGACTGGTGCCACCATCGACGTCAATGGTGGCAGCCACATCCACTAGATCGTTTCGAAGCCGCGCTATGTCCTTTAATTCCAACATCGCAAGCGCGACAAGCTTCTCAATTCACCGACCGAGCGGTCGTACAGGAGACAAAAATGATGCATCGCCGTACCGCTTTGAAGACGCTGGCCAGCGCAGCCGCAGCGACTGCCATCCCTGGCTTCGCATTCGCCCAAAACAAGAAAATCACGATGAAGCTTGGCATCTCGCTAGCTCAATCTCACCCTACCGTTGTGGGATTGCAGGCAGCTTGCGCAGAGATATTGCGAGAATCGAACGGTCAACTCGCCATTGATGTATTCCCGAACAGTCAGTTGGGCAGCGACACCGACATGATCTCTCAAGTGCGCTCGGGAGCAATCGAAATGATGTCAACGGCCAGCGGCGTTTTCGCGACCTTGGTACCTAGCGCAGCTGTTTCGGTATTGCCGTTCGTCTTTCCCGACCTGGAAACGGCATTCCGCGCCATGGACGGCGAGCTGGGCCGACATATCCGTGAAGGCTTCACTAAGGTAAGCCTGGTTCCTCTGGGCAAAGCCTGGGACCACGGCTTTCGACAGGTGACGATGAGCACCAAACCCGTTAATAGTGTGCAAGATCTGCAAGGCGTGAAGCTGCGCGTGCCGGCGACTCCGGTGCTCCAGCAGACCTTCAAGGCGCTGGGGGCATCCCCCACGACCATCGGCATCGGCGAAGCGTATACGGCATTGCAGACCAAGGTGGTAGATGGGCAGGAGAACGGACTCGCCATCATCGATGCGCAACGGTTCTACGAAGTTCAGAAATATTGCTCGCTTACGAGTCATGCCTGGGAGTGCTTCTGGATCGCGGCAAACCCCCAAGCTTGGAACAAGGTGCCCGAGAACCTTCGCCAGATCGCCGTCCGCGCTTTTGAACTGCAGGCGGTCAAAACACGCACCGTCATGGCGACGCTCAATACGTCTCTTCAAGACAGCTTGACCAAGCGCGGATTGACATTCAACAACGTCGATCCCAAACCCTTCCGTCAAGCGCTGCAGCAGGCGGGGGCTTACAAAGAATGGAAAGGAAAGTTCGGCGACGAAACTTGGACCTTGCTCGAAAAGTACTCCGGCAAGCTTGTGTGAGCGGTAAGGAGAAGACATGACACATGCGAGCCAGGTCGGCGCAATACCCGTGCTGGAAGATGGAGCTATTCCGCCCTCGACACATATGCGACGGACTTCAGGGTGGACCAGACCGCTTGAGATTATCTCCGCACTTCTGGTTGCGGGGATCGTGCTGCTGCTATTCGCCGGCGTCGTATCCCGTTATCTATTTTCCCACCCCATCGACTGGATTGACGAGACCGTGTCGATGGCCTTCATCTGGGTCGGGATGATCGGCGCGGCTATCGCGATGCATCGAAACGAACATCTTCGATTGTCGACGTTCGTTGACATGCTGTCACCGAAAGCTCGCAAGTCGGTCAATGCGATTGCATTGGTGTGCGTTGCCACATTTCTCATCGCGCTGATTCCCCTTGCCCTGGAACACGCGAAGCAGGAATGGGTGATCGAGATGCATGCACTGCATATCCCGAACACCTTTCGCGTCGCGGCAATTCTCGCAGGCGCATTGCTCATGCTGGCCGTGGTGCTGGCGCATCTGGCCAGCACCGTGTCCAAGGTGCAGATCGTTGGTGCCGTGGCATTGGTGAGCATTACCGTACTGGCATTCCACCTGCTGTCGCCAGCGATCAGCGATTTCAAGGTCGGAAGCCTGGTGCTGTTTCTCGTGGGGGTGGTCGCGTTGCTGCTGGCGGCCGGGGTACCCATCGCATTCTGCTTCGGTCTTGGGATCATGGGCTACCTTGCCTTCGGCACCAGCGTGCCGGTCGGAGTGATCGTTGGGCGCATGGACGAGGGTATGTCGAACTTGGTCCTGGTCTCCGTGCCGGTGTTCGTGCTGCTAGGCTGCGTCCTGGATGCAACGGGCATGGGCAAGGCCATCATCGATATCCTCGCGGCGCTTATCGGCCATATCAAGGCGGGCATGTCGTATGTGTTGCTGGGCTCGCTCTTCATCGTTTCAGGCATCTCTGGCTCCAAGGTTTCCGACATGGCAACCGTGGCGCCGGCCTTGTTCCCCGAGATGACGCGACGCGGAAACAAGCGGCCCGAGATGGTCGCCCTGCTAGGCACGGGCGCCGCCATGGCGGACACCGTGCCGCCCAGCATCGTCCTGATCGTCCTCGGGTCTGTGGCCGGTATTTCAATCGCCGGATTGTTCCAGGCCGGCCTGGTCATTGCGATGGTGCTACTGCTCACGCTCGTCGCCGTGGCGCGCTGGAAGGCAAGAAATGAACAGACCGACGGCACCAAGCGTCCACCCTGGAGCCGCATTGGCCGCCTCGCGGTCATTGCCGCACCGGCCCTTGCTCTGCCTTTTTTGATACGGGGAGCGGTCAGCGAGGGCATAGCGACCGCCACCGAGGTATCGACCATCGCGGTGATCTATGCGCTTATCGCAGGCCATACACTTTATGGTGGCCTTACTGCGAAGAAGCTCTACAAAATGTTGGTCGAGACCGCCGCCCTAAGCGGAGCGATCCTGATAATTCTCGGCACGGCTTCCGCAATGGCGTGGGGAATCACCCAAAGCGGCGTCGTGCATACGATGTCGCAGTTCTTAACCGATCTGCCTGGAGGCGCAGTCGCCTTCATGGCGGCGTCCATCGTGATCTTCGTGGTGTTGGGATGCCTGTTGGAAGGCCTTCCGGCAGTCCTTCTCCTCGCACCGATCATGTTCCCGATCGCGAAGAAGCTCGGCATTCACGACATCCAGTACGCCATGGTTATCGTCTCTTCGATGAACATCGGACTGATGCTGCCGCCGGTCGGTGTAGGATTCTATGTCGCTTGCCGAATCGGAGAAGGCAGGCCGGAAGAGGTAATGCGCGCCATTTGGCCTTATATAGCAGCGCTGCTCGTTGGAGTGATCGTCATCGCCTGCGTGCCAGCGCTGTCTACGATTGCACTGTAGAGCAAGGAATTGAAATGAAAGTATTTATCACCGGGGCAACGGGCTATATAGGCGGCAGCGTCGCGGCGCGGCTAGCTGCCGATGGCCACGAGATTCGTGGCTTGGTCCGCGACAACGCCAAAGCCAAGCTCCTTGTTTCGCGCGGCATCGAACCCGTTCTTGGCAGCCTTGATGACCCTGCGATTCTTGCCAAGGAAGCCGGGCGCGCCGATGCCGTGGTGAGCGCAGCCGATGCCGACCATCGTCCTTCATTGGAAGCGCTGGTCGAAGCGCTTGCCGAAACAGGAAAGACCTTGATCCACACCAGCGGCTCCAGCGTGGTGGGAGACGATGCACGCGGCAATCGGCTTTCGGCGGCCGTCTTCGACGAGGCAACACCTTTCGTGGTCGAACCTCGAAAGCAAGCCCGGCACGACATCAACACCATGCTGCTCGCCGCGGCCGCACGAAATGTGCGCACGACGGTGATATGCCCAAGCCTGATTTACGGCATGGGCAAGGGCCTTAACCCGAACAGCATTCAGATCCCCTTCCTGGTGAACGAGGCCCGCAAGAGCGGCGTAGCGCGGGTGGTCGGCCAAGGCTTGAACTGTTGGTCGACCGTTCACATTGAAGATCTTGAAGACCTGTATCGGCTTGCGCTGCAAGACGCACCTGCTGGCTCTTTTTATTTTGCCGAGAACGGAGAAGCCACTTTTGCCGACATAGGGAAAGCCATCGCGGCAAGACTAGGACTGGGCGCCGTCGAGTCCTGGGAAGCCGATGAAGCGGCCGAGCAATGGGGGCCCGCGCGAGCCTACTATACGTTCGGCAGCAACAGCCGAGTTCGCGGCGTTCGCGCGAGGCAGGAGCTTAACTGGGCTCCGCGCCATGACTCGGCAATTACTTGGATCCAGAGCGAGATGCCGCTCTGAATGGCCGAGCGCTTCAATATGTCCCCGGGTACATGCCTCCGTCGATAAGCAGGTTTTGCCCGGTGATGTAGGCCCCGTGGACACTGCACAGAAAAGCACACAATGCGCCGAACTCTTCCGGTGCACCAAAACGGCCCACCGGAATTTCCAGCATCTGGGCGGTGGCGATCTGCTCTTCTGTTTTCCCTGTCTTCTTTGCGGCGTAGGATCGGCCGGAAGCAAGACGTTCGGTGTCGAACCGACCGGGCAGGATGTTATTGATTGTCACGCCCTTGCCTGCTATTGCCGATCGGGCCAGCCCGGCGACAAAGCCGGTCAACCCGCTGCGCGCGCCGTTTGACAGCCCCAGCACATTGATGGGTGCCTTGACCGCGCTGGACGTAATGTTGATGATGCGTCCAAAGCCGCGGCTTGCCATACCGTCAACCGTCGATTTGATCAATTCGATCGGCGTGAGCATGTTCGAGTCAATCGCGCGCACCCACGCATCCCGATCCCAATCGCGGAAATCACCAGGCGGCGGTCCTCCCGCGTTGGTCACGACGATATCGAAATCGACACCCGGGCCACCTGGAACGGCAAGCGCGTTCGCCCTCCCCTCGACGGTCGTGATATCAGCAGCCACTGTCAGTACTCGCGCATCACTGCCGCCCGCCCCCCGGCCCATGCCCAGATCCTGCAGTTTGACGCGGGCGGCGTCCAACATGGCTGCATCGCGAGCGTTTACGACGACATTGACACCGGCCTGTACCAATGCCGATGCGCAGCCGTATCCCAAACCCTTGCTGCCGCCGCAAACAAGTGCCCAGCGTCCTTGAATACCCAGATCCATCAACATCTCCCTGACAAACTACGCGGGGGTGTGCCCCCGCTTAACGACTAAATGACGGCCTCGATCAAGAACGGCCCTTTGCGCTTGAGCGCCGAACGCATCAGCGCGATGAACGTCGGCAGGTCCTCGGCCTTTGCAGCTTCGACACCTGCAGCGTTTGCCATATGTACCCAGTCAAAATTCGGCTGGTCCAGATCCAACATCTTGCGCGCGTTCTTGCCAGGCTCGCTTGCGCCGACCATTTTCAACTCGTTGTGCAGGATTGCATAACTGCGGTTGGCGAACACGATTGTCAGAACATCCAGAGCCTCCCGTGCTTGCGTCCACAGCGCCTGCAGGGTGTACATTCCGCTACCATCCGCCTGAAGCAAAATGACTTTACGGTCTGGGCATGCTACAGCGGCGCCCGTCGCCATCGGGATGCCAATGCCGATGGCCCCCCCGGTAATCTGCAAGAAGTCGTGCGGAGCAGAGCCAAAGCTCGGCCGGAAGAACTCCCGCCCAGAGCTGACGGACTCGTCGCAAACGATCGCGTTATCCGGCATCAGTGCCGCCACGGTCCCGACTACCGCCGCAGCGTTCAAGGGGCCAGTCGGAAGCTGAAGATCATCGCGGTTCGCCAGCACGGGCGGGGTGTTGCGCCCGACGCCGACCTCCTGCGCCAATGCGTCCAAGGCTTGCGCGACATCATCAGTCGGTTGAGTAAGCGTGACAACCTTGCATCCGTCCGGAATCAGCGAGCTAGGTTTGTTCGGATATGCGAAAAATGCGACGGGAACTCGCGCACTCACAAGTATCAGTTGCTCGATGCCGTCCAGCGCCTTAACCGCGAGGTCGACACTGAAGGGGACCCGGTCGATCGGAACGCGGCCTGCTCCGCGTTCGATACGTCCATTTGATTGCTGGGCAAGGATTCTTGCTCCGGTCTTTGCGGCGATCCGGCTCGCGGTTTCAAGGGAGCCGGATCGCAACGCCTTACCCGAAAGCAGGATCACGGTCTTGCGACCATTGGCCAGCAGCTTGCCGACAGCGTCGACTGAGGCGGGGTCCACCGTGCTGTTCCAACGTGGGCGAGCCGTACGCGCGCCCACTGCGGTTTCCGTCCATGCGGCATCAGCAGGAAGAATAAGCGTGGAGACACCGCCCTCACCGGCCATGGCTTCCTCAACCGCGCAGGCCGCGCCAAAGGACACGTCGTCCGCGCCTTTGATTCGATACACCCAATCGGACATCGGCCGTGCCAAGCTTTCGATATCCGACGTAAGCGGAGCGTCAAAAGCCAGATGCGCCTTGGCATGGTCACCCACCACGTTGACCATCGGTGTGCGCGCGCGCTTTGCGTTGTGCATATTGGCCAAGCCATTGGCAAGCCCCGGTCCCAAATGCAAAAGCGTTGCCGCAGGCTTGTCCGCCATGCGCGCATAGCCATCCGCGGCGCCGGTGACCACCCCTTCAAACGCCCCAAGTATGCAGCGCATCTGCGGCTTTCTGTCCAGCGCCGCAACGAAGTGCATCTCGGACGTTCCCGGATTTGCGAAACAAACATCCACATCGTTCGCCAATAACGTATCGCAGAGGCTATCCGCACCATTCATGTCAACACCTTCTTGTCGTTACCCATAGGAATACCCTGCAATCACGCAACGCGGATGCATCGGGTCAATTGGTCGTTATATTGCGCTCTTTTACCAGCGCCCCCCAACGAGCCCTTTCTTCTTTCTCAAATTTCGCCAGGGCAGCCCCGGATACATTCCCCGCCGTTGCGCCCAACGATGTGAACTGCTGCACGACCGCATCGGTCTTCAGCGCCTTCTCCACAGCGCTGATCAGGCGCTTTTCGACATCGTTGGGGATGCCTGCCGGCGCGTAGAGGGCAAACCACGCTGTGACGTCCATGCCGGGTAAGCCGCTCTCGGCGACCGTCGGCACGTCGGGCAACGAGGGGGAACGCTGCGCCGAAGTCACGGCAAGCCCGCGAACGCGCGTACCGTCTTTGAGTTGGCTCAGAGTACTGGGGAGGTTATCCATCAAGACGTCGACCTGGCCGCCCACCAATGCCGGCATCGATGCGGACACCCCACGAAAGGGCACATGCAACATTTCCATGCCAGCCAGTTTTTCCAGATATGCCCCCGTGAGATGCACCGAGGATCCGATCCCGGGCGAGGCATAACTCACGCCCTTACCCTTCCCCCCTTTTGCCTTCGCAATGAGATCCTTCAGGGACTGAATGTCGGAATCCGCGCGCACCGCAATCACATTCGGAGTCGATAGCACCAGCGCCAAGGGCGTGAAATCCTTCTCGGGATTGAAAGGCATGTCCTTGTAGAGAAACTGGTTGATCGACTGTGTGCCTATCGTACCCATGCCAATCGTGTAACCGTCAGCCGGCGCGCGCTTTACCACGCCCATGCCAATGTTCCCCCCCGCGCCGGATCTGTTGTCGACGACAACCGTTTGCCCAAGAATTGGGCCCATCGCCTGCGCGATCGTACGTGCGGCGATATCCGTCGTGCCACCCGCCGGAAACGGCACCACCAACGTGATCGGACGTTCCGGATAATCCGCGCCTTGCGCATTGCCCGCCAACAACATCGTCATGGCTATCGCAGCCGAGAAAGCTAATTTCATCGTCAACCCTCCTCACTCGTTGAAATGGCGCCTGCGCCGGTGCCCAGCCTGGCGATGACGGAATGATCGACATCGTTCAACGCAGGGCATCCGAGCAGAGCCATGTTTCTGTCAATCTCGGACTTAAACAACTGCAGCACGCGCCGAACACCCCGCTCTTCGTCGACGATGGCGCCGTACAGTAGCGGCCTACCAAGAAAGACCATCTTCGCGCCCAAAGCTATCGCCTTGAGCACATCGGTGCCACGGCGAAAGCCGCCATCAATCATGACCGTGCAGCGACCGGCCACCGCGCTGACAATGTCTGGCAGCATGTCCAAGGTGCCCTGCACGCCGTCCAATTGACGACCGCCGTGATTCGACACGACCACACCGTCGATCCCGATATTCGCGGCGCGGCGTGCATCATCGGGATGGGCGACGCCTTTCAGCACGACCTCGCCTCTCCACCGTTCCCTGATCCATTCAATATGATGCCAATCCAGCCGCTCCCGCCCGCCTCTGAATGAAGGCTCGTCAGTCACTCGCAGACCGTTGGTGTCCGCGCTCACGTTTCTGAAGCGAGGAATGGCACGATCTCGCCACAGAGTCCGAAGAAATACTTCTTTGGTCCAACGTGGATGGGCCAGCCCGTCCCGAAACAGCGCCCAACTGAACTTGAACGGTACGCCGAAGCCCGCCTTGACGTTGTTCTCTCTATTGGCGTTGACCGCTGTGTCGATCGTTACGACCAAGACCTTCACGTTGCTCGCCGTCAACCGGTCAAGCAAGGCGCCGATCTGCCCCTTATCACCGGCGAGATAGCCCTGGTACCAAAGGTTCGGCTGCTCCTTGGCCACGCGTTCCAAACTAACCGTCGACATCCCACTCAAGATAAAAGGAACGCCCTCTTCACGCGCGGCCTTGGCAAGCGCCAATTCGCATTCATAGCGGCACATTGCGGTGATGCCCATGGGAGCGACACCGATCGGCGACGAGAACCGTTGGCCGAAGATGGACACTCCCTGATCGCGGCATTCGACGTTGACCAGACCTCTAGGACGAAATTGAACCCGCTGAAAAGCCTCGCGATTGGCAGCGAGCGTCAAGCCGTCCTCGGTTCCTCCGTTGACGTAGCCGCGTACAGAGTTAGGAAGGAACTGTTCGGCAACCGGCGCGAAGTCGGCCAAAGATATCAGGCGCGTACTGTTCATTGCAGTGGGATGTTCGCTTCCGCGATCTTGTGCTTCCAATAATCGCGCTCGTCCTGCACTCGCTTACTGAACGACTGCGGCGTCGAGGCGGGGATCACAAAGCCCGCGGCTGTTAGCTTGTCCTTGAACTCGGGGCTTTGCTTGACCGCGTCAATGGCTTGCGCGATTTCGTGCTGAACACCCTCGGGCAGGCCCGCCGGCGAAAACACCCCTGTCCAGCCGCCGACTACCATATCCGGGTATCCCAACTCGACCAGGGTGGGCACGGCGGGCAGTAATGGACTGCGTTGTGCTGAGGTGATCGCCAGGGCTTTCAGCTTCCCTCCTGCGGCAAGGCCGAGGGCGGCATCAGTTTGAGCAAAGGTGAAGCTCACCATTCCCGCCATGGCGTCACTGACCGCGGGAGCATTCCCCTTATAAGGAACATGCAACATGGGCGTTTCCGTTGCGCGGGCGAGCAATTCGCCCGCAAGGTGATTGGTTCCGCCCACACCCGAAGATCCGTAACTCAGCTTATTCGGGTTTTTCTTGCCGTAGTCCACAAGCTCTTTGAGTGTTTTCGCACCGGTCTGCGGCCCCGCCATCAGCACCAGCGAGTAGTCGGCCAACGCGGAAATCGCCGTGAGATCCTTGCTGAGGTCAAAAGGGAAATCCTTTTGAACCAGCGGAGCGATGGCTGTAGCCGGCGTAACAAGCACACCCAACGTGTGACCGTCTGCCGGGGCGCGCGCCACGGCCGCAGCGCCCACCAGACCGGTGGCGCCGCCCTTGTTCTCGATGACTACCGGTTGGCCCCAACGCTTGGTGAGCCCCTGGGCGAGTTGGCGCGCGATCATGTCGGCAGGGCCACCGGCCGGATAGGCAACGACCAGCGTGACGGCTTTCGTGGGAAAGTCGGCGGCAGCCGCCGCGGCCGACGAAGCCGCGCTGACTACAGCGAATAGGCCAGCAAGCGCCAATGGCCGAAGCACCTTGGCATACGAATCGGGAACCTGCATTGTCTCTCTCCAGAGTGGCTGATCACAGGCTGGGCATGACTCCTCGCCCGTTTATGTCGCCGTGTTTTTATGAGAGAGTTCAGTATATCGATGGCTGTGCTTCGAGCCGCTATGGATATTTTGCATGCGGCATGCAGATTTTCGATACGTGCGATCAAAAGCAGCCTGCAACGTCAATGCTGGGTGCAGATGCTTTTGACGCATTCCACGAACGCGCGGGCTTGAACGCTGAGCGGAACGAAAGCGGAGTGGATCAGCGTTCCAGGCAAAACGATGCGCTGCACCAACGGCCGGGTGACGGTGCCCGCCCAGACTTGCGTTCCGGCCGCGAATTCGGACACAAAGGAAATGCCTAATCCCGCCTGGACTAAGGCGCAGGCTTGCTCCGTGCGTATGACATCAACGGTTGATGAGGGTTCGATTCCCAACGCGCTGAAAGCTTGTCGGGTCAGCGTACCAAACAAGGACTCTTTCTCGTAGAGAATCATCGAATAATCCGCCACGCGTCTGAGGTCGACGGATTCGCTGTTGGCCAACGGGTGATCCTTTGGCATGATGCAGACGACGTCGCTCTCGAAGATCTGCTCGCAGGCCAGACTGGCGTTCTCAACGGGCAAAGCAGATATGGCGAACTCACACTTTCCGCCGATTATGCTCTGGGAAATTTCGGGAACGGTCAGCGTCCGGAAAACGATATGAGTGTCTGGATACTGCTTCTTGAAGTTGTGTATTGCCGATGGCACCAGGGTTAAGGCAAAGCTGGGCGTGGACGCGAAAGTTAGCCCGCCCCTTTCAAACGCCCTAAGGTCGTCGACAAGCCTATCAATCTCTTCCGCCGAGAAAACCACTTTCGCAACCTGGTCGAACAATATCGTGGCCGCTTTGGTCGGAATCAAAGAAGACTGCGTTCGAGTGAAGAGCTTCAGCCCCAAACTTTCCTCAAGGTCCGATATCGTTTTGCTGAGCCCTGACTGAGAAGTATGGAGAATCCGCGCCGCACCGCTGATCGATCCGGCGCTCATGACGGCGCAGAATTTCTCCATCAGATGCAGTTTGAACTTCATAAACGGATGGCCCCAAGGATTTGCCGGCGATCATAACGTCTACGAAGAATCGGATACCAGTAAATCGGTATCCCGGAGACGTGGATCCGCCAGGAAAACGTTAGCCGGCATTCTCGGGATCGGGTCCACCGAAGAGTTTTCCAGCACCCGCCCAATCGGAAGGTTTGATATCTTCAAAGATGACGTAGATGTACTCCGCCGGAGTCGCAGTGTTTCGCACGATGCTCTCCGTGATTTCGGCTGCGACCTTCTCCTTTTGTTGGTGATCCTTACCTTCAAACCAGCTGACGCGAACGACGGGCATATGTCCTTCCTATAGGTTGCGTTGCGGGGATCACGGAAGGTGATCCCGTTGGAAAAGACCCATGCTAGCGTAGAATTGCAGGCCGATAATCCTCCGAAAATCTACTCCATGTAGAACACAAGGAAACAATGAGTGAGCCCGATCCATTCGATGGCATTTCTGTGTTTGTGGCAGTGGCCCATGCTGGAACTTTCACTGCCGCAGCGAGGAATCTTGGCTTAACCAAGTCTGCCGTGGGAAAGGCGATTTCCCGGCTAGAACAGCGTCTGGGCTTTGCTCTATTCCATCGCACAACGCGGGTTACCAAATTGACGACTGACGGCGAGGCCTATCTTGGTGCATGCACTGCGGCCCTTGACGAGATCCTTGCCGCACAGTCCGCGCTGACCTCCCAGCATAAAAAGCTCAGAGGGCGCGTACACATCGATATGCCCGTCGCCTTCGGCAGGAATGTGCTTTTGCCGCTACTGATCGAAATGACGAGACCACATCCTGATCTTGGCTTGAGCCTCACGTTTTCCGAATCCAGTAGTGATCTGCTGCAAGACGGTGTGGACCTTGCGATTCGCTTTGGCTCCCTCCCTGACAGCAGCGATCTAGTTGCCCGGCGCTTGGCGACACAACGTCGCGTCATCTGTGCCTCCCCTTCGTACCTCCTGGCGCACGGAGTTCCTGAGGCGCTGCCGGACCTCTCCGCCCACCACTGCATTGTCGGTACGATAACGGGACCACCCCAAGTATGGTTCGTCAACGATGGAAGCAAGGAAAAGCGTTTCACGCCGCCTCAGACCCACCGCCTAAGTGATGGAGCAGCCATGATCGATGCTGCGATAGGTGGACTAGGGCTTCTACAGCTCCCAATATCGATTCTGCGAGAAGCGCTCAGTGATGGAAGGTTGGTCCCCGTGCTTGAGTCCTGGTCTGGCACTGACGTCGAAGTGCACGTCATGTGGCCACGACAGTCTCGTCTTAACCCCCGCATGCGATATGTCATCGACAGACTGATAGCCTACGCCGCGGAAGGGAAATTGGACTGAGCGCCGAGCTTCAAGAGTCTGGTGAAGAAATGGCCTTCTGGGATGCGGAAGGCTTTACCCTTCTTGCGCGCCCTCCGCCAGGCCAGCGAT
>Ga0182739_1002267_pt1 | contig 18245 bp, 16 predicted proteins | sample eDN5th30CBELigBY_FD_128873 | JGI IMG/M metagenome (GOLD analysis project Ga0182739, IMG submission 128873) | Enriched backyard soil microbial communities from Emeryville, California, USA - eDNA 5th pass 30_C BE-Lig BY (version 2) (version 2) | ecosystem: Environmental > Terrestrial > Soil >...
AGCAGGTCTCGGAACTTCACGGTCCGATTGCAGGCGATGCACGGGACCGGTGTCTCGCCGCGCGCATAGGCATCGGCGAAGGACTCCATCACCTCGGTGCGGAAGCGACTCTCATAGTCGAGCACGTAGTGCGGGATCGACAGCCGCTCCGCGACCTGGCGCGCGTCCTGGATGTCCTGGCCGGCACAGCAGGCACCCGTCTTTCCCACCGCGACGCCGTGATCGTAGAGCTGGAGCGTGACGCCCACGACGTCGTAGCCCTGCTCCTTCAGGAGCGCCGCCGTCACCGACGAATCGACACCGCCCGACATGGCGACCACCACGCGGGTATCCGCGGGCGCCTTGTCGATTCCGAGGGAATTGAGGGTAGAATGGCGGGTCATGGCGGGGCCTATATAAGTCCTGCTCCCTGCCCCCGCCAGCCGGGGCTAGTCGCGGCGGTAGCCGCTGTCGCGGACGACCTTGGCGACGCCGTTGCGGTCGTAGACGATGGCGACCCGGTCACCCATCTGAATATCGCCGTCGTCGCGCTGGGCAACCGTCACCCGCTGGCCATCGTCGCGCTGGACCGTCACCTCGATGCCGCGCCGAGGTGCGTTCTGGTCGACCGCCGTCCCGGCAATGCCGCCCGCTACGGCGCCCAGAAGGCCGCCGACCACGGCGCCGCCCGCCGAATTGGTGATGGCACCGCCGGCCACGGCTCCACCCACGGCGCCAAGGCCGCCGCCGATCAGCGTGCCGTCGCTCACGCCGGAACTCCGGCCTCCGCGAACCTGCACTTCGCGAATCGAGACCACCCGTCCGTGCTCGCCGCGGTAACTCGCGCCCTGCGAGGAGGTGTTGACCACGCCGGGCTGAACCGCCCCGCTGCTGCCGTTACAGGCGCTCAGCCCCATTGCGAGGACCGCTGGAACGAGGAAGCCGACCCGCCATTTGCCGAACATTTGAAGGAACACCTTTCGTACTCTCGATCAAAACGAACGTGAGGAATTCAATCCAGGCTGCGCGACGTATCGCGTACGACGTGAGCGACGCCGCGATCATCCTGCACGATCTGTACGCGGTCACCGAGCTGGATGTCCCCGTCGTCGCGCTGCGCAACGGTAACGCTCTGCCCGTCGTCGCGCTGGACGGTGACCTCGATGCCACGACCGCCGCTGCGCTGTCCGTCGGCGATGGTGCCGGCGATTGCACCGCCGACCGTGCCGAGCAGAAGGCCGACCAGGCCGCCGCCCACCGTCTGGCTGGTGATGGCGCCGATCGTTGCACCCACGCCGCCGCCGATGATACCGCCCATGACGGCACCGTTGCCGCCGCCATAACCGCCACCGCCGCCCGCGAGGCCAACGTCGCGAATGGACACGACACGTCCGGGCCCGCCGACCGGCGCGCTGTAGGCGACCTGCGTCGGCGCCGCCGGCGAAGGCGGCGGGGCGCTCGCCTGACCGCCATAGGCCGGCGCCGTCGAACTCACGATGCCGGGCTGAACGGCGTTGGACGCACAAGCGCCCAGTCCCGCTGCCAGCACCAGCGGCAGCAGCAGAGGACGCACTCTCGTCGCGATCATGGGGACCCCTCCCGGATCACCGTGTGTCGCCCATATTTCCGGCCAAATTACGGCGTGCGGCAAGCGCCGATCTAGTCGCGTTCGTCGATCCAGGCGGCCTGGATGGCTTCGAGGATCTTCTCGTTGGAGCGCGCCGCATCGTCCTCGAAACCCGGCAGCTCCATCACCCAGCGATGCAGGTCGGTGAACCGCAGATTGACGTTGTCGACATCGGGATGGCGTTCCTCGAGCTCGATCGCGATGTCCTGCACGTCGGTCCAGCGCAGCTTCCGGGCCATCCGCCCCTCCTACTTGTCGACCATCATGTTGCGCGTCGCCGCCGGCAGCTTGACGACCAGGCCGTCGAGCGCCTCGGTCATGCGGATCTGGCAGCCCAGGCGGGAGGTATGTGTGAGACCGAACGCAAGGTCGAGCATGTCTTCCTCGTCGTCGCTGGCCGGCGCCAGCTTCTCGAACCACACGCCCTCGACCACCACATGACAGGTCGAACAGGCGAGCGAGCCCTCGCAGGCGCCTTCGATGTCGACATGGTTGCGGTGTGCGATCTCGAGCACGGAGAGGCCCAGTGGCGCATCGACTTCCTTGCGCGTCCCGTCCCGCAGGATAAACGTCATCTTCGGCATGTCCCGATCTCGCTCCGCTTAGTCGCCGACCCGGCTTTCGAGGTCGCCCATCGACATGCCCGACAGCGCCTCGCGGATGCCGCGGTCCATCCGCCGCTCCGCGAAGGGCTTGGACAGCGTCTCGAGCGCCTCGGCTGCCGCATTGATCTCGTCCCGGCTCTCGCCTTCCATCGCCGTTTCCAGCCGCATCCGCGCCGCGTCGATTGCCGCGCGCTCCTCTGCCGACAGCAATCCGCCATCCTTCTTGAGGGCAGCGTCCAATGCCAGCAAACCGCGTCGCGCCTCCACCCTCGCCTCGGTCAGCAGGCGCAGGTTCATATCGGCCTCGGCGTTGTCCATGCTGTCGTAGAGCATGTCGGCCATGTCCTCGTGGCTGAGGCCGTAGGACGGCTTCACCTCGACCCGCTGCGCCACGCCGGTCGTCCGCTCCTCGGCCGAGACCGTGAGCAGCCCGTCGGCATCGACCGCGAAGCTCACGCGGATGCGCGCCGCACCGGCCGTCATCGGCGGAATGCCGGTGAGTTCGAACCGCGCCAGGCTGCGGCAGTCCGCGACCATCTCGCGTTCGCCCTGGACGACATGAATGGCCATGGCGCTCTGGCCGTCCTCGTAGGTCGTGAAATCCTGCGCGAGCTGCGCCGGGATCGGGGTGTTGCGCGGCACGATCTTCTCGACGATGCCGCCCATCGTCTCGAGGCCGAGCGACAGCGGCGTGACGTCGAGCAGCAGCGTATCGCCGCCACCCGTCAAGGCTTCGGCCTGCAGCGCCGCGCCCAGAGCCACGACCTCGTCGGGATCGATATCCGTCAGCGGCGGCTTGCCGATCATCCCGGCGACCTTGGCACGCACCAGCGGCACGCGCGTCGAGCCGCCGACCAGAACCACGCCCTCGATCTCGGTTGCGACCATGCCGGCATCGGCCAGCACATTCCGGGCGATTTCCAGGGTGCGCGCGACGGGCGTCGCCACCATCGCATCGAACTCAGCGCGGGTCAGCGCATGGAACGACGGTGTGCCGGCAATCTCGAGCCGGCCCGAGGTCTGGTGGCGATCGGACAGCTGCTCCTTCATGTGTCGCGCCAGCGCCAGCGCCGACTTGACGGCCGTCTCGTCGACCTCGTCCGCGAGACCGTCATGCTTGCGCTCCGCCAGAAGGCGTTCGGCGATCGCGCGGTCGAAATCGTCACCGCCCAGCGCCGTGTCGCCGCCGGTCGCGAGCACCTGGAACACGCCCTTCTCCAGCCGCAGCAGCGAGAAGTCGAAAGTACCACCGCCCAGATCGTAGACGGCGTAGAGCCCTTCGGAGCCTTTATCCAACCCATACGCAAGAGCGGCGGCCGTCGGCTCGTTGACCAGCCGCAACACTTCGAGGCCGGCGACGCGGGCGGCGTCCCGGGTCGCGGTGCGGGCGGCATCGTCGAAATAGGCAGGCACGGTAATGACGGCGCGCTCGACCCGCTTTTCGAGGGCCGCCTCCGCGCGGGTCCGCAGCGCCTTCAGGATCTCGGCGGAAATCTCCACCGGCGAACGCGCTTTGCCGCCGATGCGAAGCTTGACCATGTCGATCTCGCCGGTGCCCGGCTCGACCTCGTAGGGCAGTACGCCGGCCACAGCATGGAGATCGCCGGCCCCACGGCCCATCAGGCGCTTGATCGAGGCCACGACGTTGCGCGGCTCGCTGGCCGTGAAGGCGCGCGCCTCGTCTCCCACCAGCACACCGCCCGCGTCGGGATAGGCCACCACCGACGGTACGAGCGCCCGGCCCGTCTCGTCGTGGAGCGCCGCCGGCTTGCCGTCACGTGCGATGGCCACCACCGAATTGGTCGTGCCGAGATCGATGCCGACCGCCAGCGAGCCTTCGCCGGCATGCGGCAACGGCGTTTCGCCAGGCTCGTGGATCTCCAGCAAGGTCATGCGTTCGACCGATCAAGATTCATGCGTCGTGCCCGCGCCTCCTCGGCGAACTTGTCGAGGTAGCGCAGGCGAAGGAGCGCCTTTCTGAGGGCGACCCTGTCGTTTGCCAAGAACAAACTGCCCAGCCCCGCGAGGGCCTTCTGAACGTCCTGGCGGGCTTCGGCGGCCAATTGGTCGACCGCTCCCGGCGTGTCAGCCTCATGCAGCGCCTCACGCGCTTCCATGGCTTCCATCAGCAGGTCCGGATCGTCGATCGTCCTGCCGTCGCCCGGCATGTCGACCCCCGCAAGCTCAGCCATGTAGAAGGCACGGCTCAGCGGGTCCTTCAGCGTGCGATAGGCTTCGTTCAGCGAGGCGGCCTCAGCCGAAGCGCGCGCCCGCTCATCGGGCGGCCTTGAGACGAAACGGTCGGGATGCCACTGCCGCTGGAGCGTGAAATAGGCCCGGTCCAACGCCGCGGCGTCCAGGTCGAGCGCCGCCGGCAATCCCAGCCGCGCGAAATGATCCATGACCCCGGCTTCAGACGTGAAAGGATTCGCCGCAGCCGCAGCGGCCCTTCTCGTTCGGATTCCGGAAGACGAAGCCCGACTTGAGCTTCTCCTCCTCGTAATCCATCTCCGTGCCGATCAGAAAGAGCGACGCCTTCGGATCGACCAGCAGCTTGACGTCGTGGGCCTCGATGACCTCGTCCATCGGCTCCTGCTTGTCGGCGAACTCCAGCGTATAGCTGAGGCCCGAACAGCCTTTGGTACGAACGCCGATGCGGATGCCGGCCGTTGGCTTGCCCCGTCCCTCGATCATCGCCTTTATGCGTTCGCCCGCGAGCGGCGTCACCGTCATCAGCTGCGGGCGGGGACGGCGTACCCGCGGCGCGGCAGGCGCCGCCGGCTTGGTGGTTTCGCTGGTCGTGGTCATACGCTGGGCTCCGATTTGAGCTACTCGGCCTTCTTGGTCGCCTTTGCGCGATAGTCGGCGATCGCCGCCTTGATCGCGTCTTCGGCGAGGACCGAGCAGTGGATCTTCACCGGCGGCAACGCCAGGTGGCGCGCGATGTCGGTGTTCTTGATGGTCTCGGCTTCGTCGATCGTCTTGCCCTTGACCCACTCGGTGACGAGCGAGCTCGAGGCGATGGCCGAGCCGCAACCGAAGGTCTTGAACTTGGCGTCCTCGATCAGCCCGTCGGGACCGACCTTGATCTGCAGCTTCATCACGTCGCCGCAGGCCGGCGCGCCGACAAGACCGGTGCCGACATCCTCGGCCGCCTTGTCGAACGAGCCGATGTTGCGCGGGTTCTCGTAGTGATCGATCAGCTTTTCGCTGTAAGCCATGACTGTCTCCTCATTTGTCGAGCGGCGCCCGATAGGTCAGTGGGCAGCCCACTCGATGGACTTGATGTCGATGCCTTCCTGGGCCATCTCCCAGAGCGGGCTCATCTCGCGCAGCTTGTTGACATGGCGCACCAGCTCGTCGACCGCGGTGTCGACCTCGTGCTCGGTCGTGAAGCGGCCGAGGCCGATGCGCAGCGACGTGTGGGCCATCTCCTCCTCCACGCCGAGAGCGCGGAGCACGTAGCTGGGCTCCAGCGAGGCCGAGGTGCAGGCCGAACCGGACGAAACCGCCAGGTTCTTGATGCCCATCATCAGCGATTCACCTTCGACATACGCGAAGCTGATGTTGAGGTTGCCCGGAATGCGCTGTTCGAGATCGCCGTTGACGACGATGTCGGTGAGCTTGGCGCGCAGCCCGTTCAGCATGCGCTCCTGCAGCTTCTTGAGCCGCTTCGCCTCGGCCTCCATCTCCTTCATGCAGATCTCGGCCGCCTCGCCCAGACCGACGCACAGCGGCGTCGGCAGGGTCCCGGACCGGAAGCCACGCTCCTGCCCGCCGCCGACGATCATCGGCACGAGGCGCACGCGCGGCTTGCGGCGGACGTAGAGCGCGCCGATGCCCTTCGGGCCGTAGATCTTGTGGCCCGAGATGCTCATCAGATCGATGTTGAGCGCTTCGACGTCGAGCGGGATCTTGCCGGCGGCCTGGGCCGCATCGGTGTGGAAGAACACCTTCTTCTCGCGGCAGATCTTGCCGATCTCGGCCAGCGGCTGAATGACACCGATCTCGTTGTTCACAGCCATGACCGAGACGAGCACCGTCTTGTCGGTGATCGCCGCGCGCAGCACGTCGAGATCGAGCAGCCCATCCTGGCGGACCGGCAGATAGGTGACCTCGAAGCCCTGCTGCTCGAGATGGCGGCAGGTGTCGAGCACGCACTTGTGCTCGGTCACCGTCGTGATGATGTGGTTCTTCCGGTCCTTGTAGAACTCGGCCACGCCGCGGATGGCGAGGTTGTTCGACTCGGTGGCGCCGGAGGTGAAGATGACTTCCTTCTCGTCGGCGCCGATCAGCTTCGCGACCTGGGCGCGCGCCTTCTCGGTCCCCTCCTCGGCCTCCCAGCCGTAGGCATGGCTGCGCGAACCCGAATTGCCGAACTTGTGGGTAAAGTAAGGCATCATCGCCTCGAGTACCCGCGGATCCATCGGCGTGGTCGCCTGATAGTCGAGGTAAATCGGCTGATCGTTGCGCCGGATTTGGGTAATGGCTGTCATGCTAACCCCTTCAAACTCCTACGCTGCCCTTGCCTGAGGATCGGCCCGGGAAATATCCGAGTGCTTCACTCGGAGATATAAGTCCTTCCACGCCGCGATCAAGCATTCGATGTCGGCGGCTTTGGTATTCCAACCCAAGCTCACGCGGATCGCGCAGGCCGCTTCCGTGGCCGGCACCCCCATCGCCTCCAGCACAGACGATGGCTTAACCCTCCCCGAGGAACAGGCCGCCCCGGCGCTGATGCAGACATCGGCAAGATCGAGCGCCACGACCTGCGTCTCGGCAGGGACGCCGGGCATGGAAATGCAGCTCGTGTTGGAGAGCCGTGGCGCACCGGCGCCGAAAACGGCGGCGGGCGGGGCAATCTGGACAAGAGAAAATTCCAGCCCGTCGCGCAACCCCGCGAGGTCCGGTGTCGACGCCGCCAGTACGGCAGCGGCTCCGAAGCCGGCTATCCCCGCCACGTTCTCGGTTCCGGCGCGGCGATTGGATTCCTGGCCTCCCCCGCGAAGAGCGGACGATAGCGGCGCAGACTTGCGCACCATGAGAGCTCCCACACCCGTCGGCCCGCCGATCTTGTGGGCCGAAAGGCTGAGGTAGTCGACGCCAAGATCGCGCAAACCGACAGGTACCTTGCCTGCGCCCTGGACGGCATCGCAATGAACAAGGGCGCCAGCGCTCTGCGCGAGGCGCACCACTTCGCGGATCGGCTGCAGCACACCCGTCTCGTTGTTGGCCAGCATCACCGACACGAGGGCCGGTTCGGCCGACGTCGCGAGCGCGCGCTCCAAAGCCGCCAGGTCGAGAACACCATCGCCGTCGACGGGAAGGACTTCGGCGTGCGGCACCGCACGACGCACGCTGTCATGCTCGACGGCCGACACCAGAACGCGCCGGCGCCCAGCCCCCGACAGGGCGAGATTGTTGGCTTCAGTACCGCCCGAGGTGAAGACAACCTCGGAAGACGCGGCTCCGCACAGCGAAGCCACCTCCCGCCGAGCCTTGTCGACCGTCGCCCGCGCTCGTCGCCCCGAGGCGTGGACCGACGAGGGATTGCCGCCCATCCGCAACGCTTCCGCCATGGCGTCGAAAGCCGCCGGCCTCAAGGGGCTGGTGGCATTGTGGTCCAGGTAAGCGATGGGGCGCATGAGATCGACGCGAGCGACGGGCCGACCTAGCTGGCCGCTGCCATCGTCTCGGAGGTTGCGACCGGCGGCGCCTCGATCAAGCGCGACGCCAGCTTGCGCTCCAGCACGTCGAGCAGGGTCACCGAACTCAGGAACAGATGGATTTGATTGCCGAGCTCCTCCCACAGATCGTGGGTCAGGCACTTGCTGCGGTCGGCGCGGCAGCCGGTGGCGCCCATCTCGGTGCAGCGCGTGGCGCTGATCGGCTCGTCGACCGCCAGGATGATCTCCGACACCCGCGTCTCCGACGAGCCCCGGGCCAGACGGTAACCGCCACCGGGGCCCCGCACACTCTTCACCAGACCGGCGCGCCGCAAGCGGGCGAAAAGCTGCTCGAGATAGGACAGAGAGATTTCCTGCCGGGTCGCGATATCGGACAGGGAAACCGGCTTCACCTGAGCGTGGCGCGCGAGATCGACCATCGCCATAACAGCGTAACGTCCCTTGGTGCTGAGCTTCACAGCATCCTCCTCACGGCCCGAATCGGCCGTCCTTCGCCATGGAAACGCCTAAAGTTCTTGAAAACCAAAGCGTTACTAAGATATGCCAGCGCCCCAGACTGGGGCTCTGGGCAAAACCAACTGCGTAGCTCGGATTTAGTTAATCCCAGTAGGTTGGTCAAGTATCAAGAATCCCCCCGAATCCGCCGCCGAATCGGTTACGACCGGAGGGTCGAATAAGGTGAAGAACCGGAGTTTCGATGCCTGACGTGATGTTTACCGGCCCCGAGGGTCGTCTCGAAGGTCGCTATCACCAGAGCAAGGAAGAACGCGCGCCCATCGCGCTGATCCTGCATCCGCACCCGCAATATGGCGGGACGATGAATCACAAGGTGGTCTTTTCGCTCTTCCACGTGTTCGTAAATCGCGGCTTCTCGGTGCTGCGCTTCAACACGCGCGGCGTCGGCCGCAGCCAGGGCCGCTTCGACAACGGCATGGGCGAACTTTCCGACGCGGCAGCGGCACTCGACTGGCTGCAGGGCATGAATCCCAACGCCAAGTCGTGCTGGATCGCCGGCTATTCGTTCGGCGCCTGGATCGGCATGCAGTTGCTGATGCGCCGTCCCGAGATCGATTGCTTCATCTCGGTCGCGCCGCCGGCCAACTCCTACGACTTCGCCTTCCTCGCCCCCTGCCCCTCATCCGGCCTCATCGTCGGCGCGGAAAAGGACGAAGTCGTGCCTCAGGCCGACATCCAGAAGCTGGTGGCGCGCCTGTCGCTTCAGAAGGGTATCACCGTCGAGTCGCGGACCATCAAGGGCGCCAACCACTTCTTCCACGACGCGCTCGACCGGCTCGCCGTCGAAGTCGACAAGTACGTCGCCCAGAGCCTGCTCAACCCGCCGGGCCGGGCCACCAGCAACAAAGAGCCCTGACTCGCTCTTTCCGGACTAAGGTTCGTTGAGGCGCCCGCCCGTCATCGGACGGGGGGCACCGGTGGTGCCCGGAAAAGTCAGCGGCAGGCCGCGCAGGGATCGCACCGCGAGGAAGGCGAAGGCCTGCGCTTCCAGCGCATCGCCGTCCCAGCCCAGGTCCGCCGCCGTCAGCACTTTGGCCGCCGTCTCTTCGGCAATGGCCCGAAGCAGCGTCGGATTGTGGGCACCGCCGCCACAGATCACCCAGTGCGACACGGGCGCCGGAAAATGCCGTGCGGCAGATGCGATGGCGCGGGCCGTGCCCCAGGTCAACGTGGCGGCGCCGTCGGCAACGCTGAGGCCATCGGCCCAGGCATCGTTGAAGTCGCCGCGATCGAGCGACTTGGGTGGCACCTTCGCGAAGAAGCGGTGCTCCGCGAAGCGCTCCAGCCGGCCGCGATCGACCTTGCCCGCCGCCGCCAGCGCCCCCTCCTTGTCGTAGCGCTGACCGGCGCGACGCGCGCACCAGTCGTCGATCGGCCCATTGCCCGGCCCGGTATCGAAGGCGAGCAGCGACCCGTCGGGACCGATCCAGGTCACGTTGCCGACGCCGCCGACGTTCACTACCGCGAGCGGCCGCGGCAGGTCCGCCGCCAAGGCGGCATGATAGACGGGGACCAGCGGCGCGCCCTGCCCGCCCGCCGCCACGTCGGCGGTCCGCAGATCGTTCACGACGCGCACGCCCAACTCCCGCGCAAGCGCCGCACCGTCGCCGATCTGCCAGGTGAAGCGATGTTCGGGTCGGTGGGTGATGGTCTGGCCGTGGAATCCCACGAGGTCGAGGGTCGACAGGTCCACCCCCTGCTCGCTCGACCAGCGGCGCACCGCCGCCACGTGTGCGGCGGTCACGGCCCCCTCGGCGGCGCGCGTTGCGTCCGACGGCTGCTCGGCGCCGAAGGCCGCACGGACGGTGCGACGCACCTCGTCGGCGTAGGGGACGGTCAGGCTGGGGCCGAAGGCCGCGATCCGCTCGCCGTCTGTTTCGATGAGCGCCACGTCGACGCCGTCGAGCGAGGTGCCGCTCATCAGGCCGAGCGCCCGCAGGGGAGATGATGGCATGGCGGGAATGTGTTACACCCGCCGCCCTTCAGGAACAAACGGCCGGACGGCGAGATGGCGGACTTCAAGTCGGACTTCATGCGCATCGTGCACGAGCGCGGCATGGTGCATCAGTGCAGCGATACCGCACGTCTGGACGAACTCCTGTCGAGTGGCGTCCGCACCGCTTACATCGGCTTCGACTGCACCGCCGATTCGCTGCATGTCGGCCATCTGCTGCAGGTCATGCTCCTGCGGTGGTGGCAGAAGTGCGGCCACAAGCCGATCGCGCTGATGGGCGGCGGCACGACCAAGGTAGGCGATCCGTCCGGTCGTGACGAGACGCGCCAGCTTCTCACCACCGCCCAGATCGACGCCAATATGGCGAGCATCAAGAGAAGCTTCGCGAACTACCTCAGCTTCGGCGAGGGCGCGACCGACGCCGTCATGGCCAACAATGCCGACTGGCTCGACGGCCTGCTCTACATTCCGCTGCTGCGCGACGTCGGCCGGCACTTCTCGGTCAACCGCATGCTCACGATGGATTCGGTGAAGCTGCGGCTCGAACGCGACCAGCCACTGTCGTTCCTGGAATTCAACTACATGATCCTGCAGTCCTACGATTTCGTGGAGCTGAACAAGCGCCACGACTGCATCGTCCAGATGGGCGGCTCGGATCAGTGGGGCAACATCGTCATGGGCGCCGACCTCGGCCGGCGCATGCAGGGCGCCGAACTCTTCGCCCTCACCTCGCCCCTGCTGGCGACGGCGTCGGGCGCCAAGATGGGCAAGACCGCGGCGGGCGCCGTATGGCTCAATCCCGAACGGCTCTCGCCGTACGATTTCTGGCAGTATTGGCGCAACACCGAGGATGCCGATGTCGGCCGCTTCCTGAAGCTGTTCACCGACCTGCCGCTGTCGGAGGTGGCGCGCCTCGAAGCGCTGCAGGGCCAGGAGATCAACGAGGCCAAGAAGATCCTGGCGACCGAAGTCACCACGCTCGCGCACGGGAAGCAGGCCGCCGAGACCGCCGCCGAAACGGCGCGCCGTACCTTCGAGGAAGGCACCAAGGCCGACACGCTGCCAACCGTCGAGCTGCCGCTCGCCAGGCTGAAAGCCGGCATCGCGGCGTTCGAACTCATGCATGAGGCCGGGCTCGCCGAGAGCAGGAACGAGGCCCGCAAACTCATCAAGGGCGGCGGCGGCCGGCTGAACGACAAGCCGATCGCCAACGACGCGGTGACGGTCACCGAAGCCGATCTCGGCTCCGACGGTACGCTGAAGCTGTCGGCCGGCCGCAAGCGCCACGTGCTGGTCCGCGCCGTCTAGCCTCGGTCAGGGCGCGCGCTGCCCGTCCGATGATCCGCCGGGCTGGGATCCGCCGGGTTGGGTCGGCGTCCCGCCGGCATTGGCGGGCGCGCTGAACAGATCGCGCAGCGCACCGGGCGCCATCGCCGACATCATGTTCACATCCGTCTTGAGGTCGTCAAACGGACCGTGGAGCTGGTAGGACACGGCGAACATGCCGCCGTCCTTGCCGCCGGTCAGCAGCGGTCCGAGAAGCGGAACGTTCGACAGGATATTGTTCAGCGCGAAGGCCGGCACGACGATGCCGTTCAGCCGCGCCGTATCATTGCCGAGGTCGATGACGCCCTGGGTGGTCACCCCGATCGACTGACCGCTGGTGCGCCCGTTGCGGACCTGTATCCTGTCGCCGCTCTTCGTCAGGTTGGCGCTCAGGCTATCGAACTGCTGCAACGCATTGCCGGCGCTGTTCAGACCGTCGATCGCGGAGTTCAGCGTACCGATGTCGCGACGGGCCGTGACGCGCTGGAGCCGGAAGGGTCCCATCTTCAGCGTGCCCTCGAGTGGCGGGTCGGCCCAGGTATCGTTGAACTTCCCGTCGATGTGCAGGTACCCGTTGACCAGCCCGTCGATCCAGCCCGCTTCCGTCAGCAGCTGGCCGAAGTCGGCCACGTAAAAGAACAGCGTGCGGCCCTGCCCGGAGGGCGTCACCCGGAAGGTCGACCCCTTGCCGCCACCCATCGTGAGATCCGCGGAGGCGACCCGGTCCCCCCTCATCTCGAGGCGGCCGTTGAGGTATCCGAGGGATCCCCGTTTCACGATCACGTTCTGCAGCTGGATCGTGGCCCTCGTGCTCTGCCTCGAAGTCGAGGCCGCACCCTTCGGCTCATCCGCCGGGACCTCGTTCCTCGCGCGCAGCATGTCGCGAACGCGCTGCAGTTCGAGCGACTGCCCCTTCACCGCGATGTCGACACCACCCGGACTGCGCCGCCAGTCGATAGCCACGTCGGTCTGGTCGAGCCTGACCTGCGGCACGCTGATCTGCTGCACGCTGCCATCGGTGCCGAAGCGCACCTGACCCTTGGTCTGCAGGCCGCCGCCCCGGGCATCGAAGTCGGTCGTCGTGACCTTGCCGCCCGGGGCGAGCTTCAAGGTCATGGTGGCGAGCGCGTCCGTGCCGGCCTCCTTGCTCCAGGCCAGCGGCGCCACCGACAGCTTGGCAGCCTTCATGTCGAAGCGGCCGACGACCTCGCCCGTCCCGTTCGTCGCGACCTGATAGTGCAGGGTGGTGCCGACGGGGCCGACGACATAGGGTTCGACCGAAGGGAAGCCGGCCTTTTCGACGAGGCCCGCGGGCACTGTGCCCTTGACGTCGTAACGCCGGCGGAACGGAGCCTTGGCCGCAAACATCTCGCGCCAGGTGACGTCGACGGTGCTGCCATCGAGCTTGCCTTGTCCGACCACGCTCAGCTCGGAATTGCCGTACTTCACCCGCGCCGTAGCGTCCGTGAGATCGACGTTGCCCAGCACGTTCTTCAGCGAGAAGGACGTGAGCTGGGCGTCGGCTCCGACGTCGATCTCGGCGACCGTCAGGGCATCGATCAGCGGAAAGCTCAGCGACACGTCAACCGCCACCTGCCCCCCCAGCCGGCGGTGGTCGTAGAGCGTCTCCTTGGGCAGGCCGAGCTGTGGTCGCGCCAGGAAACGCATGACGTCCTGTGCAGACCCGGCAATGGGCAGCCGGATCTCCGCCATCTGGCCCGCTTGCTTGTCGAGCCCGGTCAGGTCGATCGTTCCGTCGGCCACCTTCAGGTTGACCGCGCCACCACGGGCAATGTCGAAGTGCAGGCTGCCACCCTCGTAGCGGGCCTTGCCGGACACGTCCTGCATCTCGGGCATATGCGGCATGTAGCGTACGGTCAGGCCGCCATAGTCGAGGAAGGCCACCATGCCGTCCACCTTGATGTCGGCGATGTGGTCGACCGGCGCGGTCGCGGTGAACTCGGCGGCGACATCGACGGTCCCGGCCGTGACGTTGGCAATCGCCCACTTTCGGCCGCCTTCGGCGAATTCGAGCGGCCAATAGTCGCCGAGCTTGTCGACCGGGATCCGCCTGATCTCGGCGCGGCCGGCGAAGTGGCGTGTGTCCGCGATGCGATGACCGGCGCCGGTGACGACCACCCGCGCCGCCCCGAAATCGAAGTCTACGTGATCGATCCTGGAGGTGTGCGCGACATTGTCGATGCTGAAGCGCGCATCCATCGTGCGCACCGGATGCGCCACCGGCAGGATGCCCGGCAGGGTCACAGTGCCATTGGCGCCGTTGATGTCGACCGCGACGGATTTGACCTCGCCGTTGCCCGTGCCCTCGATCTGGAGCCGCCCCGCCAGCGCCAGGTCGACGCCGCGCAGGATGCCGAGATCCGAGGAAAGATCGGCGAAGATCCAGGGCTTGAAGCCGGAAACCTTGGCCTCGAGGGAAACGCGGCTGCGGTCGCGCGTATAAACGCCCGACAGGGAGAGGTCGACCGGGTCGCCGTGGCCGGCAAACCGGGCGTTGGCGGTGATGAAGACGCCCGCGGCGTCGCGCCGGAGTTCGGCCGCCGCGTCCGGCGCATTCCAGCTGAGGCCGGTCTTCAGATCCCGGACCGTGACGTTGGCGTGTTCGATCACCACCGAGTCGAGCTGCCCGATCAGGGAGTCGTAATTGGGCTCCGCCAGCAGCTGGTCGACCAGAATCGAAATCGCCTCGCCCTGCGCACCGCCCTCGGGCGAGGTGAATATGCGCTGGAAGGCCCCGCCCTCGCGGGCGACATCGGCCTCGATGACCGGCCGGATGATGGAGATCGAGGTCGGCAGGAGCATGCCCTGGACGACCGACCGCGGTTCGAACGTCAGGGCCGCCTCAGGCGCGGTGGCGATGACCTGGTTCTGCCCGTTCGTGAAACGCAGACCGGTGAAGGCCAGCCGGATCGGCCGGCTTATCCCGCTCCATTCGAAATATATCCGGTCGAAGTCCGGATGGATGTCGTTTCCTGGCGCGTCGATCAACCGGGCGATGCGCGGCTTCATGAAGTCGAGGTCGACGGGACCCGCCATCAGCCGCAGCGCCGCGACGACGACCAACGCGGTCGTGGCGAGCACCAGACCAACCGCAACACGCAGAACTACCCGGCAGGTCCGCTTGACCAAACTCGACTCTTCCGTTTCTTGACGATGGCGACACGCTTGGGCAAGCGTATCGCTGCACATGAGAATTTACCCGTCGACCGATTGAATGTCTTGGCTTTCCACTGCCCGCCTTCCACGTCCGCACGATCCGGAGCGGCTCGCCGTGGCCTGGACTCGCTGGGAGGAGCGCGCCGCACGGCCTGACGATCCCGCGGCCGTCGCGCTGCTCGATGCTTTGTTCGGCAACAGTCCCTACCTGACGGAGACGGCGCTACAGAGCCCGGATTTTATGACCGATCTATGGCGTCGTGGACCGGACGCCACCACCGCGGACCTGATGGCCGAGCTCGCCGTGGCGCGAAGCGACTCCGGCACGGGCGCGACACCGGCGGAGATCTCCTCCCGGCTCCGCCGCCTGAAGCGCCGCGTGGCGCTCGCCGTCGCCGTTGCCGACATCGCCGGCGCCTGGCCACTCGACCGCATCACCGGCCAACTCAGCGACTTCGCCTCGGGCTGCCTCCGCGCCCTCACCGATTCGATCCTGCTCCAGCTCGAACGCGACGGGCAACTCACGCTCGGCGGAAAGCCCGACGCGGCGGCCTTCACGGTTCTGGGCATGGGCAAGCTGGGCGCCGGCGAACTCAACTACTCCAGCGACATCGACCTGATCCTCTTCTACGACCGCGATGCGCCGGCGCTGGCCGGAAACGAGCAGTTGTCGCGCCACTTCGTGCGGGCGGCCCGGCTGCTGGTCCAGCTCATGTCGGAGACGTCGGCCGAAGGTTACATCTTCCGCACCGACCTGCGGCTCCGTCCGGACCCGGGCTCGACACCGCTCGCCATGTCGGTGCAGGCGGCCGAGCTCTACTACGAGAGCGTCGGCCAGAACTGGGAGCGCGCCGCCATGATCAAGGCGCATCCCGTGGCCGGCAACGAAGCCGTGGGCGCGGCCTTCCTGGCCGACATGACGCCCTACATCTGGCGCAAGCATCTCGACTTCGCGGCGATCCACGACATCCATTCGATCAAGCGGCAGATCGACGCCCATCGCGGCGGCGGCACGGTCAAGGTCCTGGGCCACAATGTGAAGCTCGGCCGCGGCGGCATCCGCGAGATCGAGTTCTTCGCCCAGACCCAGCAGCTGATCTTCGGCGGTCGTAACCCCACCCTCAGGCTGCGCGCCACCTGCCCCACCCTGCGGGCGCTCGCTGCCGCCGGCCACATCACCGACCGGGCGGCCGACGAGCTGATCGAGGCCTATGGTTTCCTGCGCCGGGTCGAGCACCGCCTTCAGATGATCGACGACCGGCAGACCCATTCGATCCCGGCCGGCGAGGCAGGTGTCGCGGCCGTCGCGACCTTTCTCGGATACGACACGTCGCAGGCCTTCCAGGCCGCCCTGCTCGAGACGTTGCGCCTCGTCGAGGGCCACTACGCCAAGCTCTTCGAGGAGGCGCCCAGCCTCGCCGGCCCGGGCGGCAATCTGGTTTTCACGGGAACCGACGACGATCCGGGCACGCTCGAGACCCTGACGTCGCTGGGTTTCCGCGATGCCTCGGCCGCCGCGGGCATCGTGCGTCGCTGGCATCACGGCCGCTACCGGTCGACGGCGACGGCCCGCGCCCGCGAACTGCTCACCGAATTAATGCCTGGCCTGCTGAAGGAACTGGGCGGGACGGCGGCGCCCGACCAGGCGCTGCTGAACTTCGACCTGTTCCTGAGCAACCTGCCGGCAGGGGTGCAGCTCTTCTCGCTGTTCAAGGCCAATCCCGCCCTGCTCGAATTGCTGGCGACGATCATGGGCAGCGCGCCGGGCCTCGCCGCCCACCTCGCGCGCCGCGCCCTGCTGCTGGATTCGGTGCTCTCGCCCGATTTCTACGGCCCGCTGCCGCCCGCGTCGGAGATGACTGCCGACCTCGCCGCGACGCTCGCGCGGCTCGATCACGAACAGGACATTCTCGACCTGGCGCGCCGCTGGGCCAACGACCGCCGCTTCCAGGTCGGCGTCCAGCAGCTGAAGCGCATCGTCACGCCGGCCGAGGCGGGCCACGCCTACTCCGACATCGCCGCCGCCACGATCTCCGCCCTCTGCGACCGCGTGGAGAAGCGCTTCGCGGAAACCCATGGCGGCTTCCAGGGTCAGCGGCTGGCGGTGCTGGGATTGGGCAAGCTCGGCAGTCGCGAAATGTCGGCGACGTCCGATCTCGACCTGATCTTCGTCTACGACATACCGAGCGGCATGGAGGCGTCCGACGGGCCGAGGCCGCTGTCACCCATCCAGTACTACACGCGGCTCAGCCAGAAGATGGTGACGGCGCTGACCGCCCACACCAACGAGGGCGCGCTCTACGAGGTCGACATGCGCCTGCGGCCGTCGGGCCGCTCCGGACCGCTCGCCAACTCGCTGGAAGGCTTCGAGAACTATCACGCACAGTCGTCGTGGACATGGGAACACATGGCGCTGACGCGCATGCGTGTCATCCATGGCCCCGAGACCCTGGTCGAGCGCCTGACCGACATCGTGAAGCGCACGCTGTGCCGCTCGCGCGATCCCGAGACGCTGGTCCGCGACGTCGCCGACATGCGCGACCGCATCGCCCAGCATGCGCCGGCCAAGAGCCTGTGGGACTTCAAGCATCTGCCCGGCGGCCTCTTCGACATCGACTTCGTGGCGCAGTACCTGGCGCTCCGACATGCCTGCGAACACCCCGAAATCCTCGATCCGCATCCCGCCGAGATGCTGCGACGCATGACGGCGGCGGGGCTCATCGAGGCGGCGGACGCCGACCGGCTGCGCGCCACGCGGACTCTGCTGTCGGATGTCCAGAGCCTGCTCCGCCTCACGCTCAACGGCGACGAGGCGGCGTTCGACGAGAGCAAAGCGCCAGAAGGCCAGCAGCGCCTGATCGCCGCCACCGAGGGCGCGACGGATCTGGCCGCCCTGCGGACGCGTATCCAAACCGAATCGAAGATCGTCCGTGCTATATACGAGCGGATCGTGGAGACGCCGGCCCTGGCTTCCGGCTGGCAACCGAGGAGCAGGAAATGAGCGTCGTCGAAGGCAAGAAGGCCCCGGATTTCACCGCTGCGACCGATGGCGGCGGCACGCTCAAACTGTCGGACCTGCGCGGCAAGCCCGTGGTGCTCTATTTCTACCCGAAGGACGACACGCCCGGCTGCACGACCGAGGCCTGCGGCTTCCGCGACGGCGCGGCGGCCTTCAAGAAGCTGAAGGCCCAGGTGGTCGGCGTCTCGAAGGATAGCGTCGCCCGCCACGACAAGTTCAAGGCGAAGTACGAGCTCAACTTCCCGCTCGTGTCGGACGAAGACGGCAAGGTCTGCGAGAAGTACGAGACCTGGATCGAGAAGAGCCTCTACGGCCGCAAGTACATGGGCATCGACCGCGCCACCTTCCTGATCGA
>Ga0182739_1002269_pt1 | contig 18239 bp, 20 predicted proteins | sample eDN5th30CBELigBY_FD_128873 | JGI IMG/M metagenome (GOLD analysis project Ga0182739, IMG submission 128873) | Enriched backyard soil microbial communities from Emeryville, California, USA - eDNA 5th pass 30_C BE-Lig BY (version 2) (version 2) | ecosystem: Environmental > Terrestrial > Soil >...
GCGGTGGCGATGTTGCCGCCGATGACTTCAACCTTGGGGTAGTTCTGCTTGACCCAGCGCACGCCTTCCAGCACGCCCTTGGAGTGGCCGTGCGCGGTGTCGACGATGAGGACGTCGACGCCAGCGGCGACCAGCTTTTCCACGCGCTCTTCGGTGTTGCCGCCCACGCCCACCGCCGCGCCAACGCGCAACTGGCCTTGAGCGTCCTTGCTGGCCATCGGGTGTTCGGTGTTCTTGACGATGTCCTTGACGGTGGCCAGGCCACGCAGCTCAAAGCCGTCGTTGACGATCAGCACGCGCTCCAGGCGGTGCTTGTGCATCAGGGCCTGCGCTTCGTCGAGCGTGGCGCCTTCCTTCATGGTGACCAGGCGTTCCTGCGGCGTCATAATGTTGCGCAGGGGCTGATCCAGGTTTTCTTCGAAACGCAGGTCGCGGTTGGTGACGATGCCGACCAGCTTGCGGCCTTCGACGACCGGCAGGCCCGAGATGCCATGCTGGCGCTGCAACGCAATGGCGTCGCGCACTTTCATCTGGGGGGTGACGGTGACCGGATCGATCACGATGCCGAACTCGTGGCGCTTGACGCGAGCCACTTCACGCGCTTGGGCGTCGGCAGAGAGATTCTTGTGGATGATCCCGATGCCGCCTTCTTGCGCCATGGCGATGGCCAGGCGCGATTCGGTGACGGTGTCCATGGCGGCGGACACGAGGGGGATGTTCAGGCTGATATTGCGAGTCAGGCGCGTGGCCAGGGAGGTGTCGCGCGGCAACACCTCGGAATACGCAGGCACCAACAACACATCGTCGAAGGTGAGCGCTTTTTGAACGAGACGCATGGGTAACTCCGGGCGCAAAGCGAGATTATACGCCGTCAGCCTGATTTGCCTAGGTGTTGACCCTAGGTTTCGGGCTGAAATTTATCGCCCGGGCAGCGCCATAATGTGTCCCTAATTAAGCCGGATAATGCCCCCCCGCGGCCGGGGCCGGCCCAAGCTGGGCGTGGTGCCGCGCGAAGTGACCCTGCTGCCGCGCCACTGGGACTGGCTGGCCTCGCAGCCCGGCGGCGCGTCGGTGGCGCTGCGCAAACTGGTGGACCAGGCGCGGCGCGACAACGAGGCGCAGGATGCGAAGCGCCAGCGCCAGGAAGCCGCCTATCGGTTCATGTCCAGCATGGCTGGCGATCTGCCCGGATTCGAGGAAGCCACGCGCGCATTGACGCATTCCCCCGGCAGCTTTTATTTTTCATGTACACGTTATCGACTGTTGCCGGGGCCGCGCCATGCCGCAATTGGTTCTGCTGTTGTTGGGAGTGACGTACCTGCGCCAGCGCTGGCGCGCACTGGCCATCGCGGGCGCGGTCTTCCTGCTGGCGGGGATCGTCGTGTTCATCGACGCGCTGGACGGCGCGGCCTATTTCCCCCTGAACGCCTTCGCCATCCTTTTCATCATCGAAGGCCTGGGCACGCTGCTGATCGCCTCCAGCGGCGTGGGCGGGCAGCGCGTCCTGCGCTACGCCAAGGGCCTGTTCGTCCTGCTGGCGGGCGGCCTGATCCTGGCCGGTCATCACCACGGCCACTTCGTGCTGTCGATGATCTTCGGCGCGCTGTTCCTGGTGGACGGGCTGCTGCAGTGTATCGCCGGCTACGTGGTGCGCTATGAGCGCTGGCGCTATGCGTTTGCCGGCGGCGTGGTGGAAATCCTGCTGGCCATCTTCTTTTTCCAGCCCTATCCCACCAATTACCTGGGCACCGTGCCGTATTGCCTGGGCCTCTTCCTGGGGATCGCGGGCATGAAGCTCCTGTGGCTGGCGCGTCGCGTGCGGCACCTTTCCTACAACCCCGCCTTCGCCGCCACGCAGTCGATGGGTTTTGCCCCGACCGCGCCGGAGCAAGCCGCGCCGCGGGTCTGGGACGGCCCGCCGGCCGATTCCGAACGGGCGCTGACGGTGCACGTCTGGACGCCGTCCGGTTCGGCCAAGACGCAGACCCGCAGCTATCCGGTAGTGGACCGCTACATCGCCGCGGTGGACGTCAATGGCGTCATTTCCACGGGCCACGCAGCGCTGGAGTCGCCCGAGGGCATCTACATCAGCCTGTATCCGCAAGAAGAGATCGACCGGTCGCCCGACGATTTCAGCGCCCTGCTGCGCGCCACCGCCGAAAACGACATTCCGGGCGTTTACCAGCCCGACTACGCCACCGAATCCAAGGCCTGGTGCCCGTCGACCGTCCGCGTGCGGATCCGGAACTACGACGCGGAAAAGCTGGCGGCGTTCTGGGAGGAATACCGCAAGAATTCGACCTACAACCTGACGCACCGCAACTGCTCCAGCACGGTGTCGGGCGCGCTGGACGCCGCGCTGGACGGCGTCGTGGGCCGCCTGCATGGCGGCGAGGCCGGCTGGCGGGTGCTGATCCGGCTGCTGCTGACGCCGGAGCTGTGGGTGGCCTCCCAGATCCGCAAGCGCGCCCTGACCATGGCCTGGACGCCGGGCCTGACCCTGGACTACGCCCGCGCCATGAGCATGCTGGCCGACCCGCGGCCGTTCGGCTGGTGGAAGATGTCGCAGAGCGCGCTGCGCCGAATCGCCGAACTGCGCGAAAGCTGGCGGGCGCAGGACAAGGAAGCGCCGGCGCGCCGGCCGCGGACCTGAACCGCCCGTCCGGCTGTTGCAATTGATCCCTGGAGAATCCCCAGGACCGGGCGTAACGTGAAAGCGCGGCATATGCCGCGTCGCCTTCGCAGGTACGCATCATGACGCCCAACACGCCCCGCCCCGATTCCCGCCATGCAGCGCCCGCCGCCGCGCCCGACCCCCATGCGCCGCCGCAGGCGGACAAAGCGCGGGCCAAAGCCGAGCATCAGCATGAAGACGCGCGCCGCAAGGCGCTGGTCGGCTCGCAGCACAAGGAAAACACGCGCGCCGTGACCGCGCCGCGCTATCACGGACACCGGGGCGGATAACCAGCGGCCCGCAACGCCCGCGCCATTTGCCGTGCGCTTTCTTCGGACTCGATGCACGCGCGTCGGGCCCGGGACGCACGGCGCCCGCGTATCTCCAGACCTTGCAACTGCCTGAATACCGGATTTCCGGGACGCGGAATCGCCCCTTTTCCGGACTGCCAAACCGTCAAACCGGATTTATGAGGTATGTTCCTGGAACTACCGACGGATCCCGATGATGCAGTCCGACGACAATTACCTCCTCTACGACGGCGATTGCCCCTTCTGCTCGAACTACGTGCGGATGGTGCAGTTGCGCAAGGCGGCGGGCCCCATCGCCATGCTGAACATGCGCGACCATCCCGACCTGGCCGCACGGCACCGCGCGCAGGGCTATGACCTGAACCAGGGCATGATCCTGCACCTGGACGGCCACGATTACTGGGGCTCGGAAGCCATACACCGGCTGGCGTTGCTCAGCACGGGCAACGACCTGTTCAACCGCGTGAACGCCGCCATCTTCAGCAACGCCTGTCTGTCCAAGGCGCTCTACCCCTTCATGCGCACGGGCCGCAGCCTGACGCTGACGCTGCTGGGCAAGAAGAAAATGCCCTGATGCGCGCATCGTGCCGGCCGCGCGGGATGCGCGGACAACGCTTCTGTATCCCTTCAATCTGGAATTGACCCGATGCTCTACATCACTGGCGCCGTGCTTCTTGCGCTTACGCTAGGTTCCGTCCTCTATCGCCGCAGGCAGCGCAGGGACGGAGATACAGCCCGCGCCATCGGCCGCGACATGGCTGCCGGCGCCGCCATCTTTGCGTTCGTCGGGCCGCCCGTGGGCATTGCTGTGATTGCCCTGTTCATGGCCGTCGTCGCCTGGAGCTCGGATGGCCTGATGTTCGGGATCTTTGGTCTGCCCTGGGCTTATATCTTCGGCATCGTGCCGGCCATGTTTTGCGGGCTGACCGCGGGCGCCCTCAAGCCGCTCGCGCCTTCGTGGCTTGCCATTCTGCGCATGGGCGCGATTGGCGCGGTTTATGCCTTTGCGTTTCTGCTGACCTTCGGCGGACGCGACCTGTCCTGGTCTTCGACGCTGTTTCCCCTGTACATGGGCGCCGTGCCCGCCGCCGTCGCCGGACTGGCGTGCGCCCGGCTGCTCTACGGCAAGCCCGCGCCGGCTCGCTAGCCCGGTTCCGTTGCGGCGAATGCGCGGCGTGTTTCCGCGCGCCGCGGTGGCGGGGTCAGCGGGTCAGTGCTTTCCGGCCAAGCCGCGCTCGAAGAAGAATCGCAGCATCTGCGCCGTGGCGTCCGGACCGGCGCCGTCCGTATAGGAGCCGTTTGGCGTCCCGCCGGCCCAGGCATGGCCTGCGCCATGGACGTCCCAGCGTTCGGCGACGATGTCGCCCGCCGCATTGCGGTACACGTGCCGCGTGCTGTGGCGCTTGCCGGTTGCGCCCGCCACCCGCTGGGTCTCGGCGCGCGCCCCCGCCCCCGCGCTGGCCGCGATCACGCTTTCGGCGTTGCCCGGATGGACGGTGGCATCGCGGTCGCCGTGAAAGACGATGGTCGGCACGCCGCTACTCGCTTGCCCGGCGGACGCCAGGCCCGCGCCCTTCATGGCGGACAGCGCCGACGGAAGATCCGACGCAGCGCCCGCGGCCAGACCCGAATGCACGCCCGCCGCCGCATAGAGCTCGGGATAGGCGCCGGCCAGGATCGCGGCCATTGCCCCGCCCGCCGACAGGCCGGCAACATACACGCGCGCCGGATCGATGGGATGGGCCGCCATGACCTCGCGCGTCATGCCCGCCAGGATGGATGGTTCGCCACGGCCCTGCTGCTGGTGGTTGTGCTTGAACCAGTTCCAGCATTTCTGGGGATTGGCGTTGCGCGATTGAACCGGATACAGCACGTAGAAGCCCTGCTCGCGCGCGGCCTCGTTCATGGCGGTGCCCGCCGCGAAATCGTCGGCGTCCTGCGTGCAACCATGCAGCATGACCACCAGCGGACGCGGCGCGCCATCCGGGCTGGGGTTGGGCGGCACGTACAGCTTGTAGGCGCGCTGGCCGGAGGAATTGCGGAAGGATCCCGCCGAAAACGTGTCGCCCGAGACGGCGGGTTTGGGCGAGGGCCGGGCGGCATCGCCAGGGATGTCCCGTGCCGTGTCGGGCGCGCGGGCGGAATCCGGGACCTCCCAGGCTTCGACGTCAATGACGTCGCTGACGTCGGCATCGTCCTGCCTGCGTAGAACGGCAGGGGGACCGCCACGCAGCGCGGCCTGGATCGCGGCGGTGGCTGCCGCCAGATCGCCGGATCGGGTGAGCTGGGTGGCCTGATGCATGAGTTGCTGGAATTCAGGGTGCATGGTGTGTCCTTTTTGCGGCGTGTGGGATCAGCGGATGCGCTGACGCAGGGCGGCTTTGACGGCGGGGCTGGCATGCAGTGCGCCCAATACCGTCAGGGATTCGATGGTGGCAAGCGCAAGCTCGGGCGTGACATCGGACGCGATGGTCGCCAGGCCCAATACGCGGATCTGGAGCATTTCGCCCGCGGCCTGGACCGCAAGCAAATCCTGGGCGGTGTAGTGCTGGATACCCAGCACCAGCGTTTTTCGGCTGACGGCCTGGCGCACCGCGTCGCCGTGGGTGGCAAGTTGGTTGCGGATCGCGGTGCGGATCAGGTCTGTCCGGTTGGCGTAGAACCCTTCCTGGACGAGCAGATCGATCTGGCCCAGGTCGACGTAACCCAGGTTGATCGTGATTTTCTCGTCGGCAGGCTTGGGGACGGAGGCGAGTTGAGAGGTGCGAGGCGGCATGAACGGAGAATAAAACCATCCACTTGGATGGTCTATGGATGTTTCAACTTGATAGATCCGCCTTGATCCCGCGGGCCTGACCGGCCGACAAAGCGGGAAATCTGCGGGGGATCACTCCGCCCGGGTTCACCGATGCACTACAGTCTGTCCAGGCACAACGCCCACCCAAGACCAAAAGGAACACATCATGGAAAATCCATTCGGCGACGCCGACGAGCCGGCTGGCGACCATCGGCAGTATCTGGTCCTGATCGCGGCGTCCAAAGACAATGCCGCGCTGGCGCAGAAAATCCTTGAGAACCTCAAGAGCCACGTGGACGAGCGCGCCGCGCCCTTATGGATAGACGCCAAGGGAATCGGCGTGCTGGTGACGACGGAACTGGTCGCCTCCGAGATCTGGCGCGAGATGTTCCAGAAGGCGCCGGGCCAGGACTACGGCGACACCCGCAACCTGCTCATTCTTGAAATCGGCAAGGACTGGGCCGCCCGCCGGGATGACAAGATCGAACACTGGCTGGCCAGCCACGTTGGCGCGCCGCTGACTCCGCCACACCGCCCGAAGCGCCGCTAGGGCCGGACCGGCATCACGCCGGTCCGCCGATGCGGACAGCGCCCGGCCCGTCCACCTTCACCACACGCTGCAGGAACGCGTCCAGCGCGGGATTGTCGTGCTGCGCATGCCAGGCCAGATACATGTCCGCGTAGAGATTGCGTTGTCCGATGGGCCGGAACGCCACCCCTTCAAAGCGCAGTTCGCGCGCCGAGTCCGGCACGATGCCCACGCCCAGGCCCGCCCGGACCAGCGCCAGCAGCGTGTGCGTCTGTCCGGCGCGCTGCACGTACTGCGGCTGCACGTCGGCCAGACCGAAAGCGCCGACGATGCGGTCGTAGAAGTACTTCCCTTCCCGGGGCGAATACAGCACGAACGGCTGCCCCTGCAGCAAGCGCAGCGGGACCGTGGCGTGCTCGCACAACGGCGAGTCCGCAGGCAGCGCCAGCACGAGCGGTTCGCGTTCGACCAGCCGGGATTCGATACCCGCCTGCTGCGGCACGCTGCGGGCCAGGATCGCGTCCAGTTCGTGTGCCAGCAGCAGTCGGCTCAGGTCCGTGGTCACGGTTTCACGCAGCTGGATCTCCACGCCCCCGAGCAGCTTGCGCGCCTGCATGATGAGAGACGGCATCAGCCGATACGCGGCCACGGCGGTGAAGCCCAGCGTGATGTGCCCGGCCTCGCCGCCGGACGTGCGGCGCGCGGTGGCGGCGGCCTGCGCCGAAAATTCCAGCAGATGTCGCGCATCGCGCAGAAAGCGCCGGCCCGCGGCGCTGAGCAGAACCTGACGGCTGTTGCGCTCGAAGAGCGTCACGCCCAGGTCCTGCTCCAGCAACTGGATCTGGCGCGACAGCGGCGGCTGCGTCATGCACAGGCGCTCGGCGGCGCGGCCGAAGTGCAGTTCTTCGGCGACCGCGATGAAGCATTCGAGCTGGCGGAATTCCATCGATCCAATCCTTGAATTGATTGATGCTATTTATAGCTCGAACGGCTATCCATGGACACACCTCCCTATACTCGGCCGCAGGGTCGGAATGCGGCCTGCAACGCCTCAGGCGCCTGCCCCGCAGCACCCACTTTTGCGGCCCCGCCGCCATCAACGCCATAAAGAGAAAATCCATGGAGACAAAGAACACCGCCCGGATCCGCGTCCGGCTCCTCGCCGCGGCGCTGGCCCTGGCCGCCACCGCCGCCCTGCCGCACGCAGCCAGCGCCGCCGGCTATCCGGAGCGCCCGATCAATCTCATCGTGCCCTTCTCGCCGGGCGGAGGCACCGACATATCGGCGCGCCTGCTGGCGGCGGCCCTGGGTGAAAAATTCTCGTCATCGGTGGTGGTGGACAACCGGCCGGGCGCCGGCGGCCAGATCGCCGCCGACCTGGTCGCCCGCTCCCAGCCCGATGGCTACACGCTGCTGTTCGCCAACTCCGGAATGCTGGCGATCAACCCCTGGATCTACAAGCTGCATTCCGACCCGGTCAAGGCGTTCGCGCCCGTATCGCTGTTCTCGGACCTGCCGTTCGTGCTGGTGGTGCCCGCCAGCCTGCCGGCCAAGAACGTTGCGGAACTGGTCTCGCTGACCAAGTCCCAGCCGGGCAAGCACACCTTTGCCAGCTCGGGCACCGGCGGCGCGCCGCACCTGTCCGGCGAGATCTTCCAACAGGCCACCGGCGTGGATCTGGTGCACGTGCCTTACAAGGGCGGCGGCCCGGCGATGACCGACCTGATGGCCGGCCGCGTCGACATGCTGTTCGCGTCGGTTCTGGAAACCATGCCCTACGTGACCGCTGGCAAGCTGCGCGCGCTGGCGGTCACGGGCGCCACCCGCTCGCCCGCCATGCCGGACGTCCCCACGATCGACGAAGCGGGCGTCAAGAACGCGCAAAGCGGCTCGTGGACGGCGGTGCTGGCGCCCGCTGGCACGCCGCAAGCGGTGATCGACAAACTTTCCGAGGCGATCCGCGAGGTGGCTGCCGACCCCGCGGTCAAGACCAAGCTTGAATCGCAGGGCGCGGTCGCGCATGGCTCCACGCCAAAGGAACTGCAGGATCTGGCGGCCCGCGAGCGCGAACGCTATGGACAGATCATCAAGTCCCGTAACATCCAGACCAACTGACCTCGCTGTCCGGCCCGCCTCGGCGGGCCTCCTCTTACCCCTATAAGCCGTATCCATGACCGCATCCCTACCCGCCTTCGCCGCCGACCTGTTGATGGTCGGCCCCTTGCTGCCCGAGCTGACGGCCGACCTGGAATCCCGCTACCGCGTCCACCGGCTCTGGGAAGCCGACGACACCGCGGCGCTGCTGCGCGAACATGGCGCCGCCATCCGCGGCATCGCCACCAGCGGCCGCTTCGGCGCAAAAAAGGAACTGATCGACGCCCTGCCCGCGCTGGAAGGCATTTTCAGCTTCGGCGTGGGTTACGACACCATCGACATCGCCGCCGCCAAGGCGCGCAATGTCGTGGTCACCAACACGCCGGGCGTGCTGGACGCCTGCGTGGCCGACACCGCGCTGGCGCTGATGCTGGCGGTCTCGCGCCGCATTGCCGAAGCCGACCGCTTCGTGCGCGCCGGCCGCTGGCCCGCCGAGGGATTCGGCCTTGGGTCGCGCATGAGTGGCAAGCGCTGCGGCATCGTCGGCCTGGGCAACATCGGGCTGCAGATCGCCCGGCGCGCACAGGCGTTCGACATGGAAATCCTGTACACCAACCGCAAGCCGCGCCCCGATGCGCCCGCGTCCTACCGCTATTGCCCGGACATCGTGGAGCTGGCGTCGCAATGCGATTACCTGGTCCTGGCCGTACCGGGCGGCGGCGCGACCCGGCACATGGTGAATGCGCAGGTGCTGGATGCGCTGGGCCCCGACGGCTGGCTGATCAATATCGCGCGCGGCACGGTGGTGGACGAAGCGGCGCTGGTGGCCGCACTGCAGCAAAAGCGCATTGCCGGCGCAGGCCTGGACGTCTTCGAGCATGAACCCGCCACGCCCCCTGAATTGAATGGCATGGACAACGTGGTGATGCTGCCGCACATCGCCAGCGGCACGCACGAAACGCGGCGCGCGATGGCGGACCTGATGCGCGCGAACCTGGACGGGTGGTTCCGCGAAGGCCAGGTGCAGACGCGGGTGATGTAGGCGTTTTTGCAGGCCACGGCCGCCCCGCGAGAGGGGCACGACGCGGGCGGGTGCAAGCTGACGAAACCCCTGATGACACGTCACCGTTTTAGGCGGACTATACTGGATATATAAACAGTATTTTCCGTCATGCCGTTCAAAGCCCCCCTCTCTCACGCCGACCTGCGCCTCATCCGCGAACGTCAGCCCTGGAACACCGACGTCATCTCCCTGCTCTGGGAGGTCAAGCGGCTGCGGTCGGTGCTGCTGCGCGCCTATCAACTATCCGGCGACTTCAAGCGCCCGGCGGGAATCACGGGCGAACTCTACGACGAATTCATGAAAGACCTGCGCACCGAGCCCTGCGTGCTTGAACGCGACGATATGACGGCCTCGCTGATGGAATCACCGGACAAGCTGCGCAAGGGGATGGCGCCGCGCTAGCTTTCCCGTATCCCGGCGGCCCCGCGCGGGCCGGGGCAGATCCCGGCGATGGCCGGGCGGCAAGAACTGGCTTGTGCGCATATCCAGGAGTATCGTCAAGACGCATTCTTGGCCCTTTCTTGGAGGCGCCCCATGCCTGACGTTCCAAACGTAGACCCGGATATAGACCCAGCGACAGCCCCAGCGATAGCCCCGAACACAGACATCGAGCCCGGCGCGTCCCAGATGGGCAACCTGGTGCAGTTCCTGCTGTGGATCGCGGCGCGGCCTCGCACCTATTCCGAAACCATGGAGGCGTGGCGCACCAATTGCCCGCGGCTGTCGGCCTGGGAGGACGCCACCGCCAACGGACTCATCGACATGACCCAGGAAGAAAGCCCCGTGCGCGGGGAGTCCGTGGTGGTGCTGACCGCCAAAGGCCGCGCGATGCTGATGGGGAAATAGCCCGCCCCCTGGGACAACTCCCATTCCTGGGGTCCCGGCGAGGCTGTAGCATTTTCAGGTCCTCGAAAGGAGCGCCAGGCGATGAGCGGGAAGGTTGATTTCGATGAGCACACCGAAAATTACAACAAGCTTCTGCGCGAAAGCGTCGGCTTCTTTTCGGAAAACGACGCGTACTTCGCGCGATACAAGGTCGAACTGGTCCACAAGGCCATCCCGGCGCCGCCGGCCCGCATCCTGGAATACGGGTGCGGCATCGGCCGCAACATCCCCTTCCTGAAGCAGTATTTTCCGGACGCCGTCATCGAAGGCTCGGACGTGTCGCCCGCCAGCCTGGACATGGCGCGCCAGGAACACCCGGACAACACCTTCTTCCTGGAAGACGGTTCGTACGAAGGCGAAGGCTACGACTTGATCTTCGTTGCCAGCGTCTATCACCACATCCCCCCGTCCGAGCGGCAGGCCGCCACCAACAGTCTGGCAAAGCGCCTGAAACCGGGCGGGTCGGTCTACGTCTTCGAGCACAACCCCTACAACCCGGTGACGCGGCGCATCGTGAATAACTGCATCTACGACGCCGACGCCGTCCTGCTCAAGCCCGCCGAGCTTAAGTCCCTGATCCGGAAGGCGGACCTGGACCTGACCGCCTTGGCGTACTGCCTTTTCATTCCGCCGAAACTGTCGGCCCTCATCTGGATGGAAAAGCACCTGGGGTGGCTGCCGCTGGGCGGCCAGTACTGGGTCTGCGCCACGCGCCCGGGGTAGCCCGCCACAGCGCGCCGGCACCCATGGGCCGGCCAGCCGCTTGAAATAACTCGGCGTTATGAAATTCCCTAAGGTAAACCCCATTAGGGAATTTGCTTATGCGCTTTAATTATTTGCAAAGCGCATACTTGAGCCGCCAGAATTCGTCCTTGGCATAAATCAACACCCATGGAACTTCGTCAACTCGAGGCCTTTGCGGCCGTCATGTCCACGGGCAGCGTCACCGCCGCGGGACGGCTGCTTGGACGCTCCCAGCCCGCGATCAGCCGTTTGCTGCAAGAGCTGGAGGCCGAGATCGGCTACCCCCTGTTTGCGCGCAGCGGTCCCCGCGTGACGCCCACCGAACAGGGCTTTCTGCTGTATGACGACGTTGAACGCGCGCTGGCCAGCCTGCAGCAGATCCGCAGCCGCGCGGAAGAAATTGCGCGCGGCCATGCCCAGCCGCTTCTGGTGGCCGCCACCTCCGCTCTGGCCGCGGGACTGGCGCCGGCCGCGCTCAAACGCATCGAAGACCGGGTCGGCGCCGCGCGCATCCAATTGCGCAGCGCATCGCCCGAACGCGTGGTGCACGCCGTGCTGTCAGGCGCCGCCCAACTGGGCGCGACCAGCCTGCCGCTGGAGCATCGCGGCCTGACGGTGCACTGGATCGGGCAGGCGCCCTGCGTGGTCGCCCTGCCCGACGACGATCCGGTCGCGCAACAGTCCGTGGTGCCGGTGTCGGCCCTGGCCGGACGCCGCCTCATCACCATGGCCAACCCCTATCGCCTGCGCCGCCGCCTGGACGCCGCGCTGGCGCAGAACGGGCGGGCCCTGGGCACCATCGAAACCAATTCGTCCATCAACGCCCTGGCCGCGGTACGCGCCGGCCTGGGCGTGTCGGTGCTGGAACCCGTGACCGCCTACGGCTCGCCCATGACGGGCGTGGCGATCCGGCCCATCGACCTGGACATCCCCTTCTTTTTCGGGGTCATCACCCCCCAGTCGCAAACGCTGACGCCGGCCTGCCAGGCCATGGCGGACGCGCTGGCCGACGCCGCCGCCGCGCTGCTGCCGGGCTTCGTGCTGCACGATGCCTCCGAGCATTCGGCGCTGTTGCAGTCGATCTACGGCGATGACGCCCCTGTCATGGAAACACCCGCACTATGAATCTTCCCCTCGCCACCCCGCCGCAAGGCCTGCCCGCCCTGGAGGCGCGCCTTCGGCAAGACCTGTCCTGGCTGGAACTGCCCGCCAAGAACTGGGTGACGCCCCGCCTGGTCGACGGGAATCAGGTGCTGGACGTGGCCATCATCGGCGGCGGCATGGCGGGTCTTGCGGCCGCCGCCTCGCTCAAGCACCTGGGCATCGATGCGCCGATCTTCGACCAGGCGCCCGAAGGCTATGAAGGCCCCTGGGCCACCACCGCCCGCATGGAAACGCTGCGCTCGCCCAAGCAGTTGACCGGCCCCGCGCTGGGCCTGCCCGCCCTGACGTTCCGCGCGTGGTTCGAAGCGCAGTTCGGGCTGGACGCCTGGGAAGCGCTGGATAAGATCCCGCGCCTGCAATGGATGGACTACCTGCGCTGGTACCGCCGCGTGCTGGCGCTGGACGTGCGCAACGAACACCGCATCCTGTCGGTGCAGCCGCGCGCCGACAGGCTGGTCGCGCTGGACATCGAATCGCCCGCCGGACGCAGCACCGTGCTGGCCCGCCGCGTCGTGCTGGCCACGGGCCGCGACGGCCTGGGCGGCGCGTACGTGCCCGACTTTGCGAAGAAACTGCCGCGCGACCGCTGGGCGCACTCGTCCGACGTGATGGACTACAACACCCTGGCCGGCAAGCGCGTGGGCGTCGTGGGCGCGGGCGCATCCGCCATGGACAGCGCCGCGACCGCGCTGGAAGCCGGCGCCGCCAGCGTGGACCTCTTGATCCGCCGCAACGACATTCCCCGCATCAACAAAGGCAAGGGCGCCGGCAACCCCGGCCTGACCCACGGCCACCTGACGCTGCCCGACGAATGGAAGTGGAAGATCCGCCACTACATCAACGCCGCGCAAGTGCCGCCCCCGCGCGGCAGCACGCTGCGCGTATCGCGCCATCCGAACGCCTTTTTCAACCTGGGCTGCGGCGTGCAGGACCTGGCGCTGATCGATGACGAGATCCACGTCACCACGCCCAAAGGCGTGTTCGTGCTGGACTTCCTGATCTTCTCCACGGGCTTTCGCATCGACTGGACCGTGCGCCCGGAATTCGCGCCGCTGGCCCCGCACGTGCGCGCCTGGGGCGACCGCTACACGCCGCCCCCCGGCGAGGAAGACCAGGAACTGCATGACTCGCCCGACCTGGGTGCGGTCTTCGAACTGCAGGAAAAGGTCCCCGGCGCCTGCCCCGGCCTGGATCGGGTGCATTGCTTCTCGTACCCCGCCGCGCTGACGCAAGGCACCATCTCGGGCGACATCCCGGCCATCAGCGAAGGCGCCAAGCGCCTGGCGCAAGGCATTGCCGGCCTCTTCTACCGCGAAGACGTCGCCACGCACTACGCCAACATGGAAGCGTTCTCCGAGCCCGAGGTGTTCGGCGACGAGTGGACCCCGGCCCCCGCCCCGGCCACGCAGGCGGAGACCGCGCAATGACCGCATGGCTGCTACGCCGCGTGGCGCAGGCCGCCGTGGTCGTGTTCCTGATGACGTTGATCGTCTTCGTGGGGCTGCACGCTATCGGCAACCCCGTGGACATCCTGATCGGCCAGGACGTGGACCAGGTGGACCGCGCGCGCATCATCGCCGAACTCGGCCTGGACAAGCCCCTGTGGCAACAGTACCTGGCCTTCCTGAACGGGGCGCTGCACGGCAACCTGGGCAACAGCTTCGTCTACAACATCCCCGCGATCGAGCTGGTGATCCAGCGTCTGCCGGCCACGCTTGAACTGGCCATCACCGCGCTTTCCTTCGCCGTCATCATCGGCCTGCCGCTGGGCCTTTTCGCCGGTCTGTATCCCGACAGCCGCGTGTCCAAGACGATCATGGCGGGCAGCATCGTCGGCTTCTCGCTGCCCACCTTCTGGGTGGCGCTGATGCTGATCATGGCATTCAGCGTGTCGCTGGGCTGGCTGCCGGCCAGCGGCCGCGGCCAGACCGTGGAGTTCCTGGGCTTCCAGTGGTCGTGGCTGACGGCCGACGGCTGGCGCCACCTGATCCTGCCGGCGTTCAACCTGTCGCTCTTCAAGATCTCGCTGGTGATCCGCCTGACCCGCGCCGGCGTGCGCGACGTGATGCCGCTGGACTTCGTGAAATTCGCGCGCGCCAAGGGCCTGTCGCCTTTCCGCGTGGTCTGTGTGCACGTGCTGCGCAACACCATGATCCCGCTGGTGACGGTGCTGGGCCTGGAACTGGGCTCGACCATCGCGTTCGCCGTCATCACCGAAAGCATCTTCGCCTGGCCCGGTGCCGGCAAGCTGATCCTGGACAGCCTGAACGCGCTGGACCGGCCGGTGATCGTGGCCTATCTGATCGTGGTGGTGTGCCTGTTCGTGACGCTGAACCTGATCGTCGACATTCTGTACAAAGTGCTGGACCCCCGGGTGCGGCTGGAGGCCACGGCATGAGTTCCGTATCCCAAACCGCGCAGGCGCCCGTCCTGCGCCGCGAGTCGCCATGGCGCCGCAACCTGGCCGAGTTCCTGTCGTCCAAGACGGCCGTGCTGGGCCTGGTGGTGGCGACGCTGCTGATCCTGGCCGCCGTGCTGGCGCCCTGGATCTCGCCGCAGAACCCCTATGACCTGCTGCAGATCGACGTGCTGGATTCGCGCCTGCCGCCCGGCACCATGAACGGCCTGGAGACCTTCCACTACTGGCTGGGCACCGACGGCCAGGGCCGCGACCTGCTGTCGGGCATCCTGTATGGCCTGCGCATCAGCCTGATGGTGGGCGTGGGCTCGGCGCTGATCGCCGGCGTCATCGGCACGCTGCTGGGCCTGTTGGCCGCCTACGCCGGCGGCAAGGTCGACGCCTTCATCATGCGCCTGGTGGACCTGATCCTGTCGTTCCCGTCGATCCTGGTGGCCATGATGATCCTGGCCTATCTGGGCAAGGGCGTGGGCAACGTGGTGCTGACGCTGGTGATCCTGGAATGGGCCTATTACGCCCGCACCGCGCGCGGCCAGGCCCTGGTCGAGCGTCGCCGCGAATACGTCGAAGCCGCTCGCTGCCTGGACATCCCCAACTGGCGGATCATGCTCAAGCACATCCTGCCCAACTGCCTGCCGCCGCTGATCGTCATCGGCACGCTGCAGATCGCGCGCGCCATCACGCTGGAAGCCACGCTGAGCTTCCTGGGCCTGGGCGTGCCCGTGACCGAACCGTCGCTGGGCCTGCTGATCTCCAACGGCTTCCAATACATGCTGTCCGGCGAATACTGGATCAGCTTTTACCCCGGCATCGCGCTGCTGATCACCATCGTGGCGATCAACCTGGTGGGCGACCGCCTGCGCGACGTGCTGAACCCGAGGACCCACAAATGACCGACCGCTCCGCCTCGGCTGGCGCGCCGGCCACGCTTGACGTGCGCGACCTGCGCACCCATTTCCATACCCGCGCGGGCGTGCTGCCCGCCGTGGACGGCGTCTCCTTTACGCTGGAACGCGGCAAGATCCTGGGCCTGGTCGGCGAGTCCGGCTCGGGCAAGTCCGTGACGGGCTTTTCCATCATGGGTCTGGTCGACGCGCCGGGCCGCATCGTCGGCGGCGAAGTCCTGTTCCAGGGCCGCGACCTGACCAAGCTGCCCCCGCGCGAACTGCGCCGCCTGCAGGGCAACCGCATCGCCATGATCTTCCAGGATCCGATGATGACGCTGAACCCCGTGCTGCGGGTGGACGTGCAGATGATCGAGACGGTGCGCGCCCACAACAAGATGAGCAAAGAGCAGGCCCGCATCCTGGCGCGCGACACGCTGGGCATGATGGGCATTCCCAGTCCCGAGGAGCGCCTGCGGGCCTATCCGCATCAACTGTCCGGCGGCATGCGCCAGCGCGTGGCCATCGCGATTGCCATGCTGCACCGCCCGGACCTCATCATCGCCGACGAGCCGACCACCGCGCTGGACGTCACCATCCAGGCGCAGATCCTGTCCGAAGTGCAGAAGCTCGCGCAGCAGCACGGCACCAGCCTCATCTGGATCACGCACGACCTGTCCGTCGTCGCCGGCCTGGCTGACGACGTGGCCGTCATGTACGCCGGGCGCATCGTCGAACACGGCAAGGTCGACGACGTGCTGGACCGGCCGCAGCACCCTTACACGGTGGGGCTGATCGACAGCCTGCCCAGCAACAACGCGCGCGGCCAGCGCCTGCGCCAAATTCCCGGCATGACGCCGAACCTGCTGCACCTGCCGGCCGGCTGTGCGTTCGCGGCGCGCTGCGCGCGCGCCACCGCCGCCTGCGGCCAGCAACCCGGCATCACCCAAGCCCTACCCGAACACAACGTGCGCTGCTTCCATCCTTCCATCCAGATCCACCGCGAGGTGGCGGCATGAGCGCGACCGCCCACGCCCCCACCCCGCTGATCGACCTGCGCCAGGTCAGCAAGCGTTTCGGCGAACGCAAGATCGGCGCCGCCGGCCGCGCCATGCAATCGCTGGGCCTGTCCAAGCCGCCCGCGATCACGCGCGCGGTGGACCACGTGGACCTCATCGTGAATCCCGGCGAAGTCGTCGGCCTGGTCGGCGAATCCGGCTGCGGCAAGTCCACGTTGGGCCGCATCGCCGCCGGCCTGCTCACGCCGTCGGGCGGCGAGGTCCGCGTCAACGGCGTGCGCCCCGCTGACATGAATGCCGCCGAGGCCCACGCCGCGCGCCTGAAAGTGCAGATGATCTTCCAGGACCCCTACGCCAGTCTCAACCCGCGCCTGCGCGTGGACGAGATCGTGGGCGAAGCGGCCCGCATCCACGGCCTGGTCGGCAACGGCGACTTCGATGACTACGTCAGCGCGCAACTGGAACGCGCCGGCCTGGACCCTGCCCTGCGCCAACGCTACCCGCACCAGTTCAGCGGCGGCCAGCGCCAGCGCATCGGCATCGCCCGCGCGCTGGCCGTGCAGCCGTCCATGCTGGTCTGCGACGAGGCCGTGGCCGCGCTGGACGTGTCGATCCAGGCGCAGATCCTGAACCTGTTCATGGACCTGCGCGAAGAACTCAACCTGACTTACCTCTTCATTAGCCATGACCTGGGCGTAGTCGAACACCTGTCCGACCGCGTCGTCATCATGTACCTGGGCCGCGTCGTGGAGACGGCGACCGTGGAAGAAGTCTTCCGCCGTCCCAACCACCCGTACACGCAGGCGCTGCTGGCCGAAATCCCCACCCTGAAATCGCGCCACAAGACCTTCACCGCGATCAAGGGCGAGATCCCCAGCCCGCTCAACCCGCCCGGCGGCTGCCATTTCCATCCGCGATGTCCGCATGCGATGCCGCGCTGCAAGACCGAAGTTCCCACGCTGAAGGGAATCGCCATCAACCACCTGAGCGCCTGTCACCTGAACGACATGGCCTGACGATCAATGGCTGCGGCCCCACCGCCGCAGCCGCTGGACCCACACCGTTCCCCCCTATACCAAGGACCCCGGACAATGAAACGCCTGATTCTCTCGACCCTGACCGCCGCCATCCTGGGCGCCTCGGCCGCCGCCTCCGCCGACAACCTGTCGATCGGCTTCGCCGACCCGCTGTCGTCGCTGGACCCGCAGTTGAACAACCACGCCGGCGACCGCTCGGTGGCCCTGCACTTCTGGGACCTGCTGATCGAAAACAAGTGGAACAAGCTGCAGCCGGGCCTGGCCGTGAGCTGGAAGCCGCTGGACAACACCACCTGGGAATTCAAGCTGCGTGAAGGCGTCAAGTGGCAGGACGGCACGCCGTTCACCGCCGACGACCTGATCTACTCCTACACCCGCGCCCGCGGCGTGCCCGGCAGCGTCGCCACCTACGCCGGCTACCTGCGCACCATCGACACGATGACCGCCAAGGACCCGCTGACGCTCATCGTCAAGACCAAGGCCCCGAGCCCCGACCTGCCGCTGAACCTGGCGTCCATCCACGTCGTCAGCAAGCACGTCGGCGAATAGTCTTCGACCGAACACTACAACTCGGGCAAGGCCATGGTCGGCACCGGCCCCTACAAGTTTGTCTCCTACA
>Ga0182739_1002270_pt1 | contig 18238 bp, 13 predicted proteins | sample eDN5th30CBELigBY_FD_128873 | JGI IMG/M metagenome (GOLD analysis project Ga0182739, IMG submission 128873) | Enriched backyard soil microbial communities from Emeryville, California, USA - eDNA 5th pass 30_C BE-Lig BY (version 2) (version 2) | ecosystem: Environmental > Terrestrial > Soil >...
ACCCACACCCGCAGCCGGCGCGTTGCCCGCACCGAAATTGCGAGCGATCTCACCGACACACTCGGTCGCCACAACCGCACCCGCGAGGTCACGACCGTTGAAGTACGACACCGACCAATCCGACACCGAGCACTCGCCCGGCTCGACGACCTCGGGAACCGTTGCCGTCGCGGCGGCCGAGGCCGGCGACTCGAGTTCCTCGGCACCGACGGCGACAACCACGTAGTGGTACGCGACACCAGCGGTGGCGTTCTCGTCGACGAAGGTGGTGCCGGTGATCAACTCGGCGCCGCTGTACGCGCCGCCGTCCGTCGCGACCGGCTCGCTCGTTCCACGGAACACCTTGTAGCCGACTGCGCCTTCCGACGCGGCCCACGAGACGGAGATGTCGTCACCGACCAGAGTCGCGGCCACGTCACCCGGCGCCGCCGGTGCAACCGCGTCAGCGGGGACCGTGACGGTCGCCTCGGTCGCCGGGTCCGAGTTCGGGATGCCGTCGCCGACAGCGACGACGGTGTAGAAGTAGCTCGATCCAGCCGCGACGGTCTCATCGACGAACGTCGTCTCCGTCAGCGGGGTCTCGCCGTTGAGCGGTGCGCCCGCGACGTCCACCGGAGTGGTGGTGCTGCGGTAGACGTTGTAGCCCGCCGCGTCCTCGACCGCGTTCCACCCGAGCTGGACCGAGTCGCCGTCCTCGCTCAGCGTGGCCGTGAGGTCCTGCGGCGCGTCGGCACCGTAGATCTCCACGGCGTAGAGCTCGATCAGGGAGAGCTTCGTGTTGGTGCCGCCCTCGGGCGTGACCGTGAGCTGACCGTCGGTCACCGACACCTGGCCGATGCCCTGCTTGAACGGCGTGGTGGCGTCGCCGACGAAGCTGTCGAGGACGACCTGTCCGTCTGCTTCGAGGCGGTGAGTGCTGTCGAAGTTGCCGTCGGCGGTGTCGCCGGCCACGACGAGCACGTTGTAGAGACCGTTGGGGAGGTCGTACACCCACACGCCCTGCTCGTTCGAGATTCCGTTCGTGCCCGGCGTGCCGATCTCACCGTATTCCAGGTGGATGAGCGAGAGCAGGCGCGGGTCGGTGATGCCGTTCGCTGCGTTGCGCACGCGGGTGTTCGTCGAGAAGTCGAAGGGCGTGCCGTCGTCGAACGTCACCCAGCCGAAGCCGGCCTCCGGGGTGTAGGCGGCGCCCGAGTCCTTCGTGTACCCGTCAGCAGCGGCAGCGGCCGGCGTCGTGAAGTCGAACTTGGCGACGGGCTCGCCGGCGGGGACCGGAGTCGTGGCACCGATCTCGACGGGCGTCGAGACGTTGCCGGACGCGTCCACCGCGACAACAGCGTAGTTCCAGGCCTGGCCGACGAAGACGCGGCTGTCCGTGAACGTCGTCGCCGTGTGGAACGGTGCGGCGCTGATCAGGTTCGCCGCGTTGATCGCGACGGGAGTCGTCGCGGAGCGGTAGACGCGGTAGCCGGCGACATCGAGATCGCCCGGCGCAACCCACGCAAGCTCGTTGGCCGCGGGCGTAGCGTTGACCGCGAGCGACGTCGGTGCGCCAGGGGCCGTGGTGTCGAGTTCGGTCGAGAGGAACCGGTCGAACGTGAACGACACCGGCGTGGCCTCCGGCATGTTGCGCTTTGTCGTGAAGATACCCCCGAAGGACTTCACATCGGTGCCGAGGCCGGTAATGAGCGATCCGTTGAAGAACGAGGCGGGAATGTCGAGTGTGCCGATCGTGGTCTGCGCACCGGTGCCCACCTGGTAGTAGCCCGTTGCCTTGAGCGTCGCCGGGTTGACGTCGAGGGTGAGAGTGACGCTCGTGCCGGCAGCGGGGATGCCGTTCGTGACGTTGACGTTGACTTCTTCGGCCGCGCCCGACGTTCCGACACCACCGATCTCACGCTTGATCTGGAACTGGCGGTGTGTTGCATGCTGAGTGTCGTTGCCGTTGCCGGCCACGACGACCTTGACGTAGTTGTCATCGTCAGCACCGAACCACAGGCCACCCTGCGCCGAGCCCCAGATGCCACCGGGGTAGGTGAGCGTCGTCTGGAGACGGATCGGCTGCGTTCCGGGGTTGAGCGCGACACCGAGCGTGTTGTCTTGGCGGTTGCGGTTGACATTCGCCTCACTGGCGGGGATCTGCCGCTCGTAGGCGATGCCCTTCGTCGCTGTGATTGTCAGCCCGCCACCGGCGACCGCGAGGTTCTCCGGGAGGTAGTAGTCGTCATCCGGCGTCGTGTTCAGCGTCCAGGCTGGCCCACCGTTGTTGAGCATGCCGCTGGAGGGCTGGATGACGGTGAAGCCGGTGTCAGCGCCGGCGCCGTCGTGCAGGCCCGGCTGCGTGCCATCGAACTCGAGCGCCACGTTGTTCTGAGCCGTGATCTGCTCGACCGGCAGCGGCGAGTACGGCGTCGGCCAGTCCGCCACCGCCTCGGGAAGCTCGTAGTCATGCGCCTGCGCGGGCAGTGCCGTCACGCCGGACGCGATCAGCGCGGTCGTCGCGACGACTGCGGCCATCCGGAATCGACGCTTCCATTCACCTCCCCCAGAAGGCGCGTTGGCAAACGTGGACGCGGCAGTGCGGCGCATGTGCTTTCCCCAAAGCTTGGCTGCAACCAAACCCCAGTTCGGCTACAGCACCTCGGATACGGGCGGTCCGAGGCGACCCCAGTGCGGTATCGGCGATACCACGCTTGGCAATCTAGCCGACGCCAACGACATTCATCAACTGTTCCCAGGAATGCGTTCTCCCAATGTTCACCTTGGGGAACGCGGCCACGTCTCGTTGTCGCCGTTGACCGGTCTCATGATCCGCGCAGCGCAGAGGAGAAGAACCACAGGCACCCATGCATATCGATCGTACAGTGAAGGCCCGGTCAGCGCGAAGAAAAGCGATGCGACAGTTGCCGCCGCCAACGCCTCCGTCAAGGGACCGCGAATGATGCGCACAACACAGATCAGAGCAGCGATGATCACGCATGTGACAGCAGCAGCGAGCAATGCACCGCCCTGATACCAGGCGAGCAGAACCATGTTGTGCACCGCAGTCTCGCCGTTGAACGTTCCTCCCCCGTCGGCGAATCCGGCGCCGAGGAACGGCTCGCGAGCGATCGCAGCGAGGGCGAACTCAACCGTGCGCCACCGGATGTCGACGGTGCTGATGCCAGTCACGCCGGTGGCCGAAGGAATGCGATCGACAGGTGTCACCAGCCCGGGGAAGACGAAGACAAGCACTTCGTAGAGAACGAAGGCCAGCACGGCGACGGCGAGGCCGACGACAAGCATCCGCGCTCGCCGCGCCAACAGCAGCACCATCACGAACCCGATGATCGCCGAAATCATTGCGGTGATGCTCGCCGAGAGGAGGAGACCGAATGTAAGAATGATCGCCGATACGGCCGCAGTGGGGCGACGGCGACCGTGGATGAGAGCAGCCACGCACAGCGTGAGCGCAATTGCGAGGGCGCCTCCTTGTCCGTTCGGATGTCCGTTTAGTCCGATGAAGCGGACGCTGTCGACGGCGAGATCCGCGAGGAACAGCGGGCGTAAGTCGAGGCCGAGAAACTGCAGTACGGCAACCGTCGCCGACAACACGCACCCCGCGACAAACGCTCCGGCGAGCGCGACCAGATGCTGGGACGTCCAGGCCAGGCGGGTGACAGCGAGACCCCACACGGCCCAGACGAAGACCAGCCGCAAGCCGACCATCAGTTCAGCCGTGGGATCCTCCGAAGCCAACGCGAGCAATCCTGTCGCCACCACCGCGAGTCCGCTCGCGATCAACAACACACGCGGAACTCGCGCATCGGGGATGTGCGGGGCAAAGCTGAGCAGGCTGAAAGCAAGCGCGAGGACGACGAGTATGTCGCTGATCGGGAAGCCGGCGACCGTCCTCACTGCCGTGAGCGGAACCATGAATGCACCGATAAGGAGGATGATCCGCGCAGACCGCAGGACGAAGTCGCGATCCGCCGACAGACTCAGCGTGGCGACGGTGCCCTGAACTCCGCTCACCCGTGCATCCTAAGCGCGATGCGCCGACGAACGGTCAGACTTCCGCCTCCGAACCCGTACCGGAGGACGCGCTTCGGTGACGCGACACGGTGTCCCACCACTCCGACAGGCGGTCCTCCCCTTCGAAGACGTCATTGTGAGGTGTATACGCATTACCCCCCAGAGCGACCAGGAGCGGGGTGGCGCCAAGGAAAGCACCCCACGCCGAGAATGTCGATCGACTGCCGACGATCCCCGCTGCGTCCGCGAGCACCATCATGTCGTCCAGTGCGTTCGCGCCCTGGCTGCGTCGAACTCCGGCGACCGCGAGCAACGAATTCAACTCGTGGTCGCCGCCGTCAGAGGAGACAAGAACCGGGATCTCGGCGTCCCGCTTCCGGATCTCGAGGAGCACGGACTCATACCAGCCCATCGGCGTGCTGACATTGTTCCGATCGTGCACCGTGTGATCTGCTGACGGCGGCGCGAAGTCACCGAGCCTGACGTGGAAGGCGATGTAGCGGCCAGGCCGCGACTCCGGCGGGGAGATGACCCCGGTGCGGGCTGCCTGTTCGAGAACGCCGCGGTACCACGGTCCGGGGCAGCCAAGATCACTGAACTTGTCGGCCATTCCCTCCATGGTCACAAGGCGACGCCGTCGCAGAAGTCGTACGAACAGGAGGTGCGCACGGTCTCGAAACGACGGGGAGTGGAACAATCGCCAGTACTCGCGCTTGTCGGCCTCTCGCCGCACATACGGCCCGATCCGGAGCTTCCACCACGTGCTGGGAAGCAGTACCGCGCCATTCCGCTGTGCATACTCGTGCGCGCGCAGAAACGGGAAGAGCTCGTTCCCCAATCCTGCCCGACCCACACGCGCCAGAACATAGGTGTGCTCAGTGCTCACTTGACCTCCTCATCACGATCCGCAGTCGCGTCCAGGCGAGGCCGAACAGCAAGACATCACGAATCAGCGCCCCGTACGCGGCACCATCTGCACCGAAGAGCCACGCTCCCCCCATCAAGAAGACGACGGATGCCACCGCGGCACTTGTCCAGATCGCCGCCGTCCCCCGACCATCCCCTGCCCCATTGAGCAGCATGATCGCGACTCCGGCGAGGCACGAGAATATCCCCGCCAAGAGACAGATCCGTATCGGCATCTCCGAGGGAGGAACGACGCCGAACAAGACGTTCGTGAAAACCGAAGGAGCGATCGCCACCGGGATCGCCAGCACGACGTAGATTCCCCCGACGACAGTCGACACAACGCCGAGTTGGCGTGCCATCGCGCCTCCGGAGCGGCGCGCCGCATACACGGTCGCAGCGCCTGCGGGCACGAGCGCGATGGTTGTCAACGCGTTCTCGATCTGACTCGCAAGAGCGTAGGAGCTGACGACGACTGCGGTGGCCACGGCCGCGACGACGACCGTGTCGCTTCGATTCATGAGGTTGTTCGCGATCGGACCCACTGCGAACGGCCACGTCCTTCGGGGTGTGAGGTCCTCGGTCGATGCCGCACCGACGGGCGACAGACTCTGATATTGAAGGACGGCGATCGCATACTCCGCGACCGCGACCACGAGCACGAGGCTCCACACAGCCGCACCCGCGAAGGATGCGAGGAGGAGCAGACCGACTGAGAGAAGACGGATGCCACCATTCAGGGTCGCCGTGCGACGGAACCGCCCGGACCCATAAGCAGCCTGGGTTGTGATCAGGCTCGCGCAGTAGGCGCCCGCCAGGAGAGCCGTCGATACGATCCAGCCCGGATCGCTGAGGTCAGGGAACGATGAAGTGAACAACAGCCACGCGATGGCAAGGGCGATCGGGATCGCGCCGAGGGTCCGCACGAGAAGCGGGCCGCGCAGTTGCGCGCGACTCGCGTCGGTCATCCGCGCGAACCAGCGCGCCGTCTGGGTCGACAGCCCAAAATCGGCGACAGCGGCCACCAGGTAGCCGGTCGAGGTTGCCAAGATGACAAGCCCTACGGCGTCTAGCCCCGAGGCGCGACCGGCAAGCGCCATGAGGACCAGCATCTGCGCCTTCGAACCGACGGATGCCGCCACCGTCCATAGCCCGTCGAGCACACCGTTGCTGCGGAGGAGGGAGAGAAGGCGACGCACGGCGAGCAATCTATCGGAGCATCTCGGACAGCCCGGAGGCAAAGCGTTCCACCATGTCGGGCAGCCTCGGGTAGGTGTGCGTCTCGGGGAGCCCGTGCGAGGCCAGGACGCTCAGCACGAGGGGCGCGAGTTCCGCTGCCGATGAGGTCGTATGGAGTGATACGCCCTCCTCGAGGTAGGCGATCTCGGGCGCATGAAAGTCCGAACGCAGCGTGACAAGGGGCAGCCCCATCACAAGCGCGTCGACGGCGATCAGACCGACTCGCCCGGGATTGAGAAGCACACTCGCAGCACGGGCCATCAGCGCTTTCTCCTGAGCCCCGACGTAGCCGAGCATGATTGCTTGCCCGCGCTGCACGGCGGGCTGCAGCATCGGTGACTGCGCCCCTTGCCCACCGATCAGCACCCGCACATCCGGGCGCGTCACCCAAAGCCCATCCAGCGCCTCGACAAGCGCATCGATGCGCTTGGATTCGTCCAGTCCTCCTACATAGGCGACGACGGCTCCCGCGGCGAGACCGTAGCGAGCGCGGAACTGCTCGAGGTCCGCTGCGCTCACCTGGGCACACGCCTCCTCAAGCGCCGTCGTGTCGATGGTGTTCATCAGCACCGTGATGCGGTCTCTAGACGTCCCGGCCGATACCGCGAAGTCCGCGCCCGCGGGGGTGTAGGTGAAGACGCGATCGGCGTTTCGCATCTGCCAGCGCTCCACCGCCGCGTCCGCGGGGTTCGCTCTTGCAACGAAGGGTGCTGCGTGTCCCCATACTCCGACTCGCCTCCGCGCTCCGAGCTTGCGCAGCAGCAACCGCTGATTTAGTTCGCCCCACGTCCCCATGAGCGGGAACACCACTCCCGCCGCGTCACCGAGTTCGCCCCCCGAACGGGTGAGAATGAGGGGCCCCGCACGCCTTGCCCGCAATGACGTGAGCCACTCCGGTGCGGTGCTATCACCGCGGGCGGCTTGCTCGCCGTCCGGGGTTCCGGCGGCGACGCGCAGGTCGATTCCTTCGTCGTCCAGGCGATCGCGCAGCTGCTCGAACAGCGCAACCCGGTAGGCGGGCACGTACGGCTGGACGATGAGCACCGACCTGCGTGTGCGGCCGCTCAATTGACGAACTCCCGCGCATACGCAGCGAGCGCTGTCTCGGCGACGGCCCCGATCTCGAACGTCCGCTGTACTTCCTCCTGGGCGCGCTGTCCGATGTCGGATCTGAGTTGCGGGTCCTCGAGGAGCCGGACGATGGCATCCGCGATCTCTCGCGGCTCGCGACCGACAACGACGAGTGAACCGGAATCGCTCACCTCATCGACCACGCCGCAGGAATCGGTCACGACGACAGGGAGGCCGACAGACATCGCCTCGAGAGCGGACATCCCCCAGGGTTCGTCGACCGCGGGAAGGACGTACACTCCAGCCTGCGACATGCGCTCCAGAACTGCAGCCGGAGCGACCGGACCGACCCACCGCACATAATCCTCGGCGCCGAGTTCGCGGACGCGAGCGCGAACTCGGGCGCCCTCGCCCTCGTCCGGCCCGACGAGCGTGAACTGAGCGCGGACTCCCCTGTCGATCACCAGCTTTGCTGCCTCGACGAACGCGGTGGGACGCTTGCGAGGTGCGAGCCGGGCGAGGAAGAGGACCTCCCGCGCGCCGTCGGGGCTCGCACGCACGTTGTGTGCGGCCTGGCCGTTGGGCAGTCGGGAAAGCCGCAGTTCCGGTGAGCGCCCGACCTCGGCGAGGGCGTCCCGCTCGTTCGCATTCAGATGGAAGACGGCACGGGCGCTCCGCAGCACACGACGAGTGAGCAGTGCGTCGAGGATGCGCGCGAGTCGCCGGCGCGGGCGATCGATCATGCCGTGCGTCTGCACCGCGTACGGCATGCGTCGCGAGCGCAGCGCCGCCGCGGCCGGAAGCGTGATCAGGTCCCGTGCGAGATGAACGTGCACAATGTCGAATCCTCCGCGCTGGAGGTCGCGGCGCAACCCAGGTGCGATGAGCCCCGCGAACGCCGTCCGCGGCACGACGCGGCGCACGGGATAGAGATGTGCCCTGACGCCATCCAGCTCGTGCGGCGGTGGCCCCTCACCGCGGTATCCGGCGAAGATCTCCACCGAGTGCCCCGACCCCTGCATCGCTCGCGCCAGCCCGAGCGCCACCGTCAACGGGCCACCATAGGCGCCGTCCGGTGAGACGAGAGTCACGACGTGCGCGATCCTCATCCCCTGCCCTCCGTCACGCCGTCTCCCGCGCGAAGCGCTCGCCGACATACCGTGCGGGGCATCCGCCCCACACCTCACCGGCAGGGATGGGCGCGGCACCCACGAGCGACATCGGCTGGATGAGCGCCGAGCGACCGATGACCGCGCCGCCGGTGATCATGCAGCGTGACGTGATCCACACGCCCGGCTCGATCAGGATCGGGCGGGTGATCAGGCCCATGTCATGCCGGTGCGCGTGACTACCGGTCGTCAGGAACGTGTCCTGAGAGATGACGGTGTCGTGGCCGATGCGGATGTGATCCTGGTTGTGCAGCCAGACGCCCTCGCCGATCCAGCAGTCGTCACCGATGTGCAGCTTCCACGGGAACCGAACGCGGGTGCGCGGGCGGAAGGTGACGCCGTGCCCGATGCTTGCTCCGAACGCGCGCAGCACCGCCACGCGCAGACGCGAGCTGACCTGCCACGCGTTCGTGACGAACAGCAGCTCGGCGATCGCCCACAGGTAGACGAACCACACCGGCCGACCCCAGGCGACCCGTTCCCCCGGCGCGCGCGAGAGCGCAATGACCGGGACGTCCTCCGCTGCCCCCACAGCATCTCCCAACGTCGGAATTGAAATGTTCCCTGCTCACGATATCCTTCACGCGTGGAAGGCGGTCCGACCCGACGAACGCTGATCCTGGGCCTCAACTATGCCCCGGAGGCGACCGGCATCGCGCCCTATACTGCCGGACTGGCGGCGGGGCTGCGACGCCGCGGCGTGCAGACGAGCGTGATCACGGCGCATCCGCACTACCCGGAATGGCGGGTTCACGACGGTTACGGGCAGTGGACCGCGCATGACGAGCAGCAGGGTGTCGAGGTGACGCGCGTGCGCCACTACGTGCCGCGGCATCCGGCGTTGACGAACCGGATGCTCTCCGAGATCAGCCTGGGGCTGCGTCAATCGGTGCGTCGATGGCGTCGGCAGGACGTCATCGTCGGCGTCTCGCCCGCCCTGTTCGCGACCGCGATCGTTCGGCTGCGCGCCGCGATCACCCACCCCCGCACGCCGTTCGTCGTGTGGGTGCAGGACATCTACGGGCAGGGTCTCGCCGAGACGCACCAGGGTGGTCGCCTGAGCTTCCGGACGCTGCACGCCCTCGAGCGACGCGTGCTGCGCAGCGCCTCACGGGTCGTCGTGATCCACGAACGATTCGCCGCCCGGGTCGCGCGCGAGTTCGGGATCCCGCGGGATCGCATCGACGTCGTCCGCAACTGGTCGCACATCGACGGGGAGTCCGTCCGGACCGTCGCGGACACCCGGCGCCACCTCGGTTGGCGCGACGACGAGCAGGTTGTCCTGCACGCGGGCGCGATGGGCGTCAAGCAGGGCCTCGAGAGCGTGATCGATGCCGCCCGCGTCGCGTTGCATGCCGATGCCGGCATACGCTTCGTGTTCCTCGGCAACGGCGCCCGGCGCGACCACCTGCGCACGCTCGCGGAGGACCTGCCGAACGTGCAATTCATCGAGACTCTGCCGCAGAGCGAGTTCGTCGACGCGATGAACGCTGCCGACGTCCTGCTGGTCAACGAGCGACCCGGCGTCGCCGAGATGGCGGTGCCCAGCAAACTCACCTCCTACTTCGCCGTCGGTCGCCCGGTCGTCGCCGCGACCGATCCGACCGGCATCACCGCTGCCGAAGTACACGCAGCGGATGCGGGCGTTGTCGTCGATGCGGGAGATCCGGATGCTCTCCTGAAGGCGATCGTCGATCTGTGCGGCGACGAGGAACGCCACGGCAGGCTGGGCAGAAACGGCCGTGCGTATCAGCGCCGCGTGCTGGACGCCGAGCGATCGATCACCGACTTCTGGGCCGTGCTCTCTCGGTCGATGCGTAAGAATGAAGCACGCGGCCAGGTTGCTGCCCGCGCCATTCCGACATCGGAGTGAACCGCCCACGAAGGGAGCGGGACGTGCCCAGGCGCGCCTTCATCACCGGAATCACCGGCCAGGACGGGTCCTACCTCGCCGAGTTCCTGCTCGCCAAGGGCTACGAAGTGCACGGCCTGATCCGCCGAGCATCTACCTTCAACACCGCCCGCATCGATCACCTCTACGTCGACCCGCACGACCCCGAGGCGAAGCTGTTCCTGCACTACGGCGACCTGGGCGACGGCGCCCGGTTGTCGTCGCTGCTGGCGTCGATCAATCCCGACGAGGTCTACAACCTCGCGGCGCAATCCCACGTGCGCGTGTCGTTCGACGAACCCGAGCACACCGCCGACGTCACCGGCACGGGCACGACGCGGATGCTCGAGGCCGTGCGTATGTCGGGTATCGACACGCGCTTCTACCAGGCCTCCTCGTCGGAGCTGTACGGCTCGACGCCGCCGCCGCAGAACGAGGACACGCCGTTCCGCCCGCGCTCGCCGTACGCGGCCGCCAAGCTCTACAGCTTCTGGATCACCCGCAACTTCCGTGAGGCGTACGACATGTTCGCCGTCAACGGCATCCTCTTCAACCACGAGTCCCCGCGACGCGGTGAGACGTTCGTGACCCGCAAGATCACCCGAGCCGTCGCCGCGATCAAGGCCGGCATCCAGGAGCACCTGTACCTCGGAAACCTCGACGCGATCCGCGACTGGGGATACGCCGCCGAATACGTCGAAGGCATGTGGCGGATGCTCCAGGCCGACACCCCGGACGACTACGTCCTGGCGACCGGGGTGGGCTGCTCGGTCCGCGAGTTCCTCGAGGTCGCCTTCGAGCACGCCGGATTGGACTGGGAACGGCACGTCCGCTTCGACGAGCGCTACCTCCGCCCCACGGAGGTCGACGCGCTCATCGGCGACGCCTCGAAGGCGCACGACGAACTGGGCTGGCGGCCGACCGTGCTCGCGCCCCAGCTCGCGCGACTCATGGTCGACGCCGACATCGACGCGCTCTCCCACGCCGGTCGCCCGTGGATTGACAAGGTCTCGCTACCTGCCTGGGATGCCGAGTGAGCACCCCCGACCCGCATCGCTCCGACCCGCGTTCCTCGGATGGAGTGTCGTTCGCGCCGGGTGAGCTCGACCGCGACGCCGTGTTCTACGTCGCCGGTCACCGCGGTCTCGTCGGCTCGGCCGTCGTGCGCGCGCTGGAGGCACGCGGGTTCGGCCGCATCGTCGGGCGCAGCTCGGCGAAGCTCGACCTGCGGGACCGCGACGCCGTGTTCGCTTACCTGGGCGAGATCCGGCCGAAGTACCTCGTGCTCGCGGCCGCCAAGGTCGGCGGGATCCTCGCCAACAGCACGAACCCGGTCGACTTCCTGAGCGACAACATCCGCATCCAGGTCAATCTGATGGATGCGGCGCTCGCGCACGACGTCGAGCGCCTCGTCTTCCTGGGGTCCTCCTGCATCTACCCCAAGTTCGCCGCGCAACCCATCCGCGAGGACTCCCTCCTGACGGGACACCTCGAACCCACGAACGATGCCTACGCGATCGCGAAGATCGCGGGCATCCTGCAGGTGCAGGCGGTCCGCCGCCAGTACGGGCTGCCGTGGATCTCGGCGATGCCGACCAACCTGTACGGTCCGGGCGACAACTTCTCCCCGACCGGATCCCACGTGCTGCCCGGGCTCATCCGCCGCTATGACGAGGCGGTGCGGTCCGGCGCATCCACCGTGACGAACTGGGGCACCGGCACCCCGCGACGCGAACTGCTGCATTCCGATGACATGGCCGACGCCGTCCTGCACCTCATGGAACACTACGACGGCGCGACTCAGGTCAACGTGGGCACCGGCTCCGACGTGCCGATCAGCGAGCTCGCGGAGCTGGTCGCGGATGCGGTGGGCTACGACGGCGCGACGCAGTGGGACACGAGCAAGCCGGACGGGACGCCGCGAAAGCTGCTCGACGTCTCCACGCTGGCCGCGACGGGATGGCGCAGCACGATCGACCTGCCCGAAGGTGTCGAGCGCACGGTGCGCTGGTATCGCGATCACGTGACACGTCTCCGCGGCTGACACGACCGCTGTGCCGCTCCCCCACCTCTGAAGGGCGATGTCGGGCCGACGCGATAAAGTACCGGAGGACTGAGGGGGCCCTTTATGGAGTTGCGGGACTACCTGCGGGTGTTGCGCGCACACTGGCTGGGCATCGCCCTCCTCCTCGTGCTCAGCGTCGCCGTCGCCCTGGGAATCTCCTTCCTCCAGCCGCGCCTGTACACAGCCGAAGCGAGTGGCTTCGTGCGCGCCAGCGCCGAGGTCTCCGCCACGTCGGGGGCGCTCGCCGCCGACCAGCTCGCCCGCAACCGGGTGACCTCCTTCGTCGACATGGGTTCGTGGCGTTCGGTCGCCGAGTACACGATCGACGAACTCGACCTCGACACGACGCCGGACCGGCTCGTGCAGCAGGTTTCGGTGACGAACCCGCTCGACACGGTCATCATCCGGGTCGAGGCCCAGGCGCCCAGCCCGGAGGCCGCACGCGACCTCGCCGAGACCTGGATCCGCGGGATGGCGCGCGAAATCGACCGCACCGACGGCGACGGTCGCGAGGGGTCGGCTGCGGTCGGCCTGTACGCGGGCGACTCGGCCCGCCTCCCGACGGCGCCTTCGTCGCCGAACCTGCGTCTGAACATCGCCCTGGGTCTGCTCGCGGGGCTCGCCCTGGGTCTCGCCTATGCGGCCGTGCGTCACGTCCTGGACCGGCGTGTGCACGACCCGCGCGACATCGAGCGGGTGTCCGGGATCCCCGTGATCGGGACCCTTCCGATGGATCGCACGCTCTCGGGCGGACGCCGCATCCTCTCCCTCGACGACACCGGCGACAGCGCGTCGCCGCTCGCCGAGGCCCTGCGCACGCTGCGCACGAACGTGCAGTTCATGGACGTCGACAACCCTCCGCGCTCGATCGTCGTGACGAGCCCTCTGCCCGGCGACGGCAAGTCCACGCTCGCGAGCAACCTGGCGGTGACGCTCGCGGCGGCCGGCCAGCACGTCGTGCTCGTGGACGCCGACCTGCGGCGCCCGATGGCGACGGAGATCTTCCAACTACCCGATGCGGGCGGCCTCACCGACGTCCTCTCCGGACGCGCCGAGATCGGGGACGTCGTACACACGGTCGACCCGCAGGGCAACCTCGCCGTGCTCACCGCCGGACGCATTCCGCCCAACCCCAGCGAGGTCGTCGGCTCCCAGCGGATGCGTGATCTGATCGCGACGCTGTCGGAGCACGCGCTCGTCGTGATCGACTCGCCGCCGATCATCCCCGTCACCGACGCCGCCTCGCTGACGACTGCCGCCGATGGGGCGATCATCGTGCTGACGGCGGGCAAGACGACGTACGAGATGCTCGAGAAGGCCCGCACGAACCTCGACCGCGCCCACGCCCGCACGCTGGGGATCGTCGTGAACCGCGTGCCCCGCAGCGGTGCGCAGGCGGTCTACTACGGCTACCAGTACAAGGGCGACTACGTCAGCCCGACCGCAGACCGGTGACCGTGTCGCGACACCGGATGCTGCGGGTCGGCGTCTGGGTCGCCGCGGGCCTCGGTCTGCTCCTGGTCGCCGCCGCCGTGTGGATCGGCGTCCGCGGCGCCCTCGCCTACGGGCAGCTCCAGGACGCCCAGCGGGTCGTCGCGGACACGCGGGCGCACCTGCAGGACGGGCCGGCGCGGGAGCGCGGGCTGCGGGAACTGGCCGAGCACACGGGAGCCGCGCACGGGCTCACGAGCGATCCGATCTGGCGTGCGGCGGAGGTGCTGCCGTGGGTGGGAACCCAGCTGCGCGCGGTCTCGGGCGTGAGCGCCGCGCTCGACGAGACCGCCACGGGCACCCTGCTTCCGCTCTCCGACGCGGTCGGTGCGCTCTCGCCCGCGTCGTTCTCGCCGGTCGACGGCCGCATCCCGCTCGACGCATTCGTCGCACTCCAGGAGCCGGTCGCCGATGCGGCCGCCCACGCGGGCGCCGCACTGACCACGATCGACGCCGTCTCGCGCGACGGCCTGCTGCCGCCACTGCGTGAGGCCGTCGATGACGTGCAGGCGCAGGTGGCCGAACTCGACGATCTCGCCGCGACGCTCGACCGCACGACCCGACTGCTGCCGGCCATGCTCGGCGCCGACGGCCCCCGCACGTGGCTCGTGTTGTTCCAGAACAACGCGGAGTGGCGCTCGCTCGGCGGCATTCCCGGGGCGATGGTGATCCTGCACGCCGACGACGGGGCGCTCACCCTCACGGCGCAGGACTCGGCGGCCGCGTTCCCGCGCGCCGACGCGGCGGGCGTCGACCTCGGCGAGGAGATCACCGCGATCTTCGGTGAGCGACCCGCGCAATGGATGCTCAACACGACCCAGCTGCCCGCATTCGACCTCGCCGCCGAGGTCGCCGCGACGATGTGGGCCGATCGCCACGGGCAGGGCATCGACGGGGTCATCGCACTCGATCCGGTCGCCCTGTCATTCCTGCTTGAGGCGACCGGCCCCATCGCGCTCGCCGACGGCTCGACCCTGACCGCGCAGAACGCCGTCTCACTGCTCATGAGCGACGTGTACGCGCGCTACGTCGATCCCTCCGAGCAGACACATTCTTCGCATCCGCCGCATCATCGATCTTCGACGTGCTCTCCTCCGGCGCGGCCGACCCCGGCACCCTGCTGTCGGGCCTCCTGCGCGCGGGCGACGAACGACGCCTGCTGCTGTGGAGCGCGCATCCCGAGGAGCAGGCTCTGCTGGCGAGCACGACGCTCGGCGGGGGACTTCCCTCATCCGACGACGCGCAGCGACGATTCGGCGTCTACCTCAACGACGGCACGGGGTCGAAGATGGACATCTACCTGCGCGCGGAAGCCTCGCTCGCGTGGGACGAGTGCGCGACGTCCCCCGCGGGCACGGTCGGGGACGCGACCCTCGCGGTGACGCTCACGAGCGATGCACCGGCGGATGCGGCGAATCTGCCCCCGCACGTGACGGGCGAGGGCGCGTTCGGGGTGCCGCCGGGCACGGCGCGCACGATCGTGTACGTGTACCTTCCCGAGGGGATCGATCTCGAGGAGGCGGTGCTGTCGACCGGCGACGGCTTCGGCGGGGGGATGCACGCGGGGCGCCGGGTCCTGAGCTATGCCGTCGACCTCGCGCCGGGCGGGTCGGCAACCGCCGAGATCCGCGTGCGGACGGCGACACCCGGCGCGGCCGAACTCGCCGTCGCGATGACCCCGACGCTGCAGAGCCCGGCACCCGTCACGGCTGCGTGCGGCTGAGTTCGTTGCGGCTGCGGTCGTTTCGGCTGAGGTGCAGGGACGTGTCCGTCATGGGCACCGCGCCCGGGCTCTGCCCGGCGTCGATCGTGCCGGTGCTGAGGTGCGCCGTGACGAGGATCGGCAGGTGGTCACTCAGCCCCTGAGGCAGCGTGCGCACCTGGGCGATGTCGAAACCGACCGACGTCGCGAAGTCGTAGTGACCGCGAAAGAACTTGTAGCGGGTGTACGTGCGCGAATCGCTCAACGACAGCTCGTACCCCTGCTCGCGCACCTTCTGCCCGAGCGCCTCCTTGAAGACGGGGTAGTTGTAGTCGCCGACCATGAGCGCGGGCAGCTCCTCGCCCATCGCACCGAGTTCCGCGAGCGCCGTGCGGATCTGATGCCGACGCAGCGAGTTCAGCGCCGTCAGTGGTGCCGCGTGGAACGACGCGATCACGAAGTCCCGGCCGCCGTCGATGTCGTGCAGGCGGACACCGAGCATCCGCTCCTCCGCCGGCTTGAGCACCTTGTCGTGCAGCGACTTCTTCAACGCGAGCGCCCGCACGTCGACGGCGTGAAAGGAACTCGTCCGGTAATACACGGCGAGCCCGAGGCGGTTGCCCTTGGTCGCATCCGCGAGGAGGAGCCCGCCGACGTGCTCGGGAATGTCGTTCGTATCCGCTTCCTGCAGGCACATCACGTCCGGATCGTGTCGGAGGGCGAGCTCTTCGAGTTCGATCGCCGCACGATGCTTGCGCAGGTTGTACGAGATGACCTTCATGACACGATCAGACTATGCCTGTCGGATGAGCATCCGGTGAGCATCGGGTGAGCGTCTTGTGAGCGGCGCCCGGCGGCGACACGGGGCACCAGACGGTTCCCCTAGGCTGTCCCACGTGAGCGGGGGCATGCGGATATCGGTCATCGGATGCGGGTACTTGGGCGCCGTGCATGCGGCAGCGATGGCGTCGCTCGGCCACGAGGTGATCGGGATCGACGTCGACCCGGGCAAGGTCGCGACGCTCTCCGCCGGCACGGCGCCGTTCTTCGAACCCGGACTGGAAGACCTGCTGCGCGCGGGTATCGAGTCGGGGCGGCTGCGCTTCACGACCGACATCGCGGAAGCCGCCGGCGCGGACGTGCACTTCATCGCGGTCGGCACGCCGTCGCAGCGCGACGGCGACGCCGCCGACCTCACCTACGTCGACGCGGCCATCGCCGCGCTGCTGCCGCACCTGGCGCCCGGTCAGGTCGTCGCGGGCAAGTCCACCGTCCCCGTCGGCACGGCGGCACGACTCGCCGCGAGCGTGCACGCGACCGGTGCGACCCTCGTGTGGAACCCCGAGTTCCTCCGTGAGGGATGGGCCGTGAAGGACACCCTCGAACCCGATCGCCTGGTCGTCGGCGTGCCGGACGGGGAGGCCGGGGCTGCGGCCGCGGACACGCTGCGCGAAGTTTTCCGTGCGGCCGTGGATGCGGGCATCCCATTCCTGGTCACGGACTACGCGACGTCCGAGCTGGTGAAGGTCGCCGCGAACGCGTTCCTCGCGACGAAGATCTCCTTCATCAACGCGATGGCCGAGATCGCCGAAGTCACGGGCGCCGACGTCACACAGCTCTCCGACGCGATCGGATACGACGGCCGCATCGGGCGCCGCTACCTGGGCTCGGGGATCGGGTTCGGCGGCGGCTGCCTGCCCAAGGACATCCGCGCGTTCGCCGCCCGCGCCGAAGAGCTCGGGCGCGCGGAGTCGGTGTCGTTCCTGCGCGAGGTCGACGCGATCAACCTGCGCCGCCGCGACCGCGCCGTGCAGCTCGTGACCGAGGCGCTGGGCGGGGCCGTCTTCGACCGCCGCATCACCGTGCTCGGCGCCGCGTTCAAGCCCCACAGCGACGACGTGCGCGACTCTCCCGCCCTCGATGTCGCCGTGCGCCTGCACGGACTCGGCGCACAGGTCACCGTCACCGACCCCGAAGCGATCCCGAACGCGCGCCGCCTGCATCCGCAATTGACATACATCGACGACCGCGACGACGCGCTCACGGGCGCCGAAGCGGTCGTGCTGGTGACCGAGTGGGACCAGTACCGCCGCGAGCTCGACCCCGTCCACGCTGGCTCGCTCGTGCGCGACCGCGTCGTCGTCGACGGCCGCAACGCCTGGGATGCGGCGCAGTGGCGCGCAGCAGGCTGGACCTACTACGGCATGGGTCGCCCCTAGCCCGGGCGCGCTGGGCGCGCGGCGGGGTCAGTCGAGTTCGCGGCGGGCGCGGGTCTGCTCGGCCCGCTGGGCGAGGAGCTCGTCGGCGGGATACCCGACCTCGGTGAGGGTCAGGCCGCGGGCGGCGAGCACCTTGAACTCGCTCGTGCGTTCGCGCTCATCGCGCAGCGTCACGACGTCGTCGATGCCGAGGCGACCCTCGCCGACGGCGACGCACGCCCCCACGAGCGCGCGCACCATCGAGTGACAGAACGCGTCGGCTCGCACGTGCGCGATCAGCGCGCCCGTCGCGTCGCGATGCCAGTCGAACTCGAGCAGCGTACGGATCGTCGTCGCGTCTGCCCGCGCCTTGCAGTACGCGGCGAAGTCGTGCAGTCCGACGAGTGATCGGGCCGCCGCATCCATCGCCGCCACATCGAGCTCGCCCCGCACGCTCGTCGTGCGATGCCGCTCGAGCGGGTCGTAGCCGGT
>Ga0182739_1002272_pt1 | contig 18229 bp, 15 predicted proteins | sample eDN5th30CBELigBY_FD_128873 | JGI IMG/M metagenome (GOLD analysis project Ga0182739, IMG submission 128873) | Enriched backyard soil microbial communities from Emeryville, California, USA - eDNA 5th pass 30_C BE-Lig BY (version 2) (version 2) | ecosystem: Environmental > Terrestrial > Soil >...
ACGTTCGACGTGACGGGCGGCACCGCGGAGATGAACGGTCTTGGCCTGGTGAACACCGGCGCGGCGGTCGCGGTGGGCGCGGCCGGCACCCTGAAGGGCACGCTGTTCACGCAGACGGGCGGCAGCACTGACAATGCCGGGACGATGGCGATCGGCGGCCTGACGACGGTCGCGGGCGGCACGCTGACGAGCAGCGGCACGCTGACGACGGCGGGCTTCCTGCAGACCGCGGGCGGCACGACGGTGACGGGCGGCACGTTCACGAGCAGCATCGGTGGCGAACTCGCTGCCGGCACGTTCGACGTGACGGGCGGTACCGCGGAGATGAACGGTCTTGGCCTGGTGAACACCGGCGCGGCGGTCACGGTCGGCGCGGCCGGCACCCTGAAGGGAACGCTGTTCACGCAGACGGGCGGCAGCACCGACAATGCCGGGACGATGGCAATCGGAGGCCTGACGACGGTTGCGGGCGGCACGCTGAAGAGCAGCGGTACGCTGACGACGGGCGGGTTCCTGCAGACCGCGGGCGGCACGACGGTGACCGGCGGGACGTTCAAGGCGGCCAATGGTGCGGCCCTTCTTGGGGGCAACTTCGACGTGACGGGCGGAACCGCCGCGGCGAACGGTGTTGGCCTGATCAACAACGGCGCGGCAATCACCGTGGGCGCGGCCGGCACGCTGACGGCGACGGAATTCGCGCAGACGGGTGGCAGCACCACCAATGCCGGGACGATGGCGGTTGCGGGCCTGACGACGGTTGCGGGCGGTACGCTGACGAGCAGCGGCACGCTGACGACGGCGGGCTTCACCCAAACCAATGGCAGCACGACGGTGACGGGCGGCACCTTCACGGCTCAGAATGGTGCGACCGTCATCGGCGGCTCGGTCGACGTGACGGGCGGCACCTTCAAGATCGGCGGCTCGGGATTGACCAACGGGGCGACCATCAACGTGGGAGCCGGCGGCATCCTCGACTCCCAGGCGGGCGGTATCAACAACCTCGTCACCGGCACGCTGACCAATTTCGGCACGGTGTTCGATGCGTTGAACAATGCCGGCAGCGTTTCGAACGCCGGTGTCTATAACGGCGATGTCGCCACCAACACGGGCACGATCGCCAACAATGTCGGCGGCACGTGGAACGGCGCCGTGGACAGCAATACGGGCACGATCAACAATACGGGCACGTGGAACGCGCTGGGCGGGAACATCGTCAACAACGCCGGTGGCACGTTCAATAACTTCAATGGAACCGTCACCGGGGTGAACACCCTCACCAACCTCGGTGTGTTGACCTATACGGGCAACAACAACACCTTCAATGTTGGGACGTTCATCAATACCGGCATCATATCTTCCAACACCACCATCACGCCTGCTTCCGCCCATAGGATGACCATTACCGGCGGCCTGGGCGGGATCGGCGTCATCAACACGTCCGTGGACACGAACGGCACGAGCCGCCTGACCGTCAACGGCGCGTCGAGTGGTGCGCAGACCATGACCTTCACGAACGTCAGCCCCGGTGGTGCCACGCCGGTGTACGCCGCGCCGCAGACGGTGCTGGCGCTCAACGGCGGTGGATCGCTCGCGGTCACCAATACGGGCATCGTGTCGTCGCTGTCTTCGGGCCTCATCAACAACTACCTGGTCCAGAGCGGCAGCGGGCAGAACGCCACCCTGCAGTCGGTCTTCAACAGCGGCCCGATCGCCGGCGTCGCCGGTGGCCTGTCGAGCATGATCACGTCGCTGAACGCCGGCTTCTTCCAGGGCGAGTCGCCGATCGTCTCGAGGCCGAACAATCCGCAGCGAGATCAGATCAATGGCGGGCCCTGGGTGCGTATCATGTACGGCAGCACCAACACCAACCTGGGCAGCACGACTTACGGGCTAGGTGCGCCGGCCTCGGGCAACAGCCAGGGCACGACCGCCTTCAGTGGCGTCCAGGTGGGCGCAGACTTCGGTGTGTTCAACATCTCGGACAGCCAGTGGAACGTCATCGTCGGCGTGTTCGGAGGCTATGCGAACCTGAACACCAATTCGAACTTCACGACACCGCTGCCCGGTGGAGCCACGAGCAGCACCAATACCGGTATCTCGGTGGAGGTGCCCTACGTGGCGGCCTACGCCAACCTGTCCAAGGGCTCGTTCTCGGCCGAAGTGGACGTCCGGTACGATCAGTACAGCGGCACCGTGCGGTCCTTCAGTGGCGATCTGGCGGGGGGCGCCGCAGGCGGCTACCTCCTGGCGCCCAACACGCCGCTCAACGGCCGCGGCGTCACCGTCAACGCCAAGCTCGCGAACCGGTTCGATTTCAACCAGCGCTACTATGTGGAGCCCCTGCTGGGATTCACCTGGGGCACCTATAATTTCGACAGCGTGGCCTTCAATCCGGCATTGACGGGCACGTCCGGGTCAATCGGCTTCCAGCCGATCACCTCCCTGCTGGGAAGGGCGGGCGCCAGTGTCGGCGCCACGTTCGACGCGACTCCGACGATACAGTTGGGACCCTTCCTCCAGGCCTCGGTGTGGAACGAATTCGCGGCTCCCGTGCAGGCGACCGCGACCATAAATACCGGGGGCTCCGCTTACACCTTCCAGACCTTGGCCGATCGGGTCGGCACTTTCGGGCAGGTTGCCGCAGGCTTGAACTTCAAGCTGACGGAGCAGGACTTCCTTGGCTTCGTCCGCGGCGACTATCGCTTCGGCGGCCAGTTCTCGGGCGCCAGCTTCAACATCGGTCTCCGCAAGCAGTTCTGAGTGCGGAGAGAAGAGAGAGATCACCGGAGCCGTCGCCCGCATCGAGGACGACCTCCGGCGATATAATTCGAATTCGCAAGGACCTTCGTACAGTGACATTTCGTTTGATGCAGGCGATCCGCTGCGTGGCCGTGTGCACTGCGCTGGGTGTGGCGGCGTCGGTTGGCGCGGCCCAGGCACAGAAGCCCCCTGTCGCGTCTAATTCTCCCGCCGCGCAGTCGCGAACCGAAATCCTGACCTACGACAACTGGACCGTAACCTGCCGTGATGGCGTGGATCCCAAGGAAAAGCGCGTTTGTTCGGCGGAACTGGTGATCGCGCAGGAAGCTAACAATCAGCGCCGTCCGGTGTTCGTCTGGATCCTCGGCCTCAACAAGGACGGCGCCCCGACCAACGCCTGGCGCTTCGTCACAGGCCTCTCGATTCCCCCAGGCCTCGAGCTGAAGTTTGCGGACAAATCGCGCAAGGTGCCCATCGCCACGTGCGACGCGGCCTTCTGCAGCGCCACGCTGCCCGTGGACGACGCCTTCGCCAAGGAAGCCTCGGCCCTGGTTCAGAGCGAGGCGGTCCTTCAGACGGCCGATGGCCGAACCGTTACCTTCACGATCAACATGAAGGGTTTTGCCCAGGCTCTAGCGGCCATCCGCCGGTAGCAGGCCGGTTCACCCCTTCGCAGGGTGACGCGCCGGGCGTCAGGCCAGTGACACGCCCAGGGATTGCAGCAGCGGCAGGCGCTCCGACCGGAAGGCGGCCGCCTGCTGCTCGAGCTCAGCGAGATTGGCCTCCGCACCTTCGAGCCCCTTGCCATCCTTGAGAACGCCCTGACCCAGAGCAGACAGCATGGTCCAGACGTCGCGGGCAACTGCGGCGTCGTCGGGCGCGCCATTCGCGAGTGACAACAGGAAGCATTGCTGAAGTCGGGAGACCTCGATACCCGTGCCGGCGACGGGCGACGCAAGGCAGGGAAATTCGTCGCCACGGCGTGCCCTTTCGCACAGTGCCCGGTTGAGGGCGGCACAGCGACGGCGGCTTTCCGCGGTGGCCGGCTCCGCGGGCACGGCATGACCCATCCCGATCAGCACGGCCACGCCCTCGACGACATGGGCAGTACTGACGTTCCGTGCCGCTCCCCGCGCACGCAATTCGGCAATGGTCTTGGGCGCATGATCGTTCGCTGCCAGAGCCTCGACCAACAGCCCATAGACATCGGCCTGGAGATTGGCTTCGAAAAACGGCCCGGTGACCTTGGACGGGACCTGGGACGGCAGGCTCTTCAGGACGATCAGCTGACGATCGAGCTGCTCGAGCCGGTCGACCGCCGAAAGCGGCCGCAGACCCTTTACGAAGGTGTCGCGCCGAAAGCGCTGATGCACGAGATAGTCCCGCAGCGTCTCGCGCAGCACCCGATTGCCTGTCTCGGCGACGAGCTGCCGGCCGGCCGGATTCAACATCAGGTTCTCGACCTGGTCCAGCAGGTTGGCTGACGCCGCGAACTCGACGCGCGCCGGTGCGAACCAGTCGACGACCTGGGAAAACGCCATCGGCTGCCAGTCCTCGCCGAGGTACTCGTGGACCAGGTATTTCCGGTCCATCGACGAGATGGCCTTGAGGAAGGGACCGACCTGCGGATTGTTCTGGAAATAGAGAGCGCCCGCCTCTTCGAGCTTGCTGGAGAAGGCGAGAGCCTGCTCGACGCTGGCGGCCCGGCCACCCGCCGGCGCGGTGCCCATCTGTGTATGAAGATAGATCAGATGCCGGAGCGGTTGCAGGGCGGCCCAGCCCGGATCGCAATTGTAGGAAACCGAGAGGATGCCCCCGACCTTCAGTTTGCGGCGCACGATATCGACGATGGCCCGGCGGTTGGCATCGGAGATCCAGGACCAGACGCCGTGCAGCGCAATGACGTCGAAATCCGGCAGATCGGATCGCGCCTGCAGCTCCGAAAACGAATCGTTGAGAAGATGCATGCCGCCGTCATGCACGTCAGCGAACTGGCCTGCACGGGCGGTATGGGACGGATTGAAATCGGTTCCCCAGTAAGTTCCGGGGCAGGTCGCGGCATGGATATTGAGGCTCAGCCCCTGTCCGAAACCCAGTTCCAGATAGGTCAGATTCCCGATGGCCGGCGGCTGGATGCCAGCATGAAGGCAGGCGAACTTGAGGAGCGACGGATTCAGTTCGCGATAGTAGCCGGCTGTGTACTCCAGGTCCGTGACATAGCCCTCTCCCCACTGCGTCGCCATCGCTCACATCCCCGATTGTTGCGCTCCGGGGCCAAAACCGGCGCGGCCATGAAGGCGATGCTTGTTTCGCATACGGCGCCTCCGCCAGCCACAAGAGGCCGTGTTGCGTGGCATTGGTCTTTGCGGTGGTGGCGGGTGCGAGCCTCTCGATGAAATCCATCCTGCCAACGACCCAGATATTGGCGCCCGCGATGGCGATCAGGCGAGCAGGGTGCCCGAAGGCGCAGTACGGGTGAAGTTCGAATGAGCGCGCTCTGAAATCTCGTTCGATCCGGCACACTAATCTCGGAATGAGTGCCCGACCCTGTTGGGGCCCGGTGTGGTCGCCGGTCACGGCTGATCGTTTCAGTTTGGAAGGAGACCCGCCGTCTGATCGGAGGATTTTGCTTCTCGCTATCGCAAGATATTGATCGAGAGACGCAGCCTCTCGTGCATATTGGTAATTCCTGACGGGGGCAGTCGTTCCAATGATGACCATCACTTTCGCATTGCTGGTGGCGGCGTTTGTGCTCCGTCTTCTGGATCTGCCGCGAGCGGCGGCGGTATCGCTTTCCCTGTCTGCGGCCTTCACCATCGGCCTCTTCCTCTGGGAGATCTACAGCCCCGACGATGGCTTCCGCATGCCCTGGCTGCAGGTCGAGCTGAGGCATGCCGCCGCCGCCCCGGGACACGCCTGAATGCGCGGGCTGCGCCTCGATCCTTCTACCGTCGTCATGCTGGACCGACTGAGCCTGCTGCTGCTGACGGTGATTGTGTCCGCGGTTTTGACCGCCGCGATGGTCATGCAGTTTGTATTCGCGGAGATTCCGTGTCCGCTCTGCCTGCTCCAGAGAGTGGCCATGTTCGGCTGTTGCTTCGGGCTGTTTCATCAACTCCGCACGCAGGAATCGGAGCGAGGCACCGGCGTCGCCCTGCTCTTTGCCCTTCTGCTTCTGGTCATCGCCGCGAGGCAGACCTTGCTGGATGTCGTCCCGCGCCCCGGACACGCCTACATCGGCAGCGCGGTCTTCGGCGTCCACATGCCGGTCTGGTCGGTCGCGATCGGAGTGTCGCTGTTGCTGGCCCTGGCGCTTCGGCTCGCCCTTTTCGGGGCGCCGCGCATTCGGCCGCAAACCGCGCTGCCACCGCTCGCGCGGGCGGCACGCATCCTGGAGGTTTACGTCGTCGTGATTTGCGCCATCAACTTTGCGGCGGTGGTGCTCCAATGCGGCTTCGACGAATGCCACACGTTCGGATATCGGCTCCTCACCTAGACGATGGGGGTGATCGCGCGGCGCCGAGCACCGCGTTCAGCAGGATCGCACCGAAAGTCGCGGTGCCGATGCCGCCCAGGGCGAACTCGCCGAACTTCACGGTAAAGTCGCCGGTGCCCAGCACGAGCGTGACGCCGGCAACCATGAGGTTGCGGCTTACGGTGAAGTCGACCTTGTTGTCGACCCAGATCTTGGCGCCGGCGACGGCGATCAGGCCGAACACGACGATGCTGACGCCACCCATCACCGGCAGCGGGATGGAGTGGATCAGCGCGCCGAACTTCGGCGAGAAGCCCAGCAGGATGGCGAACAGGCCGGCGACCACGAACAGGGCGGTCGAGTAGATGCGGGTCGCAGCCATCACCCCGATATTCTCGGCGTAGGTCGTGACCCCGGTGCCGCCAACGCCGCCGGCCAGCATCGTCGCGACGCCGTCGCCCAGGAAGGCACGGCCGACATAGGGATCCATGTTGCGGCCCGTCATGGCGCTGACGGCGCGCAAATGGCCGAGATTTTCGGCGACCAGGATCAGGGCGACGGGCGCGATCAGAACGATCGCCCTGGTGTCGAAGACCGGCGTCGTGAAGGCGGGAATCCCAAACCAGGCGGCCTGCTCGAGCAGGCCGCCGCTCATCGGCTTGCCCCAGCCGAGCCCGTTGGCCAGCAGGGCATAGACGAGGGTGGCCACGATGAGCCCGACCAGCACCAGCAGCCGCCGGGTCATGCCGCGCGTGAAGACCGCGACCAGGGCGATGCTCAGGAAGGTCACGGCCTGCATCCAGGCATCGAAGGAAGTCGGCGCCATGTTCTTGACCGGCACGGCGGCCAGGTTGAGGCCGATCACCGCGACCACCGCACCGGTTACCACCGGCGGCATCAGCCGCTCGATCCAGCCGGTCCCGCTCGCCATCACGACCAGGCCGATCAGCGCATAGAGGGCGCCGCAGATCACGATCCCGCCCAGCGCCAGCGCGATGTTGGCGTTGGCGCCCTGGCCGGCATAGCCGGTGGCGGCCACGACCACGGAGATGAAGGCGAACGAGGAGCCGACATAGCTCGGAACCCTGCCGCCCACGGCCACGAAGAAGATCAACGTGCCGACGCCGCTCATCAGGATGGCGACGTTGGGATCGAAGCCCATCAGCAGGGGGCCCAGCACGGTGGCGCCGAACATGGCCACCACATGCTGGATGCCCAGCGCCACGGTCTGCGGCCATGGCAGCCGCTCGTCCGGCGCGACGACCATGCCGTCGGCCGGCTGTTTCACCGTCCAGTCGAGCATCCTCTCCCTCTTAGTCTTCTTGGTTCACGACGACCTTTCTATAGAGGTGCCATGTCGCGTGGCCTAGCACGGGAAGCACGATGGCGAGTCCGATCAGGAGAGGCAGTGCGCCGACCAGGAGGCTTGCCGCCACGATGAGGCCCCACATCGCCATCGGCCCCGGGTTCATCCGCACCGCGCGGACCGAGGTCGCAATGGCGGTGCCGACGCCGACGTTGCGATCCAGCAGCATCGGCAGCGACACGACGCCGATCACCAGGACGAGGAGGGCGAACAGGAAACCGATGCCGACGCCGACGATCGTCATCGTCCAGCCCTGCGGCGTGGTCAGCGCATCGCGCACGAAGGCTTGGGCCGAGACGGGCGCGTCCGGCCCCAGGGTGACGGTGTAGAGCAGGTTGGCCGCGAACAGCCACAGGCAGAAGATCGCCAGCAGCAGCAGGCCCATGACCAGGATCGAGCCGATGTTCGGGGAGCGCGCGACGGAGAAGGCGTCGGTCCAGTGCGTTTCGAGGCCGCGCTCGCGACGGCGGCTGATCTCGTAGAGGCCGAGCCCGAACAGCGGCGCGATCAGGGCAAAACCGGCGATCAGCGGGAAGACCAGCGCCAGCATGCCGTAGTCGAAGGCCATGCGTGAGATCGCCAGGCCTGCAATCGGATAGAGCAGGCAGAGCATCACCACATCGGTGCGGGCAGATCCGAAATCGCGGAAGCCCTTGGCGAGCGAATCGCCGACATCGGCAGCGGTGATGCGGCGGACCGTGGGCGGCGCGATCGCGCGATCCTCCCAGGCTCCGTCCATCGTGTTGGCCGTCGACCCGACGGCCTGGTTTGTCTGCTTGAGATGGTCCCATCCCCATTCGAGGGGATTACGCACGTGGGGTTGCATGGCCATGACTGCCTCCTTGCGAACGAAGTTCGAAGGTCGCGGTCCGTCGCGATCACGACGAAGCGCGATCTACCACGAGAAGGAGTCTACGCCCGGGAGAGGGGGAAGTCTCCCCCTCTCCCTGCACTGCGAGGAGTGCTGTCTCGCTACTGCGAGAACTTCAGGTACTGGGCCACGAAATCGCAGCCGACACTCTTGGAATAGGCGTCGATCAGCTTCTTCGTGATCGGGCCGGGCGCCTTGCCGTCGCCGACCGGCGCGCCGTTGAAGCTCTTCACCGGCAGGATGCAGAGGCTGGTCGAGGTGAGGAACATCTCCTCGGCGTTGGCGGCATCGAACAGGTCGATGTCGCCCGGCGTGCACTCGACGCCGAGCTGCTTGGCCATGTCCATGGTCATCTGGCGGCTGACGCCCGGCAGCACATAGCGCTCCGACGGGGTGAAGAGCTGGCCTTCGCGCACGATGAAGATGTTGCTGCCCAGGCCCTCGGCGAGATTGCCGTTCTCGTCGAGCAGGATCGGCCAGGCATCGGGATTGAGCGCCTTGATGGGCTTCTCGGCCATGATCATGTTGAGATAATTGTGCGTCTTGGCGCGCGGCGAGAGCATCGAGGGCGCAATGCGGCGCGCCGTCGTGGTCATCGCTTCGGCGCCCTCGCGATAGAGCTTGCCGCGCTTGGAGAGCGGCAGGGGAGTCATCTCGATCACGACCTGCGGGCCGACATTCTCCCAGCCCTCGTCGCCCACCGCATCGACGCCGCGGCTGACCCGCTGGCCCAGCCACCAGTCGCCGACTTCGGCGCGCAGATGTTCGTTGCGCGCCACCACCTCCTCGCTGTGCGCGATCATCTCCTTCGGCGACAGGCCGGGATCGATCTGCAGGTAGCGCAGCGAGCGGTAGAAGCGGTCGATATGCTCCTTCAGGCGGAACGGCACGCCGTTGAAGGTGCGGGTCATGTCGAAGGCGCCGTCGCCGTATTTCCAGCTGCGGTCACGGAACGGGATCATGACCTGGTTCTCCGGCACGAACTTGCCGTTGAACCAGGCGATGCGTTGATTGCTGAGCTGCTGAGCCATGATGTTCTCCTGATCAGTTGACTTGAAGTTCGAAGGCGGCGTCGGTCGCTGACGGGCGACGACGCTTCCGGACGGTCGCCGGGACCGCCGGCGCGATGTTGCCGTTCTCGTCGGCAAGGCCCGCCACATAGGAAAGCGCGCGGCGGATGTCGTTCTCCATCTCCCGGCGGGCGGCCGCCGCATCGCCCGCCTGCAACGCGTCGATCAGGCGCTGCCGCCCGGCCGGTCCACGCGACGACGAGATGAAGTCGGGGTAGAGGAGATTCATGTAAGGGCCGGTCTGCAGCCACAGCCCTTCGATCAGGCGCAGCAGGGTCGGCTGCGCGGCCGCCGCATAGACGGCGAAATGGAACTCACGCACTTTCTGGCGGTCGGTGGCGCTGTCGCCGCGCGTGCGGGCGGCGAGGATCTCGCGGGCGGCGCGGCGTATGTCGGTGATCTGGCCGCGCGATGCGGCGAGGGCGGCCTTGGCCGAGGCGAGACCTTCGAGTTCCATCCGGATGTCGCGCAGTTCGAGGACCTTGTCGCGCGTCATCAGCGGGACGCGGACCGACCGGTTGGGGTTCATTTCGAACGCGCCCTCGGCGACCAGCCGGCGCAGCGCCTCTCGTACCGGCGTCAGGCTGACGCCCAGCACGCCGGCCACGTAGCGGAAGGTGACCTTCTGGCCGGGCGCGAACCGGCCCATGGTCAACGCCTCGCGCAACGAGGAATACACCTGCTGACGGAGCGAGGTATCGGCAGCGTCCGGAGGGGGCGCGGTGCGAGGCATCGGTTGCGGAGCTTAAACCAGGCTCCCGGAATTTGTGATCACAAAAATGCATTGCTGGGGTGGAAAGCGGCGGATAGGCTCGCCTGGATTTGTGATCACATTATTTTCCGCGCACTTCGGTCGCGGGCATCGTTCTTGCTGGGTGAGGGATATGCGCTCCTACGCGAAATCGATCGCACTCTATGAAAAGACCCGGAAGCATCTGGCCGGCGGGGTCAGCAGCAACGTGCGCTATGCCAGCGTTCCGGTGCCGCTGTTCTTCGCGCGCGGCGAGGGCGCCCGGCTCTACGATGTCGATGGCAACGTCCACATCGACTACGTTCTGGGCAACGGACCGGCCATTCTGGGGCACGCGCCGAAGACGGTCGTGGAAGCTGTTGCTGCGTCTCTGGGCGAGGGCCAGCTCTTTGCCGCGCAGAATCCGCGCGAGACCGAGCTGGCGGAGCGACTGTGCCGCCTGCTGCCGAGCGCGGAGGTCGTGCGCTTCACGACCTCGGGAACCGAAGCCGTGCTGATGGCCTTCCGCCTGGCCCGTGCCTTCACCGGCCGCGACAAGATCCTGAAGTTCGAGGGCCATTATCACGGCTGGAGCGACCAGGCCTTCATCAGCGCCCGCCCGCCGCTGAACGAGGCTGGGCCTGCCGACGCGCCGGTACCGGTCGCCGGTTCGCCGGGCATGCCCGCCAGTGTGCTGGGCGACGTTGCCGTCTGCACCTGGAACGATCTCGATCTGCTGGAGCAGACGCTGGAGCGCCATCGCGGCGAGATCGCCGGGGTGATCATGGAGCCGATCATGGTGAACGGCGGCGCGATCCCGCCGGCGCCCGGCTATCTCGAAGGCGTCAAGGAGCTCTGCCGCAAGCATGGGGCGCTTTTCATCCTCGACGAGGTGATCACCGGCTTCCGTGTCGGCCTCGGCGGCGCCCAGGCGAAATTTGGCGTGACGGCCGATCTCAGTATCTATGCGAAGGCGGTGGCGGCAGGCTTCCCCCTGGCGATGGTCGCCGGCCGGCGCGACATCATGGATACTCTGCTCGACAAGGGCGTGATGCATGGCGGGACCTATAACGGTAACGTCCAGAGCATGGCGGCATCTCTTGCGGCACTGGATATCCTCGAAGCGGATGGCGGCGCGGTCTATCGCGATCTCGAAGCGCGCGGCACCGAGCTGATGCAGGGCCTCGCGTCGCTGGCTGCCAGGCACAAGTTGCCGATTCTGGTTCAGGGCATGCCGGCGATCTTCCAGACCTTCTTCACCTCCGGTCCGGCGCCCCGCAACTATCGCGAATCGGCGGCCTGCGACCGCGACGGCATGCTGGCCTTCCATGCGGCCCTGCAGGAAGAGGGGGTTCGTGCCCAGCAGGCCGGAAAGTGGTTCCTCTCCACGGCGCACGACAGGCCGGTGATCGAGGAAACGCTCGCCGCCGCCGATCGCGCCATGGCGAAAGTGGCCCGCGCCTAGATGTCGGATATCCGTCTCGAAGGCGTCACCAAGCGCTACGGCACGTTCGCTGCAGCGGACCAGGTCGACCTTTCCGTGACGCAGGGCGAGTTCGTTACCATCCTCGGACCGAGCGGCTCGGGCAAGACGACGCTGCTGTCTCTGATCGCCGGCCTCAACCGGCCGACTTCGGGCCGCATCTTCATCGGCGGGCGCGATGTCACCAACGCGACCGCCCAGGAACGCAACATCGGCCTGGTGTTCCAGTCCTACGCATTGTTCCCGCACATGACCGTGCTGGAGAACGTGCTTTTCCCGCTGGGCGTCCGCAAGATCGGCGGCGCCAAGGCGGACCGGCTGGCACGCGACGCGTTGAAGCTGGTGCGTCTCGATGGTCTGGAGGCACGCCGCCCATCGCAACTCTCGGGTGGGCAGCAGCAGCGCGTGGCGTTGGCGCGGGCCGTGGTCTTCAAGCCCGACATCCTGCTGCTCGACGAGCCCTTGGGCGCGCTCGACCGCAAGCTGCGCGAGGAGCTGCAGGTCGAACTGAAGCAGCTGCAGCGCACGCTGGGCGTCACGACGCTCCTGGTGACGCACGACCAGGAGGAGGCGCTGTCGCTCTCCGACCGCATCATGGTGCTCGACAAGGGCCGCACGCAGCAGGTCGCGGCGCCGGCGGAGGCCTATCTCAAGCCCGCCAATCGCTTCGTGGCGGAGTTCCTGGGCATCGCCAACTTCGTCGACATGCCCGACGGCCGGCAGGGCGTGGTGCGCCCCGAGCGTGTCCGGTTGGCCGGCGAAGGGCAGGGTCGGCCGGCGCGGGTCGTCGAGGCGATCTATCTCGGGCAGATGGTGCGCTACCACCTGGCCCTCGATGGTGATCAATCGGTCGTGGCGTCCGTGCCGTTCCTCGGCACGGCGCACGCGCCGGGAGAGCGTGTGAGCGTTTCGTGGGAAGCGGCCGATGCCTGGCCGGTAACATAGAGGGGATCGAGATGAAGAGACGTACGTTCGTCGGTGCCGCCGCAGCCCTGCCGGCCGTGAGCCTCCTGTCCGGGACGGCGCGGGCACAGGTCAAGGAAATCCGCATGATCGAGTCGGGCGGCAAGTCCGGCGAATCGATCGAGGTGGGCTATATCGAGCCCTTCACCAAGAAGACCGGCATCAAGGTGATCCGCGAGAGCCCGAACTCGCTCGGCAAGCTGCGCGCGCTGGTCGAGAGCGGCCAGACCAGCACGGTGCTGATGGAATTGGGCTCGGGCACGCTGGTGCAGGCCAAGAACCTGAAGCTGATCGAGCCGATCGACTGGGCCGCCGTCAATCCGGCGCCGATGTTCCCCGAAGCCAGGAACGAGTACGGCTTCGGCTACCAGTATTTCTCGACCATCATGGCCTGGCGGGCCGGTGCCAAGGCGCCCAAGAACTGGGCCGAGTTCTTCGACACCAAGGCGTTTCCGGGCAAGCGCTGCCTGCCGGACTTCCCGCACTACAGCCTGCCGTTCGCCGTCATGGCGACGGGCGTGCCGGCCGACAAGCTGTTTCCGCTCGATGTCGATGCCGGCTTCAAGAAGCTGAACGAGATCAAGAAGGACATCGCCGTCTGGTGGAAGGCCGGCGCGCAGCCGCCGCAGCTCATGAAGGACAACGAGGTCCAGTACGTGATCTGCTGGTCGGGCCGCGTCGTCGGCGATCCGGCCTTCGGCTGCAACTTTGCGGGCGGCATGGCCGACCTGTCCTACTTCTCGATCGTCAAGGGCTCGAAGCCCGAGGACCGCGCCGCCGCCTACAAGCTGATGTACGAGATGTCGCTGCCTGCCAACCAGGCCAAGGCGGCGACGGTGGTCTCCTACACCGGTCCGAGTCCCGAGCTTGATGCGCTGTTGCCGAAGGACAAGCTGTCCGAGTTCCCGTCCAGCAAGCAGAACAAGGCCGTCCAGTGGTTCCAGAACGCCGAGTGGTGGGCCGCCAATGGCGAGGCGGTCAACAAGAAGTGGGAAGCCTTCAAGCTCGGACTCTAGGGAAACACGCATTGTCATCCCGAGCGCAGCGAGGGACTTTTGCGCGGTCGTAAGGGTCCCGCGGCCTCGGGATGACAGTTTTTTCATCATGAACAAAGCCAGTCGCCTCGAAGGTTTCGGATTCATCGCACCGCTGCTGGTGCTGATGGTCGTCGCCTTCAATGCGCCCATCGTCTACATGCTGGGCCTCGCCTTCTGGGAGAAGGGGCGGGGCTTCACGCTCGAACACTACGAAGGCCTGCTCGAGGCGCCGGTCTATCTGCGTGTGCTCGGCAACACGATGCGCATCGCGTTGATCGCAACGCTGGCCAACATCATCATCGGCTATCCGCTGGCGCACTGGATGAGGGGCCTCGGCCGACGGGGCCGCATGATCGCGCTGGCGATGGTGGTGCTGCCCTTCTGGGTCTCGATTCTCGTCCGCACCTATGCGTGGATCGTCGTGCTGGGCAATGGCGGGCTGGTGAATCGCGCGCTGCAATGGAGCGGCCTCACCGATGCGCCCGTCTCCTTCCTCTACAACGAGCTGGGCGTGACGATCGGCATGGCCAACGTGCTGCTGCCGTTCCTCGTGCTGCCGCTGTTCGCCGCCATGACCCGTATCGACGACCGGCTGCTGCAGGCCGCCGCCTCTCTGGGCGCTCCGCCGCGCACCATCTTCTGGAAGGTCTATTTCCCGCTCACCCTGCCGGCGCTGGCCGCGGGCGCGCTGCTGGTCTTCATCCTCTGTCTCGGCTTCTACGTGACGCCGGCGATCCTGGGTGGCGGGCGGGTGCCGATGATCTCCAACCTGCTCGACACGCTGATCAACCAGATCCCGCGCTGGGAGCAGGCCTCGGCGATTTCGACGATCCTGCTGATCGTGACACTGCTGATCTTTGCTGCCTACCGTCGGCTCGATCGCAAGGCCTCGGCATGACGCGCGAAGCGATCGGCGGCTCGGTCTGGACGCGGCGCGGGCTCGCGGCCATGGGCATCTTCGGCCTGGTCTTCCTGACCGTACCGCTGGTCATCGTCATCCCGATGTCCTTCTCCTCGGCGCGGGCGCTGACCTTTCCACCGCCCAGCCTGTCGCTGCGCTGGTACGAGACCTTCTTCGGCGATCCGCGCTGGATGGAGGCGATGTGGACCTCGACCTTCGTCGCCGCCATCTCCTCGGTGGCGGCGCTGGTCCTGGGCGGTCTCGCGGCCTACGGGCTGCGGCGCGGCACTTTCAGGGGCCGGGACTGGGCCGAAGGCAACTTCATGGCGCCGCTGATCGTGCCGACGATCATCGTGGCCATTGCGCTGTATCTTGGACTGGCCAAGGTCGGGCTGCTGGGCTCGCTGGTGGGCCTCGTGGTCGCCCACACGCTGCTCAACGTGCCGCTGGTGATGATGGTGCTGGGGGTCGCAATCCGCGAATTCGACCAGCGGATCGAACAGGTCGCCTGGAGCCTCGGTGCCTCGTGGGGCTACACGATGCGCAAGGTCGTGCTGCCCAATCTGGCGCCCAGCGTCTTCGCCGCCTGGATCTTTGCCTTCATCGGCAGTTTCGACGAGGTCATCGTCACCTCGTTCATCGCCGGCAAGTACGAGACCGTGCCGAAGAAGATGTTCAACGAGCTGATCCTCGAGGTGAACCCGACCATCACGGCCGTCGCGACCCTGCTGATCGCCTTCACCGTCCTGGCGCTGGCCGCCGTGGCCTTCGTGCTCGGCCGGGCGGGAAAGCTGAAGGAGACGGTGGTCTAGCAGGCCGCTGAAAAGTAGAAGTCCCCGCGAATAAACGAAACAAACGAAATAAACGAAACAATCGAAACCAGAGTCGCACCCCTCGGAATCAGGGCCGGGCCGGGTGCGCGCGCAATAATATTGCTGTGAAGTGCCGCTAGCGAGGCCATTCCCCGCCTCAAACGGCTTCTTTACCAAGTTTTCCTTCGTGGACTTGAAGTCGGGGGAGGCTACAAGCTGCCCTCGCTGAACGGACCGTGTCCTACGTGATCCCAGACGAGGAGATTTGTGTGGCTGGCATCGAAGGTTTTCCCAACTACGACCTGCTGACGAGCGACGCGCAGTATTTCGACTACAGCTCGGCCGCGAACCCGATCCAGCAGGGCATCATCCCGCCGGTGCCGTACCGGACCTTCTCGCCGTCCTTCTTCGACGAGGGACCGACGCGCGTGCAGCCGCTCGACGTGAGCGAGGAGCTGGGGATCGTCGGCCCCGCGACTACCCCCGCGCTCTGCGCCAACTTCATCCGGATCATCCGTGGCTCGGTGATGACTTCGGCCGAGGCGACCAGCCAGGTGTTCTTCGTGTTTCGCGGCAACGGACGGACGGATGCGTGTGGCGAGACCATCCACTGGTCGCAGGGCGACTACATGGTGCTGCCGGCGCACGGCCATGCCCTGCATCATTCGGATGGCGAGGCCGGGCTCTACTGGGTGCACGACGCGCCCCTGCTGCGCTATCTCGGCGCCGCGCCGACGGTCGCGCGTTTCAAGCCGACCTTCTATCAGCACAGCAAGGCGCAGCAGAAGCTCACGGAGATCGCCACCGATCCCAGGACCGCGAACGCCAACCGCGTCAGCGTCCTGCTCGCCAACCGGAATTTCCCCAGCACTCGCACGATCACCCACACGATGTGGACGATGTTCGGTCTGCTGCCGAAGGATGCGGTCCAGTACCCGCATCGCCATGAATCGGTGGCGGTCGATTTCGTGATCGACTGCAAGCCTGGTTGCTACACGATGATCGGCACGGAACTCGACGAGTCGGGGATGATCAAGAACGGTCGGCGCGAGGATTGGGCGCCCGGCGCCAGCTTCATCACGCCGCCCGGCTACTGGCATTCGCACCACAACGAATCGGGGGAGGATGCCCACGTCCTGCCGATCCAGGATGCCGGATTGCACACCTACCTGCGCACCCTGGAGATCATGTTCAGCCACCCCGGGCACGATCGCACGGCGCATATTTCGCAGACGCCGTAGGGGTGAAATTCCTGTCTGGCGGCCTTTCCGCTGGTGCAGTATGTGGCCCCAGGATCGGGAGGCAACGATGAATCATCCCAAGAGCGTGCGGCTCGTCGAAGTGGGCCCGCGCGACGGGCTGCAGAACGAGGCGAAGCCGGTTTCGGTCGAGGCCAAGGTCGCGCTGATCGACGCGCTGTCGGCGGCCGGCCACTCGGCGGTCGAAGCCGGCAGCTTCGTGTCGCCCAAATGGGTGCCGCAGATGGCCAACACCGACCAGGTGATGGCACGTATCAAGCGCAAGGACGGTGTCAGCTATCCCGTGCTGGTGCCGAACAAGCAGGGCATGAACGGCGCGGTCGAGGCCGGGGTCGGCGAGATCGCGATCTTCACGGCAGCGTCGGAGGCCTTCTGCCGCAAGAACACCAACTGCTCGATCGACGAGAGCTTCGAGCGTTTCGCGCCGGTGATGGAAGCCGCGCAGAAGCACGGCATGAAAGTGCGCGGCTACGTTTCGACCGTGATCGCCTGCCCCTATGACGGCAAGGTGGCTCCGGCCAAGGTGGCCGAAGTGTCGGAGCGGCTGTTCCGCATGGGCTGCTACGAGGTCTCGCTCGGCGACACGATCGGCGTCGGCACACCCGGCGAATGCGTCGCCATGATCGACGCCGTGGCCGAGAAGATGCCGCGCGAAAAGATCGCCGCGCATTTCCACGACACGTACGGCCAGTCGCTGGCCAACATCCTCGCGGTCATGGAGCGCGGCATTGCGGTGTTCGACACTGCCGTCGCCGGTCTCGGCGGCTGCCCCTACGCCAAGGGTGCCTCGGGCAATGTCGGCACCGAGGATGTGATCTACCTGATGAACGGCCTCGGTATCGACCACGGCGTCGATCTCGAAGCGGTCGCGGCGGCCGGCCGGGCGATCTGCACCGCGCTCGGGCGCGAGCCGGCGTCCAAGGTCGCGCAGGCGCTCAAGGCGAAGGTGGCGGCTTAGGCCTCACGAACGTTCAAGACGGGAGCCCACGCCCGCCGCCATATCGGGACATGGAGGCGCTTCCCGGATTCCTGATCGCCGCCGTCGCCCTGGCCGGTAGCCCCGGCCCGGCGACGCTGAGCCTCGCGGCGGCCGGCGCGGCGTTCGGTGCTCGCCAGGTCATCGGGTATTTCGCGGGCATCGTCGCTGGTATGGTCGCGGTGATGGCGATCGTGGCAAGCGGGACGGTCGGCCTCTTGCTTGCCCTGCCGGGCGTCGCGCCCGTCGTGGCGATCCTGGCCGCAACCTACTTCCTGTGGCTGGCCTGGCGCATCGCGACCGCGCCCCCTCTTATGGAGGCGAGCGCCCGGCGTGAGCCTCCAACCATCGCCGCCGGTCTTCTGCTGTCGCTGGTCAACCCGAAGGGTTACATCGCGATGGCCGCGCTCTATTCGGGTTTCACGCTGTTGCCCGATCGGCTCGGGACGGATGTGGCGCTGAAGCTCGTTGTGCTCACGGTGGTCATCGCCGCGGTGAACGTGGCGTGGCTGCTCGCCGGGGCGGC